>Ga0206679_10000016_pt1 | contig 125570 bp, 119 predicted proteins | sample M110012015metaG_FD_155464 | JGI IMG/M metagenome (GOLD analysis project Ga0206679, IMG submission 155464) | Ammonia-oxidizing marine archaeal communities from Monterey Bay, California, United States - M1 100m 12015 | ecosystem: Environmental > Aquatic > Marine > Intertidal zone | place: USA...
CAGCGATAGTTTGCTTTCCATCGCGTGCTGAGTAGCAATTCCTGCCCCTTGCTCATCGATATGGTGGTCGGTAACCAGCTTTTGAGCCAGGCCACTGAGGTTTGCTATTTGTGAGGACATGTAGTTATTGCTGATAGTCAGGTTTAGTATCGAGTTTAGACCTAAGAAGTGGATAAAGGGAAGGGCATATTTATCCCCGGCCCGCGGCGGTGTTGTGATCGGAGCTTGGAGCGGCTGTGAATCGGTTTAATTAGTCAGGGTATTGCTTTAAGGGTAACAGACGAGCCAGACCAACAGGGTCAGATGTCTGGTATTGTGGTTGGCTGGGCCATATTTTTGCAGGCGAAGAAGGTTGGCAAAAGCCGGATTGAGTGGCATGATAAGTTGTTGAGAGGTTTCGGGTCGCCTAAGCGACAGACTATTTACTGATGGAGTAACATTTATGAAAACTATTCAGAAGGGTTTCACGCTTATCGAACTGATGATTGTGGTGGCCATTATCGGGATTTTGGCGGCTGTAGCGCTGCCAGCGTATCAGGATTACATTGCTAATGCTAATGCGGCCAAGGTGAAGTCCTCCTATGATGCCGCCGGGAAAGCGGTACGCGCCCATATGGCAAAGTTGAATACGCAACAGGCCTTGGGGCAAAACCCTGATTGGCCGGATGATGTTGCTGCAGTGGTAGCGCTTGTTAACCCTGAGGGAGCGCTTGCTCCGGGTGGTGGTGATCAGTTCATTGCTGCTTGTGATGCTACGTCGGGCGCCATTGGTGTTGCGGTTGCAAATGCGGATAGTTCTACCATGACCGTGACGCTTTCTTTGTGCGCCTATAATTCGTTAGTGGCTGATAACATTACAGTCGATGCGGCGGCATTATAGCGCTTGTACAAGTGTTTTAGCAGTGTTTTAGCAGTATTTTTAAGTTAAAGCCTGCTAATAATTGATCGTAAAAGAAAATGGTGAGCCATCTCGAAATGAGTTTATTTCAAGATGGCTCATCGGCGTTTTAGCAATAGCTTCTGTTACTGTTCGGTTTCAAAATGGATGAATTCGACTCTTTATTGTGACGCTAATCAGTAGCCTCAATTATCCTTCAGGTGATTGAATCGTGAAGACGTTTTCCAGTCATAAAATTATTAATTCCCGCTTTATTGGAGTCTCTCAGGGGGTTTTGGGTCGACCCTTGTATTTGAATTCCGAATTCTTATTAAATACTCGATCCAGATGTATGCTAAGCCAGGGTTTTACGCTGATTGAATTAATCATCGTAGTAGCTATCATGTCGATTATATCTGCTATCGCTATTCCCGCTTACCAGGGTTACATAGCCGAAGCGCGAGCGGCTACCATGTTACAGAGTATTGAGACGATACGGGTATTCCAGGAAAGCAGACGCGTTCAACAGGGCGAGTATGTGGAAGGTACCTATGATCCCTCCAACCCTGATGTGGCTGGCGGCTTAAAAGATGCAACGGTACTGGACTGGTCACCCAATACGACTAGCGATTTTGTCACTTTCGTGATTACCTGCCAGACCGATGCTGTAAGCCCGGAATGTACACGCTCCAGTGGTTACCAGGTGCTCGCCACCCATAGCGAGGGTGGTAGTGTTTGCAGGGTCCATAATCAAACCAGCGTTACGGTGTGCTAAATAGATTGAAGCGATTAAGAAAAATATAGTGACAGCTCAGCCGACCAATAATTAGTGGAGTAAAATATGTTTGAATCTGGTGTAGTTGTCGTTGTATTCATTGTAATCCTTGTGGCCGTAATATCGACCCGTCGACAGAAGAGTAATCAGGACCTGAAGTAAAATCAGGGATTTCTGTCCCTCGAAATTTTATTAGCCAGTAGCAGCCTGCCCAGCGTAAAACCAAAACTCCGTGAATTCCCGCCTGGCAGAAGCCCCCATCGAATCAATTATTTTAAATAGCCCTGCAGAGTTTGAGTTGAGTGTGTCTGCTATTATTTGTTTCATGACAAATTTTCTGATGGCGAATGCTTTAATTTATTGGGTCTCTTAATTATAAACCCTCATATTGAGATATATCTGTCTATAAAAACCATAGGCTGAAATGGAAACTGTTTGACCGGTAGGTTCCTCGATGATATTTTTTCATTGAACTTAATGGAGATTTAACTGATGTCGAAAATCAGCACCTATAAGGATGAGGCAGAAGCCTATGCCCAGATTAAAGAGGCGGGCTACCACGCTGTGGAGTTGGACTTTCCTGCATTGGAAAACGACTTTCATTGGCATGACTTCGAATCCCTTATTTTTATCACCAAAGGTGAGTTGACGTTGATTGAGCAAGATTCTGGGGAAACTACGACCTGTGGTCCGGGTGCTAAGATTATAGGCGCGCCCGGTCTCGTGCATCGGGAACTCAGTGAAGGCTATAGTGCCATTCTAGGTCTGTCTGCTGCTCCGGATGCGCTTAGCCAGCCTATCGACAAACCCCTGCCTGTCACGCTTTAATTAATACAACTCGGCAACCAAATAGCCGTTTAGTGATAGATTTTAAAACATGCCGGAATAGCTCAGTTGGTAGAGCAGTTGCTTCGTAAGCAATTGGTCGGAGGTTCAAGTCCTCTTTCCGGCACCATATTCAACTGTTAACACTGTTTACTGCCTTGAAAAGTCTAGGAATTTCTGACGTAGTCAGATCTAGAGTAATATGGTTAGACCGCTAGATTGCGTTTAACGTGGTGGAGGCTATATAAAATGGAACCAAACTTTGAGGCGCTCAGCTTGATCGCGGAGGTTGCATTGGGCATTGTTGGGTTTTCTGCGGTTCTAATCGGTCTAAGCCGGTCTGCAGACGGCTTTAGTGAAGCCGATGACTTCCGTATTCAGCTTTTGAGTTTTTCTGGGTTCGGTGCGCTGTTTGCTGCATTGTTGCCTTTCGCCGTGTTTGATCTGAAGAATATTCAAAGCGCGTGGCAAATTATTAGTTGGAGTCTAGCAATTTACTCGGTATTGGGGCTGTTGATATTTCCTCGTAGGATGTTGTTGCTGCGCCTCAAAGGGCATGTTGCCTTATTTCCGGCCCATATTTTTTTGCTGCAAACTGGCATTTTATCGATAGTTTTTGTCCTCTCGTTTTTAATGATAACTGGTTGGATAGAAGCGCTAGCGACTTGCTATACGGTGTGTCTTCTTTTGTATTTACTGCAAAGTTCTGTGGCATTTTTCAGGACAATGTTTATCAGAGTAGAACTTTGATTATCAACACTGCCCTATATTGCGGACGCAAAGGCGAAAACTTATCTTAGCGCGTGGATTACATCTCTTTGGCGATGCAATCGAGGTGATGTAGAAATCAGTCAGGATTCCGGTATTCTTTTGAGTATTGACGGTATATTTGTTGCTACTATTGTTGGCCAAGTAAAATCTGTCTATCTATTGCAAAATTCAAAATCATTAAGAAATTCCTCTTTCCAGATCAAATCAACCTGTACTGATCCCTGTGAAATCTCTGTAGCATGGCCCTCAACGCCTCTACCATCTTGCTGACCGATTTAGATAAGAGGCCAGGCATTAATAGGTAGGAACTATTGCAGTAAGAGTCTATTCGAACATTAGAGTAGACCAGAAAAACCTTGCCGATGGGGAGTTATGCAACAGCTAATACTGAGTAGTCGCTTGGACTGGATCGCTTCTCTGGGCGGAAATAATCAGTGATGGAAAAGTAGTAAGCGGAGTTATACAGACACTAGTTCAACTGTAAGGAGGGTGGAAGTCATTTACTTGTTATTAATTCCGGTTTAGGACCGCTAACCGGTTTTTCAACCTGTGCAGGCCAAAGCCACCCACCCACAAAACAGATCAAATAGTTTGCGGTAAGGCCCCAGACACCGGCACTGATTCCTAACGGCGACCTGGCTGCCGCGTCCCAGGCTCCCAGCATGGCTCCAACCCACAAGACCAAAGTGATGCCCGTTCCAACGACAACACCGCAAAGAATGCTTGTTCCGGATAAGCGTCGCCAGAAGAGCCCGAGAATGAAGACCGGGGATATCTGCACCAGAAATTCCAACTTGAGTTTGATGAGTAACCATAGAGAACTCTCTGTCTGTTGCGATATCCATGTCATTAGGACAAGAAACATAATAAGCACCCAGCCAAACAGCTTGCCCTTCCAGAGCAGTTCCTGCTGACTGGCATTGGGATTAATATAAACGGCGTAGATGTCTTTAATGACCATACTCTGGATTGACAATAATGCCGAGTCTGTCGTTGACATAATCGCAGCGACGAGCGCGACGAAAACCATAATCACCAGCCAGCGAATGAAATTATTTTCGTTGATGATGTCGAGCAACATGAGCAAGGTGACCTGGTCACTGGCAAACGGTGTGAGATCTTTGAACTGGCTAATGGCTATATAGCCAAGGATAAATGCCAGTGCAGTGGTGATGAAAGGCATGAACGCCAGACCAGCAAGCGAGACTCGCAGGGTTTTAAGTGAACGCGCCGAGAAAAATCGCTGGATGGCGTGAGGGTACACTGAGGCACCGAACATCAGTAACACCAGCGTGCTGAACCAGGTGCGAATCCCGGCCGAATCGGGCACCTCGAGTTTTCCCATCTGCTCCTGATCGGCTGCGATTAGCTCCGTTGCGGCAGGAATGCCGCCGTTGACGGTTAACACTATGTAAAGGATGGTTGCGAATCCCGTAAACAATAAGACACCTTGGATGGCATCTGTCCAGGCAACCGACCGCATACCACCCAGGGTTTCATATGTGAGCATCACAACTACTAGAACAACAACGCCTCCCATGAAACTAATGCGCCCTCCAGATAATCCCTCCACGGCATGTCCCATGGCGACCAGTTGCTCAAGCATATAATTTGCAAGCCCCCAGCAGAGCAGCAGGACGCAAACGATGCGTAACCAATGCGAGCCGAAGCGATGGAAGATATAGTCAGCCGGGGTGATGTATCCAAATTTTCTCGATAATCGGAACAGCCGCGGACCATAAATTGATATCACTGTAATGGTCAGCACCATGAACATAATACTGACTACATAGGTACCACCTTGTCGATAAGCTCGACCGGCGAACCCGAGCATGGTATTACCGCTGTACTGGGTAGCAAATAACGTCAGGAATAGAACAAAGATTCCAAAACTCGAGCCACCCAGATAGAAATCCCGGAGAGTGTTTTCTTTTCGGCTGATTTTACCCGCCCAGCCAATCCCGATCATGATAAAGAGATAGATCACGAGCAAGATGATGGGGGCTAGGCCAAGTTGGTATGCGGTATCGCTCAAGGCAGTTATATTCCTTTGGTCCTAGTCAGGATCGTCGTCACTCCAGAAAAGGAGGACGCCAAGTGCTGTCAGGACTGCCACACCAAGTGAGCAGAAAATACTCGTCCAGATCCAAGTTGGGAACCCCGCGACGATACTCCCCATCTGCCCTGTATCTCGGTACCAGGGTACGCTGCCGATGATCAGGATGATCAGAACTGGCGCGTACCATCTCTGCGTCGAGGGTTCCTTTGAGGGCGCGACGGCATTCCAAAAACTTTGCATATCTCGCTCACCCCCATACTCTCGGAGCGTATGATGGTTTGTTTTCTGGTCTTTCATTTTCTGCTCCATCGCCATGGTGGCCGGGTTGTTTTTTTGACTTATAGTACCAGTAGCCACTCGTTCAGCCGTGTTCCCTGGCTGGTTGCGCCCTTGTGTAAGATGCTGAGTGGCCTATTAGGGTCGCTGAAGCGAGTCTGTTTCACCTTGCCAGCATACTTAAGGACGGCCTACTGATTAAGCCGGTAGCCCGCCTAATTTTCCCCCACCGCAGGTTAATTAATCAGCCGGTTTGACCGCCTTGATGATGAACCGGCTGGTCTGGCCGCGGAGACCTGGAGTAAATACACTTTTATCCAGGGTATCGGCCGAATTACGCAGCATCTCGGAGGTGGCGGTGATTTCGAATCCTGCAGCCTCCAGTGCAGTAAAGGCCTGCCGACTTTGACCGCGATGTAGTGACTTGTTGTCTTGATCGGCACTCCCCTCGTGATCGATTACCCCGAGTACGCCACCAGGTTTAAGTAACGCAAGCACCGATTTGGCAAAAGCAGTCGCTGCTTCTTCGCTTGAAGCGATGTCATGAAAATTAAGCGCCGTGAGCGCAAAATCAATACTTCCCGCTTCCAGTCCCAAATCAGGAAATGCATTATTGATCCTGGAAACATTAGCGAGACGGTCATTGGCAAGTCTATTGCTGAGGGCTTTACCATTAGCGCCGTCTCGAAACTCGAGTATCCATTTTGGGTTCTGAGCATAGACCTTGCCAGTTGAGCCCACGGCAAGAGATAAAACCTCCGTATAATAGCCTCCGGCTGCCCAGATATCGATGCCTGTCATCCCTTTTGACACCCCTAAAAAGGCGAGTACTTCGGCTGGTTTGCGACCCGCATCACGTGCTTTGTCGGCGGTTGCACGAGCATCATTTTGTAAGGCGATTTGGAGTTCCGCGACAGGGTCAGCAGATGCTCCAATGGGTAATAGCAGGCAGAGGAAGAAACAATAGAGAGTGGCTTTAGTGCGCATGAGAGACTCCTGTTGGGGTAAATTTAATGCCAGTCTCATAGTAAACATGGGATTGCTGGATCGTGCAACTCATTGTCAATTCGTACGTGGTAAGTGCAGTCTTTAAGGGTTAGCGGTCGGAGTGGCCGATACAATCTATAGGGCTGTTTTGAGCCCAGTAGCATGACTTTATGTGCAAACCCCGGGATTTTCCCCTCCTCATTTAGCTACTGGCTGAACAGGCTATAACTGATTGCCAGGGCACCGACAACAAAGCAGTAATAAGAAAAATAACGCAGTTGGGCATTTCTGACCAGTTTGATCATCCACTGGCAGGCGAGGAGGCCAGTGATAAATGCGGTTAGAAAGCCAATACAGAGCACCATCAAATTTTCATTATAGAGAGGTAAACCATCGTCGAGAAGGTCCTTGGCGACCTTGCCAAGAATCAGGGGTACCACCATCAAGAAGGAGAAACTGGCGGCTTTGCTGCGATCGATTCCAAGGAGTACGGACGTCGCAATGGTAGCCCCGGATCGGGAAATACCCGGCAGGATGGCAATGGCCTGTGCGATACCGACAATAACGGCGTGGCTGTAGCTGACCTCTTTATCTGTATGCCTTGCTTGGTCGGCTATAAATAATAGAGCACCGGTTAACCACAGCATTGCACCGACCAGGAGAATCTGCCGGTCAAAAAGCGTTTCCATCTCGTCGCTGAAGAGGAAACCGATAGCAGCAGCGGGCACCATGCTGATGATGATTTTTATCGAAAACTGTAGTTCATCATTATTGCTGAATTGGAACATTCCTCTGATTATCCGGCTAACTTCGGATCTGAAAATGACCAGCGTGCTCAGAGCTGTCGCCAGGTGCAGGACGATGGTAAACATCATGCTTTCCTGGGGCAGGCTGGTATCACCTAGTAGTGCTTTGGCTAACTCGAGATGACCGCTGCTGCTGACGGGTAGGAATTCAGTTAGGCCCTGGATAATGCCCAGAATAAAAGCTTCGATCAATGACAAGGGTTGGCTCCGCTAGTAGGTACATCGCTGAGTGCGAGTGATATGCAGAATATGAAGTATTACCCTTGTTTTCAAGTTTGCCATGGTTTGACAGTTTAAATCATTTGTAAAGCTGGATGAGTAGGAGCGTTTTGTCTTGCAGGTTGCGGTTGCGGGTCAGGGGCAGTGTTTACAATAGTAAACCGGTAGAGGAAAGATCTGGACCCTGTTTTAGGCAGGCTGGTTTTATTTACAAAAATTCCAGCGGATGCAATGATTGGCGGATTAGACCACAATACACGCGAATTCTTGGTACTGGATAGCGGGTTTCAGGCGAGTGAGGTTTACTATGAGTGACGATAAAATAATCGATTTTGATGATGCTAAGCAGCCCCATGTTTTTTCCAGGAAAGAGGAGAAGGTGAAAGACATGCGTAAAGCTTTTAAGGCCGCCAGAGAAAATGGCAAACCAAGCAGCGATACCACTCGGGGCAGGAAGAAAAAGCGCTGAATAAATTACGTCAAAAATCACCTCCTCCCATCCCCCCCCAGCTAGTTGATGTCAATCCAGGTAGCGTGCTTCAGGCAGTGAATAGATGCTTTAAATCAGTGATCACCTTTCATTGATTTATTTACAAAGCCTGAGTGATTCTAGACTGGTTACAAGAACCTGGGCTTTTATCCTGACCGGTGGTCGTGTTTGGCTTGCAAGGCGCTCATCAAGTTTTGCTCAAGTTTTGCTCTAGTTTTGCTCAAGTTTTGCTCAAGTTTTGGTCGGGTTTTGGTCAGGTTTGCCTAAGTTTTACTTCAGTGTTTCAGCAGTGGGAGCAGTTGCGGATCGAAATTCGCTTCTTAGTTCAACCCGGGGAAAGACTGTCGTCAATGGTGAAAAAGGTGCTAACCTGATTTTTTCGGGTATTAAATCGGGAGTAAGTAGATGACAACGATCAATAAGCTATTTGGAATGCAGGGTAAAACTGCGCTCATAACGGGGGCATCATCAGGACTAGGGGCATTCTTTGCCAGGGTGTTGGCCGATGCCGGCGCCAGCGTTGTTATAACTGCTCGACGGGAAGACAGGCTGGAAGCACTCGCTTCGGAAATCAATGGCTCAGGCGGGACGGCCATTGCAATGGCTTGTGATGTTGATGATGCAGCAAACGTAGCCGAAGTATTTGACAGAGCATGGTCAGAGTGTGGTCGTCTGGATGTCGTGGTTAATAATGCTGGTATCGTCGGAGATGGCGGATTCGTTCCTGAAAAGCTACCCAACGAGATTTTTGAAGCAACGCTAAAGACTAATCTGGTGGGAGTCTGGTATTGCTGTAAGGAAGCCGGCCAGAGAATGCTCGCGGATGGTAAAGGGGGCTCGATTATCAATATCACCTCGGTCCTGGGAATGGGAGGCAGTTGTGATACTCCCGCGGCTTATCAGACGTCAAAAGCAGGCGTGATTAACTTAACACGAAACCTTGCGTGTAGCTGGGCAGATAGAAAAGTCCGGGTCAATGCTATTGCTCCCGCGTATTTCCCGAGTGAAATGACCGGTCCTTACTGGGAGGTAGATGGCTACACTGAGTATGTCGAGGGTGCAACGCCGATGGGCCGTATAGGTGAGCTGGATGAATTAGCTGGGCCATTGCTATTGTTAGCGTCAGATGCCAGCAGCTATATGACCGGTATGACCATGCCAGTAGACGGGGGTTATAGCAATGCTATAGGACACGTACGCTGGACAGATAACATTTATCAGGGCCTCAGGGCAGTTATTCCCGATGATGGATCGATTCCTATTGGTTATGAATGATCTTTGCCAGTTAGGCTTAGCGGGTGTTTGTAAACAGGTTTGAACCATCTCAGGTTGAGTGAAGGGTCGGGAACCGTGCAGATTTCCCCCTGGGCCTGCCTGGCTGAATTCTGCCATGGTTTGGACGCGGGTATGCTCGGTGCCCAAAGCCAGGTGCTGAGGCTAATAATGCCGATGCATTGTTCAGCTCGAAAGTACGGTGATTGGTTTAAATGGTCGGTGTCGATTCGCTGGGCGATGGGTTTCTTTGTCAGTTAATCCAAAGCAGAGATTCAGGGTTGCTGCAGTAGTACCTTTAGACTTTTCGGTCCACCCAGGCCGTACATTTCCGGTGATTCAGGGTCAGCCAGTCGAATCGATGAAAAATTTTGGGCTAGGCATTGCACTGCGATTTCGCCCTCGAGTCTGGCCAGGTGCGCGCCCAAACAGAAGTGAATGCCGAAACCGAATGCCAGGTGCGGGTTCGGTTTTCTCTCGATATCAAATTGATCTGCCTGTGCAAAAATACTTTCATCGCGATTGGCTGAGGCTATTAAAGGCAAGACCAACTCGCCTTTAGGGATTTTCTGGCCCGCGATTTCCACATCGGTCGTTGTACGTCGTACCGTGGCCGAAAAGGGAGAATAAAACCTTAAGGCTTCTTCAATAAAAGTCGGCGTTAGCGACGGTTTTAACTTTAACTGGCTTAGCGTTTCTGGAAAGGCATGAAAAACTCTTGCTGCAGCTGTAATCAAGCCGGTTGTGGTTTCATTGCCAGCAATGAGTAGTAAGCGGCAGAAACCCAATAATTCATCATTGGAAAGGAAGCCTTCTTCTGTTTCTGTTTCGATCAGTCTGCCCAGCAAATGAGGTTGTGGGTGGTTTCGGATAAAAGCGATTTTATCCAGAAAATAGTGATCCATTTCATCTGCTGCACTGGCGGCCTCTGGGCTCGGTGTGGCAAATAGGATATCACCGATATTGCTAAATATCGCATCTGACCAACGCTTAAAAATCTGCATATTTCCATCTTCAACGCCGAGCATCTTAGCGATTACCATGACCGGTAAGGGGGCTGCCAGGTGATCAACCAGATCTACCTCTGGTTTATTGATCATCTGGTCGACCAGTTCCCGGCTACAGTGAGTAATCTGTTCTCGCTGCTGTTCAATATGGGTGGGCTTGAATGCCCGGCTGACCAGTTTACGAAGGCGCTGGTGAACCGGTGGGTCGCTGAATAACATACTAGGCGTTTGCCCTTTGATTGGATTCAGTTGCACCTCGGATGAGTAGGTCTGGTGGTCCTTCAAGACTGTATTTACATCTTCATGACGAGCTACCTGCCAGGGTCCATCACCTAATTTGCTCACTGGCATGGTTTTGCGGAGATGTCGATAGGCATCATAAGGGTTTATGGGAGGCGCGGTATCTGTCATAGCAAACTATTGATAAATGGATTGCGGATGTTACTAAAATTTTTCGTTCGTGTCTTTTGCCCAGTGCCCCATTGCTTTTCTGGCCAGGGCTCTCAATGCTGGTTATATGAGCTCAATGACCTCCTATAAAGGAGTAGGGCACTATTCAGAATATTATCTAACAGTGTGGTAGTGTTGGCTCGTGTTATTTGATTTTGTGGCGGCGAATATTATTAGGGTAGCAGTTGGCTAAACCGTTCTAGTGGAGAGCTTATCATGCGCGATCAGAGGGCAAAGCAGTATCAGTTAGTAATCACCTTTCTAGCCAGTGCGCTAGCGTTATTGTTTGTTACTGGCTGTGACAGTAAAGAAATGTCCCCACCGGCACAAAGTGCTGCTATACCTGTGCAGGACGACACCGAAGCGAACGTTGCCGCGGTTGTTCCGCGTCGCTTTGATGGCTTTCAGTTGCAGATACCTGATCAGACCATCAATGGCTGGTCTGATCGCAGTGCGGCGCGGGAAGTGTTTTTCGGGGATTTGCACGTTCATACGGATTATTCGTTTGATGCATTCGCATTTGGCACGATAGCAACCCCCTATGATGCTTATCGTTATGCCAGAGGAGAGCCCATAGCCCATCCTGGCGGTTTTGAGGTGCAGTTGAGACAACCGCTCGATTTTTATGCTGTCACAGACCATGCCATGTTCCTGGGTGCCGTTAAGGCAGCGGCGGATACGGATACAGGTTTTTCAAAACGGGATTATGTGCAGGGCATTAATAACCTTAATGCACCTGAAAACCTCAATACCGGAACGATTCTGCACCGGCGTCAAGTTTTCTCTACCTTCCTGCCCCAGACCATCCAAAAGATTCGGGATGGTTCTTTGCAGGAAGATGTGCTCAATACGATAGCCCGGGAAGCCTGGCAGGATTCTGTTGATGCGGCTAATGCTTTTTATGAACCGGGAGAATTCACTACCTTTGTTGCCTATGAATACACATCGTCTACTGATGATCGAGGTAATCTGCACCGCAATGTGGTGTTTAGAGGTGCAGATAAATTACCAGCGATGCCTTTTTCAAGGTTTCATAGCCAGGATCCCGAGGGCCTATGGGATTGGATGGATGGATTGAGGTCACAGGGTATCGAGTCCCTGGCGATACCGCATAATTCCAATGGTTCCAATGGTCATATGTTTTCTCTGGTCGATTGGGGCGGAGATTTGCTGGATGCAGCCTATGCCGCAAAACGAATGCGAAATGAGCCATTGGTTGAAATAACCCAGATTAAAGGCACCTCTGAGACGCACCCCTTGCTGTCGCCAAGCGATGAGTGGGCAGATTTCGAAATTATGCCTTACAGGATAGCGACAACTCTGTATAGCGAACCGGCTGGGTCCTATGTCAGGAAAGCACTACTCGATGGTCTGCTACAGGAACAAGCAGGCCTGGGTAATCCCTTCCAGTTCGGCATAGTCGGCGCGTCGGATACCCATACAGGTGCTATCAGCGATGATGAATCTAATTTCTTCTCCAAAGCGGGATTGCTGGATAGCACCAGTGGCCTGCGTGGAGCGACGCCTTTGACGGCAGCTGAGGTTGAGGTTCGTCGACAAGCCGGGGCAACTAACCTTAAGGAAATAGAGGGTAGAACTTACCAAACAGGCGCATTTGAAACCTGGGGAGCCTCAGGTATTACTGGAGTCTGGGCCGAAGAGAATAGTCGTGAGGCTATTTACGCAGCTTTTCGTCGAAAGGAAACGTTTGCAACATCGGGTCCCCGTATTCGCTTGCGGTTTTTTGCAGGTTTCGATCTGGGGATTGATTCTCTGAGTGGTCCTGATGCCCTTCAGCTAGCCTACGAGCGAGCTGTATCAATGGGGAGTGAGCTGGCGATGCAGGGTCCCAATAGCCCTGAATTCTTGGTCTGGGCAGCTCAGGATGCAACCTCTGCGAAATTGCAACGTTTGCAGGTCGTTAAAGGCTGGTTGCAAGATGGGCAGTCTCACGAGAAGGTATTTGATGTCGCCTGTTCTGATGGCGGACGTGTGGACCCGATTCGGCACCGTTGTCCCGATAATGGTGCTCAGGTCAACCAGGCTACCTGCGCTGTTTCCGAGGGTTTGGGTGCCAGTGAGTTAACTGCGCTTTGGCAGGACCCGGAATATGATCCCGCCGAGAGGGCTTTTTACTATGTGCGGGTATTGGAAAACCCAACCTGTCGCTGGTCAACCTGGGATGCAATAAAAGCCGGAGTCCCATTACGTGAGGATCTGCCAGCACTCATTCAGGAGCGAGCCTGGTCTTCGTCAATCTGGCTGTTACCCAAGGAGTCTAAATCACCTTAATGATAGCGGCCTGATTGCCTGGATTGAATCAGGGTTGTCTGTATTTAGGCTCCATCTGGGTAGGGCGGTGGTAGATTAATATGTTGTCCGCCTGCCTTGCGAAGATAGAGGTCTTTTAGCAGTTGCGGCTGGATACAAAATAAATCATGGGCTAATCACTGCAGTTGATGCTTTCTAACGGCTGGTTAATTCGAGTTGAGTCGCAGGGACAGGTCTACTGCGCGGCAGTTTTTGGTGATCGCGCCCATTGAAATAAAGTCCACGCCAGTTTCTGCGATAGCAATCAGTTCTTTTTCGTCATCGATTCCGCCGGATGCTTCAAATAATATACTGCCGGAACGTCTTGAAACCGCGACTTGCAAATCCTGTAAACTGAAGTTATCGAGCATGATCCAGTCAGGCTTTGCCTGCATTGCCTCACTGAGTTGTTGAAGTGTTTCGACCTCAATTTCCAGTCGCGCCCTGGGGGCTATGGTTCGGGCATTGTGAATGGCGTTTTCTATGGAACCTGCGGCCAGGATATGGTTTTCCTTGATCAGAAAGGCATCATATAAACCAATACGATGGTTTACCCCGCCACCCATACACACGGCATATTTTTGAGCCAGTCGAAGGCCAGGAAGGGTCTTTCTGGTATCCAGTAACTTTGTCGAAGTGTGGCTTATCAGGCTGCTGAAGTGTTGGGTGTTAGTGGCTGTGCCGCTCAGGGTTTGCAGAAAGTTCAAGCAGGTTCGCTCCGCGGTCAGGATGCTGGCGGCTTTGCCCGAACAGGTAAAAAGTTCTGACCCGGCGGTGACGCAGGCACCTTCTTCGACTCGCCAATCGATTTTGATATCAGGGTCAACCTGCCGCATCACCTCGTCTACCCAGGGTCTACCAGCGATGGTGGCACTGTCTCGGGTCAAAACCGTAGCTGCAGCCAGTTGATTGTCTGCAATAAGTTGAGCCGTGATGTCACCGCTGCCAATATCCTCTTCCAGGGCAGTTCTAACGGTATCAGTGAGGCGGTGAAAGAAGTTAATAGCCATGATTTGATTAATAGTATTGTCGGATTCGTAATTCGTTCCCTGATTGGACGAATTCTACCTGACTTAGCGCGCTCATACCTAACAGGACGGCTTGACCCTGCATTCCAGGATTGATTGATGCAGCGACGTTTTCCAGAACGATATCACCCATCGTTAACCGGTCAATCCGCGTGCGATACACCTTAACGCTACCATTGGCGGTATTAGCGATGCTGCTCCGGCCTTTTTTTAACTTCAGGTCCTGTGCGATTCGTACCGGAATAACAACGTCGGTGGCACCGGTATCAATCAGAAAGTCAGTGGTAATGCCATTAATTTCGCCTCTGGCGAGATAATGACCCTGGCGGTTTCTCTTAAGACTTACCTGTGCCTGGCCAGCAATTATCTCGGACTGGATCACCTGGTTTGGGTGCCGCCGTTTTTCCGATATGCTGCTAAAAAAACTAGTCGCAACTATCATCATTAGAATCATTCCGGCTGCCATCATGCCTTTACCTATTCCCTGTACTCTCGACATCGGCTACATTTCCCCTTTAGCTTGGTTTTATATGTTTGAGCAAACTATATGACAGTGATGCTATTTTGAAATTAGAAATCAAGTCACATAAGTTAGTGCATGCAAGATTTGTTGCATCTGCATTCGCAGATGAGCGACCTGGCGCTGAGATCAGTTTGCTTGTCATTCATAATATCAGTTTGCCGGCGGGGCACTTTGGCACCCGCTATGTTCCAGAACTGTTTACTGGCGAGATTAACCCAGATAGTCATCCTGACCTAGAAGATCTCGCTGGCGTTAAAGTTTCCAGCCACCTGTTTATTGATCGAACTGGTGGCGTGACTCAGTTTGTAGAATTTGACCGCAGAGCATGGCATGCAGGCGCATCAGAATACCACGGTAGAACCGCCTGTAATGATTTTTCCATTGGTATTGAACTTGAAGGAACAGATGATTCTGGATATAGCGCTCCGCAGTACCAGGTACTATCATCCATTTGTATGGCTTTGATGTTAGAATACGGGATTGGGCTAGAGCGTATTGTAGGCCACAGCGATATAGCTCCTGGCAGAAAAACAGACCCTGGCCCCAGTTTTAACTGGCATGGATTCCGGGAAGCACTCGGGCCTGGATAAGTCACTATTATTTAAAAGAGGTATTTCGGTTTGGAATTCCTGGCTGTCGCCATATTAGTCTTACTACAGAGGTATTGGTCAGGCCCCTTGCCGCTATCAGGGTCGATTAAGGTCAGTGAATGGCTGGCTATTGCGGGAAGAATACCAGGTTCAGATACGCTAATTTATATTGTTTCCGTGTTTGTACCTGCTGCCATAGTCTGGCTTATATCAAATAGTATCTCCGATACACTGCTCGGAATTTTGTATTTCTTCGTCTGTATTGGTGTCCTGATGGCCTGTATTGACAGAGTTGATATTGCAGTTCTGTTTGATCAAGCCCATCAGGAACTGAATCTGCTCGATGATGAGGCCGATAGGGTAGCGCTGGAAAGTCGCTTTTCTGATATAGCGCTAATGCAGCAAAGGCAACTTCATCTGGACGTAACGATTTATCTTTTCTGGTGTCTGTTGTTTGGCCCGGCGGGTGCTATTTTGTGTCTATTTAATCGTGTTTTCTGCGATCAGTTGGAATCAAACCCCGAGCATGATGATGGGGCCGGTATTGAAGCTGAGCAAAGTAGTGCCTTGCCTTTGAGAGTGCAGTATTGGCTTGAGTGGCCGTCTGCCCGAGTCAACATTATGATCATGATGTTAGTAGGTCAGTTTAATACAGGCTGGTCAATTTTTACTGAGTCACTGGTTGATTTCCAGACTGATGCTTTGCACTGGCTTGTCCTCGCCTATCACTCAGGCGTATCCCAAGAAACTTCTGATAACTTGGAGGATTTTAAAGCCCAGCAGGTGGTTTATCTCGAGGAATGTGAACAGTTCTTTAACCGGCAGTGTATGGGTTGGATGGGGTTTGCTGCTGTCTTTGCAATCTTTGCATAAAACGTAATGAACATCGGTCGTGTGACACGAATATTAGCATGCTTGGTAATGTTTACCTCTCTGCCTCTGTTTGGTGCTATCCAAATTAGTGATGACGCGGGTAAAGAAATCACGCTGGATGCGCCGGTTGCAAGGGTCGTATCATTGTCTCCGCATCTGACGGAGATATTGTTTGATTTAGAGGTGCAGGATACCCTGGTTGGCACTTCGCGTTATTCAGATTACCCAGAGGCAGCTAAACAGATAGATGTTATTGCGGACGCGTTTCAGATCAATGTGGAGGCAGTTATAGCCAGACAGCCTGATCTGATATTAGCCTGGCATTCTGGAGGTGATTCAAGAGCATTATACAAGCTGGAGCAATTAGGGTTTCCCGTTTATCGAAACGAAGCGAAGACCCTAGCTGATATTGCTTCCACCTTCGTCAGATTGGCAGCATTGTTTGGTGTAGACGAAAAAGGCCGAGCGCTGCAAACCAGTTTCAATGAGCGAGTGTTGGGTATTAAACGTCAATACAAAGACCACAAAGAAAAGCGAGTTTTTCTGCAGGTTTCAGAGCGTCAGTTGTATAGTGTTAACGATAAGCACCTGATAGGCCAAGCGCTGAGCTTGTGTCAAGCAACCAATATTTTTGGTGCTGAAGAAATGATGGTAGCGCCGGTCTCAGCGGAGAGTGTGCTGGTGCGCAAACCGGATGTGATCGTGATTAGCAGCTCCCGGCTGGGCTTTGCAGAAGCGCAGGAGTTGTGGAACAGATTCCAGCAGTTCCGGGGAAGAATCAAGTACGTTGATTCCGGGAAGTTATCTCGGCCATCCTTCAGGATGTTAGATGGTATTGAAGATCTTTGTAGGCAGATTCATCGCAGAGCAGGCTAGCTTCGTCGCGTTGGTTAATAAATCCTTACCTTTTCGAGGCTATTATTATAAAATCTATTGATTAACAAAGAACATTTTTATGAATGATCAGACCCACGTCGATCCTGATCCAGAAGAAACTCAGGAATGGCTTGACGCGCTAACTTCGGTTCTGGAAACGCAGGGTGTGCAGCGCGTTCAGTATCTGTTGCAGAAGCTTTCCGTGAAGCTGACAGAAACCGGCACCCAGTTACCCTACGCCATCACCACACCGTATCGAAATACGATCCCTGCGCATCAGGAAGCCCGGATGCCCGGTGATCTGTTTATGGAGCGTAGTATTCGCTCGCTGATTAGATGGAATGCCATGGCAATGGTGATGCGAGCGAATATCAAGGATGGCACCCTCGGCGGGCATATATCCACTTTTCAGTCTTCGGCTACGTTATACGACGTTGGCTTTAATTATTTTTTCAGAGCCAATACGGCAGAGAGCATGGGAGACCTTCTCTATATCCAGGGACATAGCGCGCCGGGGATTTATGCCAGATCCTATCTAGAGGGTAGATTTACGGAATCGCAGTTAGATCAGTTCCGGCAGGAAGTTGACGGTAACGGCTTGTCTTCCTATCCCCATCCCTGGCTAATGCCAGATTACTGGCAGTTCCCGACGGTATCGATGGGTTTAGGGCCTCTGCAGGCGATCTATCAAGCCCATATCATGAAGTATTTAGGCAGCCGGCAATTGTCATCACCAGGTGACCGTAAAGTGTGGTGTTTTATTGGCGATGGTGAGATGGATGAGCCCGAGTCTCTGGGCGCTATATCTTTAGCCGGTCGAGAGAGACTCGACAATCTTATTTTTGTCGTCAATTGCAATTTGCAGCGTCTTGATGGACCGGTTCGAGGTAACGGTAAAATTATCCAGGAACTCGAAGGCGTGTTCCGAGGGGCTGGCTGGAATGTCATTAAAGTTGTCTGGGGCCGACAGTGGGATGCATTATTTGAAAATGATAAATCCGGCATTATGCAGCAGCGTATGGATGAAGCAGTCGATGGCGACTACCAGAATTACAAGAGTCATGATGGGGCTTATGTCAGGGAGCACTTTTTTGGAGCCTACCCGGAACTCCGGGAAATGGTCGATCATCTCACGGATGAACAGTTGTTCAGGCTCAATCGAGGCGGTCATGATCCTTACAAAGTATACGCGGCCTATGCTTCGGCGGTGGCCCACAAAGGTCAGCCGACCGTCATCCTAGCTAAAACAGTTAAGGGATATGGTCTGGGCCTGGCGGGGGAAGCCCAGAATTACACGCATTCAGTTAAAAAACTAGACACAGATGCGCTGCGTGTATTTAGGGATCGATTCGATATTCCGATCAGCAATGACGAGTTGGAGACCCTGCCCTATTATCGGCCAGCAGAAGATTCGAACGAAATTCGCTACCTTAAAGAACGCCGCGCCAAGTTGGGTGGGCCAATCCCTTCCCGAGTAAACCAATTTGAAGGATTGCCTATTCCGGATCTTGATATCTTTAGCGCAATTACCAAGGGTTCAGGCAAGCGTGAAATTTCCACAACGATGGCATTTGTGAGAATTCTTTCAGCCCTGATTAAAGATGATGGTGTTGGCCAAAGAGTGGTGCCGATTGTTCCAGATGAGGCCCGAACCTTCGGCATGGAAGGGATGTTCAGGCAATTGGGTATCTACTCCAGCGTAGGTCAGCTTTACGAGCCAGTGGATACCGGCCAGATAATGGCCTATCGCGAAGATGAGCATGGCCAGGTCATGGAAGAAGGCATTAACGAAGGTGGTGCATTTGCAGCCTGGCTTGCGGCTGCAACAGCTTACTCTAATCACGCCACGACGCTGATTCCGTTTTATATTTTTTATTCTATGTTTGGCTTTCAACGCATCGGTGATTTGTGCTGGGCAGCAGGTGACCTTCGAGCCAGGGGTTTTTTGCTAGGCGGTACGTCGGGTCGGACAACGTTAAATGGAGAAGGGTTGCAACACCAGGACGGGCATAGTCACATCCTGGCGAGCACAGTGCCGAACTGTGTTTCCTATGATCCTGCCTATGCTTATGAGCTGGCGGTGATTGTCCAGCATGGTATGCAATTGATGTATGTTGAAAAACAGGCTAAGTACTTTTATATCACGGTTACCAACGAGAATTATGTGCAGCCTAAAATGCCAGAAAATTGTGTCAGCGGTATTATCAAAGGTATGTATCAGCTCAAGAAGAAAGCCAGGTCGAGTGGTAAAAAGGCAGTTCAGTTACTGGGCTCCGGGGCTATATTACGTGAAGTCATTGCTGCCGCGGAGATACTAAAGGAGCAGTATGATATCGACGCTGACCTGTGGAGTGTCACCAGTTTTAATGAATTGAAGCGAGAAGGGGATGAGGTTGACCGCTGGAATCTCCTGCATCCTGATGCAAAACCACGATGCAGCTATGTGCAGAACTGCCTTGATAAATCCTCAAATCCCGTGATAGCGGCGAGCGATTATCTCAGACTCTATGCGGATCAGATCAGGTCACAGATAAGTAGCTCATATACGGTTCTTGGAACGGACGGTTTTGGGAGAAGTGATACACGGGCTAAACTCCGGTCCTTTTTTGAAGTGGATCGTTACTTCATCACCCTGGCGAGTTTGGATGCGCTGGCTCGTGAAAATATCATTGATGTCAGCGTTGTGAAGTCGGCTATGTCGGAGCTCGGTATTGACCCCGATAAAGCGAACCCGGTTAGCATATGAGTCCCGGTAATATCATTGCTGTACCTGATGTAGGCGAAGCTGAGCAAATCGAAGTAGTAGAAATTCTGATTCGTGTCGGTGATACAGTCGAAAAAGATCAATCTCTACTGGTGCTTGAATCAGATAAAGCCAGCGTCGAGATTCCGTCACCTGCAGCGGGGGTTATCAAGCAGTTTTTTGTTGATATAGGCGCAATAGTAGATGAGGGCGACAAGTTGCTGGAACTGCAAGCAAGCTTGGGTGAAGGTGATGTCCCTGAAATAGAACGACCTTCTATCAGTCCGGATGCTACAACCACTGCAACAGTAGTAGAGGATACAGTCGCGCCATCTTTAGTAACTCAATCGTCTTCAGAGAAAATTGTCGATAGTTCGTCTGAGGAAATTGTTGTTTCGCTGTGCATGCCGGATATGGGAGAGGTCGAATCGGCAGAAGTGACAGAGGTTCTCTGCGCTGTGGGTCAACTTGTTCAGGCAGACCAGGTACTTCTAGTTGTCGAAACTGACAAAGCCAGTGTAGAGATACCCTCGCCCTGTGTAGGTGTGATCGAACGTATTCTTACTTCGGAACAACAATCGGTAGTTTCTGATGAATTATTGATTGAAATTCGAGCACAGGCAGGAAGCCGAACGAGTCATGAAACAATCCTGTCAGCTGATTCAGCGAATCAGCTTAAACCGGTCGCTGTTAGTAAAGCGGTGGCGCCCGTTGAGGTTCCTGCACAGACAGTTAACCAGGCAGTTAAAAAGCCGGCAGCAGCCGTGCGTTCAACATTAGAAGCTGAAACTGCGTCCTCGGCATCGCTTGTCCACGCTGGCCCAGCCGTGCGTAAGCTGGCAAGAGAGTTTGGTTTGAATCTTGTTCAGGTCGCCGGTTCCGGCAGACGTGGCCGGATTTTAAAAGAAGATGTTCAACTGTTTGTGAAGACCAGTTTCAGCATGGGTACACCGCAGAGTCAGATGCCTGAGAACCGACCACTTCCGGATTTTTCAAAATCTGGACCGGTCACGAAGGTAACACTACCCAGGATAAGACAGGTAAGCGCAAAAAATTTACAGCGGAACTGGCAGACGATTCCACACGTAACCCATTTTGATGAAGCCGATATCACTGAACTGGAAGAATTAAGAAAGCTTACTAACCAGGAACAGTCAGAGGATAATGTCAAACTGACGCTACTGGCATTTTTGGTTAAGGCTTGTACCACGGCACTTCAGGCCTACCCCAGGTTCAACTCGTCAATTGAACCTGACTATCAACATTGGTTAGAGAAACATTTTTATAATATCGGTATTGCCGTAGAAACTGATGCGGGTTTAGTTGTTCCTAATATCAAGCAAACCGATCAAAAAAGCTTGTTCGAAATAGCCTCAGAAGCAGCATCACTAGCCGGCCAGGCTCGACAACGAAAATTATCACCGTTAGACATGCAGGGCTCGACGTTTACCATTTCCAGCCTCGGCGGTATTGGCGGCACCAGCTTTACGCCGATCATCAATGGGCATGAGGTGGCCATCCTGGGCGTTGCCAAGGCGCAGATAAAACCTGTCTACGATGGTGATCGGTTTGTACCCAGGCTTTATTTGCCTCTGGCTCTATCATACGACCATAGGGCAATCGACGGTGCCGAAGCGGCAAGGTTTTTAGTGCATCTGGGTGGGTTACTCGGTGATACAGGTAATTTCACCGGCTAGTCTAAGGGCGCTTCCTTCTGCCATAGCACCTCAGGAATTTGGGTTCGTTGCGCGCAACAACGGGCGATCACGAAAAGGCAGTCGGAAAATCGATTAAGAAATTGTAGGCTGGCGGAGTTAACTGTCTCTGACTCTGCAAGGGTCAATACTCTTCTTTCAGCTCGTCTGCAAATACTGCGGGTTAGGTGACATTGCGATATTAGAACAGAGCCACCAGGCAAAATGAAGTTTTCCAGTGGCTCTAAGTCTGCATTGAGGTCATCAAGAAACGCCTCAATTGCCTCAACGTGATGGGTTTTCATTAACGTGTATCCCGGGATGGAAAGTTCTCCGCCAAGATCAAATATACGATGCTGATGATTTGCAAGAAATTGTATAATCGGTGTGAACAAGGGGTTGTTCTCTCTCTTCATCGATTCAATTAATAAACCCAGATTGGAGTTGAGTTCGTCTACGTCCCCTATTGCCTCAATTCTCGGATGAATTTTATTCACTCTAGTACCATCACCAAGCCCGGTGGAGCCAGCATCGCCAGTACGGGTGTATATTTTTGACAGGCGCTTTCCCATGATGGTGCTCGATTTGTTAAACCGCTGAATATGTTCCCGCAGTTTACGCTACTGTGAGTCCACAGCACAGTCCTATTCGGTTATGAAACGCTTTGGCGACTGGGGCTAGGCCAGGATGGTAACTAACTATTATTCTGGTTTACCTGATCGCATCGATTCTGTTTGATATTGGGCATGTCTGGTTTGATAATATAACCGGAAAATTAAATGACAGGAGAATCCCTTTGCCATCATTCGATGTTGTTTCAGAAGTTGACTTTCAGGAGGTCGACAATGCAGTTGATCAGGCTAAAAGGGAACTGTCTACACGTTATGATTTCCGGGGTGTTACGGCGGAATACACCCGCCTTGGTGATGATGTGCAGTTGACCGCACAGGCAGATATTCAGTTGGACCAGATGCTGGACATTCTGCGTAGCAAATTTATTCGCCGACGGGTTGATCCTAAAGTAATGGAAATTGCAGACCCTGTCGCCAGGGGTAAACTATTACATCAGACCGTAATCATCCGTCAGGGTATAGAAAGTTTGCTGGCTAAAAAGATTGTTAAGATGATTAAAGACCAGCGATTGAAAGTTCAGGCCGCTATTCAAGGTGAACAGGTCAGGATAACCGGTAAGAAGAGGGATGATCTACAGGCCGTTATCAGTTTTTTAAAGGAAGCTGAACTAGATGTTCCGTTGCAGTATCAGAACTTCAGGGATTAATTTGTTTAAACCAAGGGCAGTCAAGTGAATTGGACTGAGGCTGTTAAGGTATATGGCAGGCCGCGGGTACGTTCGATGGTTTTTCTGGGGTTCTCCGCCGGGCTGCCCTATCTGCTGGTATTCTCGACACTAACGGCCTGGTTGCGGGATGAGGAAATAAGCCGATCCGCTATCGGGTTTTTTGCCTGGGTGGGTATGATCTACTCAATTAAGGTGTTCTGGGCTCCTGTCGTTGATGGCGTTAAATTGCCACTCCTACAGCCCTTGCTGGGGCAAAGACGCAGCTGGATCTTGTTGGCGCAGATAGGTATTGCGCTGGGTCTCTGGGGTATGACGTTGGCGGGCCCAGAATCACTGTTGATACTCTCGATAGTCGCCTTGATCGTTGCCTTTTCGTCAGCCACTCAGGATATCGCAATTGACGCGTTTCGGATTGAATCGGTTGAGTCTACGGTACAAGGGGCGATGTCTGCAGCCTATATACTCGGCTATAGGGTCGCCTTACTGGTTGCCGGTGCAGGCGCGTTATATCTTGCAGAATATTATGATTGGGTGACCGCATACCAGTTAATGGCCTGTTTAATGATGATTGGTATGATCACCATCCTTTTAGTCGCTGAGCCAGACAAAGAACCAAGTACGAATACAGCATCTGAGATGGTTAATAGTGATATTGCGTTGAAAGACCCAACACGTAAAACCAAATGGCAGGGCTTTCTGATATCGTATTGGGATCCAGTGCGGGATTTTTTCCGGACGAATGGCAGGTTTGCTCTTTTTTTACTATTGCTGATCGGCTGCTATCGTCTTAGTGATATTGCCATGGGGATCATGGCGAATCCCTTTTACCTGGATCTAGGTTATAGCAAGGTTGAAATAGCTAATATCGCCAAGGTGTTTGGTTTTGCCATGTCGATCAGTGGTTCTGCTCTGGGCGGCGTTCTGGTTCTCAAATGGGGTATCTTAAAACCCTTGTTACTGGGCGCTGTGCTGGTTGCGGTAACTAATCTATTATTTGCGGGCTTGGCTTTGATCGAGCCCGATTTGATCCATCTTGCCATCGTTATCAGTGCGGATAACTTAAGTGGCGGGTTGGCCGCAACCGCCTTCATAGCGTACCTGTCGAGCCTTACCAATACAGCTTATACAGCAACGCAGTATGCCTTATTCAGTTCTTTGATGACCTTGCCAGGCAAGTTTGTAAGTGGGTTCTCAGGCATGATTGTTGACGCATCTGGCTATGCTGTTTTCTTCGCAAGCGCTGCGTTAATCGGCTTGCCAGCTATCATTATGGTTAGTATCTTGGTCCGCAGGGAGCGATTGACCTCAGTTTGAACCCAAGCCTGACAGCGATGAGTCAAGCCAGATTTCATTCATTCGGTTTGGTTGCCTACCGTCCGCAGGGCTGTTTCAGGGTGTTGCAAGCTACTCTGCCTGGATCTGCCACCGGTATTGTTTGAGAGAGACTCGATTGGCATCACAGCTGATACTTTCGGCCTGTAACCTGGCCACCTGCGCAGCAGCATTAGGGTTAGTAATTTTGCCACTACTGTTGACGACCCTGTGCCAGGGTAGGGTAGAGCCCTGGGGCAGCCTAGCTAACAGGTAACCCACAAACCTAGCCTGGCCGGGGATATCTGCCAGCGTCGCTATCTGTCCGTAAGTTGCAACTCTACCGTTCGGAATGCGAGCAATTACACTCCAGACGGCTTTTCTGTTTTCGCTTGATGCATTCATGGTATGGCTTACCAGTTTCAATCTACCTGAAATATATCTGGAAATTCTTGCTTAGAGCGAATTTCAGTAGCAGATCCTTGTTCAGAGAATTCTTTCGAAGAAATATAGCACTCTGCCCTTGACTCTGCTAAATCTGCCCCTATTATTAGCACTCCCTTAGGGAGAGTGCTAGAACCTCGGTATCAACGAAGCCAGAGACTAGCTGGGTTTAATTTTAATTAGGTATCAACAGAATACCGCTGTTGATGAGCTAGATTAGGAGAAAAGAATGAGTATTCGTCCATTACACGATCGAGTGCTGGTACGGCGCCTGGAAGAGGAAACGAAATCAGCAGGAGGAATCTATATTCCTGATTCTGCTGCCGAGAAGCCTTCTCAAGGTGAGGTTCTAGCAGTAGGACCAGGTAAGAAATTAGACAATGGTGATGTCCAGGCAATGGATCTCTCGGTTGGCGACAAAGTGCTGTTTGGTCAGTATGCAGGTAGTGCGGTCAAATTAGACGGCGAAGAACTTCTCATTATGAGTGAAAGTGAAGTTTTTGGGGTCGTTGGTTAAGCCAATAGATTAAATGTATTAGTAATTATATTAGATGTATTAGTAATTATATTAGATAAAAAGGATTAAGTGATATGACAGCTAAAGATGTGAGGTTTGGTGATTCAGCGCGTCAACGCATGCTTGCGGGCGTTAATGTCCTTGCTGACGCAGTCAAGGTTACGCTTGGACCCAAAGGTCGAAACGTTGTTCTAGATAAGGCATTTGGTGCGCCTACCGTCACCAAAGACGGTGTTTCCGTTGCAAAAGAGATCGAATTGAGCGACAAGTTCGAGAATATGGGTGCGCAGATGGTCAAGGAAGTAGCATCTCAAACATCAGATGTTGCTGGAGATGGCACGACCACAGCTACCGTATTGGCTCAAGCCATCCTTAACGAAGGGTTGAAGGCTGTGGCAGCAGGAATGAACCCCATGGACCTTAAGCGTGGTATTGATAAAGCGGTAGTTGCTGCGGTTGAATCAGTAAAGTCACTGGCAGTTCCCTGCACCGATTCCAAAGCAATTGCTCAGGTAGCCAGTGTATCGGCTAACAGTGACTCCCAGATCGGCGATATTCTAGCCGACGCCATGGATAAAGTCGGTAAAGAAGGTGTTATTACCGTAGAAGAAGGTAGTGGCCTTGAAAATGAACTCGACGTTGTTGAAGGTATGCAGTTTGATAGAGGCTATTTGTCTCCATACTTTATCAACAATCAAGAGAATATGAGCGCGGAACTTGAAGATCCTTATCTTCTTTTGTTTGATAAGAAAATCTCCAACATACGTGACATGCTACCTGTCCTGGAAGCCGTTGCTAAATCCAGTCGACCCTTGATGGTTATTGCAGAAGATGTCGAAGGTGAGGCCCTGGCCACACTGGTTGTAAATAATATGAGAGGGATCGTGAAAGTTGCCGCTGCAAAGGCGCCTGGCTTTGGTGATCGAAGGAAAGAAATGCTTCAGGATATTGCTATTCTGACTGGTGGCACGGTAATTTCTGAAGAAGTTGGCCTGTCTCTGGAAGGTGCAACCCTAGAAGATCTGGGTCAAGCCAAGCGTATAACGCTGACTAAAGAGAACACCACTATTGTTGATGGTTCTGGTGAATCTACGGATATCGAAGCCAGAGTTAAGCAGATTCGGGCTCAGATAGAAGAAACTTCATCTGACTATGATCGCGAAAAACTCCAGGAACGAGTCGCTAAGCTCGCTGGTGGTGTGGCCGTGATTAAGGTCGGTGCTGGTTCTGAAGTTGAAATGAAAGAGAAGAAAGCAAGGGTCGAAGACGCCCTTCATTCAACTCGCGCTGCTGTCGAAGAGGGTATCGTCCCAGGTGGCGGTGTCGCCTTGATTCGAGCGCTTGCGGCGGTAGAAGGCGTCTCAGGTGATAACGGTGATCAGGATGTTGGTATCAAGTTGTGTCTGAAAGCGATGGAATCACCTATCAGGCAGATTGCCGAGAACGCAGGAGCAGAAGGTTCTGTGGTTGTTGATAAGGTCAAAAAGCAGTCTGGTAATGAAGGTTTCAATGCTGCGACAGGTGAATACGGAGACATGATTGAATATGGGATCCCTGATCCTGCCAAAGTCACACGTACTGCACTTCAGGCGGCTGCTTCGGTTGCTGGATTGATGATTACGACAGAATGTATGGTTACTGATGTAGTAGAAGACACGCCTGCTGCTGCTGGCGGTGGCGGTATGCCTGATATGGGCGGCATGGGTGGTATGGGTGGTATGGGCGGTATGATGTAAACCACCGGTCATGATTAAAAACCCCGCCTTTGAGCGGGGTTTTTTTTGGTGTCGATTATGGTGCAAAATAGCGTCTCTATGTGGATTTTGGCATGATATGCGCAAACGGTTTTTCCTGGATATATCCCCCGATGAGATTCAACGATATTATCGGGGTGAGGCAACGACGGTAGTTGTGACTGCGGACGATCGGACCAGTCTGCAATTCCCGGCAAAAAACTTGCGTCCGTTTGTGACAGTAAACGGTGTTAATGGCTATTTTGAAATTGAGTACGATGAATTTTCGAAACTAGTAGGTATTTCACGCTTGAGTTAATAGTTAGGATTAGTTTTGGGTCAGTTTTGGGTCAGTTTTGGGTTACTGTTTCGCCTGAAATTGCTATAGTATTGGTTGCATGGTTCTTCATGAGTCTTGTTAAAGAACTGCTTGAACAGAAGTAACTAAATGAGAGGACAGAAAAATGGATATACCTTTATTTTCCGCGGACGGCGTTGATTATTTGTTTCGATGGGGCCACTTCCTGGCCGGTATCACGTGGATAGGGCTGCTATATTATTTTAATTTCGTTCAGACGGAATACTTCAAAGAAGCAGAAGCTGAGCATCGCTCAGGTGCCATACAGAAATTAGTCCCCAGGGCCTTGTGGTGGTTCAGGTGGGGTGCTGCATTTACTTTTCTTACCGGGCTTTATCTGCTTTATACAAGGCACGGTGCATGGACCTACGATATTGCTGTTGGAGCGACTTTAGGCACCCTGATGGCAATTAATGTCTGGTTTATTATCTGGCCAAATCAACAGATTTTGATTGCCTCAGCGACTCAAGTGGCCGGTGGTGGCGAAGCCTTGGCAGAGGCAGCTGCAGCTGCTCCTAAAGCAGCGCTAGCCTCGCGAACGAATACACTGTTCTCCGTCCCAATGCTGTTTTTCATGGGATCTTCGGCGCATATGCCGACATCCATGTTAATGGATGAGATGTCTACCTCATCTGCCAGCCTGGTAGCTGTGTTCTTGGTTATACTCGCCTTGGAAGTTAACGCGATTCGTGGACAACAGGGGCCTATGGCTTCAGTTAAGGGCGTCATTCACTGTGGGCTGTTACTGACAGCAGTTTTGTATGGATGTATGGTCGCCTTGTAAATTCGGTTTAGATAACGAACTCAGTCAGGGCCCTGTTTGGGGCCCTGTTTTTTTTAAGAAAATAAAATGAACCAAGACAGCAGACCTCAAGACGACAGAAACCACGGCATTTTGCCCTCTATTAAGCCAGATGCAGATGAAGTGTCTTCCTATAGGAAGAGTGGCCGTTCGGATGCCCCTAAACAGAGTAGTTTTAATGGCATACTGGTCTTTGTATTGTTTTTGATGGTTATTGTCATGGGCTTCGGTGGTTACGTTTTATATGAAGTCCAGAAAAAACTGGTACAGGCTAATGAATTACTGTCTAAAAGCCAGGCTAGTATCCTAGAATTAGAGGGTCGGCTTGCCGCCACTGGTACTGATGTATCCAAGACCCTGCAGGAGATGCAAGGCCAGGCCGACACTAATGTTGGTGAAATAGATAAACTTTGGGCTGTTGCCTATCGACAGAATAGGCCCAGAATTGAGTCCTTGGCCCAGGACCTGGAGAATTCGACCACAGCATTCAGGGCCCAGCTCGACCCGATAGCCAGTGCGGTTGCAGGGTTTACAGGAAATTTAGATACAGTTAACAAGAGTTTGATTGAACTTGAAAGTGGTCTGGTCTCGGGATCAGAAGAGCAAGCCACGATGATAGCACTGCTCACTCAGAGACTTCAGGACCAGACCGACCTGGCGGAGACACATCGACGCAGCGTTGATGTATTGACTAAGCAATTGAAAGAAGCCAGGTTGGATATTCGCTCTAACCTTGAATACCGGGCTCGTCACAATACAGAAGTTCTGGAAATGAAGAGACAGATACAAGTGCTCAGTGCCCAGCGAGTGGGCTCATCCAATCCTCAGCCGTAATTCTAGTCCTCAGCCCAGTTACTAATTACGCTGATAGGGATGAGTCGATTGCCCTGCTTGATGATCACCCCATCCTGAGATATCGCCTGCAGTTCCAGATCTTTAGCGATTTTATCGCCTTCTTTGAAACGTTTTCCGTTGATAACAACCATTCTCAGTGAGCTATCCTCAGCATAAATATGACTAGAAAACTTGATGTTATTGATATGGATGTCGGAAGCTGAAAAAGCTGTAGCAGGTTTAGGCGCAGGTGCGATGGTTTGTCTGGTGTTGTTCACTGTCGTTGATGTTGATCGTTGCACCGGTGGAACTCGGCTCGGGGCGACTGTATTGGCATTTTGAATTAGCTTTGCCGGGCGGGGCTTAGGCTGTACTACTGGTACTGGAACAGAGCTTATCTGGCTGTTGGCCAGGTTCGAATTATTGGTAGTTTCACTTTTATCTGCGGTATACCAGAGTAAGAACAAAACGTTGATTGTAATCAAGAAGAAGCCGATTGTTGGCCAGAGCCATTTGCTATTTCCATTGCGCCGCCGGTCAGATCGGATATGGATGGTGTTTAAGCCAGGTGTTTTGTGTTGTTTCTTTTCTTCCTCAGATTTATTAAGCGCATCCAGGATATAAGACATTAGCTGTTACTCCCACTTAGTTTAGGCGTACCACTATCGTCTTCATCGTTTATTTTCAGCCAGGTTTTTACACCAGCTATGCCATCGGGTGTTAATCCTGTCGATAATTGGAATTGCTTTACTTTCGTCTCCAGTTCACCGTCAAAGATGTAACCGGCACTGAGCACCAGGGGTTCGGCGTTAATGAGGGCTAGCCGATTAACAAGCCAGTCTATCGCCGGACCGCGATCGCCTCGCGATAGGGGCCCTTTATAGGCCGGTGGGGCTCGCCATAGCAGGGTGAAGTTACCGTTCCAGCTATTGATAAACTCAAAAATGGGTATTTGGTATGCTTGTGAGCCGGCCTCTAAAGAGGCACTGCCGTTATCCAGGGATGTAAGGGTAAACCATCTATCCCTAAATTGGACAACGACTGGCCGATTAAAATCATTGATCTCATTTAAACTGGTTATGCTGGAATAGCAGAATAAGCCTATGGTCTCGGCCATCGGGCAGGATGCTTTAGCATTTCCTGTGAAACCCACGCCCCAGATACTTAGAAGGTCGTTTAGTGCAGTATCCTGGTTTTCGTGACCAAACAGTTCTTCTACACTATCTTCTGCAGACTCCGCGAGCACAGTCTCTTGTGGATAGGCTTGTTCTGGAAGTTTTGGTACAACCGCTAATTCTGGTTCGGGGGTGCTTGTGCTAGTCGGTGGCGCGCTTGTTGCTATTATCGGTTGCGATTCGGTCAAGACTTGTTCGCGGATGACAGGTGGTTCCATTGCTGGAGAGATACTTGGACCGTTGTTCGCCAGAAGGGCTGGCTGCTCGATGGTTTGGCTATAGATTAACGCGAGTACCACTATGAACAGCGCGACACTGGATGTGATTGCTGTATATCGCCAATTTATTCTGATCGGAGGTGTCGGCCCGAGGATTTCCCTGGCAGCTTTTTTAACGATGCTGGGGGACACCTGAATTTCACCTTCAGAATAGGTCCCGAGTAAGGATCGATCACAGATCAGGTTGATTACACGAGGAATACCAGAACTGATTTTGTATATACGGTTAATTGCTGAGTCAGGAAAGAAAGTCCCTTTCGCTCCGGCTACGACCAGTCGATGCTTAATGTAAGAAGCAATTTCATTTCTATTCAGTGCATCAAGATGAAATCGAGCAGTAATGCGCTGAGAAAGCTGTCGTAGCTCGGGTTTCGCGAGAATGGTGAGCAGTTCCGGTTGGCCAAGCAGGATTATTTGCAGCAGCTTTCGCTGATGCGTTTCCAGATTAGTCAGCAGACGAAGCTGTTCAAGTACCTCGATGGATAGATTCTGCGCCTCATCAATGATCAGGACCGTTTTCCTGTCCTTACTATGGGCTTTGAGGAGGTAGGCGTTGATTCGATCAGTTAAGACTTTGATGCTGGCAGTTTTCGGGTATTTTATCTTCAGGTCGTCGCAGGCGGCTGCGAGTAGCTCCGAGGCGGTCAACTTCGGGTTTAGAATAAATGCGGTATCGACCTTTTTAGGGATCTGGTCCAGCAGACATCGGCATACCGTAGTTTTTCCAGTACCGACTTCTCCAGTTAATAGAATAAAGGCACCGTCGCCTTGAATACCGTAAGTGAGATGAGCCAGCGCATCGCGATGTCTGTCGCTCATGTAAAGATATTGGGGGTTTGGTGCTATAGAAAAAGGGGACTCTTTCAGCCCAAAATAGTCGTTATAAATAGCGGTCACTAAATTGCCTCCATGATCACAGCAGAATAGCCTCCAAGCTAGTGTTCCAGCAACTCTACAAGTAGATTATCTTTACTATGCCAACGATCCGTAATCCAATGCTGGGTTGCTTTAGCTGACGATATCGTACTGGAATGAGTTTCACTGGGTACGCCTATTTGGTCGATCCTGAAACATATCTCCGGCTCGTGACCACAAAGGAATTCAAAGAATGTGGGGGTCAGGTTTTTGTAGGCGATGGTGATATCGAGGATAGAATCCAGATGGTCTTGGAGAGAATCAATAACCATTGCTGCGCCGCCACTTTTTGGTTTTAAGAGATGTCGATAAGGAGACTTCTGCACCATCTTTTTTTCCTCAGTGAATCGGGTACCCTCCAGGAAATTCAACACTGAGACCGGTGTAAGCTTGAATTTTTCAGCAGATTTCAGTGTCGTTGCCAGATCCTTGCCTTTCAGGTGAGGGTGTTTCCTGAGTTTTTTCCTGGAATAGCGTTTCATAATGGGGAAATCTAACACCCACCAACACAGACCGATAATGGGGGTGTATATTAATTCCTGTTTAATAAAAAACTTTAAGAACGGAATTTTTCGATTCAATATGCGCTGTAAAATCAGGATATCTGTCCAGCTCTGGTGATTGCAGATGACCAGATACCAGTTGTCCTGGCTCAGTTCGGGCTCACCCTCTACCGTGATAGTCAGCTGCTGGAACAAATCCAGAATGCCATTATTAATACTTATCCAGTTTTCAGCAGTGGCCATCGAAAACCGTGTAAAAGCGGGTTGATAAGTGCTGGGGAGAAGCGCGCGTGCCAGCGCGGCAGCATACAGGGGAATGCAAAAAAACATGGTGTTTAAACACATTAATACAAGGCTCAGACAACCCTTGACTGGTCCTGGTAAAAATCTAAGCACATTATTCTCCTGTCATTTGACAAGCTTAATAGGCTGGCTGCCTGGCTCCCCCTATTTTGTCAGATCAGGGTTTAGAACACTATCGCTTCTGTGGCGATAGAATGGGGGGCTTTTTCCTGTCTGGCGCATAGGGCACCTGCCTGAGCAGGCTGGTTAAGGCATTAATGGGCGCTTAGATCACCTTGCCGGGATATTGGTCTGTCTGGTTTGGTTTGACTAATGTGTATAACCGCTATTGTTTCCCTGGTCTGGTGATAAGATCAGAACCGGGATTTTTTGGATCATTGGATAATGACTGTATATACAAATATGCTCGGTGGCCTAAGTGCCCAGCAGTTTCTGGAATTGTACTGGCAACGCAAGCCGTTAATGGTGAAAGGGGCATTTCCCGGATATGCATCACCACTAACGGCAGATGAGCTTGCCGGTCTTTCATTAGAGTCTGAAGTAGAGTCAAGGATAGTCCTTGGATCTGATTCAACAGGACCATGGAGATTGCGCCAAGGGCCGTTTTCGGAAGCTGATTTCCGGGCCATGCCAGAGACGGCTTGGACGTTGCTGGTCCAGGCGGTGGACCTCTGGGTGCCTGATGTAAAGGCGCTTTTATCTCACTTCGACTTTCTTCCCCAATGGCGATTGGATGATGTCATGGTCAGTTACGCACCAACTGGTGGCAGTGCCGGTCCGCATTTTGATCAGTACGATGTTTTTCTTTTACAGGTCGAAGGCTGTAAGCGCTGGAGAATAGGGCGTACAGAAGATGAATCTCCGCCGTTACTGGATAACGCCGATTTACGGATTATGAAGAATTTTCGGCAGGTAGATGAGTGGTTACTGGAACCTGGAGATATGCTCTATCTTCCTCCCAGGGTGGGTCACTGGGGTGTTGCAGAAACAGAAGGCATGACATTTTCAGTCGGCTTCAGGGCACCCACGTTGACTGACCTTTTAGCTGACCTGGCTATCGAATTGTCAGTGGAAAATAATGAGGTTTATTACAGGGATCCAGCGCTGAATGTGGATATGGCCAGTGAACAGATTGATCCAGCCTTTATCAGGCAGGCCAAAATCCTTCTGGAGAACTTATTGACGGAAGACGGTTTGATAGAGGATTGGTTTGCCCGTTTTATGACCGCTCCAAAGTATCCAGGTTTGGAGGAACAGACTGGGGAGTCACGTGTGGCCCGTATCAATAATCGCTTATATCGCAATGGTGATCTCGTTGATTGATAGTAGAGCCATGGCCGATAGCAGCGAGGGCTACTTCGTATTCGTCCTGGCATGGCGAGGCCGTTGTACCCTATGGAACGATTCGGGATGGGCCCGGAGGTGAGCTATGACACTTGAAGTCAGAAGGTAACTGGCCCGCTGCCTTGTTTACAGTAACCAGAGGCAGCAGGAGCTGATCACCGCAACGCCGATGAGATTGAGGATCAAGCCTTCTTTGGCCATGGTTTTGGTTGGGAAAAACCCGGTACTGAACATAATGGTATTAGGGGCTGTAGCCACCGGTAACATGAAAGCACAACTGGCGCTCATGGCAGCAGGAACCATGAGCAGAGTTGGATCCAAGTTTGCGCCGAGGGCTGCTGCTGCGAGAATTGGCAGCATTAAGGTGGTAGTAGCCGTATTGCTGGTCATTTCAGTCATAAAGGTGATAGTGAAACAGATCAAGCACACCACTAGGATTATATTCATAGAAGCTAAGGCAGAGAGCCATTCACCCAACATGGCCGAGAGCCCGGATTCTACAAAAGCGGTCGCGATTGCGATACCGCCACCAAATAGAATCAACATGCCCCAGGGAATTTTGTTGGCTGTCTCCCAATCCAGAAGCCTGGAGCCTCTACCATCGGGAATGAGGAACATGCAGACCACAGCGATCATAGCCACACTGGCATCGTTGGCAGCCGGGAGATTAAGCCACTGTGCCCAGCCACCGAAGGGTTGGCTTCGGGTTACCCAGGCAAGGGCGGTCAACGAAAAAACCAGCAGCACTCTGATCTCAGGGATGGTCCAGTTACCTACCTGAGGGAGATCGAAATTGCCTTTATAATGCAGGCTCCTTGTTAACCAAAGGCCGGTTATCGGGACCATGAGTAACACCACTGGAATTCCCCAGGACATCCAGGTGAGGAAGCCGATTTCGCTACCCATGTTGATTTCGTAAACTTCTCTGAAAACGAGATTGGGTGGGGTGCCGATGGGAGTACCGATACCACCGATGCTGGCTGCATAGGCAATACCCAGGAGTAAAGGGACGGCGATGGCCTTATCATTGGACTTCTCGAGCACAGCCATTGCCACAGGGAGTAGCATTAGAGTGGTGGCCGTATTGGAAATCCACATCGACAGGAAGGCAGATGCGGCCATAAAACCAAAAACCAGGCGTTTACTGCTTTGCGACCCGAAGGCATTCACCATGGTCAGAGCAATACGTCTGTGTGCACCACTTTTTGCCATTGCTGTTGATAGTATAAATCCGCCCATCAACAGTAGAACCAATGGACTCCCGTAGGCGGCGCCTACCTGGGCTGGCGTCAGAATACCGAAAAAGGGTAGTAAAGCCAGGGGAATCAGCGAAGTCACAGGGATAGGGATTGGTTCGAAAATCCACCAGATCGCAGTCCATACAGAAATGGCAGCAGTGATCTTTACCATCGAGGGTATATCCCAGATCGCAAGAGTGCTATACAGCAGTATACCGAGCAGCGGCCCTAACAGGCTAAACAGGATGCGCTTTGATAGACTAAAAGAGATACTTGAAGGGGCTTCGAATGTCATGCGGGTATTCGTTATAATAATGGTTATGGAACAGTTCTACCTGTTATACGAATGAGAATACCATGAAAGACACCCTTTTTTGGTATGATCTCGAGACGACTGGTCTTGATTCAATCCTCGATCGGGCAATTCAGTTTGCCGGGATACGAACTGACTTGGATCTAGAGCTTGTCGCTGAGCCCGTGAATATTCTCTCTGCCCTGTCAGATGATATTCTCGTCGATCCCGAAGCTATTTTAACCACCGGTATCGACATAGAAGCCCTGCAGCGAGGGGGCCTCCTGGAAATTGATTTCCTAAGCCAGGTCATGGCTGAATTCATGCAACCGCAGACCTGCGTAACGGGTTATAACAACTTAAATTTTGATGATGAATTTATCCGCCAGGCGCTGTACCGGAATTTATTTGAACCCTATGCTCGTGAATGGCAAGGGGGGAATTCTCGTTGGGATGTGATTAACCTGATGCGAATGGCACACGCTTTGCGACCAGACGGCTTTTCCTGGCCGAAAAAAGCTGATGGTACAACCAGTTTTAAACTGGAACACCTGGCGGCAGCCAATGAAATCAGTCACGATCATGCCCATGATGCCTTGTCGGATGTATACGCAACGATTGGTGTGACCAAGAAACTTCGTCAGGTTCAGCCAAAGTTATGTGAGTTCTTTTTCAAGCTTCGACTTAAATCCTTTGTACTGGATCAACTGTATCCCTTGAAAAAGCAAATGCTAATTCATATTGCAACCTATTATCCTGCTTCCCGCGCGCACATCGGTGTGTTGCTGCCTGTAGCAGCCCATCCACTGAATCGTAATAGTATTATCTGTGTTGATTTGTTAAGAGAGCCTGAAACTCTGTTAGGGCTTACCTCGGAACAGCTAAAGCAACGGTTGTTTGCAGGTAAGGACGCGCCTGCCGATAGCAGCAGGCCAGCGTTGCAGACCCTGCAGATAAATCGATGCCCGGCAATAGCCCCGATAGCAACACTTCCAGCCGCCAAAGCGGACAGTCTGGGAATTGATCTCGCGTTATGTGCTGAACGGCAAAAGATATTACAGAATACGGCTGGTTTGGTTGAAACGATTACGGAGGTGTATACCAGTCCTGCCGAAAACGATCTGATGGATCCGGAGTTTATGTTGTATGGGGGTGAATTTTTCTCCGGTCAGGATGTTGGCAGAATGACCGAGGCCCGAAACCTCAGATCCGGTTGCTCTGAAATGTCAGGGAGTTTTGATGACCCTAGGTTGGATGAATTACTGTTTCGCTTTAAGGCGAGAAACTTCTGCAGTGAGCTCAACGACGAGGAGAAACTGAGATGGCGCCAGTTTAAGCAGGATCGATGGTTGACACAAAACAGGATAGGAGATTATCAAAAACGAACCGCGCAAAGTTTTGAGGAATCTGAGCAAGATCCGGTCATTGCGAGCCTCATTCGTCGACTGCAATGGCAGCTGGAACAGAGTGATATTGTACTGCCTCAGTGAGCAGTACTCGAATCAAGCCAATACCGCAAGACTTGCTGATGAGCGTTAAAGTCGTTGATTTCAGTTCTTCATAACACTATTGATCGATATCGGTCCCAAGGCCGTAGTGAAAGCGTTTAAGGCCTGTAGTAGCAAATAGGCATCGGCTACTCCCGCCAACTCACGAATGGAGTGCATGGCAAAGGTAGGCACACCTACATCAACCGCTTTGATGCCGATTGTTTTTGCTGTGATTGGACCGATTGTGCTGCCGCAGGCGAGGTCTGTTCTGGTAACAAATTGCTGGCTGGGGATATTTAATTTACGACACAGCGATAAGAAGTAAGCCATGGTCTCGCTTGAGGTCGCGTAACGTTGATTAGCGTTTATCTTGATGACGGGGCCCTGATTAAGGATAGGTCCGTGCTGGCTATCGTGTTTGCCAGAGAAGTTGGGATGAATTCCGTGTGCATTATCTGTTGAAATTAGCATCGATTTAGCCAGGCTTCTTAATCTGGTCTCGGTATCAGGCATGATCCTGTCAAGGATATCCTTAAGAAAACTTCCTTCAGCACCTGCTGCCGAAGCACTACCTACTTCCTCATGATCATTACAGACGATCAAGCTGGAGACGCTTGAGTCGGCCTGTTGTAATGCTTCACAGGCAACGTAGCAGGAAAGCAGGTTATCGAGTCTTGCACTAGCAATGAAATCCTCATCATGGCCGATAATGGCGGGAGCCTGGGTGTCGTAAAAGCATAGATCCCAGGAGAGCACCTGTTGGAGATTAACATGGCCATGTTGTAATTCGATCTGAGTTTCCAGCAGGCTCGTCAGTGGGCTTTCTGACTGGCTAATAATAGGGGGTATATCCGTCTGGGGGTTGATGCTGCGCTTTTTATTGGCTTCTCTGTCCAGGTGGATTGCCAAACTGGGTATGGTAGCGACGGGGCGTTTAAAGTCGACCAGACAATTGCTGATGGCGCCGCTTTGATCTTCAATAGTGACCCGCCCGGCAATGCTGAGATCTCTGTCAAACCAGGGATTCAGCAGAGCGCCACCATAAACTTCGACACCCAGTTGACCATAGGTGTGGTTCGATACGTCAGGAGAGGGTTTTACTTTCAGGCAAGGGCTATCGGTATGGGCACCTATCATGCGTATGCCGGTTTCATCCAAGGGTTGTTTGCCGATAGTAAAGCCAATAATTGATGATTGATTTCGGGTAACAAAATACCCCCCCGGCACCAGGTCCCAGCGATCTTCCTCGTTTAGTTTCTTGAAGCCTTGCTCACCGAGGCGGTTGGAGATTTGTTCTGTGGCATGAAAAGGAGTCGGTGAATCCTGGAGAAACTGCAACAGGTGCTGATTAAATTGTTTCTGTTCCATAGTCGAAGCGTACTTAATGTTTTAGGGTGAGATTGTAACAGTGATAAGAGGATTCCGGCATGGCTTGTTAAAATTTGCTTTTAGGGTCTAAGTCATTTTAAAATTAACGCGCGCCGATTTGATTATCAGCTTGCGGGCGCAATAACAAATTCGGCTAAAGCGCACTGACCCGCTTTAATGGCGGGTTTTTTTTTATCTTGAGGATGACCTATGGAGTTTTCTTCTAAAATTTTACACGCGGATCGACGCTCAGAAATTGAGCATGGCTCAGTCCATAAACCGGTACATACATCAGTGGCTTACTGCTTCGATGAAGCGCGGCAACTGGCTAGAGTGTTCCAGGGAAAGGAAGCCGGCTATAGCTATGGTAGGCAGGTAAACCCGACCGTTAATGCGTTGCAGAATAAAGTAACCTTGATGGAATCAGGGGTGGCTTCCGTTGCATTTTCGACCGGTATGGGTGCCATTGGTACGACCTTATTTTCTTTGTTGCGAGCTGGCGATCACGTGATCACGTCGCAGTTTCTTTTTGGTAATACGAATAGTTTGTTTCAATCGTTCGCGGCCCATGGTATCGACGTTTCTTTTGTTGACGCAACCGATGTCAGTCACGTTGAGGCTGCGTTGAGGCCAGAAACAAAACTGGTATTTACTGAAACCATTGCAAACCCACGAACGCAGATCTCTGATCTGTATCGTATTGGTGAGTTGTGTGCGAAAAGGCAATTGGTTTATGTCGTTGACAATACCCTGACGTCGCCTTATTTATTCCAGGCTAAGAGTGCTGGCGCGAGCCTGATTATCAATTCGCTGACTAAATATATCGGTGGCCATGCCAATGCATTAGGCGGATGTGTCACGGAGACGGGGCAGTATGACTGGCAGGCATTCGCCAATATCTACGATAATTATCGAACCGGTGAAGCTAGCTTATGGGGATTAAACCAGATCAAGAAAAAGGGGCTCAGGGATTTCGGCGCCACTTTGGGAGCTGAAGCCGCGCATCACTTATCCATTGGCTCTGATACCTTAGCACTTAGGATGGATCGTGCCTGTGCAAATGCAGCCGCACTGGCTGTTTTTTTTAATGATCACCCACGGATTCAGAAGGTCCATTACCCAGGTTTAGCCGACCACCCAGACTATCACAGGAGTCGTGACTGGTTTCGCTATCCAGGTGCCATAATAAGTATCGAGTTAGAGGATAGCCTTGATTGTTTTGACCTGATAGATTCCCTTAAATTAGTCATTTGCTCGAGTAATCTGGGAGATACGCGAACCTTGGCGATACCAGTGGCGCATTCAATATTTTACGAAGCGGGGGCTGCCAAAAGAAAAGAAATGGGTATTGTTGATTCATTGGTTCGTTTTTCCGTGGGAATCGAGGAAAGCGAAGATTTGCTGGATGATTTCAAACAAGCTCTGGCCTAGGAGTCATGGGTATGATTGAGCATTTTTATTTTTATGGAAAGGAGTATTGCTGATATGACTGAAGCCGTGATGATGACAGATTTACCGTTCCCGAATAAAAGGCAAGGTAAAGTCCGCGACTTATACGATATTACACTGCCCGATGGCGAAGAAGGTTTGCTGATTATAGCCTCAGACAGAGTCAGTGTGTTCGATGTTGTCCTGGAAAATGGTATTCCAGGTAAGGGCATCATGCTGACAAAAATTTCTCAGTTTTGGTTTGATTTTTTTGATGGGCGTTATCGTCATCATTTGGTTAGTACGGACGCATCAGACATTCCCGGTTTGACTCAAGCGCAGCAACAGATGCTGGCAGGCCGCGTTATGATATGCCGAAAAAGCAAGGTTGTGCCGGTAGAGTGTATTGTCAGGGGGTTCCTTACCGGTAGTGGTTATAAGGACTATCAGGCCACCGGCCAGGTGTGTGGGATAGACTTGCCTGCGGGCATGTTGAATAGTGATCGTATAGAGAATCCTATCTTCACTCCCTCTACTAAGGCTGAAGAAGGTCACGATGAAAACATCAGCTATGAGGAAAGCTGCCAGATTGCAGGTAATGAGCTGATGTCGCGAATACGTGACATTGCTATGTCAATCTACCTGGAGGGAAGAGAGTTTGCTGCGGGCAGGGGTATTATCATCGCGGATACTAAGTTTGAATTTGGGCTAGAAGGCGATAGTCTCGAACCTGTACTCATAGATGAAGTACTGACGCCGGATAGTTCTCGATTCTGGCCTGCCGATGAATGGCAACCCGGCCAGGAGCAGAATAGCTATGATAAGCAGTATGTGCGTAACTATACGCAAACCCTCGTCGATCAGGGGCTTTGGAACAAAGAGTACCCCGGGCCCGCTTTGCCGCAGGAAGTCGTTGAGAACACCTTGTCGCGCTATGAACAGGCTTACAAAATGCTGATGGGTTAATCCGAGAAGCAGACGCCGGTTCCACCGAGTCCGCAATAGCCATTAGGGACTTTAGCGAGATATTGCTGGTGATAGTGCTCAGCGTAGAAAAACGAGTCATCGATGCTCATCTCAGTAGTAATTACCGGGTAGCCTTGGGCTAGTAATTTAGCTTGGAAGCGGCGCTGGCTTTCTATCGCAGACTGATAATGTTGATCGCAAGTAGTATAGATGGCTGATCGGTACTGCGTGCCCATATCGTTGCCTTGTCTCATACCCTGGGTGGGATTATGGCCTTCCCAGAAAATGGTTAGCAACTTCTCAAAGGTCACCTTTTCGGGGTCCCAAATGACCAGAACAGCTTCAGTATGGCCGGTCATACCTGAACATACTTCCTCATAGGATGGGTTGTTGGTATGTCCACCAGCATAGCCAACGGCCGTCGTATAAACACCACTGACCTGCCAGAATAACTTTTCCGCACCCCAGAAACAGCCCATGCCAAAAAGAGCTGACTGGTGATTTTCAGGAAAGGGTGGGCGTAGTGGATTGCCATTGACGAAGTGACGCTCTGGAACTTCAACGGCAATATCTCGGCCAGGTAGCGCCTCCTGGCTTGATGGCAGTTTTGCACTTGTTGTAAAAAAACCCATGGTGTTCACCCTTTTTTTGTCAGTATCGCTTGCTTGTTTGACCATGCTAAGCGAGATTAAGTTACCATGATAACCCTTAATGGGAAGAGGGTTATATGTCTGAGTTCGATTTTCTGGTGGATAGGCAGAGTAGTGATAGCAAGAAATGGGCGAAGTACCGAGAACGGGAAGTCATTCCCATGTGGGTCGCTGATATGGATTTTAGGTCTCCGCAGCCCGTGCTGGAGGCCATCCGCAGGCGAGTCAATCATGGTGTGTTCGGTTATACAGAGATACCCGCTGGACTGATAGAGATCGTGGTGGCAAGGCTGGAAGCGCGCTATAGCTGGATGGTCGAAGAATCCGATATTCTATTTTCTCCGGGTCTGGTACCGGCCCTGAATCAAGTATGTCGAGGACTTGTCAGGGCTGGTGGCTCTGTTATAACGGCTGTTCCTGTATACCGGCCATTTCTTGATGCCCCGGAAAATATGAATAGGGGTTTAATTGCCCTTGAGATGTGTGAAGAGGATAACTGGCGATTTCCTGTTGCTGAGCTTGCCCGCCAGGTTGCAGCACGGCCTGAGATAGATTTGTTGTTGTTGTGCAATCCACTCAATCCTCTTGGGCGGATGCTGAGCGTGAGTGAAATGCAGGAAATAGTGGCAATATGCGATCGCTATGATGTCAAAATCTGCTCGGACGAAATTCATTGCGAGTTAGTGCTGGATGGTCGTCAGCATACTCCGATTGCATCACTGAGTCGGCGCGCTGCAGACATCACCATTACGCTGATGGCGGCTTCCAAGACATTTAATCTGGCAGGCCTCGGTTGTGCCGTTGTAATAGCCGAAAATGAGCTTCTCAGAGAGCAATTTCGGAAAGCCGGTGAAGGCATTATGGCTAATGTAAATACCTTTGGATATGTCGCAACGGAGGCGGCCTGGACCGATTGCGCCGATTGGCATGAGGCCTTGCTCGTATATCTTGCAGCAAATAGAGACTATGTTTATGATCGATGTCAAGAGATTACGGGAATCCGCGTTAACCGGGTTGAGGCCACTTATCTTGCGTGGTTGAATGTGCAGGAATTAGGTTTGGAAGATCCTTTAAGTCATTTTGAAAAGGCCGGCGTGGGTCTGTCATCGGGGGATGAATTCCGTGGTTCGGGTTATATGAGGTTGAATTTTGGTTGTCCCAGACCTTTGCTCGAAGAAGGACTGAATCGGATTGAGAGGGTCTGCAATCGCTGATTGCACTGTTGGAAATAGACCGGCACGGATGTTTTCGATTTACTTTGTGGCAGAAGATATTGACAGGATCGGCCTTCATTGATGCAATTGTGATCACTTGATTGAGCATAGCAGGCCAGTTGGATGTTTTTACCATAGGATCACAGACAGGGAATTAATATTGGTAGTATTTAAGTAGTTGGGGTTCGATATAAAGGAGCTTACACGTGGGCGAATATTGTAGTGTTGAAAAAGAGGGTCGTTTAACTATCGTTACGATTCAAAGAGCGGAGGTAATGAACGCGTTGCACCCTCCTGGTAATTTTGAATTGGCAGAGGTATTTGATGAATTTTCTGCAGACCCTGAGCAGTGGGTGGCAATCATTACCGGTGAAGGTGAAAGAGCCTTCAGTGCAGGGAATGATCTTAAATATCAAGCCGGTGGCGGAAAAATGGGCGGGCCGAGGACGGGATTCGCCGGATTAACCTCTCGGTTTGATAATCCAAAGCCAGTCATTGCGGCGGTTAATGGGCTGGCCATGGGTGGTGGATTTGAAATCGCTTTAGCGTGTGATTTGATTATTGCTTCAGCCAATGCCATATTTGCGCTGCCTGAGCCCAGGGTTGGCCTTGCCGCCTTGGCTGGAGGTGTTCATCGCTTGCCAAGAGAGATCGGTATGAAGCAGGCGATGGGTATGCTGCTGACGGGACGGAGAGTCCCTGCGGATGAGGGTTTAGCTCTGGGCTTTGTAAACGAAGTGGTACCCCAGGGCGAGGCTTTAGTTGCGGCTAAGAGATGGGCAGGATTAATTCTTGAGTGCGCGCCGCTATCGGTGCGTGGCAGTAAACAGGCGGCTATGCAGGGCATGTCGGCGGCATCTCTTGAGGATGCGATGAGGGGAAAATACGACCAAGTAAAAGCGATGGCGTCCAGTGAGGATTTTGTTGAAGGGCCCAAAGCGTTTTCCGAAAAAAGAGCTCCTAACTGGAAAGGTTACTAAATTAAAAAGATTGACGATTTCAAGATGATGTATTTACTTAAATTATCAGGTTTTTTCACACTAACTTTTTTGCCCATGATTGGCCTGGCAAGTTCGGGAGGTGATAGCCAAAATTTGGGTTTGATCACAGCTCCCTTAAGCTTGTTGGCACTGGCTATTTTTGTTATTGCTTATGGACTGGTGATGGCTGAAGAATTCATTCACCTCAGAAAATCAAAACCGGTGGTTCTGGCAGCAGGCATGATTTGGGCAATTGTGGCTGTATTAAGCATAGACTCAGGGCATGATCCCGAGCACTTAAGAGCCGTTCTGGAACATAATCTACTCGAGTATGGGGCATTGTTATTGTTCTTGCTGGTGGCAATGACGTATATCAATGCAATGACAGATCGGAATGTGTTTGAAGTTCTCAGAGCATGGCTGATTAACCGTTCTTTTGGCTATCGCAAGCTGTTTTGGATTACCGGTATTATCGCGTTTTTCCTTTCACCGGTTGCTGACAATCTGACGACATCGTTATTAATGGGCGCGGTCTGCCTTGCAGTCGGTTCTAGTAGTCCAAAATTTGTTTCTCTAGCCTGTGTTAATGTGGTGGTAGCGGCGAATGCGGGCGGTGCATTTTCGCCCTTTGGAGACATTACTACCCTGATGGTCTGGCAGAGTGGTAGAGCAGATTTCTTTGATTTCCTGCAATTGTTCGTGCCATCAGTGGTTAATTATTTGATTCCGGCAGTCATTATGAGCTTTTGGGTCCCGAATGATCATCCTTCTGGAGAGACTGAAGCTGTTGAATTTAAGCGGGGTGCTTTGCTTATCTGTGGCATGTTCGCTTTGACCATTGCCACGGCAGTGTCTTTTGAGCAATTCCTGCACCTGCCACCGTATCTGGGGATGATGACGGGGCTGTCTTACCTCTTCTTCTACGCCTATTACGTGAAGATGACGGAGAGTCCTGAGGAAGCCGTATTCGAGCAGTTTAATATTTTCAATAAAGTAGCAAGGGCGGAATGGGATACCTTATTCTTCTTCTTTGGTGTCATATTCTGTGTTGGCGGCCTGGGCTTTATCGGCTATCTGGAGGTTATGTCTGATTATTTCTATGATGGTTGGGGAGCAACTAATGCCAATATTGCCATGGGTATTATCTCCGCTGTGATCGATAATATTCCGGTGATGTTTGCGGTTTTGACTATGGGTCCAGAGATGGATCTATATCAGTGGCTGCTGATAACACTAACCACCGGAGTAGGCGGTAGTATCTTGTCCATAGGCTCTGCAGCGGGTGTTGCACTGATGGGCCAGGCAAGGGGGGTCTATACCTTTTTCAGTCACCTTCGCTGGAGTTGGGCTATTCTGCTGGGTTATTTTGCTGCGATTTACACTCATTCCCTGATGAATGGAGCCTAGGATTATGTTGTTAGAAGCTGGCATAGGGTTATGAAAGAGCAACTTAAATTTGCTGTGCTGACTATTTCAGATACCAGAACGATTGAAACCGATACGTCGGGGCAGTACCTGTGTGAGTCGCTGCAGCAGGATGGCCATCTCCTGGTCGATAGGGCCATAGTCGTTGACGATATATATCTTCTCAGGGCAAAGGTATCTGCATGGATTGCTGATCCTGAGGTTCAGGTCATACTGTCAACTGGTGGCACGGGTTTTACTACTAGAGACTCGACTCCTGAGGCTTTAGAGCCGCTGCTGGATAGTAAGATCAGTGGCTTCGGTGAAATATTCCGGCACTTATCCTATGAGGAAATCGGTAGCTCAACCATCCAATCCAGGGCATTAGCAGGCTTGTCAAATAGTACTCTGGTTTTTTGCGTGCCTGGTTCGACTGGTGCCTGTCGAACGGCATGGAATGGTCTGTTGAAAGATCAACTGGACAGTGAGCATAAACCGTGTAATTTTGCCGAGTTGCTGCGAGGCGGTCACCACTGAACACTGGAAAGCAGGGAATAAAATGGCGCTTCTGCCTGTTGATGATGCTTTAAAGCTCCTTCTTGACCAAGTTAGTCCTTCAAAACGAGAGCTTGAAGTAGGATTAAATGCAGCCTTTGGCGCGACCCTGTCCCAAGATGTGTTTTCTGCTATTAATGTGCCTCCTATGGCTAACAGTGCTATGGATGGTTACGCGATTTGTCATCAGGACCTTGCCGATAGATCATCTCTACCCTTGACCGACTTTATCCCTGCAGGTTCGGTAGGCAAACCGCTGGTTGCAGGGTCCGCCGCAAGGATTTTTACGGGGGCCGGGTTACCTTCTGGTGCTGATACGGTGGTTATTCAGGAGAATGTAGTCGAGGCTGATGGAGGAATTGTAATTCAGTCGAAACCGTCTTTTGGCGACAATGTGCGTCCCACCGGCCAGGATATCGGCAAAGGTGAGCGGGTATTACAGGCGGGTCGCCGGCTGCTTCCTCAGGATGTCAGCCTGTTGGCGAGTATAGGCCTGTCATGCGTGAAAATTGTCAAGCCTTTAACCGTCGCTATATTCAGCACAGGTGACGAGTTAGTTGACCCTCCATTGCCGCTTCAGCCTGGACAGATTTACAATTCAAACCGTTATGCTCTGTCGGGATTGCTGCAGCAAATGGGTATGATGGTTATCGATTTAGGGGTTATTGCTGATACCTCGGCTGCCACTGAAAAGGCTCTGATTACAGCGGCGCAGGAGAGCGATTGTATTTTTAGCTCGGGCGGAGTCTCAGTGGGTGAGCTCGACTTCGTAAAGGCGGCTGTAGAAAAGTTAGGCCGAATTGAGTTGTGGAAACTTGCCATCAAACCAGGGAAGCCGCTTGCTTTTGGATCAGTTGCGGATACCCCATTTTTTGGTTTGCCAGGTAATCCGGTGTCCACTTTTGTCACTTTTCTTATATTAGCTAAGCCCTTTTTGCTCGCATTACAGGGTCAGAAAGATGTCTTGCCAGAGTATTTCTGGGGAACTGCTGATTTTGATTTTGGCGCAGGATCGCGCCGGCAATACCTGCGCGTCAGGGCGCAGGCATCTGATCAAGGGCATTTGCTGAAACGCTTTGATAACCAAGGGTCCGGTGTTATGTCATCGGTTTCCTGGGCTAATGCCCTGGCCCAAGTAGAAATGGGTCAATCCGTAAAATCAGGTGATAAACTGCGCTTTTTAAAGATTGATAATGAATGAATTCGGTAATGATATCGCCTGGGTAGAGGGAGTAATATGGGATTACTGATACTGAGTCTGGTGCTGGGTCTGGTGTTGGCCTGTTTAATCTGGCTAAAAATAGGAAACCTGTTGCCTGTTTCAGGTAACGCCAAATGGCCTATGCCGATCAATCTGTTTATCTATAGCCTGCTTTGTGCTGGTGTTATCTTTATCCTCTCTTTTCTTTTGGCTTGAACTCCGTGAATCTCTCTATTGACATCAATACCGTGAAAGGGTTTCTGGATCCTGAAGAAGGTCGGGCTTTGTATGATGCGGCGAACCAGGTTTTGACGTTAGGCCCTTGTCTAGAGGTAGGTAGCTATTGCGGTAAGTCTACTGTCTACCTTGGCGCGGCCTGTCTGGCATCGGGTAGTACGTTATTTGCAGTAGATCATCACCGTGGCTCAGAAGAACATCAGTTGGGAGAGGAATACCATGACCCAGATTTGTATGACGCTTCTATTGGCGGTATGGATTCTTTCAAGGCTTTTCGTAAAACCCTGCAGCAGGCCAGGCTGGAAGATGTAGTGGTTCCTGTTGTCGCCTCTTCCCGTGTTGCTGCCCGACATTGGGCGACTCCACTGAGCCTGGTTTTCATTGATGGTGGGCACAGTCGCGATGCGGCGTTAACTGACTACCGCAGCTGGTCAAGGCATATTGTTCCTGGAGGGTATTTGGCGATCCATGACATTTTTCCTGATCCCGAATCGGGTGGACAAGCACCCTATGAAATTTACCAGTTAGCCATGGCGTCGGGTGCGTTCAGGGCGCTGCCAACGATTAAAACGCTCGGATTACTGCAACGTATTTAGTAGTAAACAAGGCCCGTTAGGATCCTCCGGCAGGTAGTTTGGCTCTCTCCAGAGAGGCGTGCTTCTGGTGATTGATAAAAATCTCGCAGCCGCCACTGACCTGGGCAATAGCATCTACAGCCAACAAGACTGCTCCAGCAGTCCAAGTGGTACGCTCTTCTGGCCAGATGGCTTTATCCGGATAAACGTATCCCGTCCAGTAAGAGCCGTCTTCCTTGCGGAACTGGTGAATCCAGCTGAATACTTCGACAGCTCGCTGATACTGCTGTATAGATATCAAAGACATGACCAGCTCACACGTTTCCGCGACAGTCACCCAGGGCTCATCGTTAACGCATCGGCAACCGAGTTGATCAACAACAAATTCATCCCATCGGGAATTGATCCTGTCTACGGCTGCCTGACCTTGTAAAACACCTGTTAGTACAGGATAAAACCAGTCCATAGCAAATCGTTGTTTGCTTTCCCAAGTCTGATCGAAGCAGTCGGTTCGTTCAGTTAGGGCTTTACCGAGGGCATTTTTCATCGATATCAGGTGCTCGCTAGGCTCATCAAGGACTTCTGCAATGTTGATGGCGCAGCCGAGACTTTTGTAGATCGAACAGCAGCCAGTAATGAGTGCGTCTTTACGAATACCCTCGTCGGAATCCAGAGCCCAGAAAATCTGTCCTTGTTCACCCTGCAAATCTGAGACAAAGGCCATAGCTTTCGATACCGTCGGCCATAGTAATTTAAGAAAATTTCGATCTTTGGAAATTAAATAATGATGCCAGACTCCGGTGGCCACATAAGCAACGAAATTTGATTCGATTCGGCTGGTATCCTCAGCTTTTGTGCCCCGATAGGACACGTACCAACCACCATGCTCAAGTTGCATGTGCTTTAGCCAGTGATAAGCCAGTTCGGCCTTTTCCAACCGGCCGCCAATGGATAGCGCCATCGCTGCTTCGACATGATCCCAGGGGTCGGTAGTGCCATTTTCAAACCAAGCAATGTCGCCATCAACCGATTGAACTGAGGCAATGTAATCAATGGTCTTTTTGAAGTAAGCCGCAGGGTAAAATCCTTTGGCAACATAAACATTAGTCAAGCGTGACTCCCTTAATGTTTGGTCTCTAAATGCACAAAATACATGACGACACTCTTACCTATAATGGGATTGAGTAAACGCTCAGCCAGGCGGGTGATCCATGGCTTTTTCATCAGATCCCAGACCAGGAAGCGATGGTATTGCCTAATGATCCAATTTTCTGCATCGGGATTGGCTTCCTGCCAGAACAAGCACTTCAACCACCAGTATGGAACATGTAAGGCGTGAGCATGATGTTTGTCATATCTTTGGAAACCCAGGGCCTCAATGCTGACCTGCAGTTTTCGAGCATTGAATATTCTCACATGGCCACCTTCTACTTCATGATAAGCCGCGCTGAGCATCCAACAGACCCATTCCGGAAAGTATCTTGGCACACTTATGCCTAAAATACCTCCAGGCTTTAGAACCCGCTTGATTTCATTTAATACGGAGTGGTAATCATGAATATGTTCAAGCACCTCAGAGCAGATCACTTTATCGAATTGATGGTCGGCAAAGGGTAATTCCTGACCTCTACCAGAAATAAAGCAGAGATTCTTGTCAGTTTGTTCTGGTTGGTGGAAATCAGTGTATCTTTGCTGTGCCGTGCTAAGGTCCTTAAGGGACAGATCAAGACCTATGGTTGATACCTTTTTTAGAAGATAGGCAGTGATGCTGTGCCGTCCTTCTCCGCAGCCTACGTCGAGCAGCTGGTCACCATCGGCCAGCGAGAGGCGGGCAAAATTGATCGTTTCAAGTGACATGGGTTCAGTCTCCTGGAATCTTTTTATACAGTTGCACCAAGCTACTTGCAGCACGTGCCCAGCTGAATTTTTCCTGTATGCGCGTTCTGGCCCTCAGGCCTAAAGCTGCCCGTTTCTCGGGTGAGTCAAGCAGATCGATAATAGCAGTTGCGATAGCTTCTTTGCTTCGGGTCGGGACGATGACACCGCAATCACCGACGACTTCTGGCAAGGCCCCGCCATCGGTTGAGATAACCGGTAAGCCACAAGCCATGGCTTCGGCAGCAGGTAAACCAAAGCCTTCATATATAGACGGGACAACCACAATACTGGCCTCGGCATAAAGGCGTACCATGTGGTCTGTTGTAACCTGGCTATGGATATGAATATGATCTTCTAGTTTGAGATCCTTGATAAGTTGGTTTGACTCCCCATCCGGTTTTAAGCTGCCGATTAAGCAAAGTTCTATTTCGGGGAACGAGGATTTGGCTATGGCGATCGCTTCAAGGAGATAGTTTATACCTTTTAAAGGGGCGTCAGCGCTGGCTGTAGTCATGATAGTAAAAGGTTTACGCTCAACCCCGTCTAGCGGCCTGAATAGGGCGGTATCGATACCATTATGGACGATATCAATTGCTTCCCTGGCAATGCCAAATGCAACAGCAATGTCTTGCTGCGCTGCCTTGGAAACGGTGACCAGATGTTTAAGCTGGGGCACCACTTTCTTCTGCATGCGTAGAAAAGAATGCCACCTTTTTATCAGCAGTCGCATCCCCCAGGAGTTGGTTTGCGATAAGGCTATAGTCAGATCGCTTGTAATGGGATGATGGATAGTCGTAAGTACTGGGTAACCTATTTTCTGCAGTTTGAGAACGCCATAACAAAGACTTTGGTTATCGTGAATAATGTCGTAGTCGGGCTGGTTTAGTTTAAAGTGACGCACCAGTCGACGGCCGAAAGTATAAGGCTCGGGAAATCCTCCGGTAAAAGTACTGAAATATTCGAAGCTATCCGTAAAAGATAAAAGCATCCTGAACCGGAAAGCAGATATATGGTCTTCCTGAGCATAAAGATCCAGGCTGGGTAGGCTTATTAATTTTACGCGGGGGTCAAGATCTGGGTAAGGCGGGCCGGAAATCACGTCCACGTTATGGCCAGCCTCTACCAGCGCTTCACTGAGATAGCGCATATAGATGCCTTGTCCACCACTGAAGGGATTGCTGCGATAGCCTAGTAGGCAGATTTTCAGCGGTTTGATGGTTTGCATGGTGCGAAATTGCTCTGAGTTTGTTGTCTTGCGGCCTGTTTTGGTGGATGCGGGCCTTGCCATGTGTGGCTGCTTACAATGTCATCTATCCACAAAAGAGAGCTATATTACCGATTTAGGATTGAAATGAGAATGATCATTATTGCATCCTTGCCTGGCAGAATCGCAATAATTGAAATACCCGAACTGACCTGTTAAATTATGAATATTTCTAATGATAAATCAATTTATCATGATTTATATTCAAGGAATGATCGGTGATAGAACTACGACATCTAAAGACGCTTCAAGCGCTTCGTGAAACTGGTAGTTTAGTTGAGGCCGCTGATCGGATGTATTTGACTCAATCTGCTCTTTCCCACCAGATAAAAGATTTGGAAGATAGGCTTGAATGTACTTTATTCGTGCGCAAGACCAGGCCCACCCGTTTTACCAGCGCTGGTCGACGTCTGTTGGAACTGGCCGACGAAGCTATTCCGCTGTTCAAGACAGCAGAACGGGATATTTCCCGGTTTTCCGGTGGTGAAGCTGGACGTCTGCATATATGCATAGAATGCCATAGCTGTTTTCAATGGTTGGTTCCGTGTATAAACAGCTATCGTGCGAATTGGCCAGAAGTTGAATTAGACCTATCAGCCGGGTTTAATTTTACGCCGTTCCCACCTTTAGCACGAGGAGACATTGATTTAGTCATTACATCGGACCCAATCGACATACCCGGGATTCATTATGTACCGCTGTTTCATTACGAGGCTATGTTAGCGGTAGGGAAAAGTCATCGGTTAGCAAAGCAGGCGTTTGTTTCACCCGATGAAATCGTCAATGAAACATTGATTACCTATCCGATCGACCGTAACCGGCTGGATATCTTTACGCGTTTCCTTGACCCCTATGATCTGGAGCCGGCCCATACCCGTACGGCTGAACTGACTACCATGATGGTGCAATTAGTTGCCAGTGGCAGGGGCGTCGCCAGTTTACCGAATTGGGCTTTGACGGAGTATTTGGATGCCGATGTGGTTACAGCTTGTAAGCTCGGTCCAGAGGGCCTCTGGTGTACCCTTTATGCAGCAATTCGAGAGGATCAGCGGGATACCCCTTTTATGGAAGATTTTCTGACAACAGCGGTCTCCAGCAGTTTTGAGTATTTAAGCGGCATTGGCAGAGTCGACTAAAGTGGGATCAGTCGCGGTCTGCATCGCTGGCGTCTCTTGCCATTGCGCTGATATCAGAAAAAACCCCTGGATACTTTCATACCCAGGGGTTCTGTCTTTTCTTACGGGAGCATGCTCCGAGCTATAGTAACTCGGAGGCTCCCTTTATAGACTGACTATTGATGGGATCACCTCCTTTACATTCAGGGTGTTGAAAGGAGCGCCTTAGGTTCCCCCTGGTCAGAACTTGTTGGCGACAAGAAATCGATAGGGTTAATTTAAGGTTGAATGGGACCGCTGTCAAAGTGTTTTTGAGGGACTTAGGGGATCAGCGTCTGGGTTGCCCAGCCGGCATCACTTTTAGTGTGAAGTTCCCGAATATGGGGTTCCTCACTCTGACTCAGTTGCAGGTATTCAATTTCTTTAAGATCAACATTGAAGGCGCCTGCTGATGCGGGCATGAACAAGCCCTCCGGTGGGTTTAGTGTGCTGAGCTGTTTCAGCCCATTGGTTAACTTTTGCCGTGACTCGATGGGTTGGCTCTGTGCCTGGATGGTGTCATAGAAGTGGTCTAAGAGCTTACTTTTGTTGGGGCGGCGCTGCCAATCCTGCTCGAGGCTAGTTTGCCCTAGATCGGAGCAGATTCCAGAGAGGCGATACTGTATCTGGATGCTCGGGTACCACAGGAGGATCTGGCAATATGGATTGTCTTCCAGTATTTTCCATTTTGGGCTGGTTTTATTGGTAAATAAGGTAATACCGCCGGCTGAAACCGATCTCAGCACCAGTGTTCTTATACTGGGGAATCCTTTGTTATCAGCCAGGGCAAAATAGCATACATTATGATTTGGATCGGATAGGGCTTTTGCTCGTGCCAGATCATTTTCTAATTGCGATATTATCGTCATGTTATGCTCATTGCTGACGATCAGATTCTGAATGAAATTGCTGATCGGCGATTGTCTCGTTGTTACAAGTCAGGGTCAGTTGGGTATGCGTTGGCTTGATAAGGCAGATACCTTCCACCCACTCATGCCATTCATAACCTGTTTGCAGTGAAGTTGCCAGTTTAAGGTGGTTTGCCTGTGCTGCTTTGGTCCTGGTGATGCCGTTTACCTTCAATTCAACTGGGCCCTGCCCAGAATAGCCAATGCTGATGGTTGAGTCATGGTATTTACTGGTTAATATTGGCATTACGTGGACGAAGCCTTGCGATATTTAATTTCGGGTTGAATAGACAGCAGATGATGAATGAAAGCACCAGTTGCTGTATGATTTGCGTCATCAATATACAGGGTGTTCAGCATGAGTCAAATATCTGAGTTAAAGGCATCAGTCGAGGAAATCTTAAACGGTCTGCGCCGGCTTGGGCCTAATCGAGTTGTTGCCCTGTCGACTCATAAGACCAAGGAATTAATAGCTGAGATTGAAGCTCGCGCTGAGGATGTTGCTAAGCAGCTAGATGCAATGGAATGAAATTAACCACTGAACTGGAGCTATGACGAGCAAGCGTTAAATCCAGTTCAGTATGCTAAGAGGCTAGACTGAATATGTTGCAGATCAACCCTGTGGCAGGCGCAATTGGTGCTGAAATATCCGGTATGGATTTGTCTGCAGAAATAACTGAGCGGGAGATTTCCGAACTTCAACGTTTGCTTCTCCAGTATGAGGTAATTTTTTTCCGAGACCAGCCTTTTCCTCCTGAGGCCCATGCCAGGTTTGCTCGGTTGTTTGGTGAGCCTCAATGTCACGAGGCGTATCCTCACATCAGTGACCTGCCCGAGTTGACCATTCTTGAAAATGATAGAGAGCATCCTTCAAAAATTGAAATGTGGCATACGGATATGACCTTCAGGCGCTGTCCGCCACTGGGTTCAATACTGCATGGAGTTATTATTCCGGAGCGTGGCGGCGATACACTCTTTGCCAGCATGTCTGCTGCTTATGATAATTTATCGGATGGTATGCAATCATTTCTATCCGGGCTAACTGCAATACACGATTTCAGCCATGGGTTTAGAGAGTCTCTGGAGGAGCCCGGCGGAAGAGAGCGTCTTGCGCAGATGGTGGAGGATAACCCGCCTGTTGAACATCCGGTCATTCGGACTCACCCTGTAAGCGGTAAAAAATCCGTGTTCGTGAATTCTTTGTTTACTGTCAGAATATGCGGAATGAAAGCAAAGGAAAGCGAAGCTTTACTGCAGTTTTTGTATGAACACGCAGTATTACCGGAACACACCTGTCGCTTTAACTGGCGACCTGATTCTATCGCATTCTGGGATAACAGAATCACCCAGCATAAACCCGTAAATGATTATTGGCCCCAGCATCGCAAAATGCAGCGCATTACTATCGATGATGGTAATCGGCCTGTATAGCTTAGATTCCGCAGCTTGTATTTAGGCGGTCTGACCGCTATTTATGATAGTCGTCAGAGACTCGTGTTACTACTCAGCAGCGTTTTAAGTGAGCGAACGAAGCTTTGTGGCTTGTCCAGGAAGACATGATGGCGTGCCCCGGAAATCACCTGTAGGTACTTGCCTGGATTGAGTGACTGCAGTGCCTCCAGGTTACTGGTGTTGACGCCGGTAAAGAAGTGACTGTCCTCACCGATGACGAATCCCTTGGTTCCCATGAAAGACTGAACCATTTGCAAGCCGTTCGGAAGGTTAGGGCTTGCCTGTAATTTAGGAAATAATTTCCGGTCCAGCTTAAATGTGTAGCCCGTTGGCGTTTTCTTCAGGGAATGCCTGGAGATGTGGTCAATAATATAAGCATTTTCGCAGGGTTGTGGTGGCTTGAGACGAAACCGCCGTTGTCCTTCGCTGATAGTCTCATAAATACGCTCCTGGGTTGCGCCTGACCTCCTGGGTGACCGACTCGCTTTTTCTGTTGCTTTAGCATTCCTGGCTCGTCCATTTACGACGCTATCAACCAGTACCATGGTCTGGATTAGTCCCGGATATAAAAAAGTAGTGCATCGAGCCATGACACCACCGAAACTGTGCGCGACCAGGCTTACGTCATCCCAGCCCTCAGCAGCGATAACCGCGGCAATTTCTTCAGCAAAGATTTCCGTGCTGTATAGCTTACGATGGTCACTGTCGCCGGAACCGCTCAAGTCTATTGCTGCGATGCTGTAGTCAGTTGCCAGACCGGGTGCGATGAAATCCCACCAGTGAGCATGCGCGGCATGGCCATGAATAAACAGCAGGCCAGGTTTGCCCGGATTAAGCCAGTTAAGGTAGTGTATTTTTGCACCCCTAACATCAACAAAATGCTCTGAGGGCTGGTGATTCAGGTTTTCTGTAAACCACGTCGGTGTCATGGGTGCTACCAGTATTGAATCGCGTTAGTATAGGGCAGTCATTCAAAGATTATCAGAGTCGATCGCATTATGAATCATTGGAACAATCGAACAGCCCTGATTGCGATTTTGGTTGCATTCACTTCAGGCCTGTTAGGCTCGTTAAGTTTGCGCTCCACAGAGGGAGATACAACGGCCACGGTTACTACCACGGCCAGGAGCGTTATAAAATGGCGAACGCCAGTTGCGTTTGGCACCAATTTACCCGCCCTGGGCGACAATATACTTCAGATATCAGAGCGTTTACGGATTGCAACGGCGGGCAGAATTCAACTGGAAATATATGAGCCAGGAACGCTGGTGCCAGCCTTTAGTATTACCGAAAGTGTCAAAGACGGTAAACTGGAGGCGGGTTATACCTGGCTTGGATATGACCAGGGCAGAATACCGGCTACTCCCCTCATTGCTGCAGTACCCTTTGGCATGGAGCCGTGGGAGTATACTGCCTGGTACTATGAAGCAGGGGGTCAGCAATTAGCCGAAAACCTATACCGAGCTCATAATATTCATCCCATATTGTGTGGAATTATAGGTCCTGAAACTGCCGGCTGGTTTCGATTTCCAATAACTGATTTAAATCAGTTTGACGGTCTTAAAATTCGTTTTGCTGGGTTGGGAGGCCGGGTTCTTCAGCAATTGGGGGCTTCAGTAACGCTTATTCCTTCGGGTGAGATTTTTCAGGCTCTGGAGAAGGGCGCCATCGATGCTACTGAATTTTCACTCCCCAATGTCGATCAATTGCTGGGCTTTGATAAGGTGGCAAAATACAATTACTTTCCGGGTTGGCACCAGACATTTACGGCGTCACATTTCGTGGTCAATCTGGATAGATGGAATGCCTTGCCGGCTTCTGATCAGACCCTACTTGAAATGGCCTGTACCAGCGGGGTGATCAGGAATTTAGCTCGTGGAGAATCGTTGCAGGGTCGAGTCATTACTGGTTTCGCGGATAAGGGGGTGACCCCGATAAAATTTGACCTGGAACTGCTGAAAGAACTACAGACAATCTCGACTGCTGTATTGCAGGAAGAAGCAGAAAAGGATGCTGACTTTGCTGAAATATGGGCCTCCCAAAAGGCGTTCATGGCAGACTATCGAAACTGGAAGGAACTGGCTTATTTACCTCGGGATTTTGAATAGATGATGCAGGCTCAACCAAAGCTATTGTATCCTGAAACGCGATTTTCAAGGTTCGTTGAGGCGGCTCTTGTCAGTTTAGGGGTATGGATCGGTGTTATTTGGTTGTTATTGTTGTTGGTTATTATGATTAATGTCATCGCGAGATATTGGTTTGCCCAAGGCTTTATTGAACTCGAGGAATTGCAATGGCACCTTTACTCCGGTGGGTTTCTGATTGGGCTGACTTACGCATTTGTTCTCGATGCGCATGTCAGGGTAGATGTGTTGCGGCAGAGATGGTCTGTGGTGACGCAAGCGTGGGTTGAGCTTTACGGGATCATCGTGTTGTTGCTGCCTTTTCTGGTGCTGGTAATCTATGCATCAGTGCCGCTGGTGCAGTATTCATTCAGCACAGCTGAAATATCAGAAGCGCCCGGCGGGTTACCCTTTCGCTGGATAATCAAGGGGTTGTTGCCGGTTAGTTTTGTCTTACTAGTGCTCGCCGCTTTAGCGCGATTAGCAAGAGTCTCCAGCTTCCTTTTTAACTGGCCTCAAAAGGTGCGATCCTGATGTCAGCAGGGGATTGGTTAAGCCTGATGATGTTTTTATCCTTTATCGTGCTGATATTTTCAGGGTTTCCGGTCGCCTGGGTCTTGGGCGGGTTAGCGGTACTGTTTACCGCTATCGGTATTGTTGCTCAGGTTGATTTTAAATTCGATGTTGCTATTAACTGGGATTATTCGACCCTGGTAGCAGATCGAATATGGGATGTCATGAATAACTGGGTATTGGTTGCGTTGCCAATGTTCATTTTCATGGGGATCATGTTGGACAAGTCCGGTTTGGCAAAACGGTTGCTGGATAATTTATCGAGCGTTTTTAACTCTATTCCAGGAGGCTTGGCCTTGTCTGTTGCCTTGATTGGCGTTCTACTTGCAGCCTCTACCGGTATTATCGGCGCATCGGTTGTTTTGTTAGGTCTACTCGGTATTCCGCCTATGCTTGCGCAACGTTACCAGCCTGAACTAGCTGCGGGCACGGTGTGTGCGGTGGGTACGCTGGGCATCTTGATTCCGCCAAGCATTATGCTGGTTTTAATGGCAGACAGACTTGCCTTACCAGTGGGTGATCTGTTCCTGGGAGCCCTTTTCCCTGGTTTGTTACTGGGAGCCATGTTTGTCTTTTATATTGTCGGGCTGGCTTATATGAGACCAGAGCTCGCACCCCCTGCGGATAAGTTAGAGCGTCTTTCAGCGGGATTAATAATCAAGGTGCTGATTTCAATTGTTCCACCTGTGCTGTTGATCCTAGCCGTTCTCGGATCTATCTTTTTTGGTGTGGCGACGCCTACTGAAGCCGCTGGTGTCGGTGCTTTTGGAGCGATGTTGCTTGCCTGGCTACATGGTCAGTTGAATACCGCAGTACTACGTGAAGTGGTCATTGAAACGACTAGAACCACCGGCTTTATTTTTGCAATTTTTATCGGTGCAACGGCGTTTTCGCTGGTCCTCAGGGGGCTGGGTGGTGACGAATTGATAGCCGATGCTTTGCTAGGCCTGCCTTTTGAGTCTCATGGTATTATTATTGTTATTCTGCTGGTGACATTTTTACTGGGATTCTTTCTTGATTGGATAGAGATAACGCTGATTGTCCTGCCCTTGGTCAGTCCGGTAGTGGCCGATCTGGGTTTTAACCTGATCTGGTTTACGGTGTTATTTGCAGTCTGTTTGCAGACTGCCTTCCTGACTCCGCCTGTTGGTTTCGCCATTTTTTACCTAAAAGGCGTGGCGCCTCCTGAGATATCTGTTGCTACCATCTATCGGGGTGTGGCGCCCTTTATTGTTTTGCAATTGATCGGTTTGGTGGTCATCTATGTCTGGTCAGATCTGGTGCTCTGGTTACCGGCTCAAGCCTACTGATTTCTGGAAGTCAGTTAAGGGCGTTTATAGATACGGGCTTAAACCGAAGACTATTTTATCTGGTTTGTGGCTATTGCTTATCAAGTGAGTTCTGACTGCCTCGCACAAGGCTAAAGCTTAGGTTTGCTGGTATCAAAAGGCGTTGCCAAGGCGCTTAAACGGTTTGCGGGGCGTTTGCACCTGGCCAGGGTTCAAGGTTATTAGCGGGTAGTTGAGTGGTGAACTGTTCTTCTTTGAAAACCTTAAAATCTTTTGACTGATAGTTTTGCAGGGCTCTTGGATGATCCAGTGTACAGGTATGCAGCCAAACGCGATTACCACCAAGAATAAACGCTTTATGGATGGCGTCGTCCAAGAATTTACCTCCTAAACCACGGCCAATGAAACTCGGGAGCAAACCGAAGTAGGTAATTTCTACGGATTTGGAGGCTTGCAGGGCAAGTTCAAAATAGCCGATGGGGTCTGCCTGTTGATAAGCAACCCAGACTTCAACTTCAGGTCCTCGCAAGTAGTTTTTCCAGTCGTTGTGAGACCAGTTAAGGCGGTCAAGCCAATACCATTGGCTGCCTACTGCGGTATAGAGATAGCGATTGAATTCAGGGCTTAATTCAGTTTGCCTGGCAAGGCTATATGGCCTGTCATCCACCCCCTGTATATTTCGGTTTTGAAATAACTCCAGGTGCCAGACGCTGATTTCCCGGGAAATCATTTGCATCGGTTTTTATTCATCACAACCCAGTGACCCAGCCACCCGCGAAAGGAAAAATCTGCCCAACAAAAAAGTCGCTATGGTCTGAGGCGAGGAATAGCGCTAATTCTGCCTGCTCTTCTGCCTTTGCTACTCTACCAATCGGGACGTTTCTTTTCAGATGGGTTTGAAAGCGTTCGCTGCTCACCAATTCTTCAGGGTAATAAACGGGATTGCTGACATAGTTCTGTGCGATGGCGTTGATTTGTACATTTTCGGCTGCAAATTCAAGGCCACAGGCACGAATAAAAGCATTTTGTGCACCTCTGGCAGCACAATAAGCAGTCGAGCCTGGGATGCCCCGTAACGGTGCGGCACTGGTGATGGCAATTATCTTGCCATGACCTCTAGTTGCCATGATTGGTGCAAAGTGTCTTATCAGCACCATGAGGGGATGTACCATTGCGTCAAAAAGAGCCTGCCAATCTGCATCAAGTATGCTGGTTACAGGCGAGTTGCATGGATCATGAGCGAGATTAGCGATGAGAATATCGATATCGTTACAACCAGTGGCATAATCTTCAAGACTGCCTTGGCCAGGAACCGGCCCTTGCTTACAAATTAGTTCCGCGCCTTCCGCCTGGAACAGAGCAGTGATTGCCGGTCCCATATAGTCCTGACTTTGGGTGATAAGAACTTTCTTTTTGTTCAGTCTGCTCATTTCAATTCACGGTGACTGCAAATTCCTGCAGTAGTTCAATTGGGACGATTTCCAGGGCGTTAATATGGGTGCTGTTCAGGAAAATACGAGGTGCAGCTCCGTCCTGGTAGGCCTGAAGCCAGCGGGCTGCGCACAAACACCAGCGATCTCCCTGTTTTAGGCCCTGGAAAGAAGCTTCCGGGTGAGGTGTGGATAAGTCATTGCCGACGGATTTGGAAAATGCCAGAAAATGGTCGTCGACTTCGACACAAACAGTATGTGAACCAACATCTTGCTCACAGGTATTGCAGCAACCATCCCTGAAGAAACCAGTCAGGGGATCTAGGCCGCAGGGCCGCAGTTCATCCCCTAATACGTTAACGGAGTCGTCGATAGTTATCTGGTTTGACATAATTTTACTCCAGGTAAGGCAAAGTTTAACTGATGTCAGACTGAACCGGGGTAAGGTTATCCCAATGTGTGAATTCTCTCCTGCCGTTCACTCTGAACTGCCGCCGTTGCAATCTGGGATAATCGCAGATATCCATATCGCTGCGACTACCTCCCATTAGATAGACAAGGTCTTCGCGATTGGGATTAAACATCGAGTGGGCCTGGGAATTCTTGCTGAAACCCATAAAATCGCCCTTGGAGATATGGAATTGCTCATCGCCGATTGTGGCAATGCCTTCACCTGACAGAATATAGATGAATTCTTCATCCTGCTGATGGCTGTGAAATTCGGTGGATTCTCTGCCTTGGTTAACTCGAACCATATGAATACCAAAACCGTTGATGCCAGTGGCATCACTGAGTGACCGTGTCATTCGTATGGCGTTATCATTGTGTTGATGGATATGTTCTTTTTCAGCTAACCGCGCTATCTCTTTTGCAGTTAAAAGAGGTTTATTAGCGGTCATGGCGTTTACTTGCTTTTTTTGGGGAGCGGGACTTTCTATGGGGTGCTTTCAGTGGTGCCAGTAACTGATCTGGCGGATATTGGAAAGAAAGCGACTCTCCCAGCAGTTCCTCAATGCTTGGCATCATAAATGCATCGCTTTCACAGACAAGACTAATGGATATTCCCGTTGCTCCTGCTCGCCCGGTTCGGCCAATTCTATGGACATAATCTTCCGGATCTTCTGGCAGATTAAAATTCACGACATGACTGATATTGTCAACATGGATGCCACGTCCAGCGACATCGGTTGCTACAAGCACCTGTATCGTGCCGTCTTTGAAATCACTTAAAGTTTTGATGCGCTTGCGCTGAGGTACCTCTCCGGTTAGCAACCCTGTGCTGTATCCACGCCGGTAAAGCCGGTCCTCAAGCCGACGAGTATCGTCTCTGCGATTAACGAAAACAATCAGTTTGCTATCCGGATTTTCTGATATTAGGTTACCCAGGACATTAAGTTTTTCTTCTTGGGTGGTGAAGTAAATGATCTGTTCGACGGAGTCGACAGCTAGCTTTTCTGGTTCTATGGTGACATTGACTGGTTTCATGGTCCATTGACTGGCCAGTCTCTTGATATCTTCGCTAAGGGTTGCGCTGTAAAGCTGGGTCTGCCTTTTGTCCTTTTTTGGAGTCCGCTGTACGATAGCTTTAACATCCGGAATGAAGCCCATGTTGAGCATTCGGTCCGCTTCATCAATCACTAGCATTTCTACCTTGGATAAGTCGATGACGTTAGAACGACAGAAATCCAAAAGCCGTCCCGGTGTGGCAACGATGATTTCTACGGGGCCCGCTAGCTGGGTTTTCTGCTTTTCGTAATCAATGCCACCAACCACTGACATCACCTTGATATCGGTATACTGCGTCAGTAGTGCTGCATCCTGTGTGATTTGCATGACCAGCTCGCGGGTAGGAGCTATTATCAGGGCAAATGGAGTGCCTGCCTTACGATGGCTGTATTCCGGGTTTTCGAGGTGATAGGTGATTATCGAGATCAGGAATGCGGCAGTTTTACCCGTTCCTGTTTGTGCCTGCGCAATGACATCCTCTCCATCCAGACTGTGTGGCAGCACCTCTTTTTGTACTGGTGTGCACTGGGAGAACTCGAGTGAAATAATAGCTTTGTTTAAAGGGTCTGGCAGATCCAGGTCAGCGAAGTCTTGACCCAAGGGTTGCCGGGGCGTTGGCTGTGACTGCTGTACAGGTGCCTTCGGTTTAGTCTTTTTCACTTTTGGTTTTTGGTTGCGGGCACTCACTGGACTCGCTGGCGCAGGAGTTTTGACCTTCTTTTGCGAAGATGGGGTTAGCCATTTTTTGATTAGATTCATAATTTAGTTATTTAACCTGCTGAGAACATACTGGGTACCAGCCCTTTAGGGGCCTTAGTGTTGCGATCTGACCAGGGCAAGTTGCAGGCAGCAAACCAGAACATCCAGAGCCTTTTCGAGTTCGATCATATCAGGAAAGGTCGGCGCTATCCGGATGTTTTTGTCATCAGGATCTGATCGTAACGGATAAGTTGCTCCTGCAGGGGTCAATTTCACACCTGCCTGAGCTGCCAGGGAGATTGTCTCCCTGGCCAATCCGGGATGGGTGTCAACGGATACAAAGTAGCCTCCATTGGGTTGCGTCCAACTGATGACATTCAGACCTGCCAATTGCGATAGTTTCTGCTCTACCAGGGCGAATTTAGGGGCGATAATTTCGCGATGTTTGGCCATGTGGTTTTGCAGAGAGTCCGGATTTTCAAAAAACCGAGCATGTCGCAATTGATTGACTTTGTCGTAGCCTATGGTCTGCGATGCAAGGTAGGCCTCGAAATGCTTCAGGTTACTGGTACTGCTTCCCAGGAAGGCCACGCCTGCACCGGCAAAAGTAACCTTTGAGGTAGATGCGATCATGATAACGCTATCCTGATTATCGCAGCTATCAGCCAGGGTCATTAGGTTCTCCAATTGGCTGCCTGGTTTGGTTAAATCATGCAAAGCATAGGCATTGTCCCAAAATAGGCGGAAATTGGGACCAGCCAGGCTAGCAAGCCTGGCAAACCGGGCTACTGTTTCCGCATGGTAAGTATGTCCGGTTGGGTTACTGTACTTGGGTACGCACCAGACCCCCTTTATCATCGGATCGGCTTTGACTAGAGTCTCTATCTCTGTCATATCCGGGCCCGTATCCAGGAATTTTACTGGTAGCATTTCTATGCCGAGATGCTCGCATATGGTGAAATGCCGGTCGTAACCCGGAACCGGACAGAGAAATTTGATCGCACTTTTTTTATTTTCCTGCTCATGACGCCAGGCAGGCATCATTGAACTGACATAATTGAACATGAGGGTCAAGCTGCTATTCCCCGCGGCCATTACCTGCGCGGCGTCGACGCCCAATATAGTTGATCCTAATCTGCGCGCCTCTGGAATTCCCAGCAGGCCACCGTAATTCCTGGCATCGCCACCATCTTCGAGTCGATAGTCACCCTGTAAAATGCCGTCGAGACCATTGGATAAGTCAAGCTGTTCTGGGCAGGGCTTGCCTCGAGTTAAATCGAGATTAAGGTTGTCTTGGAGAAATTCTGAAAATTGAATTTCAAGTTCCTTGGCGTTCATAAATTTTCCTGTAGTGCGATCATCGTGGTTTACAGTCAAGCCTTTAAGGTTGGATAACCGATAGACCGGATAATTCTGGTAGGCCGAGCATAATATTCATGTTCTGGACCGCGGCACCAGCAGCCCCTTTGCCCAGATTATCAAGTCTTGCAATGATCAGGCTCTGATCATCGTGGCCGAAACTGAAGAGATCGATCCGGTTAGTTTCATTGGCACCCTGTGGATCCAGAAACCCGCCATCAAGTTCACTAGAAGCGTTGGCGCTATGGACCTGTATACAAGGGTCTAGTTCATAACGTTGCATTAACTGAGCGCAAATTTCATCAGGGTTGCCCGGTCGGTTGAAGTTATCGCTGCTCAGCGGGATTTCTACCAGCATGCCCTGTTCAAAGTGGCCTACATGAGGGACGAATAAAGGAGCCTTGGTTAATCCAGCATGAACCTGCATTTCAGGTACATGCTTGTGATTCAGGCCCAATCCATAGGGTCTGCAAGGCCATCTCTGATTCTGCAATTCAGCTTCTGAGTAGGTGTTGATCATTGTTTTACCGCCACCACTGAAACCGGATACGGCGTTAATACAAAGGCTTGAGGCTTTGTTTACCAGACCGGAAGTAATTAAAGGAGTAATAGCGGCAAGGAAGCCAGTCGCATAGCACCCTGGATTACTGACCTTGTGGGCATTCTTAATATTTTCACGCTGGCTTGGGTGAAGCTCTGGCAGGCCGTAAATCCAATCGCGATGAATTCGGTGGGCGGTGCTGGCATCGATAATTCGAGCATCCTTATCCAGTTCGGCGGCCTCAATGGCGGCATCATCCGGCAAGCATAGGATGCTGATATCTGCTTGCTGCATGGCTTCTCGTTTAACCCGTGGATCCTTTCGATCCAGGGAAGGAATTTCGAGTAGCTGAATATCCTGCCTTTGTTTCAGGCGCTGCTCGATTTGCAACCCTGTAGTACCGCTTTGGCCATCTATAAAAATTTTGTACATGGTGATCCTCGCTGGGGCAGCATAATATCACGAGTCGGGCCTTAGGCCCTATAAAGACGGGCATTCAGGTGAAAGTTGATTTGCTAAGAGACGATATCTGTAGCCGGTGATACGCCGAGTTTTTTAAGCAGCGTCATTTCTCTAGTGGTGACGCCTTCAGGTTCTGACAACCATGGAACCTGAACCAGATTGATGGCGGATACATCAGGTAGGTCCTGGTCGCGTAGAAAATGAATCAGTTTCAAGGTTCGAAACCCATCGAACCATTCCAATATGGCTTTCCTGAATACCTCGTGGCTGTTACATCGGTTACGGAGATGACCTATTTTGGTTTGCAGAACCTCTTGTTGAGCATAATTGGCCAGGCGCTGGTCTAGCTTGGACAATTCAGGCGCCTGAAGCCAGCTGGTTTCCAGGACTATTAGAAAGGTTTTGAGCAGGTCAAAGATTTGTGGGTTATAGAAGGCTTGTGATTGGAGCGCATCGGTACTGCCGATTAATTTGAGAATTCCCTGGCCCGTACCAATGGGTACTCTTGTTGAGGGCCTGGCTGACAACTTAATGGCAGCACTGGATAGCTGACGAAGTTGTCCGGTTTTACGCAGTTTATTGAGCAAGTAGAAATCTTCAGCTGCAGATCTTTTGGGGAACCCTCTGACCTGCGCATAATTGAGGGGATTGACTACGATGGTTGAGCCCAGGCTATGGAAAGCGTAGGGCGAGTTTGCATGCTTTAAGCCGCGCACGTAGTAATATAGTTTTAATTCATATAGCAACGTGGCCTGGCGGTACTTTGGGCTTTCATCTGCTCTAGTCTGATGATAGTAAGGATGCAGAAGAGCTGCTTCTGATGGCGCAAGGCGGTGTTGGAAATACTGTTCTGGCAGTTGTGCATCTGCATCGGTGATGTTGATTTGATGGGTGCCAACGTTTTTTAAGTTGATGAGTTTTAAAGCCGCATCAGCGCCGATTTTCCGGGCCAGGCCCACCCCTTGCTTGTGGGGAACAAAATAACCGGGCGTGCAGCGATCAAAAATCAGCAAATCTGGCTTGCCCTGGACGTGATACCAGTTTCGTCCTTGTCCCAGTAGCTTGCCTGATTTCAGGCAAGCCTGGAAAAGCTGTTCAGTAATAGGATGGTGGGAGGCTGAATTAACGACGATGATGCACAGAAAATGACCCTCTAAAGTATTCCAGACCGAACAGATATTCTCCCAGGTCTCGTCGAAAGCCGGGATGACGAGCACCTGCTGATAGCAACGGGATAACCTCAGGTCAGTGATATCAGGTTCAGCATATTGCTTTAGATATTTGTTTATAGTGGTAGAGGCAAGTGCCATTTTGCTGGTTTCTGTGTCAGTGGAGCCGGGCTCTTATTGAAAGGGTCTGCATGGCGGTATCCTCGATTGCCAGCCAGTCCGCCAATCGCTCGGTGACCTGCTCGCTGGAAAAGTAACAATGCGCCAGGTTAACAAAAAGATCTCCATGGTTGAACTCGGACTTTGCCAGGGTTGCATAAAATGTCTGTAGCTGAGGGTCGGCAAGGTTTTCTGCTAAAAGGGTGAAGCGTTCAGCTCCCCTGGTTTCGATAACGGCTGCAGCTAATAAGCGATCCAGTAGATATTCGTTAGTTTTTTTGCTTTGCCTGCGCATGTGTTTGTGAAGGTCGTTTACATAGGGATCTTTCTGATCGTCAGCGAGCTTAAGGCCGCGTTCACAGCTAAGCCGGAAAACCTGGCGAAAATGATTTAACTCCTCCAGAGCCAGGTCAATCATAGCTGCAACCAGTTTTGGCTTGTCAGGATAGTGCGCCACCATTGACATAGCCATGGATGATGCCTTTCGCTCGTTGGCAGCATGGTCGAGCAGAAATTCATCGAAGTTATCGAGAACTTGATTGAGCCATTCCGAAGAAGTTGGGTTGATCAGTGTTATAGGCATGAACGCAGAAAAACTGAAATATCGTCTAATTCTTCAAGACAGACCTGATGGCCCATCGGATAGTCTTTCCATTCAACATCATAACCAAGGCGAATGAGATTCTCACGTGAAGTAGCAGCTCTCATAATTGGGATCATCGGGTCTTGGCTACCGTGGACCATAAGGATCGGTAAGGCTAGGTTAGCATCAGTGCGCTGTTCCTCTGTTTTTAAGGCGTCATGCAGGTAGGTAGATAGCGCTATGATTCCAGCAATACGTTTTTCAAGTCGGAGCCCAAGCTGGAGTGCAATGACTCCGCCCTGCGAGAACCCCGCCAGGACGATACGATCGTGAGCTATCCCCCTAGCGGTCTGTTCATTTACCAGTTCCTGTATAAGGTCGGCAGACTCTTCGATATCGCTGCTGCCGCCTGTCTCTGAATGGGGAATAAAGTCATACCAGGCGCGCATCTCGTCGCCTTCATTGATAGTAACCGAACGCATGGGAGCATGAGGGAAAATATAACGAACTGAGCGATCACCTAAATCTAATTTTTCTATCAGCGGTTCGAAATCATGACCATCCGCACCGAGGCCATGCAGCCATATGATACAGCTATCAGCCTCAGGCTTAGATTCAACTTCAATATATTCCAGCATAAGTAATAATCCCTTTGGGTGAGACATGATAGCGTGCTTCTGCAATTTGCTCTAGATGGGGTGTCCTGTGGTATCTGACCGGGCCTTCGTGGCTTGAATCCGACGCCTGGAGCCTATGTAAAATAGGCGGGCCTCCGATGAGACTGGTCAACGCTAGTTAGTGATTGCCGGATGAATCTGAATGTGACTAAATGTACCTAATAGACAGTATAGGGAATCTTCATGGGGCCATTAACAGGAATAAGGATAATCGAACTCGCTGGCATAGGACCAGGACCCTTCTGCGGGATGATGCTATCTGATATGGGGGCAGAAGTGATTCGAATTGATCGTCCCGGAGGCCGTGTGACTAATAACCAGGATATTTTAGCCAGGGGCAGAAAATCAATTGCAGTTGACTTAAAAAGTGAGACTGGCAAGGAAGTTGTCTTGAGGCTCTGTGAGTCAGCGGACGCTCTGTTTGAAGGCTTCAGGCCGGGTGTCACCGAGCGATTGGGTCTGGGGCCGGAGGATTGCATGACCCGCAATGAAAAGTTGGTTTACGGGCGGATGACCGGCTGGGGCCAGGATGGGCCCATGGCAGATGCGGCGGGCCACGACATCAATTATATTGCACTGTCAGGCGTATTACACAGCATCGGCCCGAAAGAGGGTAAACCCGTACCGCCACTGAACCTGGTGGGAGACTTCGGTGGCGGCGGCATGCTGCTTGCGTTCGGCTTAGTCTGTGGGATCATCGAAGCGAGTCGATCCGGTCAGGGTCAGGTAGTGGACTCTGCCATGGTAGATGGCTCGGCCGCGCTGATGGCAATGTTTTTTTCAATGCGATCGACGGGAATGCTGAATGAATCCAGAGCCAGCAATTTACTTGATGGCGGCGCTCATTTCTATGGCACCTATGAGACCAAAGACGGGAAATATATCTCAATTGGTTCTATAGAGCCGCAATTTTATGCGTTGTTAATTGAGAAATCAGGCGTTGATGCCAGTGAGTTTTCGGCTCAGATGGACCAGTCTCGCTGGCCAGAGTACGAGGACAAGCTGACGGTAGTGTTTAAGTCCAAGACGCGGGATGAGTGGTGCGAGATTATGGAGGGTACCGATGTTTGCTTTGCGCCGGTCCTGTCGCTGAACGAAGTTGCTGAACATCCTCACAATAAACATCGGCAGACTTTCCAAGATTTTGAAGGTGTTGTTCAACCGGCGCCTGCGCCTAGATTTAGCCGTACTGCGGTTGGGCTTTCTCACCCATCTCGCTCAGCCGGCGAAGACAGCGAGCAGGTATTGGTTGAGGCGGGTTTTGATCAAAGTGAAATTGAATCGTTGTTAGCATCGGGTGCTGTCACTCAGATAAATTAGTTTGGCAGGGAATCGGTATTTGCTGGACTGGGTTTTTATTTTTTATTATTTAGAGAGGCTATCGTGTACGCAGATTTGATTTCCAGGGCTGAAACGGATCCAGAGGGCTATTGGTCAGAACAGAGCAACAAGCTGGCCTGGTTTCGCAAACCGACCCAAGCGCGAACAATGGCATCTGATGGCCTTGCAGACTGGTTTGCTGATGGTGAGTTGAATACAGCCTACCTCTGTCTTGACTATCACGTAGAGCAAGGCCGGGGTGATGTCGAGGCGTTGATATACGACTCGCCAGTAACGGGTGTAGTAAAACGCTATACCTACAGGGAACTGCTCAGCAAGGTTGCCCGGTTCGCAGGTGCTCTTACGGAGTTGGGAGTGGCCAAGGGAGATCGAGTGATTATCTATCTTCCGATGATCCCGGAAGCTGTCATTGCGATGTTAGCCTGCGCGCGAATCGGTGCTATACATTCGGTTGTTTTTGGCGGATTTGCGGCCAGAGAGTTAGCTACTCGCATCGATGATGCAACGCCGAAGGTGATTCTGACCGCTTCATGTGGGATCGAATTTCAGCAGGTGATACCTTACCTACCGTTGGTGAATGAAGCCTGTGATCTGGCAACGCATAAGGTTAATCATCGGGTTATCCTGCAGCGGCAGCCACTTCAAGCTGAGCTTGATGATACTGACCTGGATTGGCTGGCAGTTGCAACCTCAGCAGACCCGGTGGCTTGTGTGTCGCTGAAATCCACCGATCCCCTGTATATTCTTTACACTTCGGGTACGACGGGCAAACCCAAGGGGGTCGTCAGGGATAACGGCGGGCATGCAGTTGCGTTGTTGCATAGTATGGAGGTGATTTATGATGTTGGCGCCGCTGATGTGTTTTGGGCGGCCTCAGATGTAGGCTGGGTCGTTGGTCATTCGTATATCGTTTACGCACCGCTGTTGGCAGGCTGTACATCGGTTTTGTTTGAAGGTAAACCGGTGCGAACACCTGATGCAGGCACGTTTTGGAGAATCATCGCTGACTATAAGGTTAATGTTTTTTTCACGGCGCCAACCGCATTCAGGGCGATTCGAAAAGAGGACCCACAGGGCTCCATGCTAGCGGCCTATGATGTCAGTTCTCTCAGGGCTCTGTTTGTCGCCGGTGAAAGAACAGATCCAGCGACTTACCAATGGTTATGTCAGTTGTTGAATGTTCCTGTTATCGATCATTGGTGGCAGACAGAAACAGGCTGGCCTGTCGCTGCGATACCATTGGGTGTTGAAGCTCTTCCAGTTCATGAAGGTGGTGCAGGTATCAGGATGCCGGGTTTTGAAATTGCTATCCTGAGTGACCAGCATGAAGCCTGTGGGCCAGGCGAAGAGGGTGACGTGGTATTGAAATTACCCTTGCCACCTGGCTGCCTGCCAACCGTGTATGGTAATCACCAGCGCTTGGTTGATGCTTATCTGGTCCAGCATCCGGGCTATTACCACACGGGTGATGGTGGTTATTTGGACCAAGAAGACTATCTTTTTATTATGGGTCGGACGGATGATGTCATCAATGTTGCCGGACATAGACTGTCAACCGGAGAAATGGAAGAGATCGTTGCAGCTCATGCTTCGGTTGCTGAATGTGCAGTAGTTGGTATAGCCGATCCGAATAAAGGCCAGGTTCCGCTAGGATTGCTGGTGCTTAAGGATGACAATGAAATTTCTGCAGAAGACCTGCAGACAGCGCTTATCAGCAGTGTTCGAAGAGATATAGGTGCGTTTGCTAATTTTCGGAGAGCGATTGTCGTTGCTCGATTGCCTAAAACACGTTCAGGTAAAATTCTTCGTCAAATCATCCGAAAGATAGCAGATGATGCCGATTTCGAGCATCCTGCGACCATAGACGACCCTGACATTTTGGAGGAAATTAAAATGCGCTTTATAGAAGAACAGGTGGGGTTAGTTGGAGGTGAATTAAGTGGGTAGCATAATAATAACCGGCGCTTCTTCTGGATTCGGCAGGGCAACCGCGAGAAAAATAGCTAAATTGGGGCAGCCGATCGTGTTAGCTGCTCGGCGTCTGTCTCGCTTGGAAGCGTTAGCAGGAGAATTGGAGGCTTTGGCTCCGGTGAAATTATTAAAATTGGATGTGCGGGACCGCGAATCCGTATTCGAGGAATTTGGGAATTTAACGGAGCCGTTTTCAGACGTTGCGGTTCTGGTCAATAACGCCGGTCTGGCGCTAGGGCTTGGCGCTGCCGATGAGGCCAATATGGACGATTGGGAAACCATGGTGGATACCAATATAAAAGGTTTAATGTACTGTACCCGGGCGATTCTGCCGACTATGGTTAAAAACGGTCTTGGCCATATTATTAATTTGGGGTCAGTTGCTGCAAGTTGGCCTTATCCTGGCGGTAATGTGTACGGTGGCAGCAAGGCGTTTGTACAACAATTCAGCCGCAACTTGCGAAGTGATCTGATCGGCAAGGGGATTCGCGTTAGTAATATCGAACCGGGCATGTGCGAGACGGAATTTTCCGTGGTTCGATTTGCCGGTGACGAGACTAAGGCAGGGGCTGTTTATGACGGTATGCAGCCGCTGTCTGCCGAAGATATAGCTGATTTGATTTGCTGGGTTATTTCGCTTCCAGCGCATATCAATATAAATCAGTTGGAGGTGATGCCGGTTGCTCAGGCTTGGTCCGCTTTTGCTGTTGATCGAGGCGACTGACTGTATAACAGTGATGAGTAAGGGTATACTAGGTTCCAAATAAGGCTTAGCGTAGATTATGATCATTGTTCATGGACTGTTTCCGATTATTCCTGGTCAGAGGCAGGAAGCTCTGGATTTAATGTATGAAATGGCGATTGCCACAAGAGCAGAGCCAGGTTGTGTTAGTTACGAATTTTATATAGCCCAGACTGATCCTAATCAGTTTCTACTTTTCCAGGAATGGGATTCTGTCGATGCTCTGCAGGGTCATTTTGAAACTGAGCATATGGAACAGTTCCTTGAAAAGCTCCCATCTATTATTGCAGGAGATATCGTCACCAGACGCTATGAAGTGCGGGCTTCAGATGAGCGTGAAAGCCAGGATTACGAGGACGAGCCAAAAGAGGTAGAGTCAAGAGAGACATCCACGAATGCTGAGGTATCTTCGCAGCCCAAGATAATCCACTGAAATTTGTTGCTGGCTTTTTAATTTAATCGATTAGCGCCAGTACGTTTTCTGGTGGGCGTCCAATGATGGCCCGATCGCCCCTGCGGACGATGGGCCGTTGCATGAGAATAGGATGGTCGATCATGAGCTTTATGATTCCGGTACGGTCCAGGTCTCCGATAGTTATTTCCATGGTTTGTAATATTGCTTCACCGCTTCTGAGGATATCTCCAGGCTGCATCTGCAGCGCTTGCAGCAGTTCGTCGAGTTCAACAGCGGTCGGCGGTTGTTCGAGATACGGACGTATATCGGCTTTAATATTGTGAGCTTCCAGGATTGATAGTGTCGCCCTTGATTTCGAGCAGTTGGGATTGTGGTAAATCGTCACTTGAGTCATGTTGTTCTCCAGAGCATTATCAAGATGAAACAGTACGTTATTATCGAGGAGGTGTCATGCTATGACGATAAGCAAAAGGCAACAGGTCACGCAGTTTTTGCGTTATGTCGTTAGCGAATACGTTGCTGATGGCTGCCAGAGTACGGGTGCGGCCCTGACCTATCAAACGCTATTTGCAGTAGTGCCTGCGCTGACCGTTAGTTATATGGTTTTATCTGCTTTTGAAGCATTCACTGGCGTATCCAGGATATTGGAAGATTTTATCTTTTCCTACGTGGTGCCAGAGAATATTGCATCGGTTCAATCCTACCTCAGGTTGTTTTCTGATCAGGCGCGTAGTTTAAGTGCCGTCAGTTTTTTACTTTTAGGGGTCACTGCCTTTTTGATGTTGTATACCATAGAGAAGACCTTCAACCAAATATGGAAGGTTAGTGAGCCTAGAAATAAACTCCAACGAGTGCTGATGTACTGGGGGCTTTTGACATTGGGCCCAATTTTAATCGTCGGGGGTACTGTTATAACCACTTATCTGTTTTCGTTACCCTTGATTTCTGATGTCTCTGATTTGCCTATATTTTTACAGTTTCTACCGTGGATATTGAGCGTTCTGGCTTTTACATTAGTGTATGCTGCGGTTCCTAATGCGGTAGTACCTTTTCGGCATGCTTTACTTGGTGGGCTTTTAGTATCAGTTAGCTTCGAAGCGGCAAAATATGCGTTTGGAATGCTGATGGCGGCATCAGATTTTGAAGTGATCTATGGTGCTTTTGCGATTATACCCGTATTCTTGCTCTGGATTTACGTAACCTGGACAATCATCCTGGCTGGTGCTGAAATCGTAAAAGCATTGGGGCTGTTTAGTTCTGATCTGGACCTTCAGTCTCAACCCAAACATGTTCAATTGCTCGGCATCCTGAATCTGTTTTATCAGGCCTATCAGGAGGGTCGTACATTGACTGAAAAACAACTCAGTCATCATAGTGATGTCGTTAATCTGCGTTTCTGGCGTGAAAACAGAGAGAAATTAATCACATTCGGATTATTGGTGCGAACTGAGGATGGAGGCCTGATTCTGTCCAGGAGCTTACACGGCTTGACGCTATGGCAATTATTCGAAGGTCTCGGCATTGCACTTGCAGGCAGGCAGGACCAGTCACTTTCTGTTAATGGCGCTAATCGCTGGAGGCAGACCATGGATGACAAGATTGTTGAACTGACCAAAGTAAATCGAAAAATTTTAGAAACTGATTTGGATGAGTTGTTCTCATCAGGGGTAGATGATGGTGGAGAAACCAATTAAACAGCTAACAACTGCATTGCTGGTATTGATGCTTTGCGCTTGTGCAAAGCCGGATGTATCAGTGACCGAAGCAACCGGCAATGGCAGCGCAGATGCAGGCCAGCGCTGGCGTGTGGTTAATTATTGGGCTACCTGGTGTGGTCCGTGCATTTTAGAGATAGAAGAACTCAATCATTTAGCGCAGGATTATAGTGATGAACTGGTGGTCTTGGGGGTTAATTTTGACAATCCCATCACTGAGGCCGAGCGGCAGGCAGCAATCCGTGAAATGAATATTCTTTTCCCGGTTTATCCCCAGGACCCAGCGGTCGATTTAGGTATCAAAACGCCTCTTGTTTTACCGACAACCTTCATGTTTGCTCCAGATGGTGCTCTGGTGGAGACCCTGGTTGGCCCTCAGACGGGGGAATCGATATTGGCAGTAATACATGGCCATGATTCGGGCCAGCAAAGCAGGTTATCGCGCTGATTGTAATATTTCGCGCAAGCGTTGCTCGATTTCGTTTATAGGCCAGGGTTCAGTGACGCCGGTATCTCTGGGCGTATATTCAACCTCGTTATTACTAATGCCACGGTCACCAATAACGATCCTGTGGGGAATGCCGATGAGTTCGGCATCGGCAAATTTCACTCCGGGCCGCTGATTATCGCGGTCGTCAAGAAGAACTTCTACTCCCGCATCGAGTAGTGTTTCATATATTTCGTTGGTGGTTTCTGCGACGACGACAGATTTGTGGGCATTGATGGGAATCAGGATGACGTGAAAAGGAGCGATTGAAAGTGGCCAGATAATTCCTGAATCGTCATGATTTTGCTCGACTGCGGCACCTACCAGGCGAGAAACCCCCATACCGTAACAGCCCATGTGCATGGTCTGGGCTTTACCATTTTCGTTAAGCACGGTGGCATTCATGGGAATGCTGTATTTCTCACCTAACTGGAAGATGTGGCCGACTTCTATACCTCGTTTTATTTGAATGCGGCCATTGCCCTCGGGGCAGGCATCGCCCTGTTCGACATTGCGAATATCCTGAATATCGTACTCACCGCAATCAGTTTGCCAGTTAACGTTGCTGTAATGATAGTCATCTTGGTTGGCGCCACAGATGAAATTCTTGAGCGTTGCCGCGGAACGATCGACAATCAGCGGTAATTCCAGGTTTGCCGGTCCTATGGATCCCACTGAGCACCCAATCGCGTCTCGAATCTCATTTTCTTCAGCCATTTTTAGAGGTGAAGCAATGCCAGATATCTTTTCAGCCTTTAATGTGTTGAGGGTATGGTCCCCACGGAGAACAAGCGCTACAAGGGGTTGCTTTTCTCCAGCCACGATCAGTGTTTTTACGGTTTTTTGTATATCGGCATTGAGAAATAGCACGATGTCCTGGATTGTTTTTTGTGCTGGTGTGGCTACTTTTTCTTTTTCCAGGGGTGTTTCATCGGCAAGGTGTATTGCTACTGCTTCAGCCAGTTCAATATTGGCCGCATAGCTTCCTTGCGTACTAAACGCAATTAAGTCTTCTCCGGAGTCTGCGAGGACGTGAAACTCCATGGATGCGGACCCCCCAATACTGCCAGTGTCGGCTAACACCGCTCTGAAATTCAGGCCGATTCTATTCAGTATATGGGTGTAGGTGTCATGCATTAACTGGTAGGTTTGGTGCAAACAAGCAGCGTCGCTATGAAACGAGTAGGCATCTTTCATGAGGAACTCTCTAGCCCGCATGACACCAAATCTGGGTCGGGTTTCATCTCTAAACTTGGTCTGGATCTGGTAATAGTTGACGGGTAGCTGCTTATGGCTGCGAAGCTCATTTCTGGCTATTTCGGTAATGACCTCTTCATGGGTTGGGCCAAAGCAGAAATCCCGCTGATGCCTATCTTTAATTTTTAATAGTAGGCCTTCGTCATACTGATTCCAGCGCCCGGATTCCTGCCACAGTTCGGCTGGCTGGATTACCGGCATCATCAGTTCCTGAGCACCTGCCTGGTTCATTTCCTGTCTGACGATATCTTCGATTTTACGCAGGACTCTTAAACCGATCGGCATCCAGCTATAGATACCTGAGGCCAATTTCCTGATAAATCCGCCTCTGATGAGCAACTGATGACTCGCTATCTCCGCATCGGCTGGTATTTCCTTCAGGGTTGAAACGGTGTACTGGGATACTTTCATAAGACTATCTTTACTGTTACTGGGAGATCGCGTGTTTTGAGGAAAAGATTGCTCAAATCGTCTGGCCTAGTTTATCAGGGTCTTTGCTCAAATGATGGCTGTTGTCAGTAATAAATTTGCTTTTGTAGGTAAACAACCCAGCTGGAGGGTTTCTCCGTCTCTTTTGTGCCGGCGAATATCAGGCCGAGAGCATTTTTGCGCTCCTCATTGAGTGATTATGCCAGAGTTTAATGATGGCCTGTTTGTGCTGGGCCACATCAGTTCGGAGAGTTTTATTACCAGTTTATAGCTGGGTAGGAGGCTTTGTTGGGGTCCACAGCGGTTAATTTTGTAGTTTCATACCCCAACAGTGTCGAGGTGAACAGATATTGGGTATAATCTCGCGCCGCCTTCGTTAAGGAAGTTAGCGAGCATTTGGAGCGAGTCAATGCCTATATACGAATATGAATGTGCCAGTTGTCAGCATCGACTGGAGAAAATTCAGAAGCTGAGTGACAGCAAGCTGGTGGATTGCCCGGAATGCGGCGAACCTGATCTTAGAAAATTAGTTTCAGCTGCTGCCTTCAGGTTAAAGGGTAGCGGCTGGTATGAGACTGATTTCAAAACCGGTTCAAAGAAAAATGTCAGTGGCGGTGATAGTGGTTCAACAGATAGTGGCGGGTCGAGCAATTCTACCACTTCAGGGTCCGCATCAACGGAGAGTAAAAGCGCTGATAAGGGAACCAAAAGTAAGCCGGCATCAACCGGAGATTGAGTTAATTTAGAGATTTATACAGCACCGCGCTGAAAAGGAAGATATTATGAGAAGCCATTACTGCGGCGAAATACGACCAGAGCATTTGCAACAGGAAGTGCACTTGTTTGGCTGGGTTAATCGTCGCCGAGATCACGGCGGTGTTATATTTCTCGATCTCAGGGATTACCGCGGTGTGGTTCAAGTGGTCTTTGACCCTGATACGGATGCAAGTTTTGCGCTTGCAGACCAGATGCGAAACGAGTTTGTGATAGAAGTCGTTGGTGTGGTGCGGCTGCGTGACGATGCCGCCATTAATCCAAAAATGGCAACGGGTGAAGTCGAGGTGCTTGGACATCAATTGACCTTATTGAATCCGTCACGTACACCACCTTTTCAAATCGATGAGTATTCGGAAGCAGGCGAAGATATTCGCTTGAAATATCGTTATATTGATTTAAGAAGGCCGGAAATGCAGGAAAAGCTGCGCGTCAGGTCAAAGGTGAGCCACTACATTCGCAATTTCCTCTGCGGCCATGATTTTGTTGACATCGAAACGCCGATATTGACGAAGGCAACCCCCGAAGGCGCGCGCGATTACCTGGTTCCCAGTCGAGTTCATCCGGGGCAGTTCTACGCTTTACCTCAATCACCGCAGATTTTTAAGCAGCTATTAATGGTCTCCGGGTTTGATCGCTATTACCAGATAGCCAGATGCTTCCGGGACGAGGATCTGCGGGCCGACCGGCAACCCGAATTTACTCAAATCGATATCGAGGCATCGTTCATTGATGAGGCCGACATTATGGCACTGGCTGAAGAGATGCTGACTGGCCTGTTTAAGGAGATCATTGACGTACAGTTAGGCCCTTTTGCTGTAATGACCTATGCGGATGCGAAAAAGCATTATGGCACGGATAGACCTGACCTTCGTTTTGGGCTCAAGCTGGTCGATATTGCTGATTTAATGGCTGAAGTTGAGTTTAAGGTGTTTGGTGTCCCAGCCAATGATGTTGATTCAAGGGTTGTCGCGCTGCGGCTTCCAGATGGCGGTAGATTAAGTCGCAAAAATATCGATGACCTAACCAGTTTTGTCGGAATATACGGAGCTAAGGGGCTGGCTTATATCAGGGTTAATGATATCGAAGCTGGCGTGGCCGGATTGCAGTCACCTATTTTAAAATTCCTACCGGAAAATGTAGTTGTCGACTTGTTAAAACGATTACAAGCTGTCGATGGTGATTTAATTTTCTTTGGCGCAGACAAAGCAGACGTAGTCGATGATTCGATGGGGGCTTTGCGTAATAGACTTGCCGCTGATCTGGACCTTTATGAAACGCCATGGTCAGTGTGTTGGGTGACTGAGTTCCCGATGTTTGAGAAGGTAGATTCCACTAGCTGGACTGCAGTGCATCATCCTTTCACTCAGCCTCTGGGGACAGTCGAATCACTTTTGGCGGATCCTGGAAATGCCAGTTCACGAGCCTATGATGTGGTCATAAATGGATACGAAGTCGGCGGAGGCTCCATCAGGATTCATGATGCTCAGATGCAGCAGGCCATTTTTGAAGTGTTGAAAATGTCCGCAAATGAATCAGAGGCCAAATTTGGTTTCTTGCTTGATGCCTTAAAATTTGGTGCGCCGCCGCATGGCGGTATCGCCTTGGGTCTAGACAGACTAGTTATGTTAATGGCTGATGCAAAAGCTATACGGGATGTTATTGCTTTTCCAAAAACACAGACTGCTACCTGCATGCTCACGTCAGCACCTGATTCTGTGCCGGATAAATCGGTACGAGAGTTGGGTATTCGTGTCCACAAATCCAGTTAAGCAGGCTCACATATGGCCGGTCACAGCAAATGGAGTAATATTAAGCATCGTAAGGCAGGACAGGATGCCAAGCGAGCCAAGGTGTTTACAAAAATCATCCGGGAGTTGACCATCGCTGCCAGAGACGGTGGTGGAAGTGTCGATGACAATCCAGGTTTGCGAAATATAGTAGACAAGGCAAAAGCAGTGCAAATGCCCCGAGACACCATGGAGCGTGCGATAGCCAGGGGGGCGGGAGGTCAGGAAGGAGCTGACATGGTAGCACTTACCTACGAAGGCTACGGTCCCGGCGGTGTTGCCATCCTGGTGCAGACGATGACTGATAATCGCAATCGAACTGTCGCTGAAGTGCGTCATGCCTTCAGTAAGGGCGCTGGAAACCTAGGCACAGATGGCTCTGTAGCCTATCTTTTTTCAAGCAAAGGACAACTGGTGTTTGAGTCTGATGGGGCCGATGAGTCGCTCGTGGATATGGCCATTGATGCCGGTGCTGACGATGTCGATACTGCTGCAGATGGATCTGTTGAGGTTATTACCGAGCCTGAGGATTTCCACCATATAAAAGAGGTTTTTGTAGAGGCTGGATTCAATCCGGTCCTGGCCGAAGTCGGTATGATCCCCCAAAACTATACTGATTTAACGCCGGACAACTCAGAAAAGCTGCTCAGGTTAATTGACCTGCTGGAAGATATAGATGATGTTACCAATATTTATACTAATGGTAACTTCGCTACCGAAAATAACGAGTGAGTAGATCGCCATGGCCCGTGCAGGAACGGGCTGGGTCGGATTATCGTTGCAATGTGCTAAACTCCCAGCAGGTTAATCAGGCCGGATTCGGGCATGAATATCATACTAGGCATTGACCCGGGTTCACGGGTAACAGGTTACGGGATTATCACCTCGCAGGGGGCTGAACTGGCCTATGTTGCCAGTGGCTGTATCAAGACTAATGTGCGCGGCACCATTGCCGAGAGACTGGATGAAATTTTCTCGGGAGTCACTGAATTGATCAGTCAGTACCACCCGGATCTACTCGCAATTGAAAAAATATTTATGGCAAAAAGTGCGGAGTCAGCCCTTAAATTGGGTCAGGCTCGAGGCGTTGCCATTGTCGCAGCCAGCCATCAGGGTCTGCCGGTATTTGAATACGAAGCACGCAAGGTAAAACAAGCTATAGTAGGTAACGGCAATGCCACCAAAGTTCAGGTCCAGCATATGGTAGAAGTCCATCTAGCCTTGCAGGGCAAACCCCAGGAAGATGCGGCAGATGCATTGGCCATCGCGCTGTGTCATGCGCACACGCAGCATAACCTGCAGAAAACCGGCACGACGGGATTGGCTTTTCGTCGGGGCCGGCTGGTGAGGCCGAGAACATGATTGCCATGATCCAGGGCCGGTTGCTGGATAAAACAGATCAGCAGATTGTAGTTGATGTGTCCGGGTTGGGTTATGAACTTTCTGTGCCGCTGTCGACTTTGTTAAGTCTTGGTCCTATAGACAGTGCTGTTTCCCTCTATACTCATCTTGTCATAAGGCAGGATGCCCAGATCCTTTTTGGCTTTGCGGAAAAACAGGATAGAGAACTGTTCCGGGCTTTGATTCGTGTCAATAAAATTGGCCCAAAGCTGGCCATAGCGATTCTGTCTGCAGTGGATGCAAGAGGATTTATCATGTGTATTCGGCAGAATGATGTGAAGACCCTGAATGGTATTGCCGGTGTAGGTAAAGTCATGGCAGAGCGACTTATTATAGAGATGAGGGATAAGTTCACGGACTGGCAGATCGGTCTTGATGCAACCGCTGTTCTGCCACGAAAATCAGATAGCCTGGAGGATGCTGAGGCTGCTTTGGTTGGGCTGGGATTTAAGCCTCAGGATGCAGCACGGGCCCTCGCACAGATAGAAAATGAAGGTGACAATGATGATGTGCAGGCGCTGGTCAAACAGGCACTGAAGTTGTTGGCATAACAATGCAGCTAAGGGTAACGGATCTGGAGTGGACATCGTGAGATTTTGGTTTGGAAGACAGCAACATGATTGAATCAGACAGACTGGTCTCGCCTGCCTCACAGACGCCTGAGCCTCAGCAGGATTGGGCAATCAGGCCTAAGCGGTTGGACGACTATATTGGTCAACACCAGGTGTGTGAGCAGATGACAGTGTTTATGCAGGCCGCTCGGGGACGTCAAGAATCGCTGGATCATACTTTGATTTTCGGTCCGCCCGGACTTGGAAAAACAACTCTGGCGAATATTATAGCCTCGGAAATGGATGTGAAGATTAAGTCGACGTCGGGTCCTGTGATGGAGAAGAAGGGTGACCTGGTAGCGGCGTTAACTAACCTGGAAGCCGGCGATGTATTGTTCATAGATGAAATTCATCGTTTGAATGCAGCGGTGGAGGAAATACTTTACCCAGCGATGGAAGATTTCCAGGTAGACCTGATGATTGGCGAAGGCCCGGCAGCCAGAACCATAAAACTTGATCTGCCACCCTTTACACTGGTTGGCGCGACCACCCGTACGGGTCTGCTGACCTCACCGTTACGGGATCGTTTTGGTATTGTTCAACGGCTTGAGTTTTACAGTGAGGCGGATCTGGCTAAAATCCTGGTTCGCTCCGCAGCCCTCCTCGGTGTTGAGTGTGATGCTGAGGGTGCTCAGGAAATAGCCGTCAGGTCGCGAGGAACTCCTCGAATTGCGAACCGATTGCTGCGTCGTGTTCGCGATTATGCCGAGGTTCGAGCTTCCTCAAAAGTGACAGCGGCTGTTGCAGACCAAGCGCTGAATATGTTGAATGTAGATGCAAACGGGTTTGATCATATGGATCGTCGATTACTGATGGCAATGATTGAGAAATTTGATGGCGGCCCGGTGGGCATTGATAGCTTAGCCGCGGCGGTGGGCGAGGAAAGAGATACCATTGAGGATGTCTATGAACCGTATTTGATTCAGCAGGGCTTTATCATGCGTACCCCTAGAGGCAGAATAGCGACTAAAACGGCCTATCTTCATTTTGGGTTGGAATTTTCTGCGGCAACCCCCAATCAGGATCTTTTTGTTAAGTAAGAATAAGTCAGTATGAGTTAGTATCGGTCGGCATAAGTCAGTATGAGTAGTTGGAAGTGAGCACACGTAGTGAGAAGTCGTTACACTTATAAGAAGTCGTTACACTGATCAGAAGTCGTTACACGTCGTTAAATGGAGAGATAGATTGAACGAACCTATTTCAATACTCAATTTGATTCTGGGTGCCTCGGTAGTTGTGCAGATTGTAATGGCCATACTGATCATGGCGTCTTTAGTGTCCTGGATCATGATTTTTCAGAGAATTTTTGTTCTCTCTTCGATTCGTAGAATGGCAAACGTGTTCGAAAGTGAATTCTGGTCAGGAAAAGACCTGCGGACCATTTTTATCGAAATCGAGTCAGTAGAAGCTGATCCGATTGGCATTGAACATCTTTTTTATTCCGGCTTTAAAGAATTCACCCGTTCGCGGCAGCAGTACGGAACCCAGGCAGAACGTATTATGCAAAACGTTCAGCGAGCGATGCGGGTAGCCTTGTCCAGGGAAGAAGAAAGAATGGAAGCCTCGTTGCCTTTTCTTGCCACGGTTGGCTCTACGAGTCCTTACATTGGCTTGTTTGGTACAGTCTGGGGGATTATGAATTCGTTTCGAGGGTTGGCTACGGTGAATCAGGCCAGTCTCTCCGTGGTTGCACCGGGTATATCAGAGGCTTTGATCGCAACGGCTATTGGTTTGTTTGCAGCTATTCCAGCTGTCATAGCTTATAACCGGTATTCAGCCCAGGTAGAGGTCATTATGAATCGTTTCGAAGCCTTTTCAGATGAGTTCAGTTCTATCCTAAACCGATCCATTCAAAATAAGTAATTGAGGCCATGTCTAAGGTAACTCGAAGAAAGCCCATGTCAGAGATTAACGTCGTGCCCTATATCGATGTGATGTTGGTTCTGCTGGTCATTTTTATGGTCACTGCGCCGTTAATGACACAGGGTATTAAAGTGGATTTACCCGATGCCAATAGTGAGGCAATTGATGTAGATGCCGACCAAAGTTTTCTTATTGTCACCATCCGGGCGGATCAACGCTATTATTTGAATACAGGAGATGAAGAGCAGGCTGTTGCTCTGGAAACCATAGGCGAAACTGCCATGAAAATCATATCGGCCAATCCAGCCATACGCGTGTTGGTTGAAGGTGACCAGTCTTTACCTTATGGAGTGGTGGTAACCCTGATGGATGAACTGCAGAGAGCGGGAGTTGAGGGAGTGGGCCTGGTGACTGAACCATCCGGTGGATGAGGGAGGCTTGGGTAATATGCCAAAATTGGTGGTTTACGTTTTTTCTATTTTCCTTGCTCTGCTGTTACATGGTGCAGTGGTAGGACTTCTGCTGGTTAACTGGCAAGCGGAATCAAGCGAGCCGATGCAAATTGAGCCGCTTTACATCAACGCGACACTGATGCGACAAAATCCTATTCAAACAAGGAAGCGCGAGGAGTTGGCTGCGCAATTGCGGGCAGAACAAAAAAAAGCGCGCCAAATTGCCGAACGTAACAAGGCGCTGGCAAGCTTTAACCGGGACAAAAAACTCGAACCGGTTCAAATCGATGACGCCAGACCAAAGCGCTCTGAACCACCGCCACAGCAACCAAGCCTTTCGAAAGCTCGCCAGGAAGAGGAGCTAAAACGGCAAAGAGAAGAGCTGTTTCGTATGCAGATGGAGGAGGAATTGACCCTGGCTGTCATGCAGGAGCAGGAGCGTCGAAAAGCAGTCACCGATGATGAAAAATCTATGGCGTTTGTAGCGCAGATACAACAGGATATTATTTCAAACTGGTCAAGGCCTCCCAGTGCTCGGAACGGGATGCAGGCCTTGCTTAGGGTTTTCCTGGTTCCTACCGGAGAGGTTGTAGATGTGGTGGTGCAGGAAAGTAGTGGAAACGAGGCATTCGACCGCTCAGCTATCTTAGCCGTTCAGAAGGCAGAACAATTCCAAGTTCCCGCTGTGGCGATGCAATTCGAGAGGCGTTTTAGAGAATTTACGGTATTATTCCGACCAGAGGATTTGAGGCTTTGACTAACTGATGAAAATAAAAATAGTGTTGGCCATTGGCTGCCTGGTGTTTTCAGTTTTTAGTGCCGCTGAATTGAGAATTGAGGTAACTAAAGGCGCTGATAATGCGGTACGAATTGCCGTCATCCCTTTTGAATGGAGAGGGCGCGGGTCTCTTCCGGAAAGCGTGGCCGATATTGTCACATCCGACCTTGGCTTCAGTGGCCGATTTGATACGCTGCCAGTGTCCCAGATGCTAAGTCTTCCCAGTAGTGCGGACCAGGTGTTTTTGCGCGACTGGAAGCTTCTCAATGTTGAATACCTGGTGATGGGCTACCTAACCGAAAGAGGTCCCGACCTGGCACTTCATTTTGAGCTATATAATATTTATGAGCAAACCGTCGATATTTCCGAGACTATAGTCGGTAGTGACCTGGATCTCAGGGATATGGCCCATTATGCCAGCGATACCCTTTATGAAGCACTGACCGGCATCCCGGGCGCTTTTTCAACGCAGATTATGTACATCACTGCAACTGGTGAGAATGAATCCAGAGAGTTTCGGTTAAATGTAGCCGATGCGGATGGGCACAGAATAGTGACTGTGTTGCAATCCAGAGAGCCGATTTTATCTGCTACCTGGTCTCCTGGAGGAGACCGAATTGCTTACGTGTCTTTTGAGCGGGATAGCCGTCCGGCCATTTACATTCATAACCTGGTGACTAGAACCCGCGAGCAGGTGACTGCATTTACCGGTTTGAATGGTGCACCTGCGTTTTCTCCAGATGGTTCTAAACTGGCGATGGTGCTTTCGAAGGATGGTAATCCGGATATTTATATATTGGATTTAGAGAGCAAGCCAAGAAGGTTGCGACGCGTGACCCGTCATTATGGTATTGATACGGAACCATCCTGGAGTCATGATGGCGAATCAATTGTGTTTACTTCCAATCGCGGTGGCCAGCCCCAGATCTACTCGATGGGACTTAATGATTTGCGAATAGAGAGGTTGACATTTGAAGGCGACTACAACGCCAAGGCGAGCTTGCTCAAAGATGGTTCAGGTTTGGTTATGGTGCATCGTCGAGAAGGTATTTTCCATATTAGCCATCTCGACCTTGCCCGAGGGCGACTAAGGGTATTAACGGAAACCTCGTTGGATGAATCTCCCAGTATTGCGCCGAACGGAAGTATGTTGATTTATGCAACTCAGGTTGGAGGGCGAGGAATCTTAGCCGGGGTATCGATCGATGGGGGTGTAAAATTTAATCTGCCGTCTAACGAGGGCGATGTTCGAGAGCCGGCATGGTCGCCTACCAAGCGAAAAAACTTCGTAACGATAGATAATTGACAGGCTGAATCAAGTGTTAAAACTAGTGAAATGGCTTGCGAGTAGGGAAATTTCACGGGATAAATGGATAATTATCACAACCAGATGAATAATTAGTTAAAATTTGTGGTTTAATTCACTCAATGGTTATCTGGTTAGTTCTGTTATCAGGACGTCGGATTTTTCCGCTTTATGAACAGGAGCTTATAATGGCATTAATGAAACGATATTGTGGTTCAATGCTGGCCTTTGCGTTGTTGGCGTTAGCTGGATGCGCAAGTACAACACAAGAGACTGGTAGCAGCTCTGCCCCTGAAATACAGGAGCCCGAGACTTCTATGGAGGTAGAAGAAGTCGTTGTAGAAATTGAACCTATCAAACCGATGGTTTCGCGCGGGAAAATTATTTTACCATTGGATGCAATGGATGCCGCTGCGGGATCAGAGACGCTTAGAGGCATGTTTTATTTTGACTTCGATCAAGCCATTGTCAGGCGATCCGGTCATTCTGAACTTGATCGACATGCGACAGTGCTTAGCGGTAATAGCATGTTGAGCGTTCGCCTCGAAGGCCATGCCGACGAAAGAGGTACGCGTGAATATAATCTGGCTTTAGGTGAGCGTAGAGCGAATGCTGTGCAGGCTTATCTGATTGCCCAGGGTGTGTCTCGCAGTCAGATGGAAGTAATAAGCTATGGTGAAGAAAAGCCGGCTGATTCTGGTCACGACGAAAGTTCGTGGAGACAAAATCGTCGTGTCGAAATAGTTTATCGTTAAATTTCTTGTTTTATGTGCCTCGAGGGCCGTACAGGACAGCGTGGTAGCTTTAGATTCGTTAAGGATCTATCGCTACTAGGTCTGCTTATAGCAGGCAGCAGCTTCGCATCAGATAGTCCGATACAAGTTGAGTCGCTATCCTCTGGCCCAGTTGAAAATCAGGTAACGACCGAAATCCTGACTGCCCCGATAGCCGACGAGCCCATAGCCATTGTAGAAGAAGCTTCTACCGGTTCCGTTTCTAATATGGAAGGCCAATACCAGTTGCAGTTATTGCAACAGGAAGTGATGACGTTGCGTGGCCAGATTGAAGAGCTGCGTTATGAGCTTCAGCGTGGCAAGGCCATTCAGGATGATCGTTATCTGGAGTTGGACAGGCGCCTGCAAGGCCTCAGTGAATCAGCCAGTTCCCAGGCGGTGGTAGCGACTGGCGCGATTACCGATACAGAAGGCAATCAGGTTGATTCCTCTCAAGCAGACGCTTCTCCCGAACAAGTCGTGGTGAGTGAAAAATTACTGTACGACTCAGCCCATGAGCATATTCGAACCCGGCAGTATGATCTGGCGATAGATGGGCTGACGGATGTCATTAAACAATTCCCAGATGGTACCTATACGCCCAACGCCTATTACTGGCTGGGTCAGGTACAGGCTGCTAAAACGCCACCTGATTATGAAAAAGCCAGGCAGGCACTAGTGCAGGTCATTAATGGTTTCCCAGATCATTCGAAGGTGCCAGATGCCACCTTCAAGCTAGGTAAAATCTACCACGTAATGGGTGATTGTCAGCGAGGCAAAGACCTGCTGTCGCAGGTAGCCCGCGATTATAGAGACAAAACTGCCGGGACGTTAGCGCAGAGATATCTCGACAATAATATTGATTGCTGATTTTGTAGCTGGGATACCACGATCCCTGGCCTGCGCGGTTAATCGTCGACAAGACCCCATTCAAATATTAAATTATTGCTTAGCTAAGATATTTCATCGCTTGCGAATCAGGCGGTATTTGGTGGCTTTGGTTTCGTGCTTCGGAATTGTTTAAGTGGGTTGTTCTGGAGCGCAGCGGCTTCATCCTTTGGCTGTTGATTATACGATTGAATAGATGCGTGGCTCGGGAGCCCGTGTATTTGACATTAGCAATAAAACGCTTTAACGTCCGCGCCCTCAAGTGCCTTCATCGTATGAAATTGCGTGCTTGTTACACTCGTCTAAAGCACCCAGGATATACTTTGATTACCACCGCAAATATCACCATGCAATTTGGCGCTGCGCCTTTATTTGAAAATATCTCGGCCCAGTTCGGCGATGGTAACCGCTACGGGCTGATTGGTGCCAATGGCTGTGGTAAATCAACCTTTATGAAAATTCTGAGCGGAGAACTTGCTCCCAGCTCGGGTAATATTTCGATTAGTCCGGACGTCAAGGTTGGTACCCTAAGCCAGGATCAGTTCGCTTTTGAGCAATACAGTGTAGTGGACGCCGTGATAATGGGTGACACTAAACTTTGGAACATCAAAGAGGAACGTGAGCGAATCTACGGGTTGGCAGAGATGAGCGAAGCAGACGGTATGAAAGTTGCCGACCTTGAGATCGAATATGCTGAACTCGACGGGTATACCGCTGAAAGTAGAGCAGGTGATATTTTAATCCAAGCTGGCATAGAGGAAAGTTTACACGATGGCCTGATGAGCCAAGTCGCACCTGGCTGGAAGTTACGAGTCCTATTGGCCCAGGCATTGTTTTCCAATCCGGATGTTTTGCTGCTCGACGAACCTACCAACAACCTGGATATCCATAGTATTAGCTGGTTAACAACGGTTTTGAACCAACGTAAATGCACCATGATTGTTATTTCTCATGATCGCCACTTTCTCAATTCTGTCTGTACTCATATGGCAGATATTGACTACGGCGAACTGCGAATTTACCCGGGTAATTATGAAAGTTTCATTGGCGCATCATCCCTGGCCCGACAAAAACTATTAACCGAGAATTCAAAAAAGAGCGCTGAAATTGAAGAGCTGCAAGGATTTGTGAATCGTTTCTCCGCTAATGCTTCCAAAGCAAAGCAAGCCACTTCTCGCGCTAAGCGATTGGAAAAAATTCAGCTCGATGAAGTCAAACGTTCAAGCCGTGTAAGCCCCTACATTAGTTTTAAACAAGAAAAGCAACTGCACCGTCAAGCACTTGTATTGGAAGATTTAGGGCACGGTTTTGATGACGGTTTATTGTTTTCCGGAGGAAATATGATCCTGGAAGCAGGTGCGAGGTTGGCAGTCATTGGCGAGAATGGTGTTGGTAAAACAACTTTCCTGCGCTGCTTAATGAATGAGGTCAGTGCCAATGCAGGTAAAGTGAAGTGGGCAGAAAATGCGACCATCGCCTATTGCCCACAAGATAGTACTGAAGATTTTAGTTCAGATCTAAGCTTGTTTGAATGGATGGCACAGTGGCGCAAACCCGGGCACGACGACCTGATGATCCGAGGTATGCTCGGACGTTTGCTGTTCACTGCGGACGACGCCAACAAGAAAGCAAGGGTTTGCTCCGGTGGTGAAAAAAATCGGCTGTTGTTTGGCAAACTTATGTTATCTGGTGCCAATGTTTTAATCCTAGATGAGCCAACTAACCATATGGATATGGAGGCGATTGACGCTCTTAATCAGGCATTAATGCAATACCATGGCACCTTGATTTTTGTTAGTCATGACCGGGAATTTGTCTCTACACTTGCCACTCGTGTGGTAGAGATTAAGGATCAGGAAATAGTCGATTTTCAAGGCACCTATAACGAATACCTGACAAAAATAGAACTGCAAAGTAAGGCGGCTTAAAGCTACACTGAGTGTCGCTACCCAGCAACACCGGCGATTGCCAGGCCGCGGTTGTACTGGCCAGTTATGGCAATGTGAAAGTTGTCTTGAAGATACCTTATGATAATGGCAGTTGGCATATAGTCCTGGCGCTGTCAGAAAAGCATCATTATTAGCAGACCCCAGTCTTGAAAGTGGTCTTTAGTGCTGAATTTCCCGCGCCATGACCTGCAAAGCCAGGCTCGTGGCAGACTTGCGCTTGGTTGTCTTTAGAAAAGCGTCTCTAATCTTACCTATACGCCTAGAAAGCGTGGTTACGACATGTCACCATGGTCCGGATTAGTTCGATTAATACAGGCCAGGCAGACCCATGCGAAAGCTAAAACTATTTTTCTTGGTACTCGTTGGAGCCATTATCGGGATATCGCTTGCCGGTTTTGTTTACCAACTAACGATGGACAAGAGAGACCGGGTTGCCTATCCGGCACCAGGAGAGATTTACCAGGTCGATGGACTGGGCCTGCATATTGATTGCCGCGGTGATGGCTCGCCCACAGTGGTGTTGGAAGCTGGGCTTACGTCTGGTTCTTTTAGCTGGTCTCTGGTCCATGATGAAATTGCCATGATCACAAGAACCTGCGCTTACGATCGACCCGGTATGGACTGGAGCGAACCTATCAATCGTGTAGCGGGTGCTGAAGAAGTCGGCGATCGCCTGTTTAACTTGTTGGATGTTGCTGGCATAAAAGGGTCAAAGCTTTTAATTGGTATGTCGGCTGGAGGGGTTTACATTCGAGAATTTTACAAAAATCATCCTGAAGATATTGTAGGAATGGTGTTCGTAGACTCTTCTCATGAACAGCAGGAAAACCGATTGCCTGAATTTGAAGGAGGAGGCTTTTTTGAAGCGATGATGATGGCTTGCCGAATACTGCAACCCATTGGAGTCATCAGGATGTTTGGTTTACTGAGTCAATTTGTTGATCAGTACGAACTGGATGAACCCACACGGAATGCCTTGCTCGCAAACATGAACCAATCACACACATGTTCGTCGATGTACTGGGAGAGTGAGAGTTTTGCAGTTGAAGTGCAGGATGACGCACCACCAATCTCTCTCGGCGACTTACCCGTTGTCGTACTCTCACAAGGTGAGGAACCCAAAGCCTTTCCGGAATTCGGCATTACCCTGGAGCAAGCCAATGCGCAACGAAAAGCCTGGGATGTTCTGCAACAGGAACTCACGGATTTATCGAGCAACGGACAGAGATATATTGCAACAGAAAGTGGCCATGTTATTCAGATCGACCAGCCTGAGTTTATGATCGAAAAGGTAACCGAGTTGATACTCCGATTGCGGTGATATTGAATTTAGGACAACTTGAGCGTCGTGGGGGCTTAGCATCGCCCTGATTTGATTCATTCCTACACAGTGTTCCTGTGGCTTTCGGAGAGCCTCGAGATTCCGGAACTAGTTCGAGCCTTTTCCTTTGACGAGTATCAGATCTTTAGGGTAAATGGGCTCGAGGAGGCGAAAATAGAAAGCTGGAAGGATAAATCTGCCAGTTTTGATGGGGACGGTGTCCGCCTTGCGATACTGGTGCAGCCAGGACAGCATCGTTGTTAACAGTAACCAACTTTATAATTAGCCTGTAGCGACGAGTTACCTGCGCAGTGATCTTTAAAGCTAGTCTCTCGGTAGATTGGCTGTTGTTAGTGTTCTGCCAGTTTTATCGTATTGGTATTGGTTAATTTTTGGCTGGAATAATGGGCAGAATTATTTGTGATGGGTAGTCGGCCGAGAGATGCAGGGTGTTTTGTGCAATGACGCCTGCAGTTTCATCATAGTTGTTCCCGCCGGTATTTAAATTGCGCTCCCAACGTGGAAAATTAGAGCTGGAAACCTCAATACGAATACGATGCCCTGCACCAAAATAATTACTGGTCACGTTCAAATCGACTGCTATCTCGTAAACCTTTTCAGGTTGTATTAACTCGGCAGTCGCTAGACTGTCTCGATAGCGCATGCGTACGGCGCCTTCCTGTATATTAAATGCACGCCCATCAGGGTATACGTCAACTAGCTTAACGGTAAAGTCGGTATCAACGGCTGATGATGATACATAGAGCAGAGCTTTTATCTGTCCTGTTACTTCAATACCGGTGCTCACTTCATCGGAGGTAAACACCAAGATATCGCCCCGGAGTTCAATTTCTGATTGATCAAAGCCTCCGGCTTCTTTATCACTGCCGGTACAACAGGTGTGGCCGCCGAGTGACGGTACGGGGTTTTCTGGATCGTAGCTGAACGTTGTTGTTGTTGGTGACGTTTGTGGTTGCAGCGCTAGACTGCCATCACCCAAACGCGAATTAGCTGTGCCTTGGCTGTGTAAATACCAAGCCGTTGGCCGAGTGTTGGCTAGAGGCCATACCTCGCTGCTGCGCCATTCGTTTTTACCCATTAGATAGTATTGCACCTTAGGCATTGCTGCTAAGGCATCTTTATTGCCCTTTAACCAGTAGTCATACCACTTTAATTGGATTTCGCTGTAATCAAGTGAAGCATTACCCAGGTTACGCTCGCCTACAATAAAGTCGTCGTTTGACTCGGTAAAGTCGCAATGTGTTCCCGGGCCAACAATGACATATTGATTGTTTTTCGCTTTGCGACTAGTCGCTGTGCGTTCAAATTGTTCAAACATTTTAAAGGTGATGCTGGGACCATAGTCATACCAGTTATCAAAAAATATAGCTGGCACATCAAAGCTGTCATCGGCATTGGCCAAGTCTTTATTGCGAAAAAAATCACCATCTGGAGCGCTGGAGGCCCATTGTTTGTATTCGGATGGGGGCATTCGTGCCCGCTCGAGAATAGTAGCAGTCGGTAAAGTCGGTAAAAATTTCATATAAGCAGGGAAGTCGATGGTAGGTGCCATTTGAAATAATTGCGCCGCTGGCGACTTAAACCATTCACTGCGATCAACATTGCTGGGTGGGCCGTAAAATACTTGAGATCCGCTGCTAGCAAACCAGCCCGCGGTTTGGGCCAATTCGAACACGCCACCACTAAATGACTGCCACGCTCTGCCAGGAGCGTAATAACCAGAAGCGGCTGACATCGGTATGGCGGCGGTGTGCTTTGGATGCTTAGTAGCCGCCATAACCACCTGTGTCTCGCCCAGATAAGAGCAGCCGGCGGTGCCAACTTTTTGATTAGACCATGCCTGAGTAGTAAGCCAATCTAACGTATCGTTGCCGTCTCCGCGGCGTTTTTTCGCTACGATATAGCTGCCTTCAGATTCATACCGACCACGGATATCCTGGATGGCTACTACATATCCTTTAGAGACTAATTTTCGATACACCTTATTCCAGTCTAAACTGCCGTTTTTGTTATAAACAGTCCTTAAAAGGACTGTGGGCAGTTTCCCGCTGGCACCATCAGGAAAGTATAAGTCGGTGGACAACCTAATGCCGTCGCGCATTGGAATCATCACGCTTTTATCAAGGCGTATAGCGTATGGCTCTGCTGAAACTGCAGCATTGACGTTGCTGGTTAGCAACAGTGCAATACACAGGTTTATCATATTTTTCATGGTTTCATTGTTCTCGTATTAACCAATAGGCAATATTGTTGTGCGGCCCTTGTTTTAAGCCATTAGATAATAAACTTGGCTCATAGCAGTTCGATAACGGCACTTTATTCTGTCTTTAGTCCGAAACAGTGGCATATAACCGTGCTTTTTGGTGGCCTGGATAAAGGTCGGATAGTTGATTTTTATTACCACCTTGTTGAGTTTGTATCATTTGTGGTCGATTCGAGTATAAGTCGAATTGACCATCTTTTCCTTTAACTAGCAATGTATGAAAAATTCTTCCGCTTATTTGTTTTGTGGGAATTGGGCAGTATCCATCTACACAATAATTGAGTGCAACGATACTGGGATATCTAGGCCTATTGCGCTCAATGGAGTAACTGGCTTCTTTGATGCGCGTTATGATGGCACTTCTAATATAGTAGTGAGTCCATGGGATCTGCAAGTCGATTTGCAATACCGGTTCCGATACCTGGAGTGAACTTAACCATATTTAACAGCGGTTTCTCACCACACAACAGGTTGACAGAGCATGTTGTGCCGACAAACCTGTAGAGGAGTCGATACAGATCTCGCAGCCCATTAAGAAGGGCCCTATTTGATGCAGGGTTTGAAAAGAGTGTACGCCCTGCAGATAGAGAAGTGTGAGAATTGTGGTGGCAAGATCAAGGCCGCATTGTGAAATCATTGCCTGCTTTGAAGACAGCGATATCAAAACTCACTACCCTACAGCAGAAATCAGTGTGCTGTTTGAGGCTTGCAAAAGAATAATGAACACAGATTTTACAACAAGGCTGCCTTTATTTTCGTGTGCAATAAGGTTGCCGGAAATGTATCGAAAAGAAATCGGGGGCTAAGCAGTTACTAACTGCGAACCCCCGGTGTTTGGTGGGCCGTCCGCGACTCGAACGCGGGACCAATTGGTTAAAAGCCAACTGCTCTACCAACTGAGCTAACGGCCCTCAGATGGACGCGCCAATGATACTGATTCGGGCAAAAAACTCAAGACATTGTGTCTATTGAATGACTTGATTAATCACTTTGTATGCATGATTGGGCCCGCCGAGGGCTTCCAGGGTAGCCAATCCACCTGGACTGAGCACGTTGATTTCAATGATGAACGGGAATACCAGGTCGATTCCCGCAAACAGCGCACCATTGTCCTTCAGGTAATCGGCTATCTGGTTGCAGTAATTTAACTCATCAGTAGTCAGCGAACAGCAACTTGGAATGCCGCCCTGCATAAGGTTAGTGCGGTGGTCTAGAGCTGGGGTTCGCAAATATTGACCGATGATGCAGCCATTGGCGATGAGGACTCTTTTTTCGCCTCCTGAGATTTCTGCGACGTAGCGTTGCAATAGTGTGTATTGCTCTGATTGAACTCCGGCCAACAGGTTTAGTATGGCCAGGCGGTTTGTGGTTTGTTTATTGAGGAAAAACACTTTTCTTCCGAAGCTGCCAGCAGGTGGTTTGGCAATCCAGTCTCCGCCTGATTCCACTATCTTCAGCAATTCTTGGGGATTATTACTGGCGTAGCTTTCAGGATAGTTGAACTTCTCTGGGTAGACGGCCAGGCTGTATTTGCTCTTCATATACATCAGGGAATCTACTGAGTTTATCAGTTGTGTGGTTTTTTCTGCTAATCTAAGAAGTTGTATTTTGTCGAGGAAGTTGGCCCGTCTGCCAAGTGACAGGATCCAGACGGTATCAAAGTCGGACAGGAAATACAGTTTAGATACCTCATTGCTAGGGCCGACAGTGATGGGCTCTGAAACGGCAAACCCTTTAGCGCCGATTTGGTGTTTGTGTAGGGATAAGGTGTCGATATCAGCGATAACGACACTCAGGTCTCGCTGCAGAGCAGCATTGACCAGGCGCAGGCAATTACCATCACTGATATCGTCGGAGTTGTGAACAAGGAAAAGTAGTGACATATAGGTAAGGTCGACTCTGGTTGGCTTAGATAATATAGTGTTTGCGTAGTCAGGGGTATTGTCCTTGGGCAGAATAGGAGCAATCCTGGCCCATTGTCAGTCGCTGAATTGCTTTAAATAAGGGAAAGTTACCGTTGAGTAGTCAATTCGATATTCCATTACATCATGATAAACAGGCATCTGAAATTGAAGTAGCCCAGGCCTCTGAGCGAATTGCTAGATTGCTTAGAGACAAGCAAGCTGTGCTGGTGGCCCATTATTACACAGATGAAAATATCCAGAGTCTTGCTGATCAAACAGGCGGATGCGTTGCAGATTCTCTGGAAATGGCCCGTTTTGGTGCCAGCAGTGAAGCCAAGTTGCTGGTGGTTGCTGGGGTCAGGTTCATGGGAGAAACGGCTAAAATCCTTAATCCTGATAAGACCGTGTTGATGCCAACATTAGAAGCGACTTGCTCGCTTGACCTCGGTTGCCCGAGTGATGAGTTTGATACCTTTTGTTCAGAGCATCCTGATCGAACTGTGGTCGTCTACGCTAATACTTCGGCTGCAGTTAAGGCAAGAGCCGATTGGGTAGTCACTTCCGGGATTGCTTTACAGGTAGTTGAACATTTAATGGATAAAGGTGAAAAAATCCTCTGGGCACCGGACCGGTATCTGGGTTCTTATATAGCAGATCAGACCGGTGCAGATATGGTGATGTGGGATGGTGCCTGTGTTGTTCACGAGGAATTCAAAGCCAGGGGGTTGCGCGATTCCAAGGCAGTTCATCCGAGCGCTGCAGTTCTGGTTCATCCTGAGTCGCCAGGAGAGGTGATCGAGATGGCAGATGTGGTGGGTTCGACAACGCAGTTGATTCAGGCAGCAGTAGAACTCCCGAATGAAAAGTTTATTGTCGCCACAGATCGTGGAATTTTTTATAAGATGCGACAGGCCGCTCCGGATAAACTATTCATTGAAGCCCCTACTGCTGGAAACGGCGCGACCTGCAGGAGTTGTGCGCATTGCCCGTGGATGGCAATGAATGCTCTGGAAAATCTCGAGTACAGCCTACGAAGTGGTGAAAATGAAATTATCATATCCGATGCTTTAGCAGCCCGGGCGATGGTACCCCTGCAACGGATGGTTGATTTCAGGAAATAAACTGTTTTGCGAATGTTACCGTTGCCGGTCTACTTAGAAGCAGCCTTCAACTCCCAAATTTCCTCGATACGTTGTTTGATTTTGGCATTAACCTGAAAATTCTGCCGGACCATGGGCAGGGCATAGCCTAATTGTTTGATCGCCTGGTCGAAATTCCCATTCAAGATGAAGTATTCAGCCCTGGCCTGGTGCACGCCACTGATGTCGTTTGCTAATCCCAGGGCTTCGGCCAGGTTATACCAGACAGTCTCGTCATCGGGCCTATCCTGAGTTAGGCCTAGTAATACCTGGGAGGCTTGTGCAGGTCTCTTTAACTGGATTAAATGATCAGAGTAGGCCATTGCCAGAGGATAATTGCCTGGGTTGATTTTAAGGGAGGTCTCAAGAAAGTTTGCGGCTTTTCTGGCTTTGTTGTCAGCGGCCAGTAGATTTGCTTCAGCAATTTGGTAGGCGATATTATTCGGTGATTGCTTGCGCAGACTGGATACTAGCGTCGTTGCCTCTTCGATTCGACCGCTAAATGTGAGCGCCAGCGCTCGACCATATTGATGTGAGGTAGCTAATACAGGGTTTTTGGGATAATTGTTGTCCCGATACAGACTCAGTGCCACCTGGGGATCATTAGACAGTACAATCGCCCGTGTGCGCATTAGTTGATATTTAAGGTCAAGAGGCCATTCTTTCTTGGTGAGGTTCTCGGTTTGATTATAAGCATCTGCAATCCTTAACCTGGTGACCGGGTGCGTTCTTAAGAATTCTGGAATGAGGTCACCACTGTAACGCGTCAACCGATCAAGTCTCTCAAACATATAGGCCATAGCGCGAGGGTCTATCCCGGCGTTGATCATGGTGGTAATACCGATTCTGTCAGCCTCGGCTTCACGGGTTCGGCTATAACTTAATTGTTGTGATTGTGCGATTCCCTGACTGGTCGTGAGGGCCGCAATGCCTGCATCACCGGCTCCCGTAGAGGCAAGGATCGCACCTGCCAGGAGCCCAGCAATGGTGATTACACCGGCTTTTTTGCTGCTCTCAATGCCGCGAGCGAAATGCCGTTGACTGAGGTGTGCTAATTCATGGGCGAGTATTGCTGACATTTCATGATGGCTCTCTGCCCTCAGGAACAAACCATGATTGACACCAATAACGCCACCTGGGGCGGCAAAAGCATTTATTAGTGGGTTTTTGATCAGGATTATATATAAGCGATGGTCTTCGATGTCGCTAAAAGATGATAGTCGATAGATTAGGTGTTCGAGATAATCAACCAATAGGGGATCGTCCATGCTGGTGACCTGACTGCGGACCGCACGAAGAAATTGTTGGCCGAGAATATGTTCCTGTGGCAGCGATACGATGCCTGAACTGGCATCCCCAAGGTCAGGTAAATTAAGGTCGCGACTGGCTGTCTGACCTGTACTTGCCAGCATACCTAAGACGAAAATGAGCACTTGTAATATTCGCATGCTGCTATGTTCGCAGGGACCGCTATATGGATTCAACAACTATGTAGGAAAAACTACTGCTATAATGCAAGCTGGGAGAGGATGAAAGGAACCTAGCGGAATGCTGATAACTGACGAATGCCTGGATGTTACAGGGTTGTCCTGTCCACTGCCGCTACTAAAAGCTAAGCAGGCCCTGAATAAACTAACCTCAGGTAAAGTACTCAAAGTCGATTGCACGGATGCAGGCTCGGTGAGGGACTTCCAGGTTTTTGCCAAGCAGAGTGGGCATATTTTGGTGGAACAACAAGAACAAGCCGGACATTACCTTCACTGGATAAAAAAAACGTCATGAGGTTGAACTGTGCTCGATATTGTTAAGCGGTGGATAGATCGTTACTTCTCTGATGAGGAGGCGGTTCTCATTTTTGCCCTGTTACTGGGAATCTCCCTGGCTTTTCTATTTATGGGGCAGGTGCTAGCCCCGGTTCTGACCGGCATCGTACTAGCTTTTGTGATGCAGGGTGTCATCAATTTCATGCGTCAGTATGGAATATCAAAGCTGGCAGCAGTGGGCGTAACATTCTTTCTTTTCCTGGGAGGTTTTGTTGGCTTCCTGCTTCTGTTAGTGCCCAGAATCTGGCGGCAGTTGGGTAGTCTCTATCAGGATTTGCCAGCTTTAAGTCAGCGGTTTGGAGAACTTGTTGCGCAATTACTTGTTGATTATCCAGCGTTGATCTCAGAAAGACAGATTGAATCCTGGATCAACACCATGAGTACAGAAGTGGCAACTATTGGCCAATGGCTGCTGTCTGCTTCCATATCTCAGTTACCGGTAGTTATTACCTTACTGATTTATTCGCTTCTGGTCCCGATACTGGTGTTTTTTCTCCTCAAGGATAAGGAAGAAGTCTTGGCATGGGTGTTGAACTGGTTACCTGAAAAGCGACCGCTGATGAATAAAATTGGCTCTGAAATGAACGCTCAGATGGAAAATTATATCCGCGGGAAGTTCATTGAGTTGCTGCTGGTGGGCCTGATTACTTACCTGCTGTTCGCACTGTTTGGACTGAATTATGCGGCTCTGCTTGGATTTTTGGTCGGGGTATCGGTCATTGTTCCTTATCTGGGATTTATCGCCGTTACCATTCCGGTAACCATTATTGCTTTTATGCAGTTTGGTTGGTCCGAAGTGTTTCTTTATCTCATGATGATTTATGCCTTGGTGCAGGCGCTTGACGGATTTTTGTTGGTACCTTTGCTGTTTTCGGAAGCGAACAACCTGCATCCCCTTGCCATTATTATTGCGGTATTGGTGTTCGGGAGTTGGTTCGGTGTTTGGGGTGTTTTTTTCGCCATACCGCTAGCAACCCTAATTAAGGCAATTGTTTATGCATGGCCTAAAGATCAGCTGCAATCCTGATGCCTAAGATCGATATTGGTTGTCTGCTGGTGGATGTGTCGCTATCATGGGCAGCTTTTATCAGAGTCATCGGGTTATGATTACAGGGAGTATGGTGGCGCTGGTAACGCCGATGCTACGGGACCATCGAATAGACTGGGAGAAGCTGCATGCCTTGGTAGAATGGCATATAGACAGCGGTACCGATGCGATTGTGCCTGTGGGCACTACAGGAGAGTCACCGACGGTTACGCCAGAGGAGCACTGTGAGATTATTCAAACGGTTGTGGAAATCTGTGCAGGCCGAATTCCCGTTGTCGCTGGGACAGGTGCGAATTCTACTCAAGAAGCCATCGAATTTACCCGCTCTGCCAAAGATTCTGGGGCTCAGGCGTGTCTACTGGTAACACCTTATTACAATAAGCCTACCCAGCATGGTCTGTTTTTGCACTATAAGGCCATCGCAGCAGAGGTCGATCTGCCACAAATTCTCTATAATGTTCCTGCCAGAACTGGTGTTGATCTTCTCCCGGAAACGGTTCTCAGACTGATGGAAATCGAGCAGGTAGTGGGTATTAAGGAAGCAACCGGCGATATCCAGCGAATGATCCAGATTAAGGCGCTCTGTGGAGACGAACTGGCGATTTATTCAGGAGACGATTTTACAGCCTGTGATTTGCTAATGGCCGGTGCCAAGGGCACAATTAGTGTAACAGCAAATGTTGTGCCGACTCAGATGAAAGAGATGGTGGATGCAGCTATGACAGGAAACCAGGCCCTCGCCGAGACTTTAAATAAGCCTTTGCTCGGATTGCACAAAAGCCTGTTTGTGGAAGCTAACCCCATCCCTGTGAAGTGGGTTCTAGCCGAAATGGGTTTGATTGAAGAGGCGATTAGACTGCCTTTAACTGCATTATCTGAAAAATATCACGTAGAATTACGTGCCGCTCTGAGTCAGGCAGGACACAATCTGTTATGAACCATTACCTTCAGCCGATAGCATTTATACTGTTACTAATCAGTCTTACTGGTTGCAGTTGGTTCGGTAGTGACGAACTTCGGGAAAAACTCGAAAATGGCTATTCGGAGCCAACTCAGATTCCGCCCGGTATGGATGCCCCGCAATTTTTGGAGTTGATGCCGATACCTGAGGTAAAGGACGCGCGTGGACTGGCTGGAACTGAATACGAAATCCGTCGTCCTGAGGCACTTAGTACTCGATTCGGTGTGGATCAGATCGTCATTAAAAAGTTAGGCGATCAACAGTGGGTATTTCTTGATATCCCGCCATCCGTGGTATGGCCGAAAATCGTTCAATTCTGGGAGGCCAACAACCTCCATCTCGATGAAGCTAATCCAAGCGATGGATTATTGATCAGCCAGTGGATTACAGCGCGGGAAGGGTCTGCTGAGTCGGTGTTCCAGAGTATTCGCCAGGGAACCGTCTATGCCAATACTAGGGCTGCTAACCTGCATCAATTCAGGTTGAGCCTGGAACCTGGTGTTAGATCCGGAAGTTCAGAAATTTATCTACGGCAGCGTCAAATGAAAGCTAATGCACCCTATCGATTAGATGCCGTTGCCTGGCAGGACGGTTCAGATGATTTGAATTTAGAAAATGAAATCTTAAAGGAAATTGCCTTTTATTTAGGTGAAAATATTAGCCAGGGGACGATCAGTATGCTCGCTACTGGTTTGACTGAAAGTCGTACCAGGCTGATACCGGATCGGGTCAAACCGGTCCTGTTTTACAAACTTGATTTCAATCGCGCCTGGGCCACTGTCGGGGACGCACTCGAGAATGCAAATGTGGATGTTAGAGACCTGAATCGATCGACGGCCACTTATTTCGTCAACTACCGACTTGGCCACAACCCGAAGCCAGGGTTTTTTAGCAAGCTTTTTTCCAGGGAAGCAAAAGGGGAAATGGGTGACGAAAACAGTTACCAGGTGATGCTGGAAGAGCAGGGGAGCGAAGTTGCCGTCACTGTATTTGATGGCGAAGCACCAGCTGATGGCCTGGTTGCTGAACGATTGCTGAAAATTATAAAAGAATATTCGACCTGATTCGTGCGAATTGCTTCTCTTGGCAGTGGTAGTAAAGGTAACGGTACGCTCATTGAAACCGATGAAGTCTGCCTCCTGCTGGATCTGGGTTTTGGTATCAGAGAAACGATTCGCCGGCTGGAAAGGCTAGGCCGTTCCCCTCTTGATCTTTCAGCTATCCTGGTGACCCACGAACATGCTGACCACATTAATGGTGTGGGCCAGTTTTCGCGCAAGTTTAAGCTGCCTGTCTATATGACGCCCGGTACATACAACCCCGACAAGGTGGGGTTGTTAGACACCCTGCATAAGGTAAACTGCCATAAGAATTTCTCTATCGGCGATATAGTGATCGAGCCGGTGCCAGTACCCCATGATGCAAAAGAACCCTGCCAGTATATTTTTTGTCACAATGAATGCCGTGCTGGGGTACTAACCGATCTGGGACACGTAACGCCATTTGTAAAAGAGCGCTATCGTTTCTGTGACTTGATTTTGCTGGAATGTAATTATGATCGCAAGATGTTGGCTGAAGGTCCTTATCCGCGAGCCTTGAAAAACAGAGTCGGTGGGAAATTAGGTCATCTTTCCAATGATCAAGCCGCTGAATTGGCCGGTCATTTTGACTTGGATCGCTTAAAACATCTCATCGTTTCCCATGTGAGTGAAAAAAACAACCGGCCCGACCTGGCGCTTGGTTCCATGAAATCGATATTATCTCGCTGGCCCGGTAACCTACTGGCATCAAGCCAGACTGAGGGATTTCCCTGGATTACATTGTAAGTCCTGTAGCATCCGCTAAAGAATATTCACCTGCCAAGCCGTTAGATTGTTCTTGTCTCTTCTAGGTTTTGCGCTATGGCGGCTAGATCTGCCTGATTAGCCTCGACCAGCATTACTGGTTATACATACATTACTGTATACTTAAACAGTATTGTGTGTTTAAATAGCTCTCCCTGCATCAGAAAGGCTTGAATCCAAACGATTAGGGTTGTGCAAAGTGCTTAAGCTCTGCCAGGTGACGACGTGATTGACAGCAAATCAGAAGAAAAAATTGAAAGAGAAAATTGAAAGAGAAAATTGAAAGAGAAAATTGAAAGAGAAGATTGAAAGAAAAAGTTAGAAGAAAAAGTTAGAAGAAAAAGTTAGAAGAAAAAGTTAGAAGAAAAAGTTAAAAGAAAAAGTTAAAAGAAAAAAATAGAACAGAAAATAGAACAGAATACAAAGCAAAATTAGGGATAGCAGCGTCTGTATCTCAATGGGTAATTCAAAAGCTTGCAGACGTGAATGTGAAGGGGAAGTCATGACTATAAAACATCTCAGATCTTCAGATACCTGGCTGGTTAGCAAGGGCCGGAAAATTCTCTACCGTGGCCGGGTCAGTCCCTGGCGCTCACCTCGGGTGATTGAGGTTGCCCTAAGGCGAGACGGTCTGCGCTTAGTCGCTTAGTCTGGACCGTTATGGCGACATAAGCAGTTAATAACTGGCTCGGGGCGGATGAATACGATAGGCTACCCACGGGAATAGCCTCGTCAGGAATATTGCAATGCTCGGTAGCGAAAATATAGTAGAAATCACCGTTGAGAACTTTCAGGCGGAGGTTGGAGAAAAGTCTAATCAGGTTCCTGTTGTACTCGAATTCTACGCAGAAAATGCAGGCCCTTCTGTTGAGATGTCTGGCCTGCTGAAGAAATTAGTCGAGTCTTACCAAGGGAAATTCGTATTAGCTCGAGTCAATGTTCAAACAAATCCTCAGATAGCTCAACAGCTTCAGGTGCGAGGATTACCCACCTTAAAGGTCATTTCAAAGGGCCAACTGGCAGAAAGCCTGGAAGGACCTCAGGACGAAGCGAGCCTTAGAACCTTGCTGGATCAGTTAACTATGAGCCCGATGGAACAGATACGTGGGCAGTTAGATGTGTTCTTGTCAGAGGGCGACAGGGTTAACGCAATTAGTCTGTTGGAGAAAATAATCGCAGAAGAGCCCGGCAATTTATCGCTTCAGACAGAACTCTGTGATCTGCTCATCATGGAAGATCGCGTCACTGAAGCAAAGCAGATCCTGGCTGGATTACCTGTAGATGCAGCGGGCATTAATAAACCGAAAACGCGTCTGGAATTTATGCAAGATGTATCCGAACTGCCAGGGCTAGATGAACTGAAATCCAAGCTGGAGCTGGAGCCGGATGTCCTTGAGCATCTTTTTGCCTATGCTCAGGCTTTGGTTGCGGATAATCAGATGGAACTGGCGCTGGAAACCCTTCTAAGCATATTACGACAGGACAAGACCTGGCAGGATGAAGCCGCTAGAAAAACGATGATAAAGGTATTCGTACTGCTAGGTAAGGGCAATGAACTCGCCACCACCTATCGGCGGAAAATGTTCACGTTGCTTCATTAGAAGGAAAAATGTAGAAGCAAAAACGTTCACGCTTCTGCATTGCAAGATTATGGACCTGGCATGCCTCTACTATTGTACGATCGACAGATCTATTTTGTGTCGACGCTAAGGATATGTTCCGCTGTTACGAGTCAAACTACCTCTACTGCTGGTCAGCTTTAACTGTTTTTGCCTGGGTTGGGTATTGGCGTCATACGCCCTATACTCGCTATGGAAGTCGAGTGACTTTAGTCGTTGTCAACTGCAGAGTTGTGAAGCCATGATAAGTCTTTGCCAGGGGTAATCGCTATGATCGATTTGATGTCAATGCTGGTGCTGCTATTGTTAGTCTTGGTGGCTGTGTGGTTTGGTGTCACCTGGTATCTCAAAATCAAGCAACGGGCCTGGGACCAGAAACGTGCTCTAGAGACCGATTTAGAACAAACATTGATTCAACAGTTACGTGATGATGTGGCTTTGCATCAGCAGAATTTTCATGAAAAGGAACTCTCCGAGGCAGGAGCACGTATTGCCATGGGCGGTCTGCAGCAGACGTTGCAGGAGCAACAGGAGAGAATTGAAAAGCTTGAACTCGATTGTAAAGGGTTGCGTAATGAAAATTCTATATTGATCGAAAAAAGCGCAGGCCTTGCCGCAGCCATAGAAGAACAAGCAGGTAGTCATAAAGAAAAGCTTGAGTTATTACAACAGGCTAAAGAGAGTATGAGCAATGAATTCAAGAGCCTCGCTAATGAGATTTTTGAATCCAAGCAAACGACTTTTAAGGCTCAGAGTAAAGAACAGCTGGATACGGTGCTTAATCCATTGAGTGAAAGAATTAAGGAATTTCAGGCAAAGGTTGAGTCGGCCTATAGCGAAGAAAGTAAAGAACGATTTTCACTTAGGAATGAGCTCAAAAGCCTCAAGGAACTTAATACTCGAATCAGCAAAGATGCGATTAACCTGACTAATGCCCTGAAAGGAGAGAGTAAGACCCAGGGGACCTGGGGTGAGGTGATACTCGAGCGGGTGCTGGAAAAATCCGGTCTTGAGCGCGGTAGGGAATATGAAACCCAGGTTTCCCTGATTAGCGAAGAAGGCAGGCGGTTTCAACCAGATGTTGTCGTTCACCTTCCTGAAGGAAAAGATATTATTATTGATTCTAAAGTCTCTTTAACGGCTTACGAACGGTATTGCTCCAGTGAACAGGAGGAAGAACGGGCAAGGTCGCTTTCAGAACATATTCAATCTCTAAGGACGCATGTAAAACAATTGGGTGAAAAAGACTACCAGACGCTTAGTGGGGTACGTTCACTTGATTTTGTATTGATGTTCGTTCCGGTTGAAGCTGCGTTTAGCTTAGCTGTGCAGCAGGATAACTCGCTCTTCGCCGATGCCTTCTCCAGAAACATCGTCATTGTTGCTCCGTCAACGTTGCTCGCGACCTTGCGTACCATCCAAAATATATGGCGGTATGAACAACAAAGTAAGAATGCCCAACAGATTGCTGTTAAGGCTGGTGCACTGTATGACAAGTTTGTTGGTTTTGTGCAGGATCTGGAATTAATAGGTAGTCGGTTGCGTTCTGTTCAGACTGCTTACGATGATGCTCATAAAAAAATGAAAAGTGGTAAGGGTAATCTGATAGGTAGAGCGCAAGCGATGAAACAGCTAGGAGCTGAAGCCAGTAAATCATTGCCGAAAATACTTCTGGACAAGCAGTCTGATTCAGATTTAGATCACACCGCAGATGTGGATAAAGAACCTTAGTTGAGCTTTACCAGGCGGAAAAGAAGATAAACAGAACCAGTAAAACCTACCGGTATGATGGCTCCCTAACAGGCCAGCTTCAGTGGGGGTGCAATTGGTTGTAGTCGAATAGGAGTGATTTATGGATACAAGTAAAAATGCCTATTGGCGGGCGAATGTGAAGTTGATGCTTGGCTTGCTGAGTATTTGGTTCGCGGTGTCGTTTGGCTGTGGGATATTATTGTTTGACTATTTGAATCAGTTTAAATTTTTTGGATGGAAACTGGGATTCTGGTTTTCACAGCAGGGCGCGATTTATTTTTTCGTTTTGCTGATATTCGTTTATGTCTGGCAAATGAATCGAATTGACCGACTATTTGGTGTTGAAGAGGAGTAAATCGTGTCCGTCCAAGTTCTGACCTATATCTTTGTGGTACTTACTTTTGGGCTTTACATTGGTATCGCTATCTGGAGTCGCTCGACTTCCACCAATGAATTTTATGTCGCTGGTGGACACGTGCACCCCCTTGCTAATGGCGCGGCAACGGCCGCTGATTGGATGTCTGCGGCATCTTTTCTGTCAATGGCGGGCATTATTGCCTTCGAAGGAGCTGATGGCGCCCGTTACCTAATGGGTTGGACTGGTGGCTACGTATTGCTGGCGTTGTGTTTAGCGCCTTATTTACGAAAATTTGCGAAATTCACTGTGCCGGATTTTATAGGTGACCGATATTATTCGCGTAGAGCCCGGTTGGTGGCCGTCATTTGCGTTATCTTTATTTCTTTTACCTATATAGCGGGCCAAATGCGAGGTGTTGGTATTGTCTTCTCGAGGTTTCTCGAGGTGGATATCAACGCGGGCGTGATCATTGGCATGGCTATTGTGTTTTTTTATGCTGTCTTAGGCGGCATGAAGGGCATCACCTATACGCAGGTTGCCCAGTATTGCGTGTTGATATTCGCGTATCTGGTACCGGCTATATTTATCTCGATTATGCTGACAGACAATCCTCTACCCATGCTGGGATTTGGCTCTACCATGAGCGATGGGTCCGGGGTTTTTCTATTAGATAAACTAGATGGGTTGACCTCCGATTTAGGGATGACGGCGTTCACTGAGGGCTCTAAATCGACTATCGATATGTTTTTTATCACCGCCGCTCTTATGGCTGGTACAGCAGGTTTGCCGCATGTCATAGTCAGGTTTTTTACCGTTCCCCGAGTCAGGGATGCGCGGATTTCCGCAGGTTACGCCTTGATTTTTATTGCCTTACTGTACACAACGGCACCGGCCGTGGCTGCCTTTGCGCGAATAAATATTATTCAGAATATAGATGGTATTGCTTACAGTGATGCACCGGCCTGGTTTGGGAAGTGGGAAGATTCTGGATTACTCGCCTGGATGGATAAGAATGGCGATGGCAAGATTCAATATCGCGGTGGATCCGCATTGTCGCCAACCAAGCCGGTTTTCTCAGCCTCTGAGGGCCCTTCCGGGGAGAGACAGTTGCTGAATGAGGCTACCTCATCTGCCAATGAGCTCTATATTGATCGAGATATCATTGTCTTAGCGCATCCTGAGATCGCCAAGCTACCTAACTGGGTAGTTGCCCTGGTAGCTGCCGGGGGCCTAGCCGCAGCTTTGTCAACTGCGGCAGGATTGCTTCTTGTCATATCCTCTGCGATTTCTCATGATTTACTGAAGATGAGTTTTAGACCACAGATTTCAGAGCAGCAGGAGTTACTAATAGCACGAATTTCTGCGGCAGTGGCGATTGCGATCGCGGGAATTTTTGGTATCTATCCTCCTGGCTTCGTTGCTGAAGTAGTCGCTTTTGCGTTTGGTCTGGCAGCAGCGAGTTTCTTCCCGGTCATACTCCTGGGTATATTCTCGACCAGGATGAATAGAGAAGGTGCGATTGCCGGCATGATGACCGGATTGATATTTACCTTCAGCTATATCGTTTATTTCAAATTTATTGATCCGGCTAGTAATCATACTGAAAATTGGTGGTTTGGTATTTCACCGGAAGGGATTGGTGCCCTGGGTATGGTATTGAATTTTATCGTTTCCTCCGTAGTGTCTAGATTCACGCCGGCACCGCCTCAGGAAATACAGGATCTGGTGCAAAGTATCAGAATTCCAAGAAAGGATTGAGTTATGCCGAATGATGGCCGTGCGTTAATTAAGACGTACAGAGAAGAAGGGATCAGACGAGTAAAACTGGCTTTTACCGATATTGATGGCGTTATGCGGGGTAAATATATCTCTCTGGATAAATTTGCGTCTATTGCCGATGGAACTTCAGGTTTCTGTGATTGCGTTCTGGGTTGGGATGTTAATGATCAGCTTTACGATAATGCTGAATTCACCGGCTGGCATACTGCTTTTCCAGATGCAAAGTATCGACTGGACCTTGATTCCGAAATTCGCCTCCGAGAGGAGGCTAACACGCCGTTTTTCCTTGCTGATTTTGTATTGGAGGATCAACTCCATCCCATTTGCCCCAGAAGCCGCCTGAAAGAAGTCATTAACCGGGGTAATAGTCTGGGTTATGCCGCCAAGATGGCTTTCGAATACGAGTTTTTCGTATTTAAAGAAACACCTCAATCCGCATTGGACAAGGGTTATCAGAACCTGGAACCTTTATCACCGGGTAACTTCGGCTATTCTGCGTTGCGGACCTTCGCTCTTTCAGATTTGTTTAATGAGTATATGGACTATTGTGAAGATCATGGGGTTCCGCTGGAAGGAGTTCACTGTGAAACGGGTCCGGGTGTCTGGGAGGCAGCGATCGGTGTTGACGAAAGTCTTGCCGCTGCAGACAAGGCGGCAAGATTTAAGGTTCTGACCAAGGCTTTTTTCCAAAAAAGAGGCATGATGGCGACATTCATGGCGAAATGGTCAATGGATTATCCCGGGCAGAGCGGCCACGTCCATCAATCTCTTTTTCATAATGAAACCGGGCAGTCTGTTTTTTATGATACCAATCAGAAGGCTGGCATGAGTGAGAGCATGAAACAGTATGTTGCCGGACTCCAGTCGTATATGAAATCATTGTTGGCGATAACGGCGCCGACAATTAATAGTTACACGCGCCTGGTCAAAGGTGCATGGGCCCCTACAGCTGCAACGTGGGGAGTTGAAAATCGAACCTGTGCACTTCGGGTGATCCCGGGAAGCGAAAATTCCCAGAGGGTCGAATTCCGGGTTGGCTCTGCAGACGCAAACCCCTACCTTACCGCTGCCGCAACGCTAGGGTCGGGCCTGTTAGGTATTGAAAAGGAGTTGAGCCTGGATGATCCTGTAGTGGGAAACGCCTATGATGTGCAGGATCAACTCGCTGAATCATTGCAGTTATCCGGAAATCTAGCAGATGCCTCTAGATTATTGGCGGCTTCAGACGGTGCCCGAACAATATTTGGTGATCAATTCGTAAATCATTATGTATCAAGTCGAGAATGGGAGGTGCGCGAATACCAGCGACACGTTAATGATTGGCAGTTGAAGCGCTATTTCGAAATAATTTAAGCAGCCTGGACTCGAAATACAGATATGATTGCTATTGGTTTACTTCAAACAGATTCAGTACTGCCCCATTTGCAAGCGGTTCATGGTGATTATCCGGCGATGTTTCGTCAGGTTCTGGAACAGACGGGCTTGAGTTTTGAGATGTCTGTGTTTGATGTTGAACATGGGTGCTATCCAGCAGACCTGGATGAATGCGATGGCTATGTTATAACCGGCAGTCGAATGAGCGTATATGACGATGAACCCTGGATAAAAGAACTCGGCCGTTTCGTTCAGGAACTTGACAGGCAGCAGAAGAAATTAGTAGGAATTTGTTTCGGGCATCAGTTAGTGGCTCATGTCCTTGGTGGAAAAACTCAGGCCAGTAAGAAAGGTTGGGGAGTTGGCTGTCATAATTCTCGGTTACTGACAGCGATTGAAAAGGACTTGCCCGGAGTAAAAGAATTTTCGTTACTATCCAGTCATAAAGACCAGGTCAGCGAATTACCTCCGCATGCCGATTTAGTTGCCAGCAATGCGTTCTGCGAGATAGCGGCTATGCGTATCGAGGACCATATATTGACCTTTCAGGGCCACCCTGAATTCACACCGGCCTATTCTAAGGATTTGCTGGATATGAGGAGAGAATTACTGGGTGAAGAAACTTACCGCCGTGGAGTCCAGTCTTTACAGCAATCTCTGGACCGTGTAACCGTTGCTGCATGGATGATTCGTTTTATAGCAGGCAACTTATAACCATGTCAGGTAACCGATATTCATTCATGGTGGGAACGGATCGACCATTTGGTGGATGCAAGCAGCCTATGCCTGGCGAGCCTCACAAAATGCCCTGGATATGCTTGTGAAGGCTTTTGCAGAAGTATTCAGGCCGGGTGATGTAAGGGGACTTTATCCGGCGCAGATTGATGAGGATTTTGCGTTTATTTTCGGGCAGGCTTTTGTGCAACACTTTGGGCTCAGTGGGCGCATTGCCACAGGCCGAGATAGTCGTAAAAGTAGTGAAGGTTTACAACAAGCCCTGAATGCGGGGTTACAGAGTGCTTGCATAAACGTATCTGACCTGGGGCTGTGTGCAACCGAACTAACCTATTATGCCTCCATGCAGGCGGAATATGATGCCTCGATTATGGTCACGGGGAGTCACAATCCGATTAATAGTAATGGATTCAAATGCGTACTTTCAGATGGTCGGGCTGTCTCTTTTGAAAATGGCCTGGCAGAAGTCCTGGGGATAATGCAAAGGTTAAAGTCCAGGTATTCGAAAAGCAGAGACGCCAGTTCCGGGAGTCAAACGGGAAGCCTTCAGAATGTATCGCTGATACCGCAATATACCGCCTTTCTCTCAGATTTGTTTTCACTAGACCCAAGCAAGTTTAACGGCATTGCTGTTAACGGCTTAAATGGCTCGGCATCAACTCTGGTTAGTCCGCTGGCAGCTTGTTTTGATTTGCCCGTGTCCTGGTTCAGAAAGGAGCCTGGGCCCATGCCCGAGCTGGGGGCTGACCCGAGCCGTAAAGCACTCTCTGATGAGATGTCGGGGTATATGACTGGGCACAAGTATGATTTTGGTGTGGCCTGGGATAGCGATTGTGATCGCTGTGTGTTTTACGATGGTGAGGGGCAGATGCTGCCTTCTAGCTATGCCGTGGCTATCTTCGCCGAATATTTTCTGGAGGCCCACCCGGGCGAGACGATTGTCTACGACACCAAGTTGGTTTTCAACACCGAGGCTGTTTTAAAGCGGTTGTCTGGAAAGCCAGCGCCGGCGTTAACCGGTTCAGCCTTTATGCATCAACAAATGAAGGCAACAAATGCAATTTATGGAGGAGAGTCTTCGGCGCATCATTATTTCAGGATGTTTTCTGGGTGTGACTCCGGCATGATCGCCTGGTTGTCGATGCTGCAGTTACTGCAACGACGTGGTGTTTCTTTGCGCCAGCTGGTTGAGGAACATCAAGGTCTGGCACGGTGTGCTGCCGAAATCAGCCTGTCTATAGAAAATGTCGATAGTGCGTTTAGCTGTATTGATGGTCGGTATGGGCCTCGCGCAGAGCGGGTGGATGAATTTGATGGTCTGGCTTTCTGGATGCCTGGGAGCTGGCGTTTTAGCCTGCGCCAATCGAAAACCGAGGATAAGGTAAGGCTAAATTTTGAAACTAAGGGAAGACCTGAGGATCTGCTGGAAGAAGGTGAACAAGTGCTTAAATTGCTGCGCCCGTTCTGTCGCCTGACCGATGCTGAAAAGCCAGTATTGCTTGTTCAATAAATATTTTGGCGGCTGATAATCATTTTGCCGATCGATAATTCGGCTGAAACCAGCTTCAGGATGCTACCAAAGCCAAGCTGCCCCGCGAACGCCGCTGGCATCGCCGTGGAAAGCCTGCTTTAGCTGGGTATCAACCTGGTCCGAAAAAATGTACTGATCCCAGTATGAGCGGATACCTTTATACAGCCCCTGAGAATTGGACATGCCTCCACCAAGAACGATAACGTGAGGGTCGACAATATTAATCACTTGTGAAATCGCTAAAGCGGCCATGTTGTAATACCAGTCGAACACCAGTTGTGCATGGGGGTCAACTGACAATCCAGCGGATATCTCTTTAGCGGTCATGCGTTGATCGGTCAGCTCAAAATAGCTTTCCGCCAATGCAGGGCCAGAAAGCCAGGTTTCGATGCAGTTGAGCTTGCCGCAATAGCAGGGTCTTTTTTTTCTGAATGGGAAAGAGGAAATCCCGGATAGCGAGTTAAGTGGTAGCGAGTTGTGCCCCCATTCGCCACTTATTGCGTTAATGCCGCTGAGAAGTTGTCGGTTCAATGTAAGACCGCCACCGACTCCTGTTCCCAGTATCATTCCAAACACTAAAGCTGCGTTGCTGCCAGCACCATCGACTGCTTCTGACAAGGTAAAGCAATCTGCATCGTTGGCAATTCGGACAGGACGCTTTAAAGCCGTTTGAAGATCTGACCTGAGATTATGACCATTCAGGCAGGTGTTGTTGCAGTTCTTCATTAAACCCGTTTTCAGTGATATAGCACCTGGCGTGCCGATGCCCACTGGTGTTGATTCAGGTAGATCGGCTTCCTCAGCGAGTGACTTGATCAGGGCCTGGAGGGTCGTTAATACCTCGGTATAGCTTTTGCTCGGGGTTTTGGTTCGGTGCTGACAGATGGTAGCTCCGGATGCGTTAATGACGATCGCTTCGATTTTTGTTCCGCCGAGGTCAATTCCAATTTGTGCTGGGTGCATAGGTGTTTCAGGGTTTTCGGGGGTGATGACCAGATATTGTAGATAGTTGAGATTACTCAGGCTAGTAGTATTGATTAGTTTGCTTGGGCGTGGGCAATCAGCGTCATTTCATTGCTTTAGAATGCGGTTAAAATACTCGTTAAATGGAACGGCTGCCCCCCAACTGCTTCAGGTACCGCAGAAAGTCCGCAATACCAGTTGATCTGAATCGGGTCCCATGGCGTAGATCGTGCCCATCCATTTAGGGTTGAAAGGATCCTGCAAGACCTGCAATAGTTCGTTAAAAGAGGCAAGGTTACCTGCTTGCTTGGCCTCGGAAATGACAGCTTCCAGGATGTGGTTTCGAGGAATGCACACTGGATTTATATTACCCATGGTAGATAGAGCCGTAGCTCTTTCGGCAGAGTCGGAGAACTGTTTAAGCCATTGTTGGTTCCAAGCCAACCAGGCAGGATTATCTTTATTTCGCTGTTCCTCTTCCCGGAGTGTTTCCATAAGCGAACGAAAAGACAGCGTGTAGTCCAGCTTCTGGCTGTCCAATAATTCAAGTAAAGATGCGATCAAACCGGAGGCTGCCGGATTTTCAGGGGACAGGCCGATTTTTCGAGCCATGAGGTTGTTGTATTGACCCGCATAGACTTCCGGGAATTTTTCAAGGACACTTTTTGCCTGTTTGATGGCTTGTTGCTCTGAACCTGCCAGCAATGGCAGCAGCGCCTGGGCAAAAGTCATCAGGTTCCACTGCGCTATTCCCGGCTGGTTTTGGTAGCCATAACGACCTGCTGAATCGATTGAGCTAAATACTTTGCCCTGACTAAATTCGTCCATAAAAGCACAGGGTCCGTAGTCGACGGTTTCGCCACAGACCAGCATATTATCGGTATTCATGACACCATGAATGAATCCCAGAGCCTGCCATTTAGAAACCAACTGGGCAATTTTTCTCATGACCAGATCGAGTAGTTCTAGGTAGGGGTTAGCTGACTCCAGGGCCTCAGGGTAGTGCCTTGAAAGGACATGATCAGCCAGCATGGTTAGCGCTTCGATATCGCCTTTTGCTGCGAAGTACTGAAAGGTACCAAAACGAATGTGGCTAGACGCGACTCGAGTCAGGATGGCACCGGGTTCTGGAGATTCTCGCTGTACATGATCTCCTGTGAAGACCGCAGCCAGGCTACGCGTCGTTGGAATGTCTAGGTTGTGCATCGCCTCTGAGACGATATATTCCCTGAGTACGGGACCAAGTGGTGCTCTGCCATCACCGCCCCGCGAATAAATAGTCGGTCCCGACCCTTTAAGCTGTAGATCGAAGCGTTGTCCAGTGTTATTGATTATTTCACCAAGCAAAATTGCCCGTCCATCGCCGAGTTGTGGATTCCAGTGGCCGAACTGGTAACCTGCGTAAACCGTTGCAATGGGTTGTGAGCCCTCTACGATAGTGTTCCCTGACAGCATTTTCAGGCCTTCATCAGAGCATAGGAAGGCCTGGTCAATGCCCATTTCCTTGGCTAGGGATTGATTTAGTGCAATCACTGACGGAGAAGAAACAGGAGTAGGATTCTGGTCGCTATAAAAGGAGCCAGGAAGTCTGTAGTAGGAGTTATCAAATGCGATAGGTTCAGGCATCATAGAATTCTAACATACAGGTATTAACACCAGCTGAGAATCAACGTTACGATGAGGGAATAAAATTATGTTATTTGATGATACGTTAAGCTTTGAATCATTGTCGGATTTGGAATGGAATTTCCCTGATCAGGATAATCATGGCTGTGCTTGCTGTTCTCCTGTATTTGCTTTTCTAGGGCAGCGGACGGCATTGAAACAAGAACTGACATCCGTAGATTTTTGGAAGTCAAGAAATAGAGTAGATAGTCCGATTCGTAATGCTGTGATGGTCAATGCGACAGTAATAACCATGGATGCTGATCATTCAGTTTTTGATGCGATAGCGATCAAAGATGGCAAGGTCATTGCCTGCGGCAGCAAGGACGAGGTTGTGTCGGCTGCTGATCCGGATGCCGAGATTATTGATTGTAGGGGCCGGGTGATATTGCCTGGTTTCATAGAGCCTCACATGCATTTCCTGCCCATCGCCTCGATCGGTCGTTTTGAAGATGTTGGCCCGTACCGGTTCGAAAAGACAGAAGATGCTATTGATCATCTTAAAGAACTCGCGGAAGAGCTCTCGGATGGCCAGTGGCTGATGGCGCGACAATTTGATCCCTCGCTTCAGGAGGGTCCGGACGTACTGACAACAGACTTTCTTGATAGAGTTTCCAGCCGTCATCCTGTTTTTGTCTATAACGCGTCGTTACACTTTGGATATTGCAACTCGGTAGCGTTGCGTTTGGCCGGGATTGACAAGAACACACCCGATGATCCTGTATCTCCCTATGGCCGGTGGCCAAATGGGGAGCCCAATGGTGTTCTCAAGGGTGGCGCTGCCATGGGCAGCGTGGTGCGTTTCAACCTAGGTCAAAATGACTATGATCTTGCTGGCGCGACGTTGGATATATGCCAGAGAGCCAATCAGTTGGGTATAACCACCTTCTGCGATCAGGCCACTGGTTCGGTACAAGGCGTGAAAGAAATTGAACTCTACAATGCTTTAGCTGCTTCAGGCAGTATGACTGCCCGGTTAAGGTATTCGCTGAGTTATCGTCTGCAGGAGAAATGGGACAGTCTTGGAATTCAGTGTGGTAGCGGTTCGGATATGGCCAGGGTGGTCGGTTGGAAAATTGTCTCGGATGGCTCAAATCAGGGCTACACGGGTCTCCAGAGAGAGCCTTACCTGCATCGCGAGGACGCTGGCCTGGCTTATGTGCCGGCGGCAGAATTAACCGAAATGGTTATGGATAGGGCCTCCCGCGGCTGGGCTCTGGTAATTCATGCCAATGGTGATCAGGCAATAGACAATACTCTGGATGCCTATGAAGCTGCAGCTGCAGCAGGACTGCTCACCAATCAACCTTGCCGGATAGAACATTGCTCCATCCTGCATGATGATCAGATTGAGCGCATAGCTGCTCTTGGAGTATCACCCAGTTTTCTGATCGGTCACGTTTATTACTGGGGGCATGCTATGCGTGACCGGGTTTTTGGCGAGGCAAAAGCCGAACTTCTGGACCGAACTGCGGCCTGTGAAGCCCGTGGAATCCGGTGGACGCTACATTCCGATGAACCGGTTACCCAGATGGGTCCGTTAAGGTGTATCCAGAATGCGGTAACTCGTGATTTGTGGAAAGAACCTGGTAAAAAATTAGCAGCGGAAGAGGCCGTCTCCGTTGATACGGCACTTCGTGCCATGACTATTGATGCAGCCTGGCAGTGCCATTCGGATCATGAGGTAGGGTCACTCGAACCGGGTAAGTTGGCTGATTTTGTCGTGCTAGAGACTGATCCAAGAGAAGTTCCGGCTACAGAAATCAGCACCATCAAAGTGTTAGAAACCTGGCTTGGCGGTCGCCAGGTTTACGCAAGTGTTAATGCCTCTGCTGCTTAAATCGGCTTAAAGCGTAGCCAGGAGGTTCTGTGGTAAAGCCTGTTAGGTTTCAAGAGTAACTGGCTGGGTCCATATTGATGATCTAACCGATCTTAAGCTTTTTTAGGTGCTGGGACATTTTTCGCGCCGGATTGCGATTATTTATTGGAGTTGGCAGGCGCTATTGAGTTTTGGCAACAGAATCTGCTTATACTGTCAATCCGGCTAGTTAGCGTTGAAATTATTGTTATAAGAGGAGTCGTCATGAACGGTGCAGAAAGCATGCTGCAAACATTGATTAATAATGGGGTTGAAGTTTGCTTCAGTAATCCAGGTACTTCGGAGATGCACATGGTGGCAGCCATTGGCAAAAGTCAGGAAATGAAGTCGATTCTCAGCTTATTTGAAGGAGTTTGTTCCGGGGCGGCGGATGGCTACGCGAGAATGGCCGATAAACCAGCACTGACCTTATTGCACCTCGGGCCCGGATTATCAAATGCATCGGCGAATCTTCATAACGCCCGCAAGGCTAATTCGAGTGTGATAAATCTGATTGGTGATCATGCAACCTATCATAAGAAGTACGATGCGCCGTTGAACTCGGATGTGATTGGCTTGGCAAACCCAGTCTCACATTGGGTCAAGAGCGTCACCGATGCGGAATCATTGCCTCAGGATGCGGCCCAGGCAACGGTGGTTGCTAACGAAAAACCAGGCAAGATTGCGACGCTGATAATCCCTGCTGATTGTGCGTGGAATGAATCCGTCGCAGCAGAGGGGAAGCAGGTCATGCCGACCGTGGATCAGGCCAGCCAGGAAGCGGTTCATAAAGCCGCTGAGATGTTGGCGAACGGTAAGCCGACTTATCTCTTGATGTCTAACATGGCTTTGTCAGAACGAGCGTTAGCATCGGCTGAACAGATTTCTCAGGCAACCGGTGCTCGAATTTTCTGTGATACCTTTACGCCTAAGCTGCCAAGAGGCGAAGGTCGCTGCGATATCGAAAGGCTCGGTTATTTTGCAGAAGAAGCGACAGTGCAATTGCAGGGAGCAGAACAGATGATTATGGTTGGCACTAAAGCCCCGGTAGGGTTTTTTGCCTACCCCGGTAAGGCGAGCGAGTTTTATCCGCTGGGGTGTGCCTTGCATACGCTGGCAACGGTGACCGAAGATGCAGAGCAGGCGCTTGCTGACCTGGCTGCTGAATTAGACGCGCTAAAGCGACCAAATTATCTTCCGCTGCAAAAACCTGATTTATTAACCGGTTCGCTGACGCTGGAAAGCCTTGCTGCGACAATTGGTTATTTTATGCCGGTGGATGCCATTGTAGTTGATGAAAGTGCTACTTCCGGTGCTTTTGTTCCTGAGCTGACCAGAACCAGTGAGCCTCATGACTGGTTATCGCTTACCGGTGGCTCCATTGGTTATGGCTTGCCGGTTTCCATTGGTGCCGCAGTTGCCTGCCCTGATAGAAAAGTGATCTGCTTACATGGCGATGGTGGTGCTATGTATACTATCCAGGCTCTCTGGACCATGGCACGGGAAAACCTCGATATCTGTATCGTTATCTTTGCTAATCGAAAATATCAGATTTTGCAGGTGGAACTGGCCAGGGTAGGGGCCCAGTCAATGAACAAGAAAACCTTGGATATGCTTGACCTAACCAACCCGGAACTTGATTTTGTCCAGTTAGCCGGAGGTATGGGAGTGCAGGCACATCGTTGCCTTACTGCGGATGAATTCAATCAGCATTTTCATGATGATACGCAAACCACCGGGCCACGATTGATCGAGTTGATGCTCTGAGACAGGTAGCTCAGAAATGAAGTCCTCAATCCAGTAATTGGGCGTAGTCATCAAGTAGAGGCAGTATCTTCTCCCTGGATTGGGACGGTAATACGATTAATGCTCTGGTGACGCCGGCCGAGCGAAAACCATCCATTGTGGCCGGATCGGCTTTGGCACCGAATACGCTGACACTGATTTGGCTGGAATCACGGCCATGGTGACCTGCGGTTGCCTTCAACCGGGCCATGCTGCTGGTAACATCAAAGCCGGGACGCGCAATGGGTAACCAGCCATCACAAAATCGAGCGACACGATCTAATGTATAGTCTGAGTCTCCTCCTAGTAAGACCGGAGGATGAGGTTTTTGAATCGGTTTAGGGTATAACCAACTCGGGCTAAACGACACCCATTGACCATCATGAGCATACTCATCTTCGGTCCATAAGCCTTTCATAGCCGCTATTTGTTCTTCGAGGCGAGCAAAACGGGATTTGTAGTCGGCACCATGGTGGTTCATTTCTTCCTTGTTCCAGCCTCCGCCGACACCAAACAGGAACCGGCCATTTGACATGCGATCGAGGCTGGCAACCAGCTTCGCTGTGATCAGGGTATCTCTTTGTGGTAGCAAGCAGATACCCGTTCCTAATTTTAAAGTCGTTGTCGCTGCTGCTGCGAAGGATAAGCAGACAAATGGATCATAAGTATGAGCATATTCTTTCGGAAGCGTATCACCCCCTGGCCATGGAGACAGGCGGTTCGCTGGAATGTGTGTGTGTTCTGTAACGAAGCATGATTCGAACCCTCTTGCCTCGAGGGCAGGGGCCAGTTCATCCATAGCTATGCTATAGTCAGTTGGGAATATGGCGGTACCAATGTGCATTTCTATCTTCCTATATAGCCTCGGTTCCAAGTTGGGCTGATGGTGATTTCATTGAGGCAGACATGTGCTGGAGTGCAGCAGACGTGGAGTATGAGATCACCGACGTCTTCGGCCTGGACCATTTTCGCACGGTCTTCCAGGCTGACTGGGACGGGACGCCTATCTAAAATTTCCGTGGCTACTTCACCAGGACAGATGGCACAGGCGCGGATACCGAATTGGCAGTTTTCCTGGTTGATACTCTCAGTCATGGCATTCAGGGCATGCTTGGACGCTGTATAAGCCGCACCTGTCAGACGACTGACGTGTTTCCCCGCCCACGAGGAAATGTTAATAATCAGTCCATCTGCCTGTTCACGCATGGCAGGCAGTACGCTTTGAGCGCAGTAAAAAGCCCCATTGAGATTAACGTTGATGACTTCATCCCAATTCTCGACATTAATATCCTGCCAGGATCGCCCGACTATATTCAAGCCAGCACTGTTAACAAGGATGTCGATCTTTGTAAATTCTGAGATTATTCTTTTGGCGACGGCGGAAACGGCTTGTTGATCGGCTATATCAAGGGGCTCTATTCTGATTGTACCCGTTAGTTCGGCGGCCAAAGCCTCTAGTCGATCCTTTCTTCTCCCCGATACAATCACTGTTGCTCCCTGCGCTGACAAGGCGATGGCTGCCGCTTGTCCGATGCCTGAGCCTGCTCCGGTTATCCAGATAATTTTGTCTTTTACATCGGTTAACATAATAAGGTTCCTGTGTTCGGGGACATCATTACTTTTTGTATGGACTCGGTCAAGTAGGCAGTAGTCCCGGCGTTTATAATGATGTCAGGGGCCCTTGGTATCACCCTCTAATGAGTTAGACTACAAGCAAAAATCCAGGAGTGATCATGGTTAACAGAGTTCGGATCCGGCCTTTTGTTATGGCGGCGTTGTGTTTTAATTTTTGTGTTGCCTTAGCTGATGCCAATCGGAGTGAGGAGCCGATGGCCAAACCAGAACCGGCAACTGGGACAGAAACCATCAGGTTAAATCAATGGCTGGATGATCAGTTCAAAGCGTATCTCGATTTTAGCCCACTGGCTAAAACACGCCTGGGCATCAAGACCGACTATGGGGTTCTAGATGATAATTCACCGGAAATGGATGACCTTTATGTGAATTGGCGGTTGCAGAGTGTCTCTCAAATGCAGCGTTTATTTAATCGAGCTGATCTTACTGAGGAAGGCAAGAGATCATTTGATTTGTGGCGCAGGTTGAGCGTCGAAAGTCAAAAGAATGTCCGTTTTAGATTTCACCGCTATGTGTTTGGACGCAGGGGCCCGCATACCGGTTTACCAAACGGCCTGATTAATTATCACAAAGTGGATAGTCTTTCAGATATGCAGGCTTATGTATCGCGACTTGGCCAATCTGGGCGATATCTCACGCAGGCTCTGGATAAAGCCAAATTATCTGCTTCTAAAGGTATCAGGGCACCCTATTTTGATTACCAGGTGGCCATTTCCCAGATTCAGCGTGTGACCCAGGGGCAGCCGTTTACAGAGAAGGGCGAGTCGCCTATTTGGAAGGATATCGTTGCAAAAATGGAAAGTTTAGTAGCCCGAGGAGAGATCAGCAGCAGCCAGGCCAGGGATTTGACCGAACAGGCGAGCTTAGCTATCACCAATTCGATGTTGCCAGCTTATATTGCCATCAAGGGTTGGTTGGAAGCCGATCTGGAGAATGTATCGGCACAGGCACAGGGTGCGTCAGCGCTTCCCGAGGGTAAAGCCTATTATCAATATGCACTCGAAAGGATGACAACACTGCCCTTAAAGCCCCTTGAGGTTCACGAGCTTGGTTTGGTGGAGGTGGCAAGAATTCAGCAGGAAATGAGAGAAATCATGGCGCAAGTGGGTTTCGATGGCACTCTTCAGGATTTTTTCCGGTTTCTAAGGTCCGATGACCAATTCTATTTTGAAAATAGTGATCAAGGTCGCCAAGGTTATCTTTCCCTGGCGAGGGATTACCTATTGGCCATGAAAGTGAGACTGCCAGAATTTTTTGGAATACTTCCCCAAGGAGCTCTGGAAGTCAGGCGGGTTGAAGCATTCAGAGAGCAACCAGGAGCCGCTGCGCACTATATGAGAGGCACTCAGGACGGTTCAAGACCAGGGGTCTTTTATGTGCATCTCAGCGACATGCGAGCAACATCAATGTATCGACTGGAAAACCTTGCTTATCATGAAGGTCTGCCTGGCCACCATATGCAAATAGCAATTCAACAGGAGCTTGAGAATATCCCCCATTTTAGAACTTATCATGGCTATACGGCTTTCAGTGAAGGATGGGGTTTGTATGCAGAAAAGCTGGGTAAGGATATGGGCTTTTATCAGGATCCTTATTCTGATTTTGGCCGGTTGAGTGGTGAAATTTGGCGTGCGATTCGATTGGTTGTTGATACCGGCATCCATGAGCTTGGATGGTCGGAAGCTGATGCCATTGAATACGCCATGGTTAATTCACCACGACCTGAAAAAGCCGTTAAATCAGAAGTGCGGCGTTACTTTAATATGCCTGCACAAGCTACTGCCTATAAGATTGGCATGTTAAAAATACAAGCCCTGCGGCAACTGGCAGAAAAACAACTGGGTGAAGAATTCGACATTCGGACATTTCATGATGTTATTTTAGGTAGTGGACCGCTTCCCTTGCCAATGCTTGAACAAAAGGTAATCGGCTGGCTGCATGAAAAGAAGAGTTAACGGCCCGAAAATAATGGGTCTTTGAATGCTCTAAACGTAAGCTTTCCTGGGTTGGTTTTTTGGCTGATAGGGGCAGGCACTAATCTGATGGTATTAATTGGTGTGAGTGAAAAGTCACATAGGGTCGCCCAGGTGTTTGGTCGGGTCAGTTGCCTGGCCGGAAAGGATCAAGTACAGTCTGCGTCTCAAATAGTAGGCTTGACTGGCGACAGGAATTCTCCTTGCAGCCTGCAATATAATAGGGAGCAGACATGGCTGACCGGTCAAAATTATCACTACCTGTGGTTACTCCAGAGACCATGCACTTTTGGGAGGGAACCCTCGAGGGTGAATTAAGATTGCAAAAGTGCCTGGACTGTGACGAGGTTTACTTTCCGCCGCGGCCGTTCTGTCCAGCTTGCTCAAGTCGGAGCATAGATGTTTTTCCAGCCAGTGGTCGTGCAACGCTATACAGCTATGTCATCAATCATCGGCCGCATCCGGCCTTCGATGGACCCTATTCGATCGCTGTAGTTGAACTTGAAGAAGGCCCAAGAATGATGACCAATATTGTTAATACGATCCAGAAACCAGAGAACCTGCTACTGGATATGGCAGTGCAGGTTGTTTTCGAGAAAGTCAGTGAGGTGATTGCCTTGCCATATTTCCAGCCTGTTGGAGACTCAGAATGAAACGGGCGAGTATTGCCGTTGTCGGCGCTGCAGAGACCACAGAACTTGGCAAGATACCTGGCTTGAGCCAATTACAATTACATGCAGATGCAGCGTTGAATTGTATGCAGGATGCGGGTATTTCGATTGCCGATATTGATGGGGTGGCCAGTGCGGGAGAGTCCCCGACATCGGTTGCGCATTATCTTGGCATACAACCAAACTGGGTTGATGGTACCTCGGTTGGTGGTTGCAGCTTTATGCTTCATCTGCGTCACGCGGCATCAGCGATCAATGATGGCTTGTGTAAAACTGTTCTGATTACCCATGGTGAAAGTGGACGATCTAATATTGGTAGAGGCGCGTTTCGTGGCGGAGGGGCAGCAACGCTGCCTGGACAGTTTGAAGCGCCCTATGGTGGGATGGGCCCAACCACCAGTTTTACAGTCCCCTTCCTGAGGTATATGAAAGAAACTGGAACCACTCTTGAGCAATTAGCCATGGTTGCGGTCAGTCAGCGGCGTTGGGCAGGCATGAATCCTCGCGCAACGTTGCAGGAACCAATCACCGTAGATGAGGTCATGAATGACCGAATGATAGCCTATCCCTTCACCAAGCCTGAGTGTTGCCTGGTAACAGATGGTGGTGGCGCCTTAATCGTGGTGGCGGCGTCCCGAGTTGCTGATTTCCCACAAAAGCCGGTCTATCTGCTGGGGACGGGTGAGAGCGTTGAAACGCCCATGATTAGCCAGATGAGCGACTTTACAAGTTCCAGGGCATTCAGAGTTGCCTCAGCCAATGCCTTTGCTGAGGCTGGCGTGCAACATTCAGAAGTGGATCATGTCATGATCTATGATGCCTTCGCGCATCTTCCTTTTTATGGACTTGAGGATATGGGCTTCTGTAAAAAAGGAGAGGCAGGCGCATATATTGCAGATGGAAACACGTCTCCGGGGGGAGAGTTACCTGTCAATACCAATGGTGGCGGCTTGAGTTATATGCACTCGGGTATGTACGGCATGTATGCGCTTCAGGAAAGTGTTCGACAGATGAGAGGGCGTGCTGCAGCGCAGATAGACAATGCAAACATCAGTGTTTGTCATGGCGTCGGCGGTATGTTTGCAGCCAGTGGCACGATTATCATGGGGACTCCGGAGACCCTTTAACCGCTTGGACCCGGTCTGTTGTAGATTATTTTCATAGATAAGTTGCTCCTGAATCTGGACAAAACAGTCGATTGAAAATAGACTTCGCTCAGTTTGCTTTGTGATGCCATTTGCTGGCAGTAATGAGGCTTGAAATGATGGTCTACAGATATGCTCAGGAGATGCAATTATGACAACCAGACGGAATTTTATTAAGACAACAGCGACATTGGGATTAATCCCGCTTGTACCGGTTTCCATGTTGTCATCGGCAGCGGAGCGGATAACTGGAGATGATCCTGCAGCCAAAGCGCTGAGGTATGTTGAAGATGCCACAACTGCAGTTCGAACAGACAAAATGGGTGTGGCTGGTGCCGATCAACTCTGCTCAAATTGTCAGTTTTATGCTGTTTCAGGTAGTGATCCGGCATTAGGACCCTGTATGTTATTCCAGAACAAACTGGTAGTGGGTGCAGGTTGGTGTGCCGGCTGGGTACCTAAACGATAATCTCCCAGCTCAAGGGCTCCGGGTCCGGTCACATTGCTGCTTAGTGGTTTGCCAGGCTTGGTGTTGGCTGGCGGGTTGTACTATCAGAATATAAGTCTTCAATCAGCGCTTCAGGTTCTGTAGAAAGGTGAATATTGCGGTCAGCTGGTCTCATCTGGGCGGCCGTTGCAGGGCGAGGTTAGTCAAGGGGGCATGCAGTGGTATTGAGTGATCAGGATGATCTTCCACGAGTGCCGACCAGCAGTGGTACCGTGGTGGGCGAACAAAACGGCTCTATTTCAGCCTTTAAAGGGATTCCTTACGCGACAGCCCCCATTGGCGAGTTACGATGGCGGGCCCCGCAGGCCATGTCAGCGAAAAAAAACCTTGTCGATGCAAGGAATTTTGGTCCTATTTGCCCCCAACCTGCCTCAGCGGAGTATCCTCAGACCAGCATGTCTGAAGACTGCCTCAACCTCAACGTTTGGACCTCAGGCACTCAAATAAAAAAGCCGGTCATGGTCTGGATCCATGGTGGTGGATTCAGGGCAGGCTCTAATCGTATCAACGGAGAAGTGCTGGCTGCTGAAGGTGTGGTGATTGTTTCATTGAATTACCGCCTGGGTGTGTTGGGCTTTTTCGCTCACCCCCTGATTGAGGGACCTGATTTTAACTTTGGGCTGTTAGATCTAATCGCCGGGCTTCGGTGGGTTCAGCGTAATATCTCTGCCTTTGGTGGTGATCCCGCCTGCGTTACGGTGTTCGGGATATCTGCTGGTGCTGCTGCGGTCAATTTGCTGATGGCAGCCGACCCTGCTAGGGGGTTGTTTCATCGAGCCATAGCTCAAAGTGGTTACGCCACTTGGCCATTATTACGCAGCCGTCGGGCACCGGTGCCGGCACCGGCGAATGTGTTGATGAAACCGGCTGATTCGGCGGAAGGCGAAGCAAAGAAATTGGCGTTCGCAACAGGCCAAAATTGCTCGGACCTGAAGTCGATGCGTTCTATTAAAGCCATGCAGTGGGTGGATGTCCAAAGTGGTTTTCAATTGCCGATCGTGGATGGTTCAGTCGTGGCCGAGGAGCCCGGTATTCGTTTTCAACAGGGGGAACAGCATGCTGTTCCCTACCTTTCTGGGGGAAACAGTTATGAAGGAACCATTATGCCGAGTTACCAGATAGATCCGGAAGCCTATGAACGAGTCTGGAGTTCGTTTGATCCGCATTGGCGACGCGTTTACCAGAAGGATTTTCAGAAGAGTCCGAATTTGGCTCGGAAGCGTTTATTTGGTGATGAGAGATACTTACTGTCAGCACTCGTACTGGCTGAGGCTATGCAACTAGTAGCGACGAGGAGCTGGCTGTATTTTATAGATTTTCTGCCTTCAGCCTTGACCGAGCCAACAGCAGGAACGCCCCATGGTCTGGACGCCTGGTTACTATTTTCTGCTGCTGAAGAAGGAGATCCAGAATCCGTTGAATTGTCCCTTAGGATCCGTCAATACTGGATCAATTTTGCACGGTTTGGTAATCCTGAGGGCGCCATTGATCAGACTGATGAAGAAGGTGAGGAGCTGTGGCCATCCTACCAGCAGAGTGGCGAATGGAAGCGCTTTGCTAATGGCGATCGCGTTTCGATTGTGGAGTTAACGAAAAGGCTAACCGTTGCCTTGGCCCGGTATCAACTACGAGTTAAGGGTTCCCCCGAATAAGGCTGCTTGAAGCTCGGTAAGCTACCGGTGCCTGGTTCCATTTCACTGTCATGCGTTCTCCGTATCGGGAGTAGCCGCGGTAATCAAATATGGCCTGATGTTGAATGCTGTAGTTATCCCACATGGTGACTGTCCCTGGGGTCCACTTGACCCTGCATTGCAGACGTGGATTACTGGCGGTATAGGCAAACAAACCATCTAGCAGCATTTTACTCTCCCATTGAGGGATATCCTCGATGTGAGTAGTAAAGCCGGGATTAACGAACAGCGTAGCTCTGCCGGTTATTGGATGGGCTATTACAACGGGATGGCTATGAGCAGGATACTCCTGGCCTGGCTTTAGTTTAATCCCATAATGCCTCAAATCATGCTCGCCATCATGATATGCGGTCTTATTCTGGAGTAGTGCTTGCAAGTCGGCAGAGAGACTGTCGTAAGCCGCGTGCATATTCATGAATTGGGTGTCACCACCGTTGTTTTCAGGGATTTCAGTGATATAGAGGATGGAGGCAAAAGGTGGCGTGGAAGAGCACGATACATCGGAATGCCAAGGCTCGCCATTACTTTGAGTTGCTGTAGGTTTTATGTTGATAATGAAGGTTTCGGCATCATCTTGCGAGAGCCCGTTAAGTTTTGATGGATGAATGTGTAGTTCACCAAATTGACGGGAAAATTGCTTGTGCTGTTGACGACTTAGCTGTTGATCGCGGAAGACTAGAACATGATGTTGACTCAATGCTGCCTGAAGATTCGAAACTGTTTCAGTAGAAATCGGCTCGGCGAGATCAAGGCCAACTATTTCAGCACCGATCGTCGGAGTTATGGGGTTTATATTCAGGCTCATAGATGAGGCTCTCTTGTATTTTAGGAAGTGGAGATTATCGGCACTTTGTCGGTTATTACTAAAGCATGCGGTGGTTGATTCGAACGTTAACGGAGATCATAACGTGTCTTAAAAGTACTTAAAACAGCCTCAATGATAAGGTTGGTATTAGTTGGCAGGGTAAGCGATAAATGACTTGTTGGGTGGTTGCTTAGTTTTTGCGCTAGCCGCTAATTTGTTCTCAGGCAGTTTTGTGATCTTCCATTAATGCCAGCATTTCCGAACGGGAAGGGCCGGGTACAATGCGGTTTGAGGCATTTTGGTTTCTACCCATAAGCATATAACGTAAAATCGTTAGGCGGATGTGCCAGTCCTTTAAGAATTCCCCCGGTTTCTCCATGAGGTTGAACGTTTTCAGAGCGCCTCTGAGGACATGTATCTGCTCCTGAGATGCCTTCGCCAAGGCATCGCCAAAAGCCAGGCCTAGCCGCTTCTTGAACCCCCTGGCACGGTTTAGAGGTTGCCCCATGAGAACAGCCTTGGCGCGTTTTATGCCGTTTTTGTCTTCGTTGAGGCTAGCCTTGAATATAGGTCGAAGTTCCTGTTCGGTGTACTGGTCGAAAACAAGCGCCCTTTCGACTGGATCATGGTGGTCTCTTAACAGTTTGCTGAGGAGATGGCTATGGATGATGCCTGTGCTGCAACCCCTGCCATAGAGTGGATTGGTATAAAGGGCGGCATCTCCAATCGCGAAATAGTTTAAAGCCAGCGGTGTGCCCTGGTGAACGAAATGGTTCCAGACAGTTTTTATATGACCCATTCCAAATGACGTGGTGGTTGCTTTTGAAAGTGCTGGATCCACCCACGGTTTCAATCCGGGAATATGACTGCAGATCCGGTCAAAAGCGTCACTGTCTTTGACATATTCATGGAGGTCTTCTTCATGCAGCGGTACGCATATGATGACCGCAAAATGGCCACCATCCCCGGGGAAAACGCCATATTTAAGATATCCAAGATCTCCAGCAGAACGAGTTTTGCTTGAACGAGGCGGTTCTTCTTGGCCTGGTAAGAATTGATAGTGCCGGGTGTAGTAGACAATTTCTGCATTGTTTTGTTCAGAAAAGACCGGCGTCCCAGCTAGCCTGAACCACTGCTTGAATTTACTGTTTCGGCCACCTGCATCAATGATGATGTCGGCGTAGACATTTTCTTCCTGCGCACCGGCTTGGCGTTTCTGAATTTTGAGTCCTGTCACTTCAATGCCACCGGGTCGAGGCTGAGAAATCATTGCATTGACGCGTGTAGAGGATTGAATGGTCAGGTTTGTTTGTTGGTTAGCGTAGCGGCGCAGTACCATTTCCATGGTCGCCCGTCTGCACATCATCAGCCAAAGGTTTTCATCACCGGGTTGCGGCTTGTATTTATTTTTCAAATTGTCAGTTAGCATATCCTGGAAGGTAATTTTCCGAGCCCCAGCTTTAAAAAATTTAGGCATCAGATCTGGGAACTGTTCCTCAAGTAAATTGCTCATGATCGCCAGAAAAGCGTGGGGATGGCGGAACTGCGAAGCGCCCCGGCGGCTCCAATTGAAAAATATATCGTCTGGTTCTCCTTCGGGCAAAGGCACATCTCGTTCGTATAACGTGACTTGATAGCCATTTTTGGCTAGCGCTAGACCACAGCATAGACCGCAAATTCCGGCTCCAACAATAGCAATAGATTCCATGGCGTGGGCATCAGGATTATTAGAATCATCGATGGGCGAAGTTAGCTTGTTCATTAAGATGAGATGTCCTGGAAAATTGCATACCGCTTATTCAGAAAATACGATATGACAGGCTTTTATCGGAGCTATACTGAATGGCAGAGCCAAATAGTTACATCCAGTTGGGTTATCGTCAAGCTTCCTGAAAATAATCTTAGCGTGAGTCTTATTTTTAGTAAAAGTGCCATTAGCTGATCGCTTACCCAGATTTAGGGAATTTATGCGCTACCTGGCTCGACTCATTAGCGAAAAAATTGCTGGGTTTAGAATTTCTGCGTATGCTGGACGATTGGTTGGAGTTAGCCGTGAATGACAAGAAAACCCTGTTAGGAGAATTGAGTATAAATGATGCCCAACGGGACAGTAGTAATCCTCTTTCCCGCTGGCTTCTGGTCGCCATAGTTGCCGGTTTAGCGGCGCTATCTGGCTGGTTCTGGTTCCTGTCAGGAGAAGAACCGGTGTTGGTAGATTTGGTCAGAGCTGAGCCAGCCGGCCGTCAAGATAAGCCGCTGGGTGAGACAGTGCTTGATGCCAGTGGCTACGTAACGGCAAGGCGGCAGGCGACGGTTTCATCAAAGTTCACTGGTAAAGTTACAGAAGTCTTCATCGAAGAAGGGG
>Ga0206679_10000018_pt1 | contig 123482 bp, 125 predicted proteins | sample M110012015metaG_FD_155464 | JGI IMG/M metagenome (GOLD analysis project Ga0206679, IMG submission 155464) | Ammonia-oxidizing marine archaeal communities from Monterey Bay, California, United States - M1 100m 12015 | ecosystem: Environmental > Aquatic > Marine > Intertidal zone | place: USA...
ATTATGATCAATAAATAAGCTTAAATTTGCATTTGGGCTTAATAACTATCATATGCAATGTAAAAAATATTTATTTAAGAAACAAAGGTAACTCAAATGGGTCAATTAATTAATGGCATCTGGCACAAAGTTGACACAAACTTAAAAAAAGAAGATGGAACCTTTAAACGGGAAAATGCTGTCTTCAGAAATTGGATCAGTAATAATAAAGGCTCAGAATTTATTCCAGAATCAGGACGTTACCACTTGTACGTTTCTCACGCATGCCCATGGGCTCACAGAACCTTAATATTCAGAGTTTTAAAAAATCTAGAAAGTCATATAAGTGTGGACGTCGTACACCCTGAGATGCTTGAAAATGGATGGGCTTTTAATACAGATTTTCCAGAGGCAACTGGAGATCGGATTTATAAAAAAAATTTCTTGAACGAAATATATACTCAAGCAGATAGCAATATAACTTGCCGTGTTACAGTTCCAGTACTTTTAGATAAAAAATCAAATAAGATTGTTTCGAACGAAAGCTCAGAAATTATACGGATTTTTAATTCTTCTTTTAATGAAATTACTGGTAATAATGCTAATTATTGGCCAGAGGCATTACATGAATCAATAAAACCAATTAATGATCGGATTTTCGAAACTATAAATAATGGTGTTTATAGGGCGGGCTTTGCAACTTCTCAAGAATCTTATGATGACGCGGTAACAAAATTATTTAAAACGTTGGAATGGCTCGAAGAAATTTTATCAAAACAGCGTTTCTTAATGGGCGACAAACTAACAGAAGCAGATTGGAGGCTTTTTCCAACATTAATTAGGTTTGACTCAATCTATCACTTACATTTTAAATGTAATTTAAAGAGGTTAACAGATTATAAAAACCTTTGGGCTTATACTAGGGATTTATATCAAACCAAGGGCATTAGCAAAACTGTTCATCTAAACCATGCAACTCGGCATTATTATTTTAGTCACACGTCAATTAATCCAAATCGAATTATCCCCATTAATCCAGTTTTAGATTTTAACGAGCCTCACCACAGACTATAAGCAGTTTAAATAAAACATAAAATTTTATTGCATTAAGCTCATAAGTATTATTAATAAGCTGGTTCAAGAAGGATATACTATGCCCACTGTTATCACTATTTGTGAAACCTGCAAACGAGAAGACTGGAAAGACAAAGGCTTAAAAGAAGCAGATGGTTTTGAATTGGCAAACTTAATTGAAAGCTTACCAAAACCAAAAGAAAATATTCTGATAAGAAGGCACTCTTGTTTGATGGGATGTAACCACGGTTGTAATGTTGTCATCCAAGATGATAAAAAATTGAGTTATGTGTTGGGAGATTTTAAACCTTTAAAAGAGGAAGCTGAGGCAATTGTTCTCTACGCCAAATTACACGCTGATAGCACAAACGGCCAAGTTCCCTACAAACAATGGCCTCAAGCAATTAAAGGACATTTCGTCGCTCGAATTCCCCCTGTAAAAGATAAGTAAATGCTTGAAAAAAAATTAGATCATGGCGGAAATTTAGATCACCACATCAGCTTATATGGCGGGTTAAAATCTGACTGGATTGATCTATCAACTGGCATTAATCAATCTTCTTACCCAATTCCCGAAATTCCAAAATGGGTTTGGGAGAACTTACCAGATCAATCTCTGACAGAAGAATTTCAGCGTTCAGCAAGAAAATTCTGGAAGGTTCCAGATAATGCTGAGTTAATCTGTGCAAATGGAACCTCCATGATAATAAGTGCCTTACCAAGTCTTTTTGAAAAAGGTAATGTTGATATATACGAACCAAGTTATAACGAATATAAATCTGCATTCACTCAAAATGGCTGGGGCTTCTCAACCGAAAATGTAAATGCCCGGATCTTGATAAATCCAAATAATCCTGATGGTAAAACTTGGAGATCTGATAAAATTTTAAATAATGGGAAATTAACTATAATTGACGAAAGTTTTTGTGATCTGGTTCCTCAGAATTCTCTTATCTACTATTCGAACAATCCTGGTGTAATAGTTTTAAAAAGCTTTGGTAAGTTTTGGGGTTTAGCTGGAATACGATTTGGTTGCGCTATTGGATTGCCAGAAACTTTGAAAAATCTCAAAGATATACTAGGCCCATGGCCTGCATCTGGACCAGCCTTATTCATTGCAAATAATGCTTTATCTAATCATGGTTGGGCTAAAAAAACCAGGGAAAGGCTAAATAACAATATGATAACCCTTGATAATATTTTAACGCAAAATGGGTTAAAAGTGATCGGTGGAACGAGTTTATTTCGACTAATATTCGCACCAAATGCAATTGAGCTCAAAAACAACTTATGTAAGAAAAATATATTAACGAGAACATTTCCCTATTCTAAGCATTACCTTCGACTAGGAATTCCAAATAGAGACGACCATTGGAAGCGGGTTGAAAGTGCTATAAAGGAATTTATTTAATGACTTTATCTTGTATATTATTAGCATTAATTCTAGATGCTTTTCTTGGTGAACCTGTTTGGATTTGGTCTAAAGTGCCTCATCCTGCTGTGCTAATGGGAAAGGTAATAAAATGGGGTGAGATAAAGTATAATAATGGGATAAATAGAAAAAGTAAGGGTATCCTTTTTATTATATTTTTTGTAATATTTTTAGCAATACTTGGATATCTAATTGAGAAGTTACCAATTTCTGCTATTTGGAAAACTCTCATCGTTGCTATGCTCTTATCGCATAAAAGCCTAACTGAGCACGTTACCGCAGTTAGCTTGGGGCTCCAAAAAAATATCTCTCAAGGACGAATAGCCATAGCCATGATTGTAGGCAGAGATACTACAGACCTTGAGGAGACAGATATTGCAAGAAGTGCGATAGAAAGTGCTGCAGAAAATTTTTCAGATGGTATAATTGCCCCTCTTTTTTGGTTTTTAGTTGGTGGGTTGCCGGGCATTTTAATTTATAAATTTGTAAATACTTCAGATAGTATGATTGGCTATAAAAACATACAATATAATCAGTTTGGCTGGGCTGCTGCAAGATTGGATGATTTACTTAATTGGATACCAGCAAGATTAAGTGGTTTATTAATCTGCATAGTGTATCAAAATCATTCTGCTTTAAATGTTATGTGGCGTGATGCAAAACTCCATCGATCTCCAAACGCCGGATGGCCAGAATCAGCAATGGCTGGTGTATTAGGCGTATCAATTTCTGGACCACGTTCATACGAAGGTGTAATCCAAAACTATCCGTTGATTAATCCTGATGGGAAAAAGAAATTAACAGCGGTAGATATAGATAATGCCGTTGATGTATTATGGCGTTCGTGGGGTGGATTAGTACTTGGGTTGGGAATTATACTTTTTTGCTCAACAATAATTTAATTTATTTATTCTTCAAGTAAGTTAAAATCTCATCAGTATTCTCACCCAATTTTGGTGATGCTTTGCTAATATTCATTTCTGACCCAGAGAAATTATATGGTGAGACAACAGTTGGAATATTATCTATTTTCTTAACTAACCCTCGAAAAACTACCTGGGGATCATTAAAAACCTCCGAAAGATCATTTATTGGGCCAGCTGGTATACCCTCATTCTCACAATCTTTTAATAAATTATTTTTCATCCTCTGTTGTGTTTTAAAATTTAATTTTTCGATTAATAAGGTTCTATTTTTCAACCTATCTGCATTTGTCAAAAATAATTTATCCTTAGACATCTGCGTTAGTTCTAACAACTTACATAATCTTTGGTATTGCGCATCATTTCCTGTGGCAATTATTATATGCCCATCCTTACAGTCAAAAACTTGATAAGGTGCTAGGTTCTGATGACCATTTCCCATACGAGTGGGAACATCTCCTGTAGTCAAATAATTCATCGCTTGATTTGCAGTTACTGATGTTGCTACGTCTAATAATGCCAAATCTATATGTTGGCCCTTCCCAGTTTTTTCTCTCTGAATAACCGCACTGAGGATTGCAGTAACACCATACAAGCCAGTCAAGATATCTGTCACTGCTATGCCCATTTTCTGAGGTTGTCCGTCTGGCTCACCAGTAATTGACATTAAACCTGACATACCCTGAATAATATAATCATAACCAGCTCTATGAGCATATGGGCCAGTTTGGCCAAAGCCTGTTATTGAGCAATATATTAATTTTGGATTGACTTTAATAAGGTTTTCAAAGTCTAAACCATATTTACTCAATCCACCTACTTTAAAATTCTCAATTAATATATCTGCTTCAGCTACAAGATTTTTTATTACTTCCTGGCCTTCTGAGGTTTTCAAGTCAACGCAAATTGATTTTTTGCCCCTATTGCAACTATGAAAATAAGATGCCGAGGTATCATCATCATTTTTAACGAAAGGTGGACCCCATTGGCGCGTGTCATCCCCATTAAAGCTCTCAACCTTTATAACTTCCGCACCAAGGTCTGAGAGAGTCTGCCCAGCCCATGGCCCCGCCAGTATTCGAGCCAACTCAATCACCTTTAAGCCTTCTAATGGATAGCGCATTTAATAACCCTTTAGATGCTCATCGATCTTTAAAACAAACTCTGAATAAGAGGATTTATTCATTTTTTCTCCATTAATTAGAAATGAAGGCGTAGAGCTGATTTGATCTCTTTCAACGTTGGTTTGATAAACATCCACAAGCGCTTGTGCCATATCACCATCATTCAAACACACGCTTATTTTTTCACTGTCCATTCCTGCAGCTAAACCTATTTTCCTAAGATTATTAGCAATATCTATATTTTCCGCACCATCAGTCCACTCAGATTGTTTTCGAAAAATCTCGTCAACAATTCCATAAAATCTATTTGAATTATCACATCTAGCAATCATAGCAGCCCACAAGCCATATCGATCAAAATACACATCCCTTAAAATAAATTTAACTTTACCTGTATTTATGTAATTTTGTTTTAACTTTTGAAATGTTCCTTCATGAAAATTCTTACAATGTGGGCAAGTAAAACTAGCATATTCTATAATGGCAACTGGTGCATTTGGGTCACCAAGAACAATATCGTCAACAAGGATACTAGAGACATTTGTCAGTTCTAAATTTTGGTTTTCAGATATTAATTGCAAAGCATGACTATCATTTTTCTCAGCTAATAACATACTATCAAGCTCATTAGACGTATTACCAGACCATAAAAAATAGTAACTACCAATGAGCACGGTAGCGCAAATGCTCAGTAAAATATATAATCGGTTCATTTTTAATTTCCTCTCATTTAATTTGGTGATTTTGAAATAATATTTGCGCCTAATAATCGTAAAGCCTCATTTAAACTATCATCTTTAATTCCAGTTACTTCATCTTTTGCTTTTGTTTTATCTAATTCAGTTGGCTTGCCAAAACTAGCAGAGTCTTCATTTTTTTCCTCTATTAACTCATTGGGATCTATTTGAGTAATCCTAACCCGTGAGATTGCATTATAACCATAAACGCCATTAACACGATCTATTATCTGCTTGCTCTGAGCCTGTACCATTGGCGCATTTGCACTGTTCGTTAACAAAACTAAACCAGCTCCAAATCCTTCTCTTCCATAATTAACCTTCACTGGCTTGGCAATTTTAGCTAAATCACTACCAATAATTTCTGTCCAGTTTGTCAATATTTTGGACACTGCAAAACCGCGCGTTTCACTTGCTTTTTGAATCTGCTTCTGCAACAAGCTAGACGCACTTTTAAAACCACGTTTTCTACGTTTTTTATTTTGATCAAGCTTCATGAAAAAAAGCAATTAAATTTATAATTATATTTTATGAGAATATTACTAAACCTTTAATATTAACAGTTATACTTAGGTATGGGCTGTTTTAAACAGCTTTTTTTGATCATCAGTTGCTTCTATCTGAAATTGGTTTTTCCATTCTGAAGCAGGCATTCCATAAACAATTTTTTGAGATTCCTCCTTGGTGATCTCAATACCCAACTCATGTGCTGACTCTTTGTACCATCGACCCAAACAATTTCGGCAGAACCCTGTTGTGTTCATCATATCGATATTTTGAACATCAGTTCTGTTTCGTAAGTGATCACGAAGTGTTCTGAAGACTGCTGCTTCAATTTGCAAAATCGATTTTTCATCCATTAAGTTTATTCCTTTCAAAGTAACCTTCTTTTTTTATTTCTTTCAAAGCACCCACCAACCTAGCTGCCCACGTGGATTGTCCTGCTATCGTATTAATTAAATCATTACGAACTTCAATCAAAACATGTAACCGATTATTCTTCAACGCATGTTGATACATTGTATCACCAATAAGTGAACCTGAATATGGCTCATTGTCTCCGCAAATTATATCTTTTTGTCCTTCAAGGGTTTCCAATAAAGAGTTTGCAACCCTTCTATCTGACGCAGATAGAACCCCAATGTGCCAAGGTCGCATATTTCCACCCTTAAGTTTGGGCGTAAAACTATGAATAGATATTAAAACTTTTGAATGTTTAGCAGCTATCAATCGCTTTATTTCAGAATGATAAGGTCGGTAACACAAATCTAATCTAGTTTTTTTATCATTTGTGCTTAGATTACGGTTTCCCTGAATAATTGATCCGTCATAAAGTTGCATTATTAAAGTTGGATCATCTTCACCTCTATTTGGATCTATCACCAATCGTGAGAAATTTGACAGCACCACCGGTGATTTTAAGTGCTTTCCCAATTTCTTACTCAAACCTGCTGCTCCAATATCATAAGCGATATGCCGATTCATATCAGATTTGGAAATCCCAAGATCACCATCATTAATTCTCTTTGGAATAAAGTTTGAAGCATGGTCACACAAAATTAGAAATTCACCATCATATTTTTCGTAATAACTTTTAAATGCTTCATACATTTTTAAAAAATACCTTTGATAAATTAATTCCTATAATAATCACTGTCAATAATAACTAAAGGATGTGATAATGATTTAAATAGAGCAAATAAAACAAAAAGGTAATACACGTGAGAAGATTAAGAAATGTTAAGATTGTAGCTACTTTAGGACCTGCGTCTAACAGTTATGATACGATCCGAGCACTTTTTGAAAATGGTGCTGATGTTTTTAGACTTAACATGAGCCATGGAACCCACACAGAAATCAAATCAAAACACAAAATAATAAGACAAATAGAGAAAGACCTCGATCGACCCATCGCCATTTTGGCGGATTTGCAAGGTCCTAAATTACGATGCGGTGTATTTAGAAACGGTGGAGTTGATTTGCAAAAAGATAAAGAATTTATGTTTGATTTAATTAATACACCTGGAGATCAAGAGCGCGTATTCTTACCACACAAAGAAATTTTTAATGTCATTAAAATTAATGAAATAATACTTATAGATGATGGCAAAATCCGTCTAAAAACAAAATCAGTGACCAAAAGTCAAATAAAATGTGTGGTTGAAATTGGTGGAATAATTTCAGATAAAAAAGGGATTAATGTTCCTGAAACTATTATACCAATGACAGCTCTATCCAAAAAAGACAAAATAGACTTAGAGTTTGCATGTAATTTAGGTATCGATTGGTTAGCACTTTCTTTTGTACAACGCGCACAGGACGTAAATGAAGCCAGAAAGCTCGCTAAAGGTCGAACATCAATATTATCGAAAATAGAAAAACCATCCGCTGTAACTGAATTTAATTCAATATTAGAGGTGTCTGATGGAATTATGATCGCTCGGGGTGATTTGGGCGTGGAAATGCCTGTACAAGCTATACCCCCGATACAAAAAAGACTAGTAATGGCATGTAGGCATGTAGCAAAACCAGTGATTGTTGCGACACAAATGCTTGATAGCATGGTTGATTCTCCAATGCCCACTAGAGCAGAAGTAAGTGATGTAGCAACTGCAATATACGAAGGCGCTGATGCCGTAATGCTATCTGCAGAAAGTGCAGCAGGTAATTTTCCAATAGATGCCGTAAAAACCATGAATGACATAGCCATCGAAATAGAAAATGATCCCGCTTATAGAGAGTTAATCGATAGCACCCGCTCAGGACAGAGAAAAACTGTTGCAGACGCTATCACTGTTGCCGCACGCGAAATAGCAGAAACAACCGAAGTTACAGCAATTTGCTGTTTTACTCACTCCGGAACAACCGCAACACTGGTATCAAGAGAACGCCCCCGAGTTCCTATAATAGCTCTTACTCCTCTTATAAAAACTGCGCGACAGCTTTGTTTGCACTGGGGTGCACATTGCGTAATCACAGGGCACGTTGATAGATTTAAAATGGCAGTCATTAGCGCAGCTAGAGCTGCCAAAAAATATAACTTCGCGTCTATAGATAAACAAATAATCGTAACCGCCGGTGTGCCATTTAACAAACCGGGTACAACAAATATTATACGAGTTTCACCAGTTGACGAAAAATTAATTTTCAGCGGCGATCAAGAATAAACATTAAAATTAATCCATTTTTAATGCTGATATAAAAGCTTCTTGAGGAATGTCTACACGACCAAATTGGCGCATTTTCTTTTTGCCAGCCTTTTGTTTATCTAATAATTTTTTCTTCCGTGAAATATCTCCACCATAGCATTTTGCAGTCACATCTTTGCGCATAGCAGATAAAGTTTCCCTTGCTATTATTCGCCCTCCTATCGCCGCCTGAATAGGGATTTTAAACATATGTCGAGGGATTAAATCTTTTAGCTTTTCACACATCGCACGACCTCTTGCCTCAGCACGATCTCGGTGAACCATCGTAGAAAGGGCATCAACTGGCTCATCATTAACCATAATTTGCATCTTTACTAAGTAGTCTTGGCGATAACCTTTAATCTGATAATCAAAACTCGCATACCCTTTTGTAACTGATTTTAATCTATCATAAAAATCGAATACAACCTCATTTAATGGAAGGTCGTAAACAACCATGGCTCGAGCACCAGCATAAGTTAGATCTATTTGAATTCCACGGCGGTCCTGACATAACTTCAACACATCACCCAAATATTCGTCAGGAACTAAAATAGTTGCTTTTATTCTTGGTTCCTCAATGTGCTCAACATAAGTTAAATCTGGCATATCAGCCGGGTTGTGTAATTCAATTATACTCTGATCTTTCATAAGGATATGATAAATAACTGACGGCGCCGTTGTAATTAACTCTATACCATATTCTCTTTCTACCCTATCTCTAACCACTTCTAAATGAAGGAGACCTAAGAACCCGCATCTGAAGCCAAACCCAAGAGCAGCAGAGGTTTCCATTTCAAAACTAAATGAAGCGTCATTGAGTGCCAATTTTTCAATTGATTCTCTTAAGTCCTCAAACTCTGAGTTATCAACTGGAAAAAGACCACAAAAAACTACAGGCTGTGATGGCTTGAAACCAGGTAAGGCTACGGTGGTTCCTTTTTGCTCATGCGTGATGGTATCTCCAACGCGAGTATCACGAACTTGTTTTATACTTGCAGTTAAAAAACCCATTTCTCCCGGACCCAAGCTTTCAATAGATTCCATTTGAGGTTTAAAAACACCTACGCGATCAACTTGATACGTTGCGTTGGCATTCAACATTTTAATCTTATCACCCTTTGTTAAAAAACCATCATGGATCCTGATCAAAACCACAACTCCAAGGTAAGAATCATACCAGCTATCTACCAGCATTGCTTTAAGTGGAGCGTCTGGGTTACCAGTGGGTGCGGGTAAACTTGTAACAATTCGCTCTAAAACATCTGGAATTCCCAGTCCTGTTTTCGCAGAAATTTTAACTGCATCTTTTGCATCTATACCAATCACATCTTCAATTTGTTGTGCCACACGTTCAGGTTCAGCAGCAGGCAAATCAATCTTATTTAAAATAGTCACTATTTCATGATCTGCTTCTATTGCATGGTATACATTAGCTAAGGTTTGAGCTTCGACCCCTTGGGATGCATCAACCACAAGCAAGGATCCCTCTACTGCACGCATAGAACGTGATACTTCATAAGCAAAATCTACGTGCCCTGGGGTGTCAATTAAATTTAATATGTATCGCTTACCGTCGTTTGCCTTATATTCAATTCTCACGGAATTAGCTTTTATGGTTATTCCTCGCTCTCGTTCAATATCCATTGTGTCAAGTATCTGATCTTCCATATCTCGCTCAGCTACGGTGCCAGTCTGTTGAATTAATCTATCAGCTAAAGTTGACTTACCATGGTCAATATGTGCCACAATGCTAAAGTTACGTATTTGCGAAGTTTTAATCATATTTATGGCATATGCGGTTCTTTTTTATAAGGGTCAAGGAGATTTAATGATAATTACTTAAGATATCAATAAGTACGATTCCTCTTGCAAAAGTTGTTAATGATGCGTAACACCCAATTTCTATCAAGTGCATACGGCTATTAGGGCTGCCTAAAACGCTTAACTCTCAATATGCAGGAGAAAAAAATGCCCAAGATGAAAACAAAATCAAGCGCAAAAAAGCGCTTTAAAGTTACTGCCTCTGGCAGAGTAAAGGCCGCTCAAGCTGGTAAACAACACGGTATGATTAAGCGTTCAAATAAATTTCTTCGCAATGCTAGAGGTACAAGTGTACTTTGCAAAGCCGATGAAGGACTCATTAAATCATACATGCCATACGCACGTTAAGGAGAACTTGAGATGTCTAGAGTAACAAGTGGAACAACAACTCACGCCCGTCACAAAAAAGTCATAAAAGCAGCAAAAGGCTACTATGGTAGAAGAAGCAATACTTTTAGGACTGCTACGCAAGCGGTTGATAAAGCGAATCAATACGCCACGCGAGATCGCAAAGCCCGCAAACGAACATTTAGAGCATTGTGGATTCAACGTATAAATGCGGCAGTAAGATCACACGATGAAGAACTAACATACTCCCGTTTTATTAATGGTTTAGATAAAGCTGGAATAGAAGTAGATCGTAAGGTTTTAGCAGATATTGCTGTAAATGAGCCTGATGCTTTTAGTTCTATTGTAGACCAAGTAAAAGCTGCGTTAGCATAATTTCAATTATAAATTTTAAGAAGGTCTGCTAATTAGCAGATATTGTTATCTTGTTATGTGATTTTGGTAAAAATAAATTATATTTTATTTCAGTTTGAGATATTACTAATTTATATTGTTTAAGAACTCTAACAATGCTTAAATTTAACCAACTCTATGATAGCACTAAGTCAAACGAGATGGAGCAGAAAATATGGATGGGCTAGAAAAACTACGAAAGAAATATTTAGACCTGATAAATAAAGATAATGATCAAAATTCTTTAGAGAACTTGCGTGTTACAGTTCTTGGAAAACAGGGTGAATTGAGTCTTAAAATGCGTGAATTGGGAAACATGACACCCGAAGAACGCCAAGCTACCGGCCCTATCCTTAACTCATTGAGAGATGAAGTAACAAACGCTTTTCTTAAAAAGAAATCTACATTAGAAAATTTAATTCTCAATGAAAGACTAAAAGAAGAGTGGATAGACTTAAGTTTACCATCTCGAAAAAAACCTAACGGGTCCATCCATCCCATAAGTCAAGTCACTGAGGAAGTAAGTGCTATTTTTGCAGAAATGGGGTTTTCTGTAGCGGAGGGCCCACAAATAGAAAATGATTGGTACAACTTTGATGCTTTGAACATTCCTCCAGAACATCCAGCACGACAAGAACATGACACTTTTTTCTTAAATAGAGACGGTGGAGACGATAGAGCACCAAATGTGTTAAGAACTCATACCAGTCCAGTTCAAATAAGGCACATGCTATCTAATGGGGCACCATGCAGAATAATTGCACCAGGTAGAGTTTATCGCTGCGACTATGATCAAACACACACCCCAATGTTTCATCAACTAGAAGGTTTAGCTATAGGTAAAGATATATCAATGGCAAATTTAAAAGGAACCCTAGAAGAATTCTGCAAGAAATTCTTTGAGGTCGATGAGTTAGAATTACGTTTTCGAGCATCTCATTTCCCATTCACTGAACCTTCTGCAGAAGTTGATCTTCGCTGTTCATGGAATGATGGAAAGTTAGAAGTTGGGAAGGGTGAAAGTTGGATGGAAATTCTTGGTAGTGGGATGGTACATCCAAAAGTCTTAAAAGCTGGTGGCATTGATCCAGATAATTGGCAAGGCTTTGCATTTGGAATGGGGATAGATAGGCTCGCGATGCTTAAATATGGAATTCCTGATTTAAGGGCTTTTTTTGATAGCGACCTGCGTTGGCTTCGCCATTATGGCTTTTCCTCTTTAGACCAACCAAATTTACATAGCGGCTTAAGTCGATAATTCTCTATTAAGGTAATCATCTGATGAAATTTACATTAAATTGGCTTAAAACACATTTAGAAACTGATGCTTCTATTGACAATATTTTATATAATTTAACTGATTTAGGATTAGAGGTTGAAGAAGTCATCAACCCTTTAGAAACACTTAAAGACTTTACTGTCGGATATATTGCCAAATCGCGAAAACACCCTGATGCAGATAAATTAAAAATTTGTGAAGTTGAAACTGACGAAGGTAAATTGAATATAATTTGTGGCGCACCAAATGCCCGAAAAGGAATCTACGTAGTAGTTGCTAAGCCAGGGGTTTATGTACCTGGTATAGATGCAACTATTGGTGTGGGTAAAATTCGAGGCGTTGAAAGTTATGGAATGATGTGCTCAGAGCGCGAAATGGGCTTATCTAATGAGCATAACGGTATTATTGAGCTTAAAGATGAACCAGTGGTTGGTTCTAAATTCACAGACTATCTCTCGAATCACAACCCAGGTGCTGTAGATCCAATTATTGAAATTGCCATAACACCCAATCGTCCTGATGCATTAGGCGTACGTGGAATAGCACGCGACTTAGCCGCACGGGGAATTGGTGTGTTAAAACCTGCGCATACCCCTACGATTTCTGCAATGCAGAAAAATACCATAAAAATAAAAATAAATGATGATGTGTTGGAAAACGGCTGCCCCGTTTTTTATAGTTGCATGATTAGAGGCGTAAAGAATGGACCTTCCCCGAAATGGTTGCGAGACCGAATTGAATCTATCGGCTTGCGTTCTATTTCTTCATTAGTAGATATCACAAACTTTTTCACCATGGATCGCGGCAGACCGCTGCATGTATTTGACTCAGATAAGATTGAGGGAAGTTTGCGAATAAGTTTTGCCGAAGGTAATGAAAGCATCGATGCATTAGATGAGAAAAATTATAATCTACCAAAAGATTCAATGATAATATCAGACGCATCAGGGATTATAAGTATTGCAGGTATAATGGGTGGTGTATCAACAAGTTGTTCTGAAAATACTATAAATGTTTTACTCGAAAGTGCTTACTGGGATCCAATTACAATAGCCAAGGCTGGGCGATCTCTAAAAATAAATTCCGATGCAAGGTATCGTTTCGAAAGAGGTGTGGATCCAGATTTTACGAAAGATGGGATCATATTAGGGGCACAAATGATAATGGATTTGTGCGGTGGCACTGCATCAAATATTGTTGAAACTGGGAAAATCCCAAATTCTTATAGAGAATATAAATTAGACCCAAATAGAGTTCAATCACTCGTTGGAATGGAAATTGAACAAAAAATTCAAATGGAAATTTTAACATCTCTTGGCTTTGATTTTAATGACGGTATTGTCGCCCCTCCACCCTGGCGCCCTGATATCTTGGGAGAGGCAGATCTGGTTGAGGAAATTGCCAGAGTTTCATCCTTAACGAAATTACGCGGTGTACCACTACCAAAGTTGAAAGAAAGAAAAACTAGCAGTAACTTAACACCAATCCAAAAAAGAGAATCTGTTATTAGAAGAGAGGTAGCATCATTAGGATACAACGAATGCGTTACATATTCTTTTGTGGATAAAAAATCAGCTCTAATGTTTGGTGGAGGTTCAGATCAAACTAAATTAGAAAATCCTATCTCTTCTGATATGAGTCATATGAGACCGTCACTTCTTCCAGGCTTGCTTCAGGCTGTTAGTCGAAATCAAGCTAGGGGCATATTAGATATGTCTCTTTTTGAAATTGGCCCAGTTTTCCATGGGGGTGAGCCAGATGATCAAGAAATCTTAGCTACTGGAATACTAGTTGGTCATACAAATTCTAGAGACGTTCACGGTGAACGAAGGCCAGTTGACCCTTTCGATTCCAAGGCAGATGTGGAAGCTGTTCTTAAATCGATCGGCTGCCCAACTAAATTAATGATATTACGAGATGTAAATACTTGGTGGCACCCAGGACGATCCGGAAAGCTATCATTGGGACCAAAAAATATTCTTGCTGGCTTTGGTGAGATACATCCAAAAGTTTTAAAGGAGATGAATATTAAGGGCCCCGTTATGGCTTTTGCGATTCATATCCAAAACCCCCCATTTTCAAAACTTAAAGCAAAAGCACGTTCAGCATTAAATATAAGCGACTTTCAATCTGTGCAGAGAGACTTTTCATTTATTGTAGATCAAAACATTGAGGCGTCAATTTTAGTAAATGCGGCAAAAGGTGCAGATAAATCGTTAATTAAAGATGCTTATATTTTTGATCAATTCATAAATTTAAGTGAAAACGCACCAAAAATGCAAGGAAAGAAATCGTTGGCAATTGCGGTTCACATACAGTCTTCTGAAAAAACGCTTATCGATGATGAAATAGAAAATGTAAGTAAAAAAGTAATTGCAAGTATTGAAAAAGCAAGTGGTGGTGTTTTGCGTAGTTAATAGGAAATCTACGTAAAATAAAGATTTAAAAAATACCACCAAACGGCATATATTTAACTAAATCTCCCAAATTTACTTTAGCAGTCTCCTCTTGTAACTCAACTAGTCCGTCAGCCCAACTCAAGCTTGAAATTCTCCCAGAACCTTCAGAATGAAAAATCTCTGCTTTTCCATTTTTAACTCGGGCACGAAGATATTCTCTTCGACCAATTTTTTTATTTTTAGTGAAGGCCGCCGGTATTTTAAACGAATTCGGTTCTAACCAACCTTCACCACTTAACAAACCACAAATTGGCTTCCCAAAAATAATTGTACACACGAAAGCAGCTACAGGATTTCCTGGCAATCCAATTACTGGTGTATTATTCCACTTTGCTATGGCAAGAGGTCGACCCGGCTTCATTGCAATACGCCAATTATATAAATTACCATCTGACTTTAATAATCTAGCCACATAATCTTCCTCACCAGTTGATGCGCCACCCGATGTAAATATAATATCGCAAGTGTTAGAAGCTATATTTAGCTTTGTCTTAATTTCTTCTTTATCATCATGTGCGTTGCCTAAATCAATAGGTGAGTAACCCCACTTTTTCACGATGTTCATTAACATTGGCCTATTAGCATCAAGCGTTTTATTTAAATCTTGGTTAGAAACTTTCTGTATTAGTTCATTGCCTGTTGACAGAATCCCAATTTTTAAAGGTAGATATACTTTAATATGGTCCATCCCAGTGGCAATTAATAAGGCTATATCTTGAGCTTGAATTCTCGTGCCTTCAATTAAAACACATTTCCCTTTCTCAATATCCTCTCCAACCTTTCTTGTATTTTCACCTCTTTTTATATCCACATTAAATATAATTTTTTCATCTTTTATAGTTACTTCTTCCTGTAAAACTACTGTATCAACACCTTTTGGTAATTCCGCTCCCGTTAAAATCTTAATTGCACTACCTTTGGGAACAGTTCCTTGGTAGCTATCACCAGCAGCTATCCGGTCTAAACATAAATTCAATTTTACATCGTGATTTTTCATTGAGGAGTGTGCAAAACCAAAACCATCAACTGCTGTATTTGCAACTGGCGGATTAGAGCGTTTAGCAAAAATATCTTCATACAAAATATAATCTAAAGAATCACTCACATTAATAATCTTAAAATCTAAAATAGGTTTTAAAGATAGCCTCAAGTGCTCTAAAGCTTCATCTACTGATGTCCAGGAAGTTCCATTTGGAACAATATTCAAATTTTCGCGCCGTTGGCTTGTCATAATAACCTTACAGTTTTTAAAATAAAATCTGCTATACTCTTCGTATCATCGAGGTCAAAAATAGGAATTGATAGATCGACTTTATCTTTTGTCGCAATAGCCTTTATTTGCTTATCCAACTTCGCTAGAGGATTTTGCTTGGTAACAGCTCGATACGTTTCAATTTTTAGATGATCATTTGCCTTAAAACCTTCAACCAAAATTAAATCAACTGGATTCATTTTACTCAACAATACATCCATTTCTAACTCTGTAGTTTTTTCAAACTCTGTCATTAAAACCCATCTAGAATCAGAGCTAAGAAGAACCTGATGTGCCCCTGCTTTTCTATGTCGATAGCTATCTTTTCCTTTATGATCTATATCAAAGCTATGATGTGCATGCTTCATAGTTGAAACTGAAAATCCACGGTCTGTTATATGCTCAACTAATCTTTCTAACAATCCTGTTTTCCCAGAATTTTTCCAACCTATGATTCCAAAGATCCTCATACCCAACCCTTATTAATAATATTTTCCGCTTTTTTAAGATCTTCTGGTGTATTTATATTAAAAAAAGGATCAAATCTATCTTGTTCGAATTTGCTATAACTGGAAGTATGTCTATCAGTCCAAATTATCATTTTTCTCACACCTTCATTTAAGCTTTTGCGTAAATCTTCTCTTAAATCAACTTTCCATAATCCAAATGTAGGATGGATATTTTTCTTTTTTTGACAATCGATAGTCGAAGCCATAACTATAGAACAATTATTTTTTTTCATTACTTGTCCTAAGACATTGACTAAGTTTAATGGAAAAAATGGAGTATCAGCTGCCGCTGTCACAATATATTCATAACCATTCTCTGAAGCCCAATCCATACCAGCTAGAACACCTGCTAAAGGTCCAGCAAAATTATCCACGCTATCCATTATTAAATGGAGACCGAATTGGGCAAACAACTCTTCGTGAGTATTAACATTTAAAATAATTGAACTAACCTGAGGCCTCAGCCTCTCAATAGCGTGCAAACATAAAGGCTTTTTTTGTAATTTGATAAGGCCCTTATGGCCACCACCCATCCTTTTTGATTGACCCCCCGCCAAAATAACGCCAAGAATATTCAATTAATAATGTCCATCTTGCCTAAATGAATTACTCATTTTCTGCTATGCTCGCATCCCATTCAAGACGATCTTGACCAGATAAGCAAATAAACCGCTTTCCTCTTAATCGCCCAATTAGGGTCATACCTACTTGCTTTGCTATCTCCACGCCCCAAGCCGTAAAACCAGATCTAGACACTAATACAGGAATACCCATTAAAGCCGTCTTAATTACCATCTCTGAAGTAAGCCTACCTGTAGTATATAAAATTTTATCATTTGGATTAGCGCCAGTTTCAAAGATCCAACCAGCAATTTTATCAACAGCATTATGCCTACCTACATCTTCCATGTAAATTAATGGATTATCGTTGTAACATAAAATTGTCCCATGAATTGCTCCAGCATTTAAATATAGACTGGGTGTCTGACTAATTTTTTTTGATAGATTGTAAAGGTAAGAGGTTCTTATAACTAATGGGTCAAGAATCAAATCTTCCATCCCCTCCATCATATCACCAAATACTGTCCCTACAGCACATCCTGAGGTTTGAGTTTTCTTTTTTAGCTTATCTTCATAGTTAGTTTTATTTTTTGTTCTTACAACAATTGTATTTAACTCTAAATCAAAATCAATACCCACCACATTATCATCACTTAAGAGCATCCTTTGATTCCTAAGAAATCCTAAAGCCAAATACTCGGGATAATCACCAATAGTCATAGCAGTAACAATTTCTTGGTCATTTAAAAAAATCGTTAATGGCCGCTCCTCTATAACTGGTAGCTCAATATTATTTCCTAATTGATCTGTGCCGCTAATCGATCTTGTTAAGTCACTTCTAGCCAGATTTGGCGCTATAATATATGTCGTAGGTTTATTTTCTTGTTCCAATTTTATATCACATTTCTCAATCAAATTAAGTTTTTATCTTTATGTAAAAAGCCTTCAAGTAAAAATAAAACATTTTTTCCGGGTCCAAGGTAACTTAATTATATCGATAATGCAGTAGTGTTTGATACACTACGCAATGAAAAACTTGAATGCATCTGAGCTACACCTGGCAATCTTGCTAGATATTTCCTATGGATGCGTGCAAAATCATCCGTATCCTTAGCAACCACCTTTAGAAGATAATCGGCTGAACCCGCCATTAAATGACATTCTAAAACGTCTGGAATTAATAACACCTCTCGCTCAAACGCATCTAATACTTCATCCGCCTGACCAGATAAAGTTATTTCAACAAAAACGGTAGTTGGTAATCCCACCAATCGGTTATTTAATAAGGCAACATAATCTTTAATAACACCAATTGATTGTAGTCTTTGCACTCTTCGATGACAGGCAGATGGGCTGAGATTTATATCCTCTGCTAAATCCGCATTTGAGGATCTTCCATTCCGTTGCAATACGCTAAGAATTCTTCGGTCTATGTTGTCTAATTGAATGTTAACCACATAAAGCTCCTAATTGATAAGATAAATATATTAAGATAATTCACCTTTCAAAACATATTTTAAAATATTAACAACTTGTTCTGGTGTTTCAGTAACAGCTAGCGCGGCTGCATCCACCTCTTTTAATGCATGTGATATATCCGACGCATGCATAATAATTAGAGACTTTCCTAAGGCAGCCGCATAGCCAGCATCAAAAGCTGCATTCCATTGTTTATATTGCTCTCCAAACCTAACCACAATTATGTCTGATTCTTCTATACCCGCCCGAGTCCTAATTGAATTTATTTGCGCACTTTTTTTATCATGCCAATATTTATTATCTTCTGGCCCTAAAATATCCACGCCACAATCATCTGAGGCAGAATGGTTCGTAACCGGATAAAAAAAAGAAACCTCTAATCCTTTTGCTCCTTGAATAATTTTATCGCGCCAATTTGTATGGATTTCTCCTGATAAATAAACTTTCATTACAATTACTCCACAAATGTTGCTTTTACCCTACGAGTTCCCGCAGAACTACTCTGTTCTTTACCTATTTTAAATTGCCCATAATTAGATAGGATAAAACAGTTTTCAACATGAGGGCCACCACAAAGCTCTTTACTCCAAACCTTACCAGTTGGATCCTCCATAGCATAAACCTTTACGGTTTCTGGATACTTTTCCCAAAAACTACCCTCAACCCCTTCTGCATAGGCCTCATCTTTTGCCATTTCAAAAACTGTCACTAACGCTTTTGATTTAATACCCTCGTTAACATAATCTTCAACCGCGCACTTTTCTTCATCTGTCATTTTTGAATCATGGCTAAAATCAAATCTAATTCTTTCCGCGGTAATATTACTTCCTTTTTGGTGTACATGACTTCCTAATATTTCACGCAATCCAGCTAACATTAAATGAGCTGCAGTATGAAATGCAGTTGTCTTTTCAGAAGCATCTGCTAACCCTCCCTTAAACTTTCCAGCTGCTGCTGTCGCTGACATTTTTGAATGTTCAATGAACGATTTCTCAAATCCATCAATGTCTTGGATTTTTAAATTTCTTTCCTTCAAAACCTCTTCAGTCAACTCTTTAGGAAATCCATAGGTTTGATAAAAATTAAATGCATCAACGCCCGTAACTGCTCCTTCTCTCTCTATATGTTTTAATATTTCTTTTTCACCAGATATAACAAGCTTCAGAAACTTTTGCTCTTCTTTCAAAATAGAATTTAATATCATTTCTCTTTGTGCTTGCAGTTGTAAATAAGATTTAGCATCATCCAAAAACGCAGTTATAATCTTTCCCATGAAGGATCCTTTTATTCCCAAACCCATGGCAGCACGCATTGCCCTTCTAATTAAGCGGCGCGTTATATAAGAAGCGTCCTGGTTTCCAGGATGAACACCGTCGCCCACAAGAAAAGTAACTGCTCTACAGTGATCTAAAATGATACGAAATGCAGATAAATTGTCGTCATAAAGCTTTCCAGATAATTTTGTTAGTACTACCTTTGGTGATTGAAAAAAGGGCGTATTGTACACATCACGATCTGAATTAACAGCCGCACATATTCTTTCAAGACCGCCTCCATAATCGATATTTGGTTTATCTAGAGCAGCAAAGCTATTTTCGCCTACTTTCTGATGAGACATAAAAACATTATTCCCAATTTCTAAAAATCTTCCAGTCTCACTGGCTGGATGATCCATTACATCACCAGTAGGTTCAAAATCAAAAAACATTTCACTATCTGGGCCACCCAATTCTCCAATGGGCATGTTTTTTGGTTGCCCCGATCTGGACCACCAATTCTCATTTGTATCATATAAAAATATGCGTCCTCCTCTTGAGGTGCCATAAAATTCCCCATCTTCTTCTATCTTTGGATTTATATTTTTAGCGTTAAACAGTTTTGTCCAAATTTCGATGGCTTCATTATCCCGATCAATACCAACAGAAGGATCACCCTTAAAAACAGTTACGTATAGATGATTTGGATCTATACCTAACACATCAGTTTGCCACTCAAAAATCCACTCTATTTGATTTTTTTTAAAATACACTGGGTTAGCTTTTAAATCCCAACGTCCAATCATTTCAAAAAATGTTAAATGAGAATTATCACCAACCTCTTCGATGTCACCAGTCCTGCAACATTTCTGAATATTTATAAGATTATTTCCAGAAGGATGTGTCTCACCAAGAAGATATGGAACCATTGGTTGCATTCCAGAGCCTGTAAATAAAGTTGAGGGATCATTTTCTGGAACTAAACTAGCTGATGGAATTTCATAAGCCCCCCTTTTTATCATAAATTCTGAATATGAAATTCTTATTTGGTCAGGTGTCATCTTTATAATCTCATAATTGTTTCTTTAATGGCTTTATTTGCTTCTAAACCAAGTTTCAAGAAGACACAAAAGCAGAAAATTATTTTATTGTTACAAAAAAATTCATACCCTTGCTTATACTATTATTTATAGCTAAAAGTAACTTACCTCGGGGAGCCTTATAGGCTGAGATGCATTCAGCAGACCCGTAGAACCTGATCCAGTTCATGCTGGCGTAGGGAAGGTCGAGACATCGCTCACCTAACCCACGATAACATAGGAGAATGCGATGATAAAAAATTTGACTACATTGATATTTTTTTTATCAACCACAACACTCTGCTTTGGGGACAATAATGTTTTAAAAGTCTATACCTATGACAGTTTCATATCTGAATGGGGTCCTGGGCCAGCTATCGAAAAAAGTTTTGAAGAAACCTGTCAATGTGATTTACAACTTATAGGTGCGGGGGATGGTGCTGCTCTCTTGGCAAGAGTTCAATTAGAGGGAAAGCAAACAGAAGCTGACGTTGTCTTAGGACTAGATACTAACTTAACAGCACGCGCAAAAGAAACTGGTTTGTTTACAAAGCATAATAAAATCTTAAACTTGAATTTACCGATATCTTGGAATGATGACACATTCATTCCTTTTGATTGGGGATACTTCTCTTTTGTTTATAATAGCGAAAAGGTAACCTCTGCACCAAAGAATTTTATCGAATTAGCAAAGCGTTCAGACCTCAAAATAGTAATACAAGACCCAAGAAGCTCTACACCTGGTCTTGGTTTGTTAATGTGGGTTAAGGCAGCTTATGGCGATGAAGCTAGTAAAGTTTGGAAAGGATTAGCTCCAAACATCCTAACTGTGACTAGGGGCTGGTCAGAGGCATATGGTTTATTTATGGATGGTGAAGCAGAGTTAGTACTTTCTTATACAACATCACCTGCCTACCATATAATTGCTGAAAATGACTTATCCAAAAAGGCTGCTATCTTTGAAGAAGGCCACTATATGCAAATAGAAGTTGCTGGAAAAGTGTTAGGAACTGATCAGTCAGATTTAGCTGATGAGTTTTTAGAATTTATGATTTCAGATACATTTCAATCAATAATTCCCACGACCAACTGGATGTACCCTGTCATAGATTTAAAATCAAACTTAGATAAAGCTTTCTTATCACCAGTATCAAAAAACAAATCATTAATTTTTGACGCTAACACTGCTCAAGAAGTTAGAGATTCGGCATTAAGTGAATGGTTAGAAATATTAAGCAAATAAAAATAACAAGTCTTTTAGGATGGATCTCCCTGATCCTCCTAATACTCTTAACGCTTGGCACATTGACAGTTATTTTATTTCATTCTCATAGTGATTTTGAATTAACCCCAACTGATTTCAAAGTAATTAAATTTACACTTTATCAGGCAGGCATATCTGCCTTAATTAGTTCAATATTGGGCATGTTTCTAGCCAGATCTTTGATGCGACAATCTTTTGTGGGTAAATCTGTTTTAATTACTATTCTTGGCGCACCATTTATTTTACCAACCGTTGTTGCAATTTTAGGACTCATATCTGTATTTGGGCGTAATGGGCTTTTGAATAGTATTTTAGGTCCATTTGGATTTAAGACTCTCACTATTTACGGCTTACATGGCATTGTAATTGCAAACGTTTTTTTTAATCTTCCCCTCGTTTCTAGATTACTCTTACAAGGTTGGAAAACTATACCAGCTGAGCAATTTAGATTGGCCGAAAGTCTCTGTTTTACTCACAAGAATATTTTTCTACTAATCGAAGTGCCAATGTTGAAATCAAGAATGCCTGGTATTTTTGCAGTAGTATTTCTAATATGTATATCTTCATTTGCAATCGCCTTAACGTTAGGGGGTGGGCCAAAATCTACAACAATTGAATTAGCAATCTATCAAGCTTTTAGGTTTGACTTTGATTTAAATAAAGCTGCAAATCTAGCAATTTTCCAGTTTATATTATGTTTGGCAATTACAGTTATTGTTTTATGGAAACAACAAACCGAACTATTCCAAGTTAAATTTGATCGTCCCATTAATCGTTGGGATGTAGATGAAAAAAAATTATTAGATTGGATTATCATATGTATATGTTCAGTTTTTTTAATCACACCATTGGTAACGATTATTGCCGATGGTGCGTTAGCAATACATTTAGTAAATAAAGGCATATTAGTTGCGTTGCTTAAGTCTATTTCTGTTGCTACAGGCGCTGTTATTATATGCCTCTTCATAACTATCTCTCTTGGAAATGTTATTGCTTCTAACCATACCAGACTGGGAGTAAAATGGCTTATGGAAGGTACTGGCTATTTTGTAATTGCCACGTCTCCACTAGTAATAGGCACAGGTCTTTTTATATTTTTATATCCAATACTGAACCCTACAAAATTTGTCTTACCCATTACCGCATTAGTAAACGCTATAATGGCACTTCCCTTTAGTTTAAGAATTATTTTACCAGCAATGCAGAAAATTAATAAAGATTACGGCAAACTCTCTGATAGTATAGGGTTAAATGGATTTCATAGATTTTTCAAACTAACCTTACCACGCTTAAGAAATGAAATAGGCTTTGCAAGCGGATTGATAGCTGCGCTATCTATTGGTGATCTTGGAGTCGTTACACTATTCTCTGCACCACAATCAGGAACATTGCCATTAACAATTTATCGACTAATGGGGAGTTATCAAATGGAGGCAGCAAAAGCAGCAGCATTTATACTATTGATAACTTGTTTTTCAATTTTTCTATTAGCTGACAAATTAGGAAAATCAAATGCTTCATATAAATAATTTGATTGTAAAACTGAATTCATTTCATTTAAATATCAACTTTGAAATAAAACCTCAAACAATTACAGCGATCATTGGCCCGTCTGGAGCAGGAAAATCAACACTACTGGATGCTATCAGTGGTTTTAGTTCAGCTGAGAGCGGTACAGTTTATTGGAGAGAGCAATCCTTAAGAAGTTTAACACCCTCACTGCGACCCATAACAATAGTTTTTCAGGACAATAATTTATTTCCGCACTTAAATGTTTATCAAAACGTAGCTTTGGGTTTAACAACTAAACTAAGATACCAGTCTAAATTTAATAACCAAATTAATGATGCTTTGTTTAAAGTTGATATGTTAGATTATTCTGAAAAATACCCATCTCAATTATCTGGTGGGCAAAAAGGGAGAATTGCCCTCGCTCGTGCATTAGTAAGAAAAAAACCATTATTACTGCTGGATGAACCTTTTTCGGCTTTAGGGCCAGCACTCAGAAAAGAAATGTTAAATTTGGTAAAAAATATTTCCATAAAACATAAACTCACTGTTTTAATTGTTACTCATGACCCAAAGGAGCTCATTGGTGTATGCAAAGACGTTATTGTTGTTGCGGAAAATCAAGCCACTGGACCATATAATTTAGTAAATTTACTTAAAACCCCCCCCAAATCTTTAAATGATTATCTTTAAATTAAAAAGGTGACAAACCAGAAAAAGACTAAATCTAAATTTTTGTTTGTTTTCGTTTTATTGGGGCCCATAGTCTTTTATTCGTAAAGTAAAGCAACACCGCCAGAAGGCTTAAAAGCATCACAGCAACCAATCCCATTGTCTTTCTTGCCATCATCTTCGGTTCAGCCGCCCACATAAGAAATGCAGAGACATCTTCTGACATATGATGGACCGTACTAGAATGATTATCACGATATTCAACTAAATCATCCTCTAACGGAGGCGGCATTGAAATCCATCCACCCGGAAATGCTGTGTTTTCATAAAGTATTTCATCAGCTTCTTCCTTTTCATGCCCAGTATAACCACTTAGAATAGAAGCTATATATTCAGCACCACCCATGCCTTTAACTATCTGATTTATTCCTAATCCATAAGGTCCATGAAATCCTGCACGAGCTTTTGCCATCAGAGACAAGTCTGGAGCACTTAACATACCCGAACTGGGAAATTTATCAGATGGTATAGCTGACCTTGTATCATCAAGCTCCGGATCAAAAACATCAAATTGTTTTGCGTAAGCTTTTACCTGACTAATCTCCAAACTTGGCCCACCAGGATCTGCTAATGTTCTAATAGCAACGTGCTCTAAACCGTGGCAAGAAGCACAAACCTCGGTATATACTTGTAATCCTCTTTGTAATTGATGTTGATCAAAACGTCCAAAAGGTCCTTCAAAACTAAACTCAAAATCTTCAATATGTTGCTTTGAAGCTCCCGCAGCTAACAAGTTTGTTGCAAAACCTAGGCCAATAATTAATGCAAATGTGATATTTCTTATCATAATATAATTTCTCTATTAGTCCTATTCAACGGGTTCAGGTTTTGGAGGATAATGAGCATCAAAGTCTTCTTCAATAGTCGCTGGCACAGGCAAAGATTTCTCCATCACACCAAGAAGTGGAAGAATTATTAAGAAATATGCAAACCAGTAAGAAGAACCAATCAAAGCAATTGTACCATAAATACCTTCAGCTGGCATGGCGCCACACCACATTAGAACAAGAAAATCTATGCCCAACAACCAAAACCACCATTTAAAACTAGGTCTGTATCTTCCAGAACGAACTGAGGAAGTATCCAACCAAGGCGCTAATACCATAACAAATATTGCGCCAAACATCGCTGCCACTCCAAAAAACTTTGCATCAACAATGCCACCAGTAAGAAAACTTACCAACTGCACTGCCCATACATCTGCTGTAAAGGCTCTTAAAATTGCATAAAAAGGTAAATAATACCATTCTGGAACTATGTGTGCTGGGGTAACAAGTGGGTTTGCTGGAATATAATTATCGGGATGCCCAAGATAATTTGGCATAAATCCAACTAAGCCAAAAAACACAGCTAATATTACTGCTAAGGCAAAAATATCCTTTATTACATAGTAAGGGAAAAACGGAACAGTATCTTTTTCAGCTTCCGCCTTAGAACCTCTGCGAACCTCAACGCCAGTGGGATTATTATTACCTGTAGTATGAAAAGCCCAAATATGAAGTATAACAAGCCCAGCAATCAAAAATGGAAATAAATAGTGTAGGCTAAAGAACCGGTTCAAGGTGGCATTATCAACAGCAGGACCACCTAATATCCAAGTTTGTAAAGGCTCTCCAATGCCAGGTATTGCACCGAACAAGCCAGTAATTACTGTAGCTCCCCAAAACGACATTTGCCCCCAAGGTAGTACATACCCTAAAAAACCTGTTGCCATCATTAAAATATAAATTAGCATACCAATAATCCAAGTAACCTCTCTAGGAGCCTTATATGACCCATAGTACAAACCACGAAATATGTGAGCATAAACGGCAATAAAAAATAGAGATGCTCCATTCATGTGTAAATACCTAATTGCCCAACCAGCATTTACATCTCTCATAATGTGTTCGATTGAAGCAAACGCCAGATCAACGTGGGGAGTGTAATGCATCGCTAAAACAACACCGGTAATGATTTGCAGAACTAAGCATAACGTTAGTAGGCTGCCCCAAATCCACATCCAATTTAAATTTTTTGGCGTAGGAATAGTTAAGGTAGAGTATAAAACCCCCACAATAGGTAAGCGGGCATCTAGCCATTTTTCAAAGTTTGACTTTGGTTCATAATCATCATGTGGGATACCTGACATTTTATATTCTCACTTACCCAAGTTTAATCGTTGCATCATTAATAAAAGACGCTAAAGGAACAGGTAGATTTTCTGGCGCAGGGCCCTTACGTATTCGCCCAGAAGTATCATAATGTGAACCATGGCAAGGACAGAACCATCCTCCAAAATCACCAGCACCATCTCCAAGTGGAACGCATCCAAGATGGGTGCAAACACCCATCATAACTAACCATTCGCCTTTTTCATCCAAAGTTCGATTTTTATCATCAGCATCTGCTCCCAACACATTAGCATTTCTGCCCATTTCATCAGGCAGTTCAGAAATCATTGTTTCTCTAGCAAGAGTTATTTCACTTTCAGTACGTCGACGAATAAAAACTGGTTTCCCCAACCACTTAACTGTGATTTGAGTTCCTGGTTCTATATCTGAAATATCAATCTCGATAGAAGCAAGAGCTTGAACATCTGCACTCGGGTTCATTTGATTCACAAGTGGCCACACAGCAGCTCCTACCACAACGGCCCCAGTTCCTCCCGTAGCATAATACAAAAAATCTCGGCGAGTTGCCTGTTCGTCATCTTGTGACAAATGAGTTTCTCCTAAACTAATTGCTTAATCAAAAATATCTAATCTAGCTAGTTGCACCTAACCTTTCAAAAGGTTTACTACAAGTCAAATACATACGTCGACTGGACATTAGATCGCAGAGGTAATTTTAATGGCTCCAAAGCTACATTTAGCAGCTTATCAAACTGATTTAGCCCATAATTTGGGCTCAATGATTCGTCTATCTGCATGTTTTGGGGTTACTTTGGATATAATTGGGCCCTGTGGATTTCCACTTTCAGAAAAAAGTCTCAAAGAGGCGGCGTTAGATTATGGCGAAAAATGTGAAATGATTTTACATTCAGATTGGTCAAGCTTTAAAAAAATATCCATAAATAGAAGATTAGTACTTCTAAGTACTAAAGCAAAAAAAAATTTGTGGGAATTTGACTTCGAACTTAATGATACGCTTATCGTGGGTCGCGAAACACAAGGTGTACCTGATGATGTTTATAATCAATGCGCTTCAGCAGTCACCATACCAATGCCTGGTGGTGGCCGGAGCTTGAATGTTGCCATCTCAGCCGGAATTGCAGTTTCAGAAGCCACACGAAAAATAACATCTTAATAAAAAGATTAAATAATTTCTATTACACTTTTGTCTATTGAAAGCATGTACCCTTTACCACTGACATTACGTATTAATAACTCTGACACAATTTGATTTCCCAGGGAATCCCGTAATCTCTTAATTCGAGTCGCACCAGCAGCCTCTTCACAATCTGTAATTTTCTTTCCAGTTATGATAGATTCTATATTTGCCCCAGACAAATAATCCTCATCCATTCTAGCTTCACATAAAACAGAAATTGCCTCAAATAATGCTTCAGTTAAATTAAATTCGAGATCATTTATATAAACTAAATTTTCAGCCCGATTTATTATTACGCTATTTATATTTATACCAGCTCGCTCAACTCCCAGTAATTTTTTGTTCAATGTTATAATCAACACGATAAATACCATTGTACTTAATAGCAAAGTCATTGCGAAAATAACTAAAACAAAAATAATATATCTATAAGAAGATAAAACTTCTGAAAAAGCGGTACCAGAATTGGCTAAAACTTCTAATAATCGAATTTCATTACCGATTGGCATAATATCAGATTCTAAGAAGATTCGCTCAACTTTAACATTAAATTCATTAGCATCCGGCAAATTTGCAAAAAGTAAAATTGAGGTGATTACTAAAATCAAAAATAAAATAACAATAACTATAAAAGCTAATTTATTATTAGAGAAAAAATTGATTATATTATTAAAAATACCATTCTTTTTTTCAAAAGAGTAGGAAGTACTTACCTGCACTAGCTTTCCTTTTTTCTAAACCATTCTCATCAAATAATGACATAACGCCCAAAAGCAACCAACCACCAACTTCAATTCTCTTGCTAACTGCCCTTTCTGCTTTTTTTATGGTACACTGATTACTATCAACTTCCACAACACCATAATGCAATCTTAGAGGATTATTCTTTTTTGCCTTATAATCTGCAAAACAACTAGCGGAGGCAGGGCCACAAAAAACTATAAAAGAAAATACAAAAAAGATACGTTTGAATAACATAATTATAATTTGCAGTGAAAAAAACATTTTTGCAATAAAAAGACCCTGAAAAGGAATTTTAATTTTGAGTCCAAATTTTTTATTAGAGCGAAAATTAATTAATTCTGGGAAAAAAATAATTGCTGGAACTGATGAGGTTGGGCGAGGATCTTGGGCTGGTCCAGTGACCGCAGCAGCTGTCATCCTTGACCCTAAAAACATTCCTGATGGATTGGATGATAGCAAAAAGCTACCCAGATCAAAAAGAGAAGAATTATCAAAAAAAATAATGTCATGCGCATGTAAATATTCAATAACTCACATTGGAGTACAAGAAATTGATACATTAAATATTTTACACGCTTCTATGCTGGCAATGCACGAAGCAGTCAATGCCCTTGAAATCCATCTGAACCACGTACTTGTTGATGGAAATAAGATACCAAAACAATTAAAATTTCCTGCAACAGCGATTGTAAAAGGGGATAGTTTAAGCGTGTCAATTACTGCTGCATCTATTATCGCTAAAGTTGCTAGAGACCAATTAATGGTGGATTTGGCGCAACACTACCCCCAATATGGATGGAAAACCAACGTAGGTTACGGCACAAAACTACATATTGCTGGACTTTCTAAATATGGGATTACACCACATCATAGGGTTTCATTTAAACCCATACACAATATGTTGTAGCAAGAAAATTATCTAACCTATTGATTTAAAAAAAGAATTGACGCCGAATCATCTTTGACTCATGTTGAGGCAAACAAAAAGCACGAAAAGTGTAGTCTGAGGCAGAAATGAAACAAGAACCAAAAACAGAAAAGCTGTGCACTTTACCGCGGAATGAAATTATCGCTGGCGATTGCATATCAACGATGAATACTCTTCCTGAACGTTCAGTCGATCTGATTTTCGCAGATCCACCTTACAATTTGCAATTAAAGGGAGATTTGCATCGTCCAGATTCATCGAAGGTTGACGCTGTTAACAATGATTGGGACAAATTTGCAAGTTTTGACTCTTACGACAATTTTACAAATAATTGGTTAAAAGCTGCTTATAGGATTTTGAAGCCGAATGGTGCAATTTGGGTTATTGGTAGCTATCACAATATTTTCAGAGTCGGGGCTAAACTACAAGATAATGGGTATTGGATATTAAACGATGTTATTTGGCGAAAAACAAACCCAATGCCTAATTTTCGTGGAATGCGTTTAACTAACGCGCATGAAACATTAATTTGGGCCGCCAAGTCAGAGAAATCAAAGTATACATTTAATTACGAAGCCATGAAAGCAATGAATGAAGGTATTCAAATGCGTTCGGATTGGATAATACCCATTTGTAATGGTCACGAACGCCTGAAGAATAAAAATGGGGACAAAGCACACCCAACTCAAAAACCTGAAGCATTGCTGCATAGAATAATCCTTTCTACTACAAATCCTGGTGACGTGATTTTAGATCCATTTTTTGGTAGCGGAACAACTGGTGCAGTGGCAAAAAAACTTGGTAGGGATTTTATTGGAATTGAGCAAGAAGAAGCATATAGAATAGTAGCAAATAGGCGAATTAAAGAAACGCGAAAATACGACCGTGAAGCCTTAGAAGTTACTCAATCAAAAAGGATGGAGCCAAGAGTTCCATTTGGGCAACTCGTTGAAAGAGGATTGCTCCAGCCAGGTGAAACTTTAGAAAGTTTAAATGGCCGTCATAAAGCAAAAGTCAGGGCAGACGGAACTCTAATTTCAACAGAAACCAAAGGATCCATACATCAAGTAAGTGCTGCCTTGGAAGGAGCGCCATCTTGCAATGGATGGACCTACTGGTGCTTCAAGAGAGAGGGTAAAAGTGTGCCTATCGACCTTTTAAGACAACAAATTCGATCTGAAATGCAGGGATAAAATAAAGAATTTTGGCGAATTTCAAATTAATGAGTAAATAACAATGGTGCCTGTGGCCTGACCACTAAAACGTAACTGCCCCACGCTTTTAGCGTGGGGTTTTTTTAATTAATCCTCCGAAATCAAATACAAATCATAAGCTTTCCGCATTACAGTTGGCATATCACTTGAATTAAAATTTTTTAATGGAATAAAAAAATATGGATCTAAGGACCGTTTAATAATAGCTCGATATATATTTAATTCTAAATTGAAATGCGTAAACGTATGTCGCACAAGACCCGGAACAAGCACCCAATCGGCAGACAAAGGAGGGCGTGAACTTGGGCACTCAGACCAATCTGTGGAAGGCCAACCCAACATACCTCCTAATAAACCATTTTCTGCACGTCTTTCTAATAAAAATCCATTAGTCGGATGAACACCTATGAACAATGAGCCGAACTTTAATGGCTTGTTCTTTTTAGGTAGTTTTTTCGGCAACAGTTCAGCATTACCAATTATATATGCTTTACAAGCAAAGTTGACTGGACATCCGCTGCAGTGGGGTCTTGTCGGCGTACAGATCATTGCACCTAAATCCATTATTGCTTGATTATGATCACCAGGTCGATGGCTAGAAAGGTTAGATTGGGCCAAAATTTTTAGTTCGCCCTTGCTGTCTGGTAGAGGATCCAAAATAGAATAATATCTTGAAATTACTCTTTCTACGTTACCATCCAAGACAGCATGTGGTCTTGAAAAAGCAATAGATAAAATTGCTGATGCAGTATATGGCCCAATACCTGGGAGCTTTATCAATTTCTCATAAGACTGTGGAAAAAATCCATCATATTGCGCCACAATTATTCTCGCACACTTCAATAAGTTTCGAGCTCTTGCATAGTACCCTAGCCCAGCCCAACTCGCCATAACATCATGATCATAGGCATTTGAGAGTTCTGTTATGTTTGGCCATTTTGTCGTAAATTTGTTAAAATACGATGAAACTGTCACAACCGTGGTTTGTTGCAACATTATTTCAGACAACCATATAAAATATGGATTTGGTTTTTTCTGTGAATTTGGTGGCAGCCTCCAAGGCATAACTCTGGCATTTTTGTCATACCAGCTTAACAAACTTTCAGAAAAATCTTTATCCTTGTTCATATGCATATTCAGCAATTTATAATTTTATAATTTTCCAGAGTTACATTAAATCATTAAAGTTTTCAAAATACTTTAAATGTCAAAGTAGTAAGTGTACGTTTAATACCTTTTATAGTCAGTAAGTTATCATTAATAAATTCACCAATATCTTTTCCATCAGGAATATATAACTTCAACAAAAGATCAAATGTTCCACTAGTAGAATATAATTCTGATTCAATTTCCTTTAAAGTTATTTCTTCAGCGACCTTAAAAATTTTTCCAGGTTTGCAACGAATTTGAACAAACACGCAATTCATAATTTCTCCCCTACTAAATAAATTAAACCAAATATTAATATGCAAGTTCTATACCAAATTAATAATTTAAACGGAACATAATTTTTTATCACTAAATAAATTTTATGTAATTTTTGATAAAGTCCCTTTTACTTTATCAACGCATTAGCTATCACAAAAATAACTAAAATTGGAGTATTTAAAATGGGTTATAACATTGTTGTTGTTGGAGCTACTGGTAACGTTGGTAGAGAAATGCTCAATATTTTAGCTGAACGTGAATTCCCAATTAGCAAAATTGCTGTTGTCGCATCTCGAAAATCAATAGGTACAGAGGTTACTTTTGCAGAAAGAGTTTTAAAAACTCAAAACCTTGAAACATTTAATTTCAGCGAATGGGATATAGCATTATTTGCGATTGGATCAGATGTTACAAAAATTTATGCACCCAAAGCTGCTAAATCTGGTTGCGTTGTTATCGATAATTCATCGTTATACCGGTACGATCCAGATGTTCCATTAATAGTTCCTGAAGTAAATCCAGAAGCTATTTTTGGTTATTCTAAAAAAAATATCATATCTAATCCAAATTGTTCCACCGCTCAGATGGTAGTCGCGCTTAAACCTTTACACGATAAAGCAAAGATAAAGCGTGTTGTAGTAAGTACATATCAATCTGTCTCTGGTTCCGGAAAAGAAGCAATCGATGAGCTTTGGAATCAGACAAAGGGAATTTATGTTCCAGGGCAAGAAGTGGCGCCGAAGGTCTATCCTAAGCAAATTGCTTTTAACGTAATTCCACATATTGATGAATTTATGGAAGATGGAATCACCAAAGAAGAATGGAAAATGGTTGCTGAAACAAAAAAAATTATCGATAAATCAATTAAGGTTACAGCGACCTGTGTGAGAGTACCAGTATTTGTAGGACATTCTGAAGCTGTGAACATAGAGTTTGAAGAGTTTTTAGATGAAGATAAGGCGCGAAGTATCCTACGAGAAGCTCCAGGAATCGTTATAGTGGATACACGCGAAAGCGGTGGATACATTACTCCAATCGAATGTGTTGGAGAATTTGCTACTTACATAAGTAGAATAAGACAGGATAGTACCATCGAAAATGGTTTAAATCTCTGGTGCGTTTCAGATAATTTAAGAAAAGGTGCAGCACTCAATGCAGTACAAATAGCTGAGATTTTAGGACAAAAAATTTTAAAAAAAGGTTAATCTCTCAATAACCAATAGCACATCCGTCCTTCCGTGGATCTGATGCACCTTCCAATACGCCCTGCTCCCAATTAATTTTTACTGCTTGCCCACCGCCTATTGGAGATTTTGGTACTTCAACTTTGTGTCCCATATTTTTTAGACCAGCCCTTACTAAAACAGTATAACCTCGTTCTAACATTAAATTTCCATTGTCATAAAAAGATCTTGGGCCATCTATAGCTTCCTGAATATTCATATCAAAATCTACTAAATTCGACATATAGCGAACATGGCCATTTGGCTGATATGCCCCACCCATTACTCCGAATGGCATTGTGAACTTATCAGACTGACGCAATATGCCGGGAATTATAGTATGCATTGGCCTTTTAAATCCAGCAGCCTCATTTGGATGCCCTCTTTCTAACGTAAATCCCGCACCCCTATTTTGGAAATTTATGCCAAATTTTTTTGAAGCCATACCCGATCCAAAGCTATGAAAAATAGAGTAGATCATTGATACGGCCATTTGATCTTTATCAACTACAGTCAAATAAACCGTGTCTTTATGAATAGAGCCCAGTGTTCTTTCTTTAAAATATGTTGCTTTAAGTGGGTCAATCAACAAAGCAAGCTTATTTGCAACTTCACTTGAGATCATGTGAGCCAACCGTTCAGTATAATCAAAATCAGCGATGAACCTATCACGAGCATCATAAGCTAATTTTGCAGCTTCAGTTTCAATATGAGTTCGCTTTATTCCAAAAGGCTCTAATGATCTTATATCAAAATTGCTCAATATATTTGCCATTAACAATGCTGTGGCACCTTGACCATTTGGGGGATGTTCAATTAACTCATAGCCCCCGTAGAAACCATTTATTGTTTCACAATAATTGCAATTTGTTTGAGCAAAATCTTCTAATGTATGGGTGCCACCTAAACCATTCAAGGAGTTGACCATATCAGTAGCGACCTCCCCTTCGTAAAAACCAGCTCTACCATTTTTTGAAATTAAGCGCAAAACCTCTGCTTGCCCTGGAGCTCTAAAAACTTGACCCATAGAAGGGGCTTTATCATTAATTAGGAAATGCTCTCTAGCATCACCTTTCAAGATTGAAGCAGCGTTGGCCCAATCAAATGCTGTGCGTGGCCCGACTGCTATTCCCTTTTCGGCATAATTAATGGCTGGGGCAAGGCTAAATTTAAGCCCCTTTTTACCCCAATCGTTTGAAAGTTGGCAGAAAGCATCAATTGCACCTGGAACCGTTACCGACTCAACTCCATAGAGTGGCATTGAAACAAAACCAGAACTTCGCATTTTTTCTGAATCCAAACCTAAAGGTGATCGCCCAGAGCCGTTTAATGCCACTGATTTATTTTCATTTGGAGGTTGAATCAAGACAAAGCAATCTCCCCCAATTCCAGTAGATTGAGGTTCACAAAAACCCAATAAAACTGCAGCTCCGATTGCAGCATCAATTGCATTTCCACCAGATTCTAATAACTGCACAGCTACTTTTGCAGCAAGCGGAGTAGATGTTGCACACATACCATTTGTTGAAAAAACTGAAGATCGGCCTCCAACCTGGAAATCACGCATTATTCACCCTAACACAAATTTATATTTGTAATAACACTTTAATCACAATTAATTATCGATCAATTACAAAATGAAAACTCAGTATAACAATCTGATACCTTGATAATTAAGGTAAAACCTCTACAATAAAATTATGAACATACACTTTGTATCAAATCAGACTATTTCAAAAAATTTACCCGAAATTATTAGCTTTCACAGGACAGAATTAGCACCAATACTTTCCGTATATGGAAAGATGGTCGCAACTGGGGAATGGAGGGACTACGGTATTTCTTCTTTGAGAGAGTTTGCTGTTTTTTCAGTTTTTAAAAGAACGTCAGAAAACCCTATATATCGAATTGAAAAGAGACCTAAGCTTTTCATGAAACAAAGTCAGTATTTAGTTTTAGGAATTGATGGCCAGATATTAAAACGTGGCAACGATTTAAAGATGTTATTGAGGTTTTTTGATAAAAAATTAATCAAATCAGTAAATATAGATTAGCTTTTTGGGAATTCGCGCAACCTAAAGTCACCATCACCCTTAAATTTAATTCTTTCAATTACCTTTTGTATTGATTCAATTTTAACAGACATATTAAAAGCATTAGCATGTATTAAATTAGAAGAGTTAGTAATTAGAGCTACATGTCCATCCCAAAAAATTAAGTCATTCCTTTTAAAATTAATATTAGCTGGAATTAACTGGAATGCCGCTTCTTGTTGATCACTATCACCAGGACATTTAATCGAACAACTCGATAAGGCCACCTGGACAATCCCCGAACAGTCAATTCCCCAACAGCTATTACCACCCCAAAGATACGGCACACCTAGAAATTTCTCAGCAACTTTAGCTGGGTCAGAACAGAATGTGCCAATCTCTTTTAAATGGGCTTTAGGTATATAACCACCATCGGTGGTTTTAAAAAAATCAGTAGTCTCACTTTCTATTTCTAAGTTAGAACCAAAAGATAAAACTTTTATAAATTCTTTCTTAATATCAGGGTGAGCATAAACATGCGTTGCCAAGGCAGAAACCCAATGAGTTAAACTTTGACTTTTCTTCCCTAAACTCGCACTTGCTATATATCCAACATAGCCATCACTCTCATTAAACCCAAAAGAAAAGTTATCTTTTTCCTCTAAAACTCGGAATCTATTACCATAAATAAGTTGTCTGATTCTCATCCCATTTGGTGAAGATAAAATATTCGCAACGCTATCAATAACCACCCTTACTGTTCCTTTGACCAACTTTGGAGCATTAAGCCTTGGTTTAATACCAATCCAACCCACTCGTTCATTTACTGGGAGCAGCCTTTTATCCATTATTTTTTTCAGTCTGATCTCTAATCATATAAAATAACGCTCTTGACGCCATTCCAACACCACCTTTTGGTCTGGAAATTTTCCTGATCTCTGACCACCCATAAATATCAAAATGAACAAATATTTTTGATTTTTCTACAAATTTCCTTAAAAATAACGCCGCTGTAATAGATCCCGCAAAAGCTGATTTTGGGGCATTGTCTAGATCGGCCACATCTGATTCAATCATTTTCTCATATGGATCCCAAAAAGGCAGTCTCCAAACAGGATCATAATACCTTTTTCCATTATCTGTAATTTTTTGAGCCAAATTATCATCGTCAGTAAAAAATGGCGCTATATCAGGTCCTAATGCAACTCGTGCTGCACCCGTTAATGTCGCCATACAAATCAAAAGATCTGGTTGCTCTTCATCTGCAAATGACAGCGCATCAGCCAAAACAAGTCGACCCTCCGCATCCGTATTATTAATCTCAACAGTTAACCCTTTTCTTGAATACAATATATCTTGTGGTCGAAAAGATTCTGAAGATATTGAATTTTCGACAGCTGGTATAAGTACCCGCAACCTTACATCTAATTTGGCTTCCATTATCATACTCGCTAGGCCAAGAACCGTAGCCGCACCACCCATATCTTTTTTCATCAAGCCCATAGAGCCCCCTGGCTTTATATTTAATCCACCAGTATCAAAACAAACTCCTTTTCCAACCAAGGTTACTTTGAATGAACGTTCATCTCCCCAAATGATATCAATTAATCTGGGTTTTTGTTTTGATGCTCTTCCAACAACATGTATCATTGGAAAGTTTTTTTTGAGGAGATCATCACCAACAGTGACTAAATATTTTGCTCCAAATCTGTCAGCTAAATTTTTTGATTCATTTGCCAACTCTTCAGGTCCCAGGTCTGATGCAGGTATATTTATTAAATCCCGGGTTAAATATTCTCCGTTTATTAAAGCGTCTAAGAGAGCTTTATTTGCGATTTCTTTTAATACTAAATGAATTTCATTGGGTAATTTTTTTTTATAATTGTCAAACTTGTATCCGTTTAATGCCCAGCCTAAAAAAGCTTCTGTAAAATCAAAACTATTAGGAGCATATGATATTTCATATGTACCCGTTCGCAACAAATCTCTAATTTTTGCAAAATGAAATCTGTCTCGCAAACGATCTGCAGTCTCACCCCAACCAAATAATACCTGTTCAATAGAACCAGATTTAGAAGGTACTATTAAAAAATCAAAGAGCGCTCCTTTAAAACCATTTGTTTTCACCCAACTTTGCACATAAGATGATTGTTTTTCATTCCATTGATTGAAATTTTCTTTATCAATTATTATAATCGGGTGAGTGTTTTCAGTTTCTAATGAGAAATGATCCATCTATCTTTCCTTACAAAATATCACTATTATTGATATATTAATAATTAATATAAACCATGTTTTAATTATAAAAAGTATTTTAATTATAATTAATTAAGTTTATGTCTTTAAGAAAAAATAAATAATAACTCGGTAGTAAAATTAATGTCAATTATCTCACCAATACCAAAATATTTAATAGAAAGGTATCGCAGTTGGAAAGCAACTGAATACGAAAGAAATAAAAACTGGTTTTATCATCTTGCGACTGAAGGACAGCACCCTAAAGCGATGGTAATATCGTGTTGTGATAGCAGAGTACACATAACATCAATTTTTGGCGCAGAGACTGGCGAGTTTTTTATACATCGAAATATAGCTAATTTAGTTCCTCCTTATGCCCCAAATGAAGATTATCACGGATCTTCAGCTGCAATAGAATATGCTGTAAAAAATCTTAACGTCGCTCATATAATAATCTTGGGGCACTCAAATTGTGGTGGCGTGAGACTATGCCATGACCTTTGTTCTAATCACAAATCCGATGATAAAGATAATGATGAGTTTATTTCGCAATGGATTGATATTTTAAAACCGGGTTATGAGAGAATAGATAAGAGCAAGACAGCTGAGGAACAAATAAACCAGCTGGAAAAAGAAGGTGTTCTTATATCACTTGAGAACCTCATTGGCTTCCCCTTTGTAAAAAGTGCACTTGAAAATGGCACACTTACCATACACGGCCTGTGGAATGACATCGGTAAGGGAAATGTGGAGTATTATGACGCAAAAAAGAGAAAATTTACCACTTTAAATAAGCATTAATTTTCTAAAAACCCAATTAATTCATTTGAACTTCAATATTATAATAATTTCCATGAAATTGCCCAAATAATGAGGCTATATCTGGGTGCTCAACAGGCTCACCTGTGTCGTCAATCAATAAGTTTTGTTCAGATACATATGCTGTATAATATGTGGTATCGTTCTCAGCCAATAAATGATAGTATGGCTGCTCTTTTTCTGGTCGACTATCTTCTGGAATTGAATGCCACCACTCTTCAGTATTTGAAAATATTGGGTCAATATCAAAGATAACACCTCTAAATGGATGTTTTTTGTGTTTGACTACTTGTCCAATATTATATTTAGCAGCTGTCTTAATCATCAGTTATCCTCTATACACTAGCTATATGATAGTCTTTCAATCAATTGGAGTCTATGCATCACAGTACTGAAATTTATTTTTTTTTGAGAAAATTTATGCTTTTAATTTTTACAGTCTTAAAAATAATTTCTCCAATATTTTTTCTCGGGATAATTGGATATTTTTGGGAAAAGACTAAAATAGAATATCCCATGAGATTTGTTACAAATTTGACAATGAATATTGCTCTTCCTTGTTTAGTATTTACCTCTTTAATGAATACACAGATAGAAACTAATTTATTAAGTTCAATAGTTTTTGCCACATTGATTAGCTATATTTTATTAGCTTTAATTTGTTTTTCTTTTGTTAAATTGATGAAGTTTGATATACCTACTTTTTTACCACCTATGATTTTTGGAAATACTGGAAACCTAGGCTTACCCCTTGCATTTTTTGCATTTGGAAACGATGGCTTAAGTTATGCCATAATCATATTTGCAATAATGATAATCTTATCTTTAACACTAGGAATTTGGATAATAAGTGGTGACAAAAATCTAACTAAATTATTTAAAGAGCCAATCGTTTGGGGTGCGGTGTTAGGCGCGATATGTTTATATTTTAATATTAAAACGCCTATTTTTATAACAAACTCATTAGAGCTAACTGGTCAAATCGCCATTCCTATTATGTTAATTACATTGGGTGTATCTGTTGCTAGGTTGAAGCTTACAAACCTAACAAGGGGTTTTTCAATTGTGTGCTTTAGAACGTTTATTTGTCTTTTATTTTCAATTAGCGTCGCTTTGGCTTTAAATTTACCAGAGGTGGCAGCAGCAGTTTTGATTTTACAATTAACTACCCCAATTGCGGTAACTTCGTACTTGCTTTCGGAAAAATTCAATAGAAATCCAAATGACGTGGCTAGTGTAGTTATCATTTCCACATTAATGTCAGTATTTTATATTCCAATAATTCTGAGTTTTCTGATTTAACTAACGGTTATTTTTAATTTTTTCTAATTCGAGCGTGGTATTGAATAAATTATTCTTCAGATTCCCACCAAGAAAAACATTGGTTAGTTTAACTATTACCTTTTCTTCCATAGAGTTTACTAATATCCACTGCTCTAAAGCTATTGGCTTATCCTTAAATGCCATCTCCATATAACCTATATTTGGATTTTCTAGGTCTTTGACTATCAATATTATTTTAGCTTTATCTGAATTAAAATAAACGTCCATATTAGCCATTTCCAAGCTCAGATCTGAAAATAACAATGCTCTAAATAGTGTCTTTTCCAACGAAAAATTTAGTGGAGGAGCATTAGATTGAAGATCAAAGATTGTCACAGATCCATGATTTACTAAAACGACACTATCGTTCGGTTCTTCATAATTCATTCTTAACTTACCCGGTTTTTTAATTAGTAAAATACCAGTAGATACTGAATTATCATTATTTATCTGTTCAAAATTAGCTTCTAAAGTTTCTATACTGTTTATATATAAAGTTAACTCTTTTAAACTTATTGAATCTGCTGCAACAATGGATGGCAAAAAGAGTATTAATAGATAAACACGATATAATATTTTCATAAGTCCTGATTTTTGTAAATTATCGTTTTAAGTTATATATTTTGCTCTGGGACTAAAACAATTCTTTTCCCAACATGATTTGCCTGACTTACTAAGCCTTCTTCTTCCATTCTTTCAACCAACCTAGCAGCCTTGTTATAACCTATGGCCATCTTTCTTTGAATGTAACTTGTGGAGCATTTACGGTCTCTTAATAAGATGGCAACCGCCTGATCATACTCAGCATCCTCCCCCTCTAAACCACTAGATAACCCTAGAACTTGATCAATATTATTTTCTTTATCTGCCGAGTTTCCTTCAACAACCCCATTGACGTAAACTGGAGGTCCAAAGGTTTTCAGATGATTGACAATTTCTTCAACCTCTTCATCAGAAACAAATGGGGCATGAACACGAATAATTTTTCCACCTCCAGCCATATAGAGCATATCCCCCATTCCTAATAATTGCTCAGCACCTTGCTCTCCCAAAATAGTTCTACTATCAATTTTAGAAGTAACTTGAAATGAAATCCGCGTGGGAAAATTAGCCTTTATTGTACCTGTTATTACGTCAACTGAAGGTCGTTGGGTGGCCATAATTAGATGAATACCTGATGCTCTTGCCATTTGCGCGAGTCTTTGTATGCAAGCTTCTATTTCTTTTCCCGCCACCATCATTAAATCTGCCATTTCATCCACCACTACAACTATATAGGGTAATTTTTTTGGCTCGAACTCTTCAGTTTCAAAAGTTGGCTCACCTGTATGGTCATCAAAGCCTGTTTGAATAGTCCTGCTGAACATCTCACCTTTAACTAATGTATCTTTTACCCGACCATTATAACCATCAATATTTCTTACCCCCATTTTGGACATTTTACGATATCGTTCTTCCATTTCTCCAACTACCCATTTTAAGGCTACAACTGCTTTTTTTGGATCAGTAACAACGGGTGATAACAAATGGGGTATTCCATCATACACACTCAGTTCAAGCATTTTTGGATCAATCATAATTAATCTGCATTCATCTGGTGTCAGCTTATAAAGTAGAGATAAAATCATAGTGTTAATTGCAACGGATTTTCCAGAACCTGTAGTGCCAGCAATCAATAAGTGAGGCATTTTTGACAAGTTAGCAACTATTGCTTCACCACCAATATCCTTTCCAAGAGCCAGTGGTAATTTAACATTACTATCTCCATAATCTCGCGCTGATAAAATTTCTCTTAAAACGACTTTCTCTCTTTGAGCGTTTGGTAGCTCAATTCCAATTACACTTCTTCCTGGCAGAGTTGAAACTCGGGCAGATAGTGCTGACATTGAGCGAGCTATATCTTCAGCCAACCCTATGACTCTACTTGCTTTTAAGCCTGGGGCAGGTTCAAGTTCGTACATCGTTACAACAGGACCTGGGCGAACTGAAACAATCTCACCACGCACACCGTAATCATCTAAAACATTCTCAAGCATTCTGGCATTTTCCTCTAAAGCCTCATCTGACAAATGATGTCGTACTATTTGAGTGGGGTTAGACAATAGTGATAAAGGTGGTGTTTCAAAAAGAACTGCTTTTTCGTTAAAATCTAATGACGGTTGTCTTTCTTTAATAGCAGCCCTACTTTGTTGTGGAGGAGCCGCAGCTGGAACAACTAAAGGTTTGGTTGAAATAAACTGTTTAGATTTGTTAACCGATTGATAGGCATTCACCCTATCATGCTGATCATCTAAAAGCTCATTATGTGAATTTATTTCTTGGTCATTAATTTTCACATCATGATCTTTTGTTATTTTTAAAGTTCGATTTTTTACTGCTTCAGAAATTTTATATTTTAAAGAATCTTTATTATCAAATTGCAAATTACCACTAATTTGAATAATTTCCGGGTTAAGAATATTAGGCTCAGAGACGTTTAAATTTTTAAGATTCGGTTCAATTAATGGTTTATTATCAAAACCACTATTTTGACGTTTTATAAAGAATTCTGATTTTTCCAAATTAGAGTTCTCTGTGATGTCTTCATTTGATTTCCTTGTTCTATAAAATAACAACTTCAAAATATTTGCAAATAGGTTTTTGATAAATATTTTTTGATACTTTAGGATATTTAGTAATATTAGAAATAACAATTTAGTTATATTTTTTAACTCTCGTTTATCAAATCCAAGAACTAATAATGCAGTAATTAAACTACAGATACCAAGAGTTACAATTATAGACACCGAGACAAAATCTGTTTCATTTGGCATTATGCTTATTAAAGATGCAAAAATTGTATCCCCAAATAACCCACCAAGGCCAAAGCTGTGAGGCCAACTAGACAATGCGGGAACTCCCGAAGCGAAAATGGATGATAAAGTAACCAATATTGGCAAGAGTACTACTCTATTAAGGAAAGAGTTCGAATTTAAATGGAATGTAAGCCGTATTGACCAAATAAACATGAAAATAGATAAAACCCAAGAACCTAAGCCAATTGTAACTATCATGGGAGCGGCAATACTGGAGGAAAAAACTTGAAAATTACTCAAAAATACTTCATCAAAAATAAGCTTTGCAAAGGATGGTCCAAAGGTAAAAAGCAATAAAACAAATGACCACACAATTGAGCAAAACAGTAAAAATATTCCAGCTAATTCCTGACCTCTTTTTTGAAGAAAAGTCTGAATATCCGAACTAAATAATGAATTCCGATCTTGTACTTGGTTTACCATTTATCCCTCAATTATATAAATTTTCTTTTATTAAATGTAATCCACGCGTAATATCATTAATTGACTCAACTAATGCCACTCGTATAAAGTTTTTACCTGGGTTTCCATTCGAAGTATCGCGACTTAAATAAGACCCTGGCAACACTTTTATACCCACTTTTCTCCATAAATTTATAGTTGCCTCCTCATCATTTTCAACTTCCAACCATAAGAAGAAACCACCCAAAGGAGATGAGTATGAAGGAACCTGGGAAAAAATTTTATCTGCAATTTTAAATTTCTCATTATATAAATTACGATTAATTTCAACGTGCTTTTCATCTTTCCACAGTTGCTCTGCCACCCTTTGCAAAGGTAGCGGAAGTGGTGCTCCAGCATAAGCACGCAATCTTTTCATTGCCTTTATATTCTCTGGTCCAGACGCAACAAAACCAGATCTAAGACCAGCCACATTTGATCTTTTTGACAGCGAGTGGAAAGAGACAATTCTCTCTGGATTGGCTTTGATCTTTTTTCCTGCTTCCAATATACCAATGGGTTGTTGGTGCCTATAGATCTCCGAATAACATTCATCTGCAAAAATACGGATATTAAATTTCTCTGCTAAATTTAGTAAGTTCACCCAATAGTTTTCTGACGCTATTGATCCCTGAGGGTTTGAGGGCGAACAAACATATATTACGGCCGCTTTCTCTAATAAATTTTTAGGCACTGAAGAAAAATCAGGCAAAAAATTATTTTTCTTAGTTGCATTTATATAAACTGGTTTAACATTTGAAGATAAGGCAGCAACCGCGTAAACTTGGTAAAATGGGTTTGGCATTAGTACAATTGACTGGGCACCATTTTTAAATTCAGGGCATAGTGCTTGAAGAGAGGAGCAAAGGCCTTCCCGTGTTCCATTTAAAGCCATAATTTCAGTCATTGAATCAATTGAAACACCATAACGCTTTTTTAACCATTTGCTAATAGCTTCAAGCAATTCTGGGGAACCATCATTTGGTGGGTATTGTCTGAACTCATTAATATTCTTTTCCAATATATTCTTTATCCAAATAGGAAAATCATGCTTTGGATCCCCCACTGACATATGCAATACTTCACTGCCTGCTGGATAATTGTCCAACAGCGAACGAAGTCGCGGAAACGCGTATTCCGGAAGGTTCGAAAACCGCTCTGGGAAATCCATTATTGCCTCAATATTACAAGATCTTATGTCTCGATTATTGTCACGTTACACGTGCAAGAGCTTTCGGTCTAGCATGATTAGCAATTTTTCTTTAAAACGTATCTTTTTTGTCCTTTAAACATCACTAGAGTCATGCATTTGATTGGTACCATTAGTATCCTGTAACCTTGTGCATAAGACTACAAACTATAAAGGGAAATTAAAGCTAATCAAAAATTATTCTAGTGCTATCAGTTGGACCTTACTCACTAAACAGATAGCATTTTTTCCAATACTATACCATTTCGTAACAATTTCGCCTCAGTATTTGGACGCCCTATCAACATAATTCCGCATGAAGGAATACCAGTAGGCAACGTCAAAGCACATGCACCTAAGAAATTACATAGCCGAGTATTTCGCAAAGCTAAAAGATTCTGGGTATCATAATATTGATCGTCTTTAATTAATCTCTCCATATTTGGGGGTAGAATAGGTGATGTTGGCATCAAAATAAAATCGTAATGCATCGTTTTTTCAAAGAAACTTTGCCTGAGTAGCTTTAATTTACGCCATTTATCTACATATTCGGCACCAGAAGTAGCTTTTCCACTCCTAAATCTTTTAAGTATCTGTGAAAACATAACCTCTGGTGTTTTTTCAATATGCCCAAACCACGTCCCATAGGCTTCAGTTGTAACTAACGGCCCTCCGAGGCTCATAGCACCCTCAACTTCAGAAAAGCTTTTGTAATCAATCTCATTTCCTTCAGCCTCAAGAATATCTACAACACTAGCGAAACTATTTTGAGAATCAGAACAAAGATTATCCATCACAACGTTTTCAATTATTAGTATTCTTACTCCATCTAATGAGGAATTTGATAAATCTGCTACTTTACTTCCCTCAAGTGCAGAAAGCATAAAATTTGCGTCAGATACGGTTCTGCATAAAGGACCAACTGTATCAAAACTCTCTGACAAAGGTACAACACCTTGTAATGACAACCGACCTACAGTCGTTTTTAACCCAACAAGATCATTCCATGCACTTGGCACTCTAACTGAGCCACCAGTATCAGATCCAATACCGCAAGAAGCCAAATCGAATGCTACAGAAGCCGCGGCCCCTGATGATGAACCACCCGCAACTGCATCATAATTATTTACGCACGGCGGGCTCTGCGTTACTGGATTAAGGCCAAGACCAGAGAATGCTAACTCAGACATATGCGTCTTTCCCAAGCAAATTAATCCTGCTTCCGTTGCGTTTTTAACTACCTCGGCATCACTTTGTGGAATCCTTCCTTTTAGCAACCCAGTTCCTGCTTCAGTTAATACGCCAGCAGTATCAAACAAATCTTTCCAAGAAATAGGAACTCCATCCAAGTGGCTTCTACGCATTCCACTCTTCATACGCTCGGAAGAAGCTTTAGCTTCAGATCTTGCTCGATCAAAAGTAACTACAGAATAGATCTTATCTTTAAAGTCATGGTTTTGTATTGCATTTAAATAAATCTCCGTCAGCTCAATAGGATCAATTTTTCCAACAGATATTAAATTCCCTAAATTAGTAGTACTTTCAGATAGCCACGAAACAGACATTTTTTTCTCCATTTTATTACAGGATTTATTTTACTCACGTACTGGACAAATACTATACCTAGGCCATATTCAACATTATGGCTGACAACACTCAAGTATTAATTATCGGTGGAGGTATTAATGGTGCTACTTTAGCTCTTCTACTTGGTCAAAATAATATAAAAGTAACCCTGTGTGAACCAAATGCTATATTAAGTAAAAAAAACCTAGTTTTTGATGGTAGGGCATACGCTCTCGCGTTATCCACACAAAAAATGCTTAAATCTATTGATATTTGGGACAAATTAAAACACAACAGTGAGCCCATATTAGATATTAGAATAGGTGAAAATAATCATAAAGACTCATTGTCAAAAACTTTTCTGCATTTTTGCCATTATGAGATGGCTGAAAATGCTGATCCAATGGGCTATATATTAGAAGATAGGCATCTTCGATCAGAGCTAATTCATAAAATAAAAAAATGCAAAAACATCTCTATAAAAGACAAATGTTCTATTATAGAACACCAAATTAATCCTGAATGTGTTGTTTCAAAACTATCAAACGAAGAGGTAATTAAAAGCACGCTGGTTATAGGGAGTGACGGACAAAACAGTCAAACAGCTAAATTTGCAAATATCAATCATTTCGGTTGGGACTATAAGCAAATGTCACTTGTATGCGCAATTAAGCATGAAAAACCACATAATGGCTGTGCTTATCAATTTTTCAAACCTTCTGGACCAATTGCAATTCTGCCATTACCAGCAAATCATTCCTCCATTGTTTGGACAGAAAAGCCAGATTTGGCACAAGAAATAAATAAAATGAAGCCTAACGAATACATAAGTGCCCTAAAGTCTAGGATTGGCGCAGATTTAGGTAATATATCTCTTTCAGGTGAAAGGTTTTTATTTCCCTTAAAGCTTTCACTAGCAGAAAATTTCATTTCTAACAGAATAGCACTAGTTGGGGACTCTGCACATGGTATTCATCCATTGGCAGGCCAAGGATTAAATTTAGGTATGAGAGATATCGCGTCGTTAATTGAAGTCATTGTAACCGCAGTGAGGCGGGGTGAAGATATAGGCTCTTCATCAGTTCTAAAAAGATACGAAAATTGGCGCAAATTTGAAACATCATCAATGGCTGCATCAACCGATATAATCAATAGAATGTTTTCTCATAATAATCAGATTTTAAAATTAGCAACAGCCATAGGGCTAAAAGCAATCAATTCAAACCCATTTTTAAAAAAATATATTATGAGGGAAGCCGCAGGTTTAAACGGAGATCTACCCAAGCTTTTACAAGGTAAATCACTCTAACTTTCTTGCCTCACTTATTATTAATACAGGTATCCCATCTCGAATTGGAAAAGCTAACTTGGCGTTTTGGGATATTAGCTCACTATTTTTTTCATCGTATTGAAGAACACTATGTGAAATAGGACATACAAGACATTCTAGCATCTTTTTATCTGATAAAACTATTTCCACGCTATTGAAGCCCCCCTGCATCACCACCATGAACCGAAAATTCCATTAAAGTTGTAATCATTTCTCTTCTGCTACATAAATTTTTTGATTCCAAAAGGGCTTGTTTTTCTTCAACAACAAAAGGACATAACATTGATAAAGAATTAATAAGTAGCTCTTCATCAGCATCCCTCAAAGATTCCCAGTCTGTTTTTAAACCAGTTACTGAAAAATATTTTTTTAGTAACTCAAAAAACTTATCTCGGTTAAAATCATTATCAATTATTTTTTTATTCTGATCATTCTCAAAACCTTGCCAATTAATTTTAGCTTTAGTAAAGGGACTAAAACTTTCCACAAGGCTTTCTATTTTAAACCTAGAAATTCCAGTCAAAGTAATCATATAGCGCCCATCATCTGTTTCAGAGAAGCTACTTATTCGACCGGCACACCCTATGGAATATAACTCATCGTTATTATTATTTATCGTGCTTTGAATGGGTTGCACCATTCCAATTAAACGTGAGGTTGATTGTAAAGCCTCATTAAGCATTTCTAGGTATCTAGGTTCAAAAATATGTAATGGAAGTTTCGACCTCGGCAGCAGCAGCGCTCCAGGTAGGGCAAAAATAGGTAATATATACGGTAAATCAACTTTTCTTTTCATAATTTTAATCTAGAACTATTTATACATTAAGCAAAAATAATTGAACTGAGCTGTCGCCGTCCTTTTAAAGCAATTGGGTCATTCGTTTTCATTGAATCAAATATTTTCATTAATTGAGCCTTAGCTAATCCTTGGTTCCACTCTATATCATTTCTCAATATTTCCAATAAATTTTCTACTGCACCCTCTGTATCACCATTTGAATGCATCAAAACTGCCAACTCCATACATGCTTGATAGTTTTTTGGCTCCGAAATCACTAAAAGTCGTAAATCATCAATTGACGCATAAGAAGCAGCCTGACTTGCCAGTTCTAATTGTGCCCTTATCGGATTTAAATCCTTGGCATTTTCCAAGTCTTTTGGAAGACCTTCCATAACATTTTGTGCCTTATTTAACTCACCTAAACCTAAATAACTTCTGACAAGACCAGAATAAGCCGTTACAAATTTCGGATCTTGCTCAATTACAGCAGAAAAAACTTCCAAAGCATCTGAGAATTCACCATCTTCTAACATTTTTTCTGCCATCTCCATCGCAGAGTCCAAACCTTCTTCTTCTTTAGTATTAGGGCTTAGTGAAATAACTTTCTTAACAAAATCCTTTATTTCGGTTGGGGTTTTTAGTCCTTGAAAGCCATCAACTGGTTGCCCATCAATGAAGGCAAACACTGCAGGAATCGATTGAATACGCATTTGCTGAGCAATTGATTGATTTTGATCAATATCAATTTTTACCATTTTAACATGACTAGAATTTGCCTTAACCTCTGCTTCTAATGCTGGACCCAAAGTTTTACACGGGCCACACCAAGGAGCCCAAAAATCCACAATTACTGGTTGTTTTTTGCTTTCTTCAACAACATCTTCCATAAACGTTGCCTCTGAAGCATCAACAATTAGATCGTCTTCTAGTGGTTTTTGAATTAAGTCCATTTTTTAATCTCCGTTTGCCTAATATTGCATTAAGTACTCCAGTAATAAGCTACAAGCACAATAATTAAATTTAACTGCAATTGATAATTAATTTATATTTCATCAAACACTGTAAATATTGGAGCATGATCTGAGGGCCTGTCCCAACCTCTCGCCTCCCGAAAAATGGAGTTTTCAAATTTTAATCCACTTAAATCTGATGATACCCAAATGTGGTCAAGTCTTCTTCCCTTATCAGCCAAATGCCAATTTTTTGCTCTGTAAGACCACCAAGAATACAGTTTCCCATTTGGCGTAGCTTTACGAAAAACATCTATCCAATTCCCAGCCCTCATGACCTCTGATAGTTTTTCAATTTCTATTGGTGTATGTGATACAATTTTAGATAATTTCTTATGGTCCCAAACATCATCTTCGTGTGGTGCAATATTTAAATCTCCCACTAATATCGCCCTTTTTTGCTCATTAGAGTCAAACCACTTTTTCATAGCGTCTAAAAATGCCAACTTTTGTGCAAATTTTAAATTCGTGTCAATATTTGGCTCATCACCACCCGCTGGTACATAAAAATTATGAATAATAAAGCCATTTTCGAGATGACCAGCTATGTGCCTAGCATGCTTTAAATCAGCAAAATCAATTGAAAATTCATCAATAATGGGTAGTTTAGAAAAAATAGCAACCCCATTGTAACCTTTCTGACCACTGGCAACCATATGTTCATAGCCAAGATCGCGAAAACCTTGAATTGGAATTTTTTCTACAGGAGATTTGCATTCTTGGAGACAGATAACATCAGGACAGTGCTGTTTTAATAATCTCAGGACTTGAGCTTCCCGCAGTCTTATTGAATTAATATTCCAAGAACAAATCTTCATAAACGCACCCATAAATTAAATCAAATAAAGAAATTAAATTGATAAAAGATAACCACCTTTTTCCGTGGAAATAAGATTATCACTATCAAGTTTTTTCCGCAAATGATATAAATGCGTCTCTAAAGTATGGGTGGTAATACCACGACTATACCCCCATACTTCATTAAGTAATATTTCCTTAGTAATAACTTTGTTTGCTGAATTATAAAGAAATAGTAGTATATCCGATTCCTTTTCAGTTAATCTTATTTCCAAATTAACCTTATTCACGATGAGCTTTTTAATCGGATAGAATTTAATATTATTCAGATAAATTACTTTTGATAATTTTCTTTTAATAATATCAAAAATAACCTGTTCGAAAAATTCATAGTTAAATGGTTTATCAATAAAAATACAATCAGTGGTCTTGTCTAATTTTGATTTTATCAAGTGACCAAAACTATCATTCAAAATTATTATTTCACAAGAAAATTTATTAATTCTTATATGATTTTCAATTTCTAAAAGTTCTAGTTTTTTTGGCTCAGTGTTATATACTATCAAGTCAAGATCATTGTGTTTTATATAGTCTGCCAAATTATGAAAAACGTCAATTTCTAAGAAATTCAACAGTTCAAATTGATCAAATAGGGCTTGATTTAAATTAACATCTGAGCTTACTAAAACTACTTTTCCAATATCATTAATCATCTTTTATGGCCATATATTTAAATAGAATATATTCTATCATTTATTATGTATATTAAAAATATTTAATTAATCATATATTAATAATCAGAATACCTTCACTTTTTAATAAATGGCTATATAGCTTATTTATAAATCGTTAATTGTTAGGAAAAGAATTTTGTTTTCGCCCACCGCCATAGAATTATTACATAGAGCGCAAAATGATCTGCGTATTGGCCTACCCATTTGTATCATAGATCAAAATCAACGGTGGCTAATTTTTGCTATCGAAACTATTTCAAAAGACCAGTTTTCAAAATTAAGTGATAAAACTGAATTTAGCATAACAAAAAGACGTGCAGCAACTTTGAAAGCGACGGCTTATGATAAAGATATTGGCCGATTTAAATTAGATAAGGCCAAACATTGGCGGTGGGTAAAAGCTATTGCTGATCCAGCTGATGACCTAAATTATCCAATGAAAGGGCCTTTTGTGCCAATAAGAATGGGATCTCCGAATGCACATGAAATTGGCATACAGCTTTGTAAACAAGCTAAGTTGTTGCCTGCAGTTTTAGCACAGAAGATTGAAAAAGATATTAAGCATATAACCAGCATCACAGTTGAAAATATCATCCTGGTCGCTCAAAATAAAAATATTACTAAAATAATCAGTGCCAATTTGCCAATCAAAGTGTCGAAGTCCTGCAAATTACATATTTTTCGACCAGAAAACGGGACTGAAGAAAACTACGCAATAGAAATTGGTACACCTGATCGATCAGTACCTGTTCTTTGCCGAATTCATTCGGCATGCTTCACAGGGGATTTATTAGGTTCTTTGAAATGTGATTGCGGCGCGCAATTAAATAAGGCTTTAGAGCAAATGGGTAAGGAAAAAAATGGTGTCCTATTATATTTAAATCAAGAAGGGAGAGGAATTGGATTAACAAATAAAATGCGGGCATATGCACTGCAAAACCAAGGATTTGACACAGTTGAAGCTAACCACAGATTGGGTTTTGAAGATGAAGAACGAGACTTTGAAATCGCAGCTAGTATTTTAAAGAGTTTAGGGTTTGATTCTACCCGTCTTCTGACCAATAACCCTAAAAAAATGGAAATGATGAATCGCTCTGGAATTAAAGTAGTTGAGAGAATTTCGTTAAATGTGGGTAAAACAGTTGAAAATACAAAGTACTTGGCAACTAAAGTAAAGAAAAGTGGGCATTTTAGTTGATGAAGCAATTTTGTGATCTTCTAGTAGGTAAATGGGGAGCTCAAATTAAGGGGTATCATTTTCCCTGTTCAGTAGGTCGATCAGGCATTGGAAAAAAAACTCAGGAAGGGGACGGTATTACTCCTGAAGGAACATGGGATTTGGTATTTTTCATGGGCAGAACTGATAGACTTTGCCCAAATATTGCTCAGAAAATAAACATCAGGGATGTTTGGTCGGATGATTCACTTGACCCTGAATACAATCACTTGAGAAAACCCAACAATAAATTTAGTGGTGAAAGACTTTGGAGATCAGACCCAATTTATGATTTAATTGGTGTGACTAACTTTAATTGGCCTAACTCTGTACCAGGAGCGGGCTCTGCCATTTTTTTACATACTTGGAGAAAACCACGTCACCCAACTGAAGGCTGTGTAGCATTTTCGTTAAATAACCTTAAAATGATTTTGAAATTATGGGAACCAAGGTCAAGAGTTATAATTAAGGCATAGAAGTACGTTCACCAAAAATAGCCGAACCAACACGTACATGTGTTGCTCCAAACAAAATAGCAGTTTCAAAATCTGAACTCATCCCCATTGATAGCATCTCAACATCATTTCTTTCTTTTATTTTTTTCAATAAAGCAAAGTGTAATGAAGGTTCCTCATTTACGGGTGGAATACACATTAACCCCTCAATTGGAAGGTCCATTAATCTACATTCTTTAATGAATGAATCAATTTGATCAGGCAGTACTCCTGCTTTTTGAGGTTCCTCTCCCGTATTAACTTGTATAAACAATGAAGGGCAAAAACCTTTTTCTTGCGTCAAACTTGCAAGCGATTTTGCTAATTTAATACGATCCAGTGTCTGTATAACATTAAAAAGATCAAAAGCCTGGCGAGCCTTATTTGTTTGCAGTGGTCCGATTAAATGAAGTTCAATATTATCATAATTATTTTGGAAACTAGGCCATTTACTGAAAGCCTCTTGAACTCTATTTTCACCAAAACATCGATGGCCTTCTTTTAAGATAATTTCAATTTTTTCATTTGATTGAACTTTTGAGACTGCAATTAACTTAACTGAACCTATTTTTTTTTTTACTATCTGTTCAGACTTATTTATTAAAATTTTTACTTTTGATAATTGCATATTTTATTAAACGCCCCAAATCTAAATAGTTTATTATTCTTGTAAACGATTTTTAAAGAAATAGTATTATAAATAAAAAAGAGCGGGAAAATCCCGCTCTTTCCTTAACAAATAATCCAAATGGATTAGAAGCCGAAGTGTACGCCAGCACCAACTGTTGTTGCGCCGCCTGCACTAGTAACACCAGCTTGCATTGATGCACCACCACCTAGAGACTGATTATAACGCAGTCCATAGTTGTTAGATGCACCTAATGTTTTACCAGCGAATACATAAACACTACCAGCCGCCATTGGCGCGCTTACTGTTGCCATGTATCCAGTACCAGAACCTGACTGTTGAGCCATTCTAAGACCAACACCCATACCGCCCATTGAGCCAGAGTAGTTTATTGAAACTGTTTGGTTGCTTGCAGCGTTGTTGTCAAAACCAACACCAACTTTGCCGTCACCTAAAGCCATAGAGATCGCTGCTTCTGTGTCATTACCATTACCACCAGAAACAGAAACACTTGCTCCACCTAGTGCCATGTCTAAACGTACAACGTTTGGACCTGCGCCACCTGAAGAAGTAGATGCCCAATCCCAACTATCATTAGTTACGTCTGCACAACCCCACATTACGGCGCCACAGCCCCATAATCCAGAAGTCCAGCCAATAGCACCAGCGCCATTACCGGCTGTTAGTGTCATTGCACCATTTGAAATAGTCAAACGTGGTCCAGCAAATGAACCAGTTGCTGCGGCTGTGTTTTGACCACCGTGCTGATAACGTGTCCATGCGCTCATTGATAATCCGCCATCAGAAGTTGCACTTCCTGAAAAGCTGATACGATTACGTATATAGTTTGAAGTTGTGCTTCCAGAGTTTGCTACGCCTATACGGCCGTAACCACTAACGGAAACATCTGCTGCTGCTGCGCCTGCAAGCAGGGTCAGAGCAGAAGTAGTAAGAAGAACTTTTTTCATTGTTTTCCCTCGATTAAGTTAATACTGCGCCTCAATTCAGGGAATCCGAACTGAGTTGTGGTATTAAATCTACTTTTATTCCTTACTGGTCAAGCAAGTCTCGCTATTTAATTCCAATGAAATTGGTATGTGATGCTAAGAAGTCACACTAATATTATTACCAAAAGCATGTTATCTCAACCACAATGTACTTGAAGAGACAGCTTAATGACGTTTATACCAATATTTAATAACGATATGGAGATTAAATTGATAAGAAGTCAAAATCTAAGCGTTTGCGCGATAATCATCTTTATTCTAGCGGGATGTAGTATGGGAAGTCTATTAACTAACAATTCTGAGCAATCATCAAACAAAACTACTGAATTTAATAAGAACCCTAACAATCAGTCTGCAACAACTAGCGGTAGAATTCTTGATCTGCTATCCAGTTCAGAAGATTCTGAAACGGTGTTTAAAGTTAACAGATATATTTGGAAAGCCTCACTTGAGGTTTTAAATTTCCTACCCATTGAGGGTGTAGACCCTTTTTCAGGTATCATAACAACTGGATGGGGTACACCACCAGGAACAGATACTTTGTATCGCGCAACCGTATATATTCAAGACCCATCATTGGACGCTCGTTCTTTAAAAGTGGCTCTACTAAAGAAAACAGGACCAGCTGACAAAAAAACCATAAGAATTATTGAAAATGCCATCTTAAGCAGAGCAAGGCAGCTTCGCATTAGTGATGATAAATTGTAATTTAGTAAGTATGGCATTTAAAATTAAGACAGTCGTGAGGATAAATAATGTCTCGATATAATTCACGGATATCAGAGCCAAAATGGCAAGAAAAATGGAAAAAATCTAAAATATTTCTTGCACAACGTGATGAAAAACAAAAAAAATATTACGTATTAGAAATGTTTCCTTATCCTTCTGGTAGGATTCACATGGGTCACGTAAGAAACTACACGATGGGCGATGTAGTTGCGCGTTTTAAATCTGCCAGTGGATATAACGTTTTGCACCCCATGGGTTGGGATGCGTTTGGTTTGCCTGCAGAAAACGCTGCAATGGAAAAGGGAATTCATCCCGGGGATTGGACGTATCAAAATATTTCTGACATGAGAGATCAAATGCTGCCGCTGGGTCTTTCGATCGACTGGTCTAGGGAGTTTGCAACGTGCGACCCGGAATACTACGGCCATCAACAAGCTATGTTTATTGACATGATAAATAAAGGGTTAGTTTACCGTAAAAGTGCCCTAGTTAATTGGGATCCTGTAGATCTGACAGTCCTGGCAAATGAACAAGTTGAAGCAGGTAGAGGTTGGAGATCTGGTGCCCTAGTTGAGCGAAAAGAATTAGCACAATGGTTCTTTAAAATCAGTGATTATTCTGCAGAATTACTGGATGCTTTAGATAATCTTGATGCTTGGCCAGAAAAGGTAAAAACAATGCAAGCTAACTGGATTGGAAAATCTGTAGGATTGGAAATTAAATTTCCAATTACAAAAACAGATTATAACTTTCCTGCGATAGATGTGTTCACTACTCGACCGGATACGCTTTTAGGGGCAAGTTTTATTGGTATATCGCCAGACCATCCCATATCAAAGTGTTTAGAAAAAAATAATAAAGAACTTCACTCATTCAATACTAAGTGTAGGCTTCTAGGGGCCGCACAACAGGAAATGGACCAAGCTGAAAAAATAGGCTTCGATACCGGCTTAACAGTTAGCCATCCTTTAGATCCAAACAAGCTACTCCCAGTTTGGATAGCAAACTTTATTCTTATGGATTATGGAACTGGCGCTATTTTTGCTTGTCCTGCCCATGATCAACGGGACTTGGAATTTGCGACAAAATATCAGCTACCAGTAATAGATACGTTCTTCTCTACAGTAAACAAAACCAAAGTAGACAAAACAGCTTTTATTCCTCCAAAAACTGAAATAGTTGACTGGATTGATCATTTTACTGGAATTAAACAGGCTTCAGGTCAAGAAGTCATTGATTTAACAATAAAGCTTGCTGAAGACGCCGGTTGGGGGAAGTCTATAACACAATACAGATTACGTGATTGGGGTGCGAGCAGGCAACGTTATTGGGGTTGCCCAATACCAGTAGTACATTGTAAAAAATGTGGAGCCGTGCCTGAGAAAAAAGAAAACTTACCAATTAAACTTCCTAAGAATATAAAGCTTAATAAGCCAGGAAACCCTTTAGATAGAGAACTTGATTGGCGTAGTTGTTTTTGTCCAAAATGTGGTAACGCCGCTGACAGAGAAACAGACACGATGGACACTTTCATAGATTCTTCCTGGTATTTTGCTCGTTTTACATCTCCGAATTCTAACACTCCAGTAGATACCAAGGAGGCTAGCTACTGGATGAATGTAGATCAATATATCGGAGGAGTAGAGCACGCCATCCTTCATTTGTTGTATTCAAGGTTTTTTGCACGGGCAATGAACTTAACTAAGCACTTACCTGAAAAAGCCATTGAACCATTTAACGCGCTCTTCACTCAAGGAATGGTTACCCATGAAACATATTCCATACCAGAAGCCACTAGTGCCAAAAAGAAAATTTGGTATTCTCCAGATGAGGTACACATAAAGAATAATAAACTTTTACTAAAAACTACGGGTGAAAAAGTATTTGTTGGGCCAACAATTAAAATGTCAAAGTCGAAAAAAAATGTAATAGATCCCCAGGAGATTATTGACCAATATGGAGCGGATACGGCACGTTGGTTTGTTATGTCTGATAGCCCGCCAGAACGAGATATAGAATGGACTACGTCCGGTGTAGAAGCAGCTTGGAAACACTTAAATAAAGTGTGGCGACTAGTAATCAATGTTGAAAGCAGTGCTAACGCAAAAAACAATGAAGACCTAGATCTAGAAAAGGCGGTACATCATTCAATAAATGAGGTCACGAAAGGAATTGAAAGCTTTTCTTTCAACAAATCAATTGCAAACCTTTATGATCTTACCAACACTATTAGCAAATCAAAAGCGAGTGGCTATTCTAAGAAAAATGCTCTGAAAATCTTGTCTAAACTCATGATGCCTTTTACTCCACACATTGCTGAAGAAATGTGGGAAGCACTTGGGGAGCCTGGGTTAGTAAGCGTATCTCCTTGGCCAAAAGCAAATAAAATATTATTAGAAAACGAAGATATCACAGTAGCTATCCAGATTAACGGTAAAAAACGTACCTTAATTACACATTCAAAATCTTTAGAAAAGAAAGAAATTGAAACTCTGGCTCTTTCAAATGATACTGTAAAGAAAATATTAAATGGGAAAATACCTAAAAAGATAATTGTGATTCCAGGACGGATAGTAAATGTCGTTATTTAAAAAAAACATCTGTTTATTAATTCTCATTTTTATAATATCTTCGTGTGGTCTTAAACCAATCTATAAATCCAATTTAGACAACTCATTGCTCGAAAATAAAATTTCAATAGAAAATATTGATAGTGATGTTGGCTTTTACTTAACCCAAAAGTTACGGTACGCGTTAAACGATTTCGGTGGCAAAAAAAAAGTAAAACTTATTACTGAAATAAAAATTACAGAAAGAAAATACAGCTTTTCAACATCAAACCAAGAAACTAGGGTAGAGATAACAGGTTTGATAAATTGTAAGATTGTAGATATAAATAATAAATATAGCTTTTATTTAACTGAAAAAGTTTCTTACGATATAAGCCAATCTATTCTTGCCAATAAGGCGGCCGAAACAAATGCGAAAGAACGTTTAGCAAACCTATTATCTAAAGCAGTTTTAACTAATATTTATCATTCAAACCTCAACTGGGTAAAATGAAACTTACTGGCCAAGATGCAATCAAATATTGTTTAAATCCAACCCCTGTTCCAGCCTTACTCTTACACGGTGAACCCAACACAAAAGTAAAATATAAATATCAATATATTAAAACAAAATTAGTGGGTAGTAGTGCGAATGACGAAATGCGCTTAACCGAAATTGCAGCAACAGAATTAAGAAAAAATAAATCATTAGCCATTGACGCTATCAAGGCAATTGGATTTTTTCCTGGCCCAAGGTTGGTTCTTATTGAAAATTGCACTGATGGTGTAACAAGTTTAATTGAAGAGATAATATCCAGTTACAAAGAAGGTGATGCTTTTTTAATTGTGACCGCTAGTTTTTTGCCGACCCGTTCTAAATTACGAAAATTATTCGAAAATAATAAAAGCACTATGTCTATAGGTGTCTATCCTGAGCCACCAACGGTTCAAGAAATAAATTCAACTATCAAAACAGCGGGATTAGGTGATATTGAAATCAGTAAAGACTTGGTTCAATTAGGGCAATCCATGGAACTAAATGAGTTTAAACAGGTTTTGGAAAAAATTTTTCTTTACAAAATAAACGATAACTCTCCACTTTCATATGAAGACATATCAGAATGTGTAGAGATTTCTCTAGAAACAGAGCTAGAAGAAGTAATAGATACAATTTGCTCTGGGAACACAAATCATCTTGGGCCTTTACTAAAAAAACTAACTGCTAAGGGTCAAAACCCGACATCAATTTGTATTGGAGTAGTTAGGCATTTCAGAAACCTCCACATATTGGCAAGCCAACCCTCTAAATTGGAAGTTTCATTATCAAAAATACGTCCGCCTGTTTTTGGCGCCCGACGAAACAAATTAATTTCAAATTCAAAAACATGGGGAATTAAGCGCCTTGAAAGAGCCCTTAGTATTCTAATGGAAACAGACTTGAAGCTTAGATCGTCCAAGCTTGATCCTAAGAATGCTTTAATAGAGCGGGCATTAATAAGAGTTTCCATGATGATATCTAAATAAGGAATAACAATGTATGAAGTAATAGGTGGCACAAAAAGTAGAGCGTTTCGAGTATACTGGATGTTGGAAGAACTTGGAGTGGATTATGTCGGCATCCCAATGAAACCTCGATCAGCGGAATTAATAAAAATTAACCCATCTGGAAAAGTGCCATTGCTAGTTGATGATGGCACAATAATATCTGATAGTATGGCAATCCTAACTTACCTTGGTGATAAGCATAAAAGCCTAACTTACGAAGCAGGAACCAAAGAACGCGCAATACAAGATGGTTTTACTTTTTCGATAAACGATGAAATTGACGGTATATTATGGATGGCAGCTAGACATTCATTTATATTACCTGAAGAAATGCGTATCCCAAATATCAATGCCTCATTAAAATGGGAGTTTACACGAAATTGTAAAAATCTTGTTAACAAAATGAGTGGCCCATTTTTAATGGGTGAAAAATTTACAATTCCAGATATTTTATTGACCACTCTTTTACGTTGGGCAAAAAATATCAGATTTGACCACAATGAAAAAAAATTAGATGACTATTTAATACTGATGAAAAATCGTGATGCATTCAAAAATGTCAAACCAGTATAAGCTATTAAAGATCTATCTCTTTGAATCAAGAAGCCCAACTTTCTGATTGCATTTCTTTTATTCTTGATGCTGTTCTCTCAAATTCAAAAGAACCCGTTCCCTTTTCATAAAGCTTTAATGGAGTTGCTTCAGCTGAAGCAATCAAGATAACTTTTTGCTCATAAAGAGCATCTATTAAAGTGACAAACCGTTTTGCTTGATTGTTTTTTTCTCTACTCAATTTTGGTATGTTTTCAATAATTAACACTCTAACCGATTTAGCAATAGCAAGAAAATCAGATGGTCCCAAAGGCTTTTCACACAAATCATTAAAATTTGCACGGCCAACACCATTACAAAAAGCTGGTATTATAACCTCCCTTGATTTTACTCTTAATTTTAGCTGAGTTGAGATGCCATCTGTCAACTCATTCCACAGCGCATCGATTTCTGATTTATTTTTTAAGTTGATTGGTGTGAAAAACCTTGTTTTCTCGCTTAGGCTTAACTGGCGGTAATCAATGCTACCTGAGAATTCAAAAACTTCCATATTTTCCTTCAAAAAAGATATGAAAGGTAAAAATAAATCTCGGTTCAAGCCATCTTTGTACAGATCATCAGGAGGCCTATTGGATGTTGACACTATTACCACACCATTTTTTGTTAATAACTCCATTAATCTTCCAACTATCATCGCATCTGTAATATCAGTTATTTGTAGTTCATCAAAACATAGTAATTTTAAATTTTTTGAAATTTTTCTTGCGATAGGTTCAATTGCATCTTTTACGCCAGATTTTCTTATCAAATGAATTTCTTCATGAATTTCCTGCATAAACGCATGAAAATGAACACGTCTTTTATTTTTAACAAATGAGTTTTTATAAAATAAATCCATAATCATCGATTTTCCCCGGCCAACTCCACCCCAGAAATAAAACCCTTTTAATAGAGTTTTTTTCTTTATTCTTGGTAAAATTCGAGCGTTATTTTTTAAAAAACCATCATTTAGTTTTTCAAGCAAAGCAACTGCCTTTGATTGATTATTATCATAGTTTATTAACTTTTTTGATAATTTATCATTATATATTTCAGTAAGGGTTTTGTTCATTGTATTCGATCAAAAGAAAGTTAATGCCATCTGCAATTTAAAACATCAAAAAAAATAGTAAATCATTTTATAATCTTCTTAACAAATTAGAGTGTATTGACTTGGAGCCGGCCAAAACACCAGGTCGTTTAGGGATGCAATTGTTAAAATGTAAGTCATTACCAAGTCTATCTGTTACTTTTCCTCCAGCTTCTCTTACAATTAAATCACCTGCCGCTATATCCCACTCCCAACAATCCCTTAAAGTTACCATCGCATCAAAAGAACCATTTGCTGCTAGGCATAATCGATATGCCAAAGAGCTCCTATACGCCTGTTTGACTGGAGGAACCCCCCCTGGCCAGAGCGATGGGTCCAAATTAGGCTTGGCCGTTAATAAGCTAGATTGAGTAATATCCGTTTGGGAACTTACAGTAACTTTCTTACCGTTTTCATACGTTCCTTGTCCAATATTTGCCCAAAATATTTTATTTAAACTTGGCATTTGAACAACTGCTGTTTGCATTTGTCCTTTAAACGAAATTCCTAAAGCACAGGCATAATTTTCATGCCCATCAATAAATGATCTTGTCCCATCTATAGGATCAATAATAAACACATAATCTTTTGAGAGCCTTTCTTGGTCATCCTCTGTTTCCTCAGACAGCCATCCATATTCTGGTCGTGCACATTGTAGTTTTTTTATTAACATCTCATTAATCTTTATATCTGCTTCAGTAACAGGACCTTGATCTGCATCTTTATACCAAACTTTTGGGTTTTTTTTAAAAAACTCAAGTGCTATTTGCCCAGCGTTGTCAGCTGCCTCAAGCAATAGCTTAAGATTATTTTCCAGCAATTTTCAGCCCCTCCACCAATAATGAAGGTACCGAAAAACTTAAATGCTTTCTTGCATCATTGGCTGGTATAATAGTTTTGAACATATCTCTTAAATTTCCAGCAATTGTACACTCATTGACAGGGTATTGAATTTCTCCGTTTTCTAACCAAAACCCTGACACTCCTCGAGAGTAATCACCCGTAATTGGATTAATAGTTAGCCCAATCATTGACGTCGCAACTAAACCTGTACCCATATCTTTCATCAAATCTAATTTGCTCTTTGCGCCATTAGTAAATGTGATATTTGTAATTCCGGGCATGGGAGGAGAGGACGTTGACCTGACTGCATTGGCCGTACTTTTCAAATCTAATTTTTTACCACAAGACAAATCTAACAACCATGTTTTTAATATGCCATCCAAAACTATTGCTTTCGAAGATGTCTTTAATCCCTCAGAATCAAATGGTCGCGAATTAAAACATCTTGCTTTTAGCGGATTTTCTATAATTGATATATCTTTAGAAAATATTTGTCCGTCCATAGACTCTCTGAGCCAACTGGACCCTCTAACAATAGAAGATCCATTAATTGCATTTAAAAAATGATCAATTAATGTGCTTGAAATTCTTTCATCATAAATAACTGGGTAATTTCCTGTAGGAGCTTTTTTTGAACCAAAACGTTCCACAGCCCTTTGTCCCGACAACAAACCTACAGTAGAAGGCGCAGGTAAATCCGAAATATAAACTCGTCCCTCGTGCGCATAATCCCGCTCCATCTCCACCCCTTTTCCAGAAATAGAAACACATGAAATATTTGCGCCACTACGAGAATATCCCGCCGAAAAGCCATTTGATGTGGCTAAATATGAAGTTACTATTCCCACGCTCGCGCTAGCTGATTGAACTTGTGTTACACCCTTAACGGTTTTTGCTTCAGTTTCAGCTGCAAGAGCCCAGTCTTTAATACAACCTGGTTCAACCATTATTTTTTTATCACTCAAGTCTAATGAACTCAAATCCCAATTTTTTGCAATTTGGTCTCGTGTCGCCAATAGAACGTCATCATCCTGCGGAGCTTTCCTAGCCATTGCTAAAGAGCGCTCAACCATTTTCTGCATAGTAACTTCTCGAATGTCTGATGAAGAAATACAGGCTTGCCTATTATTTAAAATTACTCGCAAACCCACATCAATGCCTTCGGACCTCTCAATCGACTCAAGAGACCCATTAAGGGTATCTACGCTAATTGATTCCTGTTCTAAAATAATTACCTCAGCTGAGTCAGCTCCTGCTTTTTTAGACATTTCCAAAAATGTGTTAGCTATACATTCTAAATTATTAGTCACAAATCATGTCTTTCACTTTTTTTGGATTATTAAAAAATTTAAATAATAATATCAAAATGTATTATGTTATTGAATTGACTTAGTATTAATTAATATCTTTCCAGAGCATGGTATTTCTATTATAGATAATTGATAATTATTATTATTACTAGACCTCGTATAGGCAGTAAGCATCCCTAAAATAAAAACCTTGCAATTACATTGAATTTAAGTTTTTCAATAAAATTGATGCCAAGATGGAGAATACTATGACGTGGTCAAGCGACAAAACGGTTGTTAACAGCTGGAATGAATGGGATGAATTAAAACATGTAATTGTTGGTCGTGCTGATAATTGTCATATTCCCCCAGCAGAACCAGCATTAGATGCTAAAGTTCCTGAAGACAGTGATATGCGCGGAAAATGGGGCCGAAGGCCTCAAGAAACAATAGATCGCGCAAACGAGTTATTAAACAATTTTGCCCAAAAGTTAACTTCCCGTGGTATTAAAGTTGATCGTCCAACGCCAACCGATTTTTCAAAACCTGCCATAACACCAGACTTTCATACAGAAAGCCAATTTGGTTGTATGCCACCTCGCGATGTTCTTTTAACGATTGGGTCAGAAATACTAGAAGCAACAATGAGTTATAGGTGCCGTTGGTTTGAGTATCTAAGCTACAGGCCTTTAATGGAAAAGTATTGGGAGGAAGATCCAAACTTCCGCCATGAAGCTGCGCCAAAACCAAGATTAACCGATGAAGATTACCGGCCTGATTACCTTTCCGAAAAAATAGGCGTTAATCAAAGACTAGAGTGGGCTGCAGAAAAATTTTTTGTAACAACGGAAATTGAGCCACTTTTTGATGCTGCTGATGTGTTACGGTTTGGAAAAGACTTAGTTGTACAACACGGCTTTACCACCAATGAAAAGGGAATCGAATGGCTAAGAAGACATTTTCCAAACCATAGAGTTCACTCTGTTAACTTTCCTGGAGACCCTTATCCCATTCATATTGATGCAACGTTCACACCACTCCGCCCTGGACTCATTCTAAACAATCCCCAAAGAAAGCTCCCAAAAGATCAAAGAGACATGTTCAACAAAAATGGGTGGGAAATTATTGATGCAGCTCAACCTGCACATAACGCCCCACCACCATTATGTTACTCATCAACTTGGCTTTCAATGAATGTATTAGTTTTAGATCCAAAGACGGTTTGTGTGGAAAAATCAGAGGTCTATCAAGCGGAGCAAATGGACAAATTAGGGATGGAAGTATTAGAAATAGATCTACGCGATGCTTACGCATTTGGTGGGGGTTTACATTGCTGTACTGCTGATGTTTATCGCGAAGGGCAATGTGAAGATTATTTTCCAAACCAATAATAATACAAGCACTAAATTTGTGTTGTAGGCATATAATCACTGGTTTAACATCTCACTATGGAAAAATTTAAAAACAAAACCGTAGTAATAACTGGTGCCTCTCAAGGTATTGGTGAAGCAGCAACACGAATGTTTGCAAGTCTAGGTGCTAACGTTGCACTATTAGCAAGGTCTAAAGATAAAATTAACAAGATCTCTTCAGAAATAAATCTGAATGGCAAAAAATCTATCGCCATTCAATGTGATGTGAGCCATGCAAATCAAATGGAAAATGCCATAAAGACAACTATAAAAATGTTTGGCTCTATAGATGTTTTAATTGGAAATGCAGGTGTAATAGAGCCAATAAAAAGTATTTCTGATATGCAGGTTTCTGATTTTGATAAAGTTATTGATATAAATGTAAAGGGGATTTGGTACGGAATAAAGTCCGTACTACCATACATGATAAATGGAGGAACAATAATCACAGTCGGATCTGGTGCAGGAACGTCTCCATTGGATGGATGGTCTCATTACTGTACTTCAAAAGCGGCCGTACATCACTTAAATGCCTGCCTCGATTTAGAAATGCGCAATAATTCAATTAGGGCTCTAGTTCTTTCGCCAGGAACAGTTGCCACTAACATGCAAAGATTGATTAAGAAAAGTGGTGTAAATCCTGTTTCCAAGATGGAATGGGAAGATCATATTCCTCCTGACTGGGCTGCAAGATGTTTGGTTTGGATGTGTGGTAGAGATTCTGATGATTATCTTGGCAAGGTCGTTTCATTGAGAGAAGAAAATGTTAGAAAAGCGATTGGCGTTATATGATTAAAATAACAAAAACTGCTTTTAGATGGACAATTACACTAAACCGCCCAAACAAAGCTAATGCCATAAATATGGAAATGCTTGAGAAGTTAAACTCAATATTAGATGATGCAAAAGACGAAAACCAACTACGATCATTAGTTATTACAGGTGCAGGTAAGGTATTTTCTGCTGGCGCTGATCTTGAAGAGTTAAAAAACAACAACGAAATAACAACCACATCAAAATGGAAGGAGCTCTCAGATAAGATTGCAAATATTCCATGCCTAACATTAGCGGCTTTAAATGGCACATTAGCGGGTGGTGCTTTTGGAATGGTTTTAGCCTGTGATCTTAGAATCGCCCCCATTGAGGCAAACTTCTTTTACCCTGTATTGAAAAACAATTTACTACCGCAGCCTAATGATATTGAAAGGATGGTTGATATTACTGGCTTATCTACAGCCAAATTAATTCTGCTAGCCGGCCAAAAGATATCAGCTCAAAAAGCACTAGAAACCAATCTAGTCGATCAAATTTTCGAAAAAGAGACGTTTTTTTCCACGATAGATGGTTTGTGCAGTATAGTTGAAAAAAATAATGGTGTTTCTTTATTAGCAATAAAGCGTCTTTTTCAAGGCAAAGGCAATTCTAAGATAAAAAAAGACGCAGTGTTAGCCGTATTTGAAAAAAACGATTCCGCAATTAAACGACTTAAAGAAATAGAAAGTTTTTAAAACGAGGGCTTTGCAATCGTTTGCATCCAATTTATATATGTACGCTCAGCCATATCATCAAATTTTTCTTGGTTTAATTTTGCATCTTGTTGTAATCGAGCAGCTCCTTTTGCCCCAAGTGCCGTCTCCAACGACTTCGAATACTCAGGGATGCCAGCCCAATTTTGTACGGTGTCCTCTTCAACTTCTAAATGAAATTGGACAGTATGAGCTCGCGTTTGCCATCGCATCGCTTGAACAGCACAATCTCGAGTGGTCGCCAGAACTTGCGTTCCCTCAGGAATCGCAGTTACTTCAGCTGAATGCCATTGAAGAGTAGGAAAGGTGTCTGGCAATCCATCCAAAAAAACCCCACTCTGGCCATCAGGTGTCTGATGAACATCTAAAATTCCAATTTCAGGAGTTTTGGCTTTTTCAACTTTTCCTCCTAAAGCTTCAGCCAATAGTTGATGACCTAAACATACCCCCAAATAGGGCAAACCTTTCTCTGCTACAGCCGTTTTAATAAACTCTTTTTCCTCTTTCAGCCACGAATATTTTGCTTCTTCCCAAACATCCATTGGTCCACCCATTACCCAGAGAGCATCAAATGAATCTATTAAGGGTAGTTTCTCACCATCGTCTAACTCTATGGCCTCCCAGGTATGACCATCCTCGTTTAAAAATTTTCTGAAGGAACCTGGGTGTTCTTCTTTCGCGTGCTGTAATACCAAGATATGCATTTAATATCGACCCATCCAATAAAAACAGAGTTCACTTTTTCCACAGATATAACGTTAAGTAGGAAAAGCCCAACCTTTTTCTTTACACAAGCAGTTCTTAGTCTATGGTTTCTTATATAAAGATTAAGATGTCTCAATCTTTATATAAGAAACCATAAGGCCAAACTCTAAGAAAGCTCTAGTCAAAGAATAGGCCAAACAAAAATAACTTGTCACAAATTTAGTGACATCCAATTACTCAAATCCATAGGGAGGATATTAGAAAATGGAACGACGTAAATTTTTAACGGGCGCAGCACTTGTTGGAACTGGGGCAGCTCTCGCTTCACCAGCAATTGCACAAGGCGTAAAAACAATAACAGTTGTATCAACATGGCCTCGAGACTTTCCAGGTCTTGGAATATCTGCTCAACGATTATGTGCTCGAATTGACGCAATATCTGGGGGGGCATTAAAAACTGAATATTTTGCAGCCGGAGAAAAGGTTGGGGCATTTGACAGCTTTGACGAAGTTGCCGCTGGAAACTCAGATGCATACATTGCCGCTGAATATTACTGGGGTGGAAAACATGCAGCATATAACTATTTTACCTCAGTGCCTTTTGGGATGACGACACCCGAATGGAATGCATGGATTAAATTTGCAGGCGGTCAAGAACTGTGGGATGAACTAGCTGCTGGATTTAACTTAAAAGCACTAACATGCGGTGGAACAGGTGCTCAGTGTGGCGGTTGGTTTAATAAAGAAATCAATTCCCCTGATGACTTGCAAGGTTTAAAAATGCGTATTCCTGGCTTAGGGGGGACCGTACTTTCGAAACTAGGTGTTTCAACTGTATCCCTGCCAGGAGGGCAAATTTATGAAAACCTGGTCTCTGGTGCGATTGACGCCACTGAATGGGTTGGCCCTTACAATGATTATTTCTTAAAATTTTATGAAGCAGCTAAATATTACTACACTGGTGGAATGCATGAGCCCGGCGGTGGTCTCGGTTTTGGAATGAATCTAGATTTCTGGAATAATTGTACTGATCATGAAAAGGCTGTAATCACAGCTGCATGTATGGAAGAAAATGCTGCACAGCCTGAAGAAGCTATGGCAAACAATGGGACCTATCTTCGCAAATTAGTCGATGAGCACGGAACGCAACTTCGTTCCTATAACGATGATGTTTGGGATGCTTTTGGTGAGGCTTCTGCGGAAGTTTTTGAAGAAACCCGCCAGCATTCTGAATTGGCAGCTCGAGTCAATGATTCATATATGGGTGCTTTAAAAGAAATCGGCGGTTTTAGAGCGATTGCGGAAATAGAATTTTCTCAACAGCGGAACCGCGTTCTTGGCCTTACTTAATTTTTAAAGAAATTACTAGGGAAGTGGTCCATTGATCAGTTCCCTAGTTTAAACCCATTTAGTAATTTTTCTACTTAAAAAGAGCAGGCTATATAGTATCAATGAATCTGTTATCAGCAACATCTGAACAGGAAACACCTATTAAATCAGCTATCCTTGTTAGAATGTTTGGTTGGTGCTCTCTAGGTTTTTTACTGGCTTTTTTGATTAACAATATCTTGTCCTTAGGCTTTGATTACCCTGGTGTGATACAATTTATTAAAACACCGTCATTAGTAAATATATTACAGCCTTTAATTTATATCATAATATTTTTCACCACTATATTTTGGATTTTAAAAACATCCGATAATTCCTTGCGCAACGATGCAAAAAAAATAACAAGTATTAATGCCTATATAATCAGAGGATGTTTTTTTTCTGTTTTATTTGTTGGTATTGTAGATGCATCCATAGCATGGCTTCGTGTTGAAAGCCTTTTGCCTGTACTGTTCAGCCAAGATACAGCTTCCGCTTTGCTGCGATCAGGTTTTATAGGACCAAGAATACACATGCCATTAATTATAATAGGCTTTATAGTTGCTTTTTATTCACGCACTTTAGGGTTTTTATGGTTAGCACTAATGATTGTCGGCGCTGAACTTCTAATTGTAATTTCTCGATTTGTATTTTCGTACGAGCAAACTCTAATGGGTGATCTTGTGAGGTACTGGTACGCTGCTCTTTTTCTTTTTGCATCTGCATACACCTTACTTGAAGAGGGTCATGTTAGAGTTGATGTTCTTTATTCCACATTTAGAAACAAATCCAAAGGAAAGGTTAATGCTTATGGATCAATCTTTTTAGGAATGATTACATCTATAACAATTTTTCTTATATGCCTTTGGTCTAAGCAGGCTATTGTTAACTCACCCGTTATAAATTTTGAAGTTTCTCAAAATGGAACGGCGGGCATGTATATCAAATATCAAATGGCTGCATTTTTATTAATTTTTGCAATTACAATGCAAATTCAATTTGTGAGCTATCTCTTTGAGGCTGTTGCAGATCTAAGAGATGAGCCTGGAAAAAGGGAAGTTAAACCTATTTCTCACTGAGGTAACTATTAATGGAACTATTTTTTCTAGCAATACTTGTTTTAACCATGGCAACGGCTCTTGGTTCAGGGTTTCCTGTTGCTTTTGCCTTGCCTGGTTCAGCAATAATTACAATCTTACTTGCTGGAATTAGTGGGGTGGTATTTACTGGTGATCCGTCCATTTATTTTCATCAAGGTGGGCCGTTTCAATGGATTTCTTCTGGCGTAACAAACCTTCGTGGCGTTTATTGGGAGGTTGAAAGAGATACTTTAATTGCAATTCCATTGTTTATTTTTATGGGGATAATGTTACAAAAATCAAAAATTGCAGAAGACTTACTTGTTACTATGGCTAACTTATTTGGACCTATTCCAGGCGGGCTTGGAATTTCGGTCGTATTTGTAGGTGCGTTACTTGCCGCAACTACTGGGATTGTTGGCGCCACTGTTGTGGCTATGGGATTAATCTCATTACCCGCAATGTTAAGAAATAACTATTCTCAGCCACTAGCAACTGGAACAATTGCTGCCTCAGGGACATTAGGGCAAATAATTCCACCATCTATTGTTTTAATTATACTAGCAGATCAACTAGCTTCAGCTACAGATCAAGCTGGTTCAGCAAGAAAATCATTATTTAAAGACGCAACTGGCGAAATATCAATGCCAAGTATGTTTGAGGTAGGCTCTACTAGCGCGGGAGAAATGTTTCTTGGTGCTTTAGTTCCTGGGCTTGTTCTTGTTGCATTATATATGCTCTTTATTCTTGTATACGCTTTCATTCGCCCAAAGGTAGCTCCTGCCGTTCGATATGATGGAACCATGGATTTAAGGTTCTGGATTAATGTTTTGCTAACTTTAGTTCCACCACTTGGTTTAATTTTTCTAGTCTTAGGATCAATAATAACTGGAATAGCAACTGTTAATCAAGCAGGTGCTATTGGTGCTGGCGGTGCTTTAATCATGGCGGGTTATAGATTAACCGCAGGGACAAAAGGTAGATACTATCCTGCACTTCTTGCAATCGGCTCTCTAGCTATAATAGCTTTTTGTTTATCGAACTTTAACATGAATATTAAAGCCGTAATTGCTACCAACGGTGACAAGACAGGGATTTTTATAGGTCTAATTGGCTCCTTAATGCTTGTAGCTTCACTTATATGGAGTGGGGCAAGAGTCCTAAAATTAAACAACACGATGCATGAAGTCATGCTGGAAACTGCAAAAACAACATCGCTGGTATTCATAATTCTTTTAGGAGCAGCAATGTTAACGGCGGCTTTTCGTGCTTTTGGTGGTGAAGACCTTGTACGAAATTTTCTAAATTCGATGCCTGGTGGGTTTTGGGCAAAATTTATGATCGTTATGGCTGTTATATTTATTTTAGGGTTTTTTCTTGACTTTATTGAAATTGCAGTTGTGGTTGTTCCTATTGTAGCGCCAATTTTACTAGCCGATCCATCTGCAAACATAACTGCTGTTTGGCTTGGTGTTATGATAGGATTAAATATTCAAACATCATTTCTAACACCACCATTTGGGTTCGCCTTATTTTATCTGAGAGGCGTGGCGCCATTAGCGGTTAAAACCATCGCTATTTATAAGGGAGTAATTGCCTTTATCTGCTTGCAACTTTTAGCCCTAGCAATTGTTGGCTACTATCCTCAAATGGTGAATTATTTACCAAACAGAATGAGTCTTCTTTCAGATTCTTCTCCACCTCCAAGAAACCCCAAATTACAAATTTGTTTGGAAGAGTATGTAGCAAATAAAATAAGTCAGAACGAGAAAGATATTATAAAGGTTATCGAAGGTGCTAAAAGTATTAAACTCACCGTTTTACCAAAGAAAACTCAGAACGACCTGTCAAACACATTTAAGTCTGCAGATCTAGCTCTTGGTTTAGTGCGAGATATTGGGGTCAAAGCCAAAACTGTCATTGATAACTCAAGAGAATATAGACCACTATTAAACACAGTACGAACACTTGAAAGTAAAATTCGCTGGAATGAGAAGGAAATTAAGAAACTTAAGAATTCTTTAAATTACCTAAAATCTGAGGAAGATGCAGAAAAACGGCAAAATGCAGAAGAAAAAATCATAGTGCTGAATGATCTAATTTTAAATTTAGAAAATCAAATACCAGCTAGCTGGACGGAAACTTACAAAACTTTTAATAAATTAACTAAAGCTGAAACCAGTGTTAGGCGCAAATATAGAAAATCAGCCGATCAGTCTTTTTCACCTGTTGTAGACTTTATCTCGGTACTAGATGCAAATAATGCATATTTTAATGCAAAAAATGAAATGAACGCCCTGAAAGACAAAATTTTAACTGCGGCGATTTTTCCTAAAGAAGCAGAACTTTTTGCTAAAAACTTAAAAACTAAATTTTCAAAAATAACTGGCGCTACCAAAATTGGCTCTGCTATAAGAAAAGTTCAAAAGCAATTAAAGCCAGGTAAAGTAAACATAGAAAAAGCATTGGATGCCTATGAGAAGGCACAAATTTTATACGATGATCAAGCGTTGTGGAGAGCAAAGGCTGATGAAACAATAAGACCTGGTTTGCTCATATATTTGGATGGTATTTCTGAGACATTGGGAGCTCGCCAAATGCCGAAGCTCTCTCGCTCTCAGGCATTATATTTAGCAAAATGTAATTCTAGCCATAGAGATTTATCTTTAAATTTCTAAAACCTACAATAATGATTATATTAATGCTGTGTTGATTATATCATACTAGCCCAATATACACAAATCAAAGGGGTCTATTTATGGCTAATAAATTATATAAATGTGACTTGCCAGACGGCTTGGATTTGGGATCTGTTGTTGCAATTGATACAGAAACAATGGGTTTAAATCCAAATCGTGATAGATTATGTGTGGTTCAACTGTCATCAGGGGATGGTAACGCTCATATAATTCAAATTGAAAAAAACCAAACAAATGCGCCCAATTTGTGTAAATTATTAGCGGATCCATTGGTTCTCAAGCTCTTCCACTTTGGACGATTTGATATTGCTGTTCTACTAAAAAGATTTGATGTTTTAACTTCTCCTGTTTATTGCACAAAAATTGCTTCGAAATTAGTGCGTACATATACAGATAAGCATGGATTAAAAAATTTGATTCAAGAGGTATTAGAAATTGATATTTCCAAACAACAGCAAAGTAGCAACTGGAGTGCCGCGAATTTAAGTTTGGCACAGATTGAATATGCTGCATCAGATGTTTTACATCTACATAGTATTATGCAAACTCTAAATGATAGAATAGAGGTTGAGGGAAGGACTGAAATAGTAAAGAGTTGCTTTGCCTTTCTTCCAAACAGAGCTCAGCTTGATATAATGGGTTGGCCAGATTTAGACATCTTTGCTCACTAGAAAAACTATGGACAAAAAAAATCAAAGTCAAAAGTTTATTGAGATTGGAAAACGGGTTATCGAAAGAGAGGCACGGGCGCTTGATCAGTTAGAAAGTGGTCTCGAAAGTTCGTTTTCAGATGCAGTTGGGCTTATTATTAGGGCTAAAGGAAGAGTAATAGTTTCCGGCATGGGTAAATCTGGGCATATTGCTAAAAAAATTACAGCTACTTTAGCTTCAACAGGTACCCCAGCACAATTTTTGCATCCTGCAGAAGCCAGCCATGGCGATCTAGGAATGATCGCAAAAGGAGATATTGTTATCCTTCTATCAAATTCTGGGGAAACCCCTGAGTTGGCAAATGTTATATCGTATGCTCATCGGTTCAAAATCCCCTTAATTGGAGTTGCCAGTAATGCGTCTTCTAGTCTTTTAAAGAATGCTGATGTTTCTATAATTCTTCCAAAAACAAAAGAAGCCTGTAATTCTGATATAGTTCCTACAACCTCAACAACGATGACGCTTGCTCTTGGCGATGCTTTAGCCATTACTTTAATGGAATATAGAAAGTTTACGCCAGAAAGCTTTAGAAAACTGCACCCTGGTGGAAATTTAGGCACGAAACTTGTTACTGTTGAAAGCTTAATGCACATTGGTAATGAAATTCCCAAGGTTTGTTCTGGAACCAATATGGTTGATGTTTTTTTAGAAATGTCTGTAAAAGGCTTTGGGACAGTGGCAATAATAAAAGAAAATAATATATTGGTTGGGGTTATTACAGACGGTGACCTGAGGAGAAACATTCAAAATTTGATGGAAAAGAGTTGTGAAGAGATTATGACCAAGAGGCCACATGTTATAGACAAAAGTACCTTAGCTTCGTCTGCATTAAGCCTAATGAATGCTAAGAAGGTTTCATCTCTTTTTGTCGTTGGTAAATCTAATATTATATTAGGTGTTTTGCACATACATGACTGTCTAAGATCTGGAATAGTATGAAATGTTAATTGCAGACAGATATTCTAGATTCGTTTCGATTTTTAAAATTATGTTGCCAAGCCTAGCCCTAATAATTCTCAGTGTTTTGTTTTTATTACCCGACAGAAGAACAAAAATTCAAGCGTTTGAAAAAATTGATAAATCAGTTTTAACCGTTGTTAATAAAGCAGGTATCAACAAGCCATCATTTAGGGGAACCTTATCGTCTGGATCCAATTTAGAACTATATGCACATGATATTCTACCCAAAAACAAAGAAAAAAGTGTTATTGAGATAAATGAAATAGGTGCTCGGCTCGAAATTGACAAGAATAATGGAGCGACAGCTTTTGCAAAAAGAGGCATAGTGAATATAGACGAAAAGACTGCAGAATTGGTAGGCGCAGTCAATATAAAGGGCTTTAACGGGATTGTAATTGAAGCTTCTGATTTAAAATTTTTTTACGACAAAGCTCTTGCTAAAACAAATAGTCCAGTTTTTATGAAAGGGCCCTTTGGGATAATTGAGGCCGGATCCGCAGAGTTTTACGATATGAACCAAAAATCTGGCTTTGGTTATGTTCTTTTGTTCAATAAAGGCGTTAAGATGCTGTATTATTTAGAGGATAGTTAGTTTGCCCTTCAATATTTCAGAAATATTAAAAAAAAATAAGCTGTTTTATTGTTTTATTGTTTTCTTGTGTATATTCAATCTACCCTTAAATGCCCAAACAATCATACCTTTCACATCAATCTCAAATGAAAAAAATAATGCAATTGAAGCAAGCGCTGATAGCTTAAAAATCGATAGCAATAGTCAAAAAGCTTCTTTCACTGGCAATGTTGAAATAAAGCATGGAAACATTATTTTAAAAGCACAAAAAGTGATCATTAGTTATTCTACAAAAAAAGATTCTAAACGAGAAATAAAAGAATTTTTAGCTACCAAAGATGTTGTTTTTATATTGAGTGATGATGTTATTAAAGCAGATGAAGTGCTTTATAATCTACAAATGAACACAATAAAACTTTCTGGAAACATTGCGATAATCCAAGGAACTACGTCTTTTTCAGGTAATGAGTTGGTTATAAACCTAACTACTGGAGAAGGAACCATGTCAGGACAAGTTAAAGCAATCTTGGGTTCAGACGAAAAATGACTGATCAAAGCAATTTTGCAGCAACAGAAGTTGGTTTTGGCTTACAAGTAAAAAATCTTGGAAAAAAGTATAGAAATAAAACCGTAATTAGCGGAATTAGTTTAACGCTATCTAAAGGTGAGGTGGTGGCACTATTGGGGCCAAACGGTGCTGGCAAAACAACAACATTTTATGGAATTGCTGGGTTAGTAATTCCTGAGGAAGGGACCGTATTATTAAACGGGAAAGATATCACACTCCTACCAATGTATCGTAGGGCAAAGCTTGGTATGGGCTATCTTCCACAAGAGGCTTCTATTTTTAGAGGATTATCAGTGCAAGACAATATTTTATCGATATTAGAATTATGGGAAGATAACAAAACAAAACAAAACCAGAAGTTAGACGAATTGTTAGAAGAGTTTTCAATCAACCACATAAGAAAGTCTTCTGCTTTATCTTTATCTGGGGGTGAGCGTCGTAGGGTTGAGATAGCTAGATGTCTTGCCTCTTCTCCTGAATACATCTTACTTGATGAGCCATTAGCCGGTATTGATCCTGTCGCTGTTGGAGAAATACGCAACATAGTTTCAACCTTAAAAAACCGTGGCATCGGTGTTCTGATAACTGATCATAACGTTCGTGAAACGCTTAGAATAGTGGACAGAGCCTATATTCTAAATGATGGGAAATTATTAAAAAGCGGGACTCCAGATGAAGTTATTGACGACGAAAATGTACGTAGAGTCTATCTTGGAGAAGACTTTAGTTTTTCTTAAATATCCTTAGAATATAAAACAATTTAGTAAGTTTTTCTTCATTTTTAAAATTTAACCCCACAGAAAAATTACACCCCTTATAAAGATCGACTCGACACATTAATTATGTTATTTTTAAATATTATATTAATCTTTAAAAAACTCTAGTTGAAACTTTCAATTTAGGGTTTTATATCGTGGTTAAAGTTGTAGAAGATTCTAAAAAAATAAATCAAAGCTCACAGTAAGGTATAGTTTACAAACCCTGCCAAAACCACAAATAATGTTAAACAAAATAAGTAAAGAAAAGCCCAAATAAATAAAATGTTGCTATCCCAAATTTTAAAACCAAAAGCTGTTCGATTAATCTCACAAATAGACAGCAAAAAAAGACTTCTTCAAGAGGTTGCAGAAATTATCACCATATACAACTCAAGTTTTGTTCCTTCTGTAGTATTTGATGCTCTAATGGACAGAGAGTCTTTGGGCGCCACCGGAGTGGGTAATGGTGTGGCGTTGCCTCACGCTAGAATTAAAGGGTTAGAAAGAGTGGCCGGCGCATTTTTTAAATTAGAAAAACCAATGGATTTTAGTTCAGTCGATCGTAAGCCAGTCGATTTAATTTTTGCCCTTTTTGCCCCTGAAGGTGCCGGTGTAGAGCACCTCAAGGCATTAGCCTTAGTTTCGAGAACGCTACGAGATGAGTCAATATGTTCTAAACTGCGTGCAAATTCAAACTCAACTACTATGTACACAATTTTAACTGAGAAAATGGCATCAAAAGCTGCTTAATTTATGTTGTTTTCTAATAATTTTGATTCAACTCTACATACGTCTTCAGGGTTATTTAGTTCCCAGAAGCTTTGTCCCTTTCCATCCACTTCAACACAATAAATATCCTTATCATTTTCTATAAATCTTAATTGTTCTAAACCTTCCAAAACCTCTAACTGCCCTTCAGAAAACTTTAAGTATTCATTTAAAGCTTTTGGTCGATAAGCATACACACCTACATGATGAAATACTGGACATAACTCATCTTTTTTATATATCTTCGATGTATAAGGTATAACTTCCTTCGAAAAATAAAGAGCCTTGTTTTTTTTGTTAAAAACAGCTGTCGTTCCACCAACGCGATCTGCTTTTCTATCTTCGACAAACATCCTATGGCCATCAGAGTCACATCTCAACACTGGCGTTACAACTTCTGCGTTTGAATTGCACTTTAATTCATTTATTAAATCTTCAACAAACCAATGGGGTGTTAATGGAGCGTCACCTTGTAAATTAACAATCATATCATATTGTTCTTTAAGTTTTAAACACGTTTCAGCACATCTTTCAGTTCCATTTAAACAAGATGTAGATGTCATTACAACCTCTGCTCCAAATGCATTTGCTACATTTTTTATTCTCTCATCATCGGTTGACACAATTACTCTATCAACACCATTTACTTTTTTTGCAGCTTCCCATGATCTTTGTATTAATGGTTTTTTTTCTCCTTTCGATCCCCTTAACCTCACTAAAGGTTTTCCTGGAAATCGTTTTGAGTCGTATCGAGCTGGAATTATTATAACCGTTGACAATTAATCTCTCCACAAATCTATAATTGGCATATAAGCAATAAAAAAGGCGATTTCATATGAAGGTTTACCATACGTAAGCTCTTTATAATCTTCGTTGTATATTTTTAAAATTCTATCACGAACTTCGATAGCAAGCTTTCTAAAAATTAAAGCCCTTTTTGGCAAATTCATCTAAACATCCTATTTTACCATATGATAGAAACTAATTCTTACAAAGCTTTAAACCAAATAAAAACTAAACCCCACATATATTTAATAAAAAGTAATTCACTCAAAGCAAAACGATATAGATTATAAAAGAGTCAAGGGTTGTTATAATTAATCCAACCACCATATACTCGTAAAAAGGAGCCAGAATGAGTGAAGCAAATAAGTATCCCGGTTGGCACGGAACAACAATCGTCGGCGTTCGAAAAAATGGTGAGGTTGTTGTAGCAGGTGATGGCCAAGTTAGTTTAGGTCAAACAGTTATAAAAGGATCGGCTAAAAAAGTACGTCGCCTATCTCCTGGAGGCCAAGATGTTGTGTGTGGGTTCGCCGGATCAACGGCAGATGCCTTTACTCTTTTAGAGCGTTTAGAAAGCAAGTTGGAGGCAACACCTGGTCAACTTTTGAGAGCATGCGTTGAATTGGCTAAGGATTGGAGGACTGATAAATATCTTCGCAATTTGGAGGCTATGATCATAGTTACCGATGGAAGAGATTTATTTATTATTACAGGGGCTGGAGATGTTCTTGAGCCAGAACACGATATTGCGGCCATTGGATCTGGTGGCAACTATGCTTTAGCAGCCGCTAGGGCGCTCATGGCAACCAGCAAAACTGCTGAAGAAATAGCAAAAGAAGCTATTCAAATTGCATCTGACATCTGTGTTTATACAAATGGAAATATGACAGTAGAGAGAATTCAAGGATGACAGACTTAACTCCCAGAGAGATTGTTTCAGAATTAGACAGATTTATAATTGGCCAAAATGATGCCAAAAGAGCTGTTGCTGTTGCGCTAAGAAGCCGTTGGAGAAGAAAACAACTCTCTGAAGAGTTAAAAGAAGAAGTATATCCTAAAAATATATTGATGATTGGGCCTACTGGTGTTGGAAAAACAGAAATATCAAGACGCCTTGCTAAATTAGCAAATGCTCCTTTTATTAAAGTAGAAGCAACTAAATTTACCGAAGTGGGTTACGTTGGTAGAGATGTAGAACAAATTGTGCGAGACTTAGTTGAAAGCGCCGTTATTATGGTTCGCAAAAATATGCGTGAAGAAAAAAAAGCCTTGGCTGAAGAAGCTGCTGAAGAACGTGTAATAAATGCACTTGCGGGCAAAGATGCAAGAGACTCTACTAAAGAGATGTTTAGAAAAAAACTTCGAAACAATGATTTGGATGATAAAGAAATTGAGCTTGATATAGCTGATAATTTTAACCCACTTCAAATGTTAAACATCCCCGGTCAACCAGAGGGTAGTGGCGTTGGAATGATGAATATTGGTGATATCTTTGGAAAAGCTATGGGCAAAAATACAAAACGACAAAAAATGACGGTAGCAGAGAGCTATGATATCTTAATAAATGAAGAAGCTGATAAAATGTTGGATCAAGAAACTGTAAACCAAAAAGCTATAAAATTAGTTGAACAGTCTGGAATTGTTTTCTTGGATGAGATTGATAAAGTTTGTGCGAGGTCGGATGCTAGAGGAGCAGATGTAAGTAGAGAAGGTGTTCAAAGGGATTTATTACCTTTAATTGAGGGAACAGCTGTGTCCACAAAATATGGTGCCATAAAAACTGATCACATATTGTTTATTGCATCTGGCGCCTTTCACATAGCGAAGCCTTCTGACCTTTTACCAGAGTTACAAGGTAGACTACCCATAAGAGTAGAGCTTAGAGCTCTTACGGAAGCTGATTTCATTAGAATACTGACAGAAACAGATAACGCTTTGACGAGGCAATATTCAGCGCTTCTTGAAACTGAAGGTGTTAATGTTAAATTTACCGAAAGTGGGATAACTGAAATAGCAAAAATAGCTGCTGATGTAAATCAGGCAGTAGAAAATATTGGAGCAAGGCGTCTGTATACTGTTATCGAACGTGTTTTTGAAGAACTCAGCTATACGGCTCCAGATAGAGTTAACGAAAAAGTTAAGGTAGATAAGAAGTATGTTCTGGAAAACCTTGGCGCGTTAGCAAAAGCGTCTGATACAAGCAGGTACGTACTATAAAATATAATTTAAGTCTTTAATCATTATAAAAACACTTTATTGAGATTTTATGACTTTTTTAAATTTTGTGACAAAAAACAAAAACTGGCTTGGCGCAGGTGCGTTATTAACTCTCTCATCGAGCTATGGACAAACTTTTTTTATCTCTTTGTTTGCCGGAAAGATAATGGAAGGCTTTTCCATTACTGATGGACAGTGGGGCAGTGTTTATGCGTTAAGTACAACCTTTTCTGCCATTGTAATGGTTTGGGCTGGTGCCTTAACTGATAAATTTAGAGCAAGAAGTTTAGGTGTTATGTTTCTCTGTATATTGGCTTTTACTTGTTTTTTAATGTCGCTTGTAACATCCTTTTGGGTTTTACCCATATTGATATTTTTTCTTCGTTTTTCAGGACAAGGTATGTTAAGCCATATCGGATCAGTATCTATGGCCAGATGGTTTGTGGCATCGCGAGGTAAAGCATTAGCGATTGCCACATTAGGGTTTTCATTTGGTGAGGCTATACTACCGATGACGGTCGCTTTTCTTCTAAGTTTTTTATATTGGCGATCTATTTGGGTAGCTGCTGCTGTGGTTTCCTTAATCACAATTCCAATCTTAATAAAATTATTAAAAGTCGAAAGAACGCCTCAAGCAAATTCTGAAAACGCTGAAACAGTTGGGCAGTTAGACAATCGTCATTGGACCAGAAATCAAGTTTTGTCACATTGGCTTTTTTGGCTTTATTTTCCATCTATAATGTCTATTTCAATGTGGGGCACTGCCTTGTTTTTTCAACAAGTTCACCTGACATCAACTAAAGGTTGGTCTCTGTTACAATTTACGACTCTAATACCAGTTTACACGTGCTCCACGATCCTAGCTATGATGTTTTATGGTTGGGCTATCGATCGCTACGGTACAAGTAAGCTTCTTTCTCTTTATCAAATCCCAATGGCCTTATCATTTTTCTTATTTGGGATAAGTGACTCTCTTTTTATGGCAGGAATAGCATTTGCTTTATTTGGAATAACTCATGGTGCCAACTCAACTATTCCAGGTGCCTTTTGGGCAGAAAACTTTGGTACCAAAAACCTTGGATCGATTAAAGCTATGGCAACAGCAGTTTCTGTTTTTGGTTCAGCCTTAGGACCTGCGCTTAGTGGTATTTTAATAGATTATGAAATACCTTTTTCAAAGCAAATGCCATTTATTTCAGTGTTTGTAATCATATGCTGCTTTTTAAACTGGATAGCTGTAAATAAGATCAAACGTATTTATGATTAACTTTTTTATTTTTTTTCAGATAGACATATAAGGCACCAGAGCCACCATCTTTCTGATGAGCTTCTACAAAATCTAAAATGCAATCAGTAACAGGGTGTAATTGAAGCCACTGAGGGACTTTCTTTTTTAAAACACCGAAATTTTGTGACCCGTATGCATGGTCATAGTTTTTTTCACCCTTTCCTGTTATCACTAGGATCAATCTTTTATTTTGTTTATAATTGTTTATTATAAAGGGCATTAAGGCCCTATGAGCCTGTTCAGAGGTCAATCCATGTAGGTCTAGTTTAGCCTCTGGTGTGAGCTTTCCCTTTCTTAAATTTTTTAGTACTTTTGGATCCATACTTTTTGAACCACTAATTAGTTTTTTTTCACCAATGTTAGGGTATGGAACATGGACAGCATATTTACTCACTGTATTGATATCTTTTTTTAAAAACTTTGTGTTTTTTTCCTCATTTATCGTCTTATCAGAATTAACTTCTCTGGACTTTTGAATTGATTGAGAAATCTTATTCCATAGCTCTTTCTCGTCAGACTTTAATATTCTACCCTTTTTCACGAGAATGCCCTTTTTTATCTACGAACCTGTTTCAATCAACAACCAATTAGGGCTGTCAGACCCAACCTCTCTTGAAAACACCCATATATCAAACTGCTTTTTAATCTCAGCGTTTTCACCCTCTATAATGTTCCCGTCATTATTTTTAACAACGGATTTTATATCAGCTAAAAAAGAAACACTTATTTCTGCAGAGGTCTTTTCCGCATTAAAAAATACACTTTTTATGGCTGTGTCGCGAAGGCCAATAAAGTCTGACTCAATGACCAAACCCTTTTGCTTTCTATCACTTATTGCTTCTTCAAAATTACTTTTTACTTCAGCCCCTAATAAGTTATCAACAGATTCAATATCACCTGCTTGAAATGCCATCAGGATCATTTCATATGCAGTAGCCGCTCCCCCAATAAACTCAGTTAAAGAAAACTCTGGCTCGTGATGCTTTATCTTTTTTAATGCTTCGGCGCTATTTTTATCGCCTGGAAGATAATCTGTAATGTCCTCAGCTAACTCGTCTTCTGTAGCCTCCAAATTGTCTTTTTCCGCTAGCTTTGAAGTTTTATTGTTCTCATTCTTTGATTCAAACCCATCTCTTGTACCAAGAACATTTCTTAGCCTAATTATTAAAAACAATGCCACTCCTGCTAGAACTAAGAGCTGTATTATTGTATTATTCATGATCTGAACCTTAAATATTTGTTGTAGATATTTTTCTAATTAATACTTATGTAGGAGAGGAGAGGTTTCAAGTCCACCTAAACTCAAAAAAGAATGAGGAAAACGAAGACTAATGTGGTTATTTGTTCTATTTATAGCAGTTCCAATTATTGAAATAGCTCTTTTTATACAAATTGGAGGCTTTCTTGGGTTTTGGTTGACGATGTTAATTGTGATACTAACTGCTATCATCGGTACACGTTTAGTAAAATCACAAGGCTTAAATGCTATAAAGGATATGCAAAACTCTTTTATAACAGGGGGAAATACGGCAAACAGCTTGGTTAATGGAGCACTAATATTGGTAGCAGGTGTGTTACTATTAACTCCTGGGTTTTTTACAGATGTACTTGGATTAACCTTTTTAATTCCATCAACACGCTCATGGTGGATAAATTACGGGACAAAATATTTTAAAGCTCGTATTCTTGTTAATGCTGGAAACTATAAGGCATCTCAAGCTGAAAACACCTCAGAGCAACAAGATATAATTGATGCAGATTATACCGATTTAGATAAATGATTTATGTAAAGCAACTACTGTAAACGAAATAGAAGAGAATAATAATGTCAGATAAAAACCAAAAAGATTCTACAAAAATGAAAATTTTAGGTCAATTTATAAAAGACCTATCATTTGAGAATATTGCCGCTCGCGAAAGCAAACAGGGTACTGGGTCCCCAAATATAGAGGTGAAAATTAACTTAGATGCTTCAAAAAGAACACAAGACGATCAATACAACTCATCAATCAAAATTAGTGTTGAATCAAAAGATACAGAAACAAATGAAAATATTTTTTTGCTCGAGTTAGATTATGGTGGTATATTTATGATTGAAAATATTCCTGATGACCAGTTACATCCTTTTCTCATGATAGAGTGTCCAAGAATGTTATTTCCGTTCGTACGCCGCGTTGTACATGATGTAACCCGTGATGGGGGATATCCACCGCTTAATTTGGATGCTATTGATTTCTTGGCCATGTACCGCGCGGAAGTTGATCGTTTATCTACGGAGCCAACGTTAAACTAAAAGTTAACTGTATTGTTTTTTCCAAATACTATCATCACCTAATGTGTCAATAAATCTGTTATGGGCCAACTCTTCTTCTTTTGTTATTAAGGCGCTAAGCTGAATCTCTCTTTTTTTCTGAAGACCTTCTTGACACTCAGATCGATTCAAATCCGTGATTTTGGCTTGCTGCTTTAATACCAGATCTGGTTGCCGTCCTCCAATTAATTCTAAATAAACATCTGATAATAGCTCTGAATCTAAAAGAGCCCCGTGCTTTTCTCTAATACTATTATCGATACTAAAACGCCTACACAAAGCATCCAATGAGTTTTGTGCACCAGGAAATTTCTTCCTTGCGATCATCAGTGTGTCGATAGCTTGATCTATTGGATAGGGGCTGCCTCCAGCTTTTAGCAACTCTGCATTTATAAATTTCATGTCAAATGTTGCATTATGTATAATCATCTTTGAGTCCCCAATAAATTTTGTAAAGTCGCTCATTATTTGTCTAAATAATGGTTGAACCTTTAAAAAACTATCAGACAATCCATGCACAGCAAACGCCTCTTGAGGCATTTTCTTCTCAGGGTTTAAATACACGTGAAAAACTTCGCCCGTGGGTATGTGATTAAAGAGCTCTATTGCGCCAATTTCTACAATTCTATCTCCAGATTTTGGATCAAGACCAGTCGTTTCTGTATCTAAAACTATTTCACGCATTTCTTGCTTGCCTATTGAGCTGAAAAACGATCTCTTGAACTTTATTCTCAGCAACCTCTAGTGTTTCAGTAGATATAATGAAATCTGCTTTTCTTTTCTTTTCATCGTTAGAGACCTGTTTAGCTAATATTTGCAAAAACATTTCTTCAGTCATTGATTTTCTATCTAATACGCGTTGTTTTTGAGTGTAATAGTCTACCGTAACGACAGCAACATAATCCACAAACTTATAAAACCCAGTTTCAAATAATAATGGAATATCTAGGATTATTAAGGGGATATTGTCTTTTTTTGCCTTTTCTATGAATGTTAATCTATCTTTTGCCACAAGAGGGTGAATTATTTGTTCAATTTTTCTTAAGTTATTAATATCTTCTTTAATTAGATTCTTTAAAGCAGTCCTATTTACCTTACCATTTAAAACTGAAGAAGGAATTTCTTGTCTGAAGGCCCCAATTGCAGCTCCATTTCTTGAATATAACTTATGCACTGTTGAATCTGCGTCCCAGACAGGAACACCTAAGCTTGAAAACATAGCAGCCGTTGTGGATTTGCCCATTCCAATAGAGCCTGTTAATCCCAATAACAGTGTTTTACTTGAGTTCATTGAGTTAAGATTCTTTTTCTTATTTCACTAGTAATTATAGGTTTAATACCAAACCACTCATTAAACCCAGGTGTTGCTTGATGTAATAACATCCCTAGCCCATCAATTGTTTTACATCCATGTTTTTCAGCGTCTTGTAATAAAACTGTTTTAATAGGATTATAAACTAAATCTAAAACTGTGGTATCTTTATTAATACTTGAGAGTGATAAATTTAATTTTTTACTCCCTAGCATTCCAAGAGATGTGGTATTCACCAAAATGTTTATTTTTTTTAAAAATTGCTCTTTTTCATTCCATTTAATAACATCAATTTTTCGTTCAAAATACTCTTTAAGTCCTTCCGCTCTTTCATGAGTTCGGTTGGTGATAACTATTTTGGATACCCCCGAATTTAGAAGTGCTGATATTACTGCTCGCGAAGCGCCCCCCGCTCCAATAATCAAAACTCTTGAGTTTAAAGGATTCCAGGTGGCATCATTCTCTTCTAAATTCTTTAAAAAACCATAACCATCTGTATTGTCTGCTTTAAACCCACCACTAGGTAAAAAGGTTAACGTATTTGCAGATCCTATTTGTCTAGCGTTTTGTGTTATCTCATTCGCTAATTTCAATACACTCTCCTTGTGAGGAACAGTAACATTGACACCAGAAAAGCCCATTTTTGGTAATGTTTTTAAAACCAATTCTATATCATTTTTTTGCACCTTTAATGGTATATAGTGACCATTAATTGCATTTTTATCTAACCAGTACCGATGTAAAATTGGGCTTTTGGAGTGCGAGATGGGATCCCCAATAACACCAGCTAGTACAAGTTTTTTGTGCATAATTATATTTCACCGCGAGTATATAAAAAATCCAAAACTGGTAACAAAGGAATACCTAATATAGAAAAATAATCACCCTCTATTTGATTAAATAGCCTTATTCCTTCTCCTTCAATCATATAACAACCCGTTGAATGTACAATCTGATTGTAGTTTTGATCAATATATTTCTTAAGATAGGCGTCACTATTTTTTCTCATTGTTAATGTTGCTTTGGTTGTTATACGCCATATCGATATATTATCTAGATAAATCACCGCTGAGGAAAAAAGAGTGTGTTTTTCCCCGCTCATGCCTTTTAACCTATTAAAAATCTCCTTTTTCTTTCTTATTTTAGATAGTAACTTATTTTTAAATATTAAGGTTTGATCACAGCCCAATACCAACGCTTCTGGATATTTTGCACTAACTTTTTTTGCTTTATAATCTGCTAATATATCAGAAATTTGTGCTAGGTTAATATTTTTAATTATACAACTTTTTTTTATATTACCCTCATCTACTTTTGCCGGTACAGATTTAAAGTTTATTTTAGCATTTTTAAGAATTTGTATTCTTATTTGAGATTCGCTAGCTAATATTAGTTCTTTTTTCATGTGGATTCTTTATGTATCGTTATATCTTTTTTTCTTAAAATCGGCCGATAGATTAATAAATGCTTTCTACACATTTTTAATACATTTTTTTTACATGTATATAACTATTTTCTTTTAATAATATTATTCTAATTCCTTTCTAAATTTTTTATTCTAGTTTTTTTATCAACAGGTTTTTTTTTGATAGGATTTATTAATCGCTGTTTTTAAAGAGCTTTAGTTTTTATCCAAAAGGTGTGGATATTTTTATCTATTTTTTTTTATCCCAAATATAATGTTTATAATAATTTAATTACGTTAATCCACAATACTCACAGTTTCTATTACATCATCTACTTTCTTTATTTATATTTATAATATTAAAAAGATTAAATATTTATTAGTTGATCACAAAATTGATCAATATCATCCCAATTTGTAAATTCATATGAGCGTGAAGTGTTTGTTGGACCGTTTGTCATCCACATTATTAATTGTATCATTAACTTATCTAGTAATTTATATTTAGGATAATTTATCTTACCTGCAAAAACAGCTAATTGTAATGGCCTCCAATTAGAGACTGCTAAAAATTTTATCATATATGGATTTGTTGTTGGACTGTTTTTTGTTGCTTTTCTGGCAACAGCATTTACAGAAAAAAACGCATTTTTTTTATTATTTATAATATTTTTATTGTCCTTGATAAATTGATATAATTCAGGTCTATGTTTACCATAGCGAATACTTGCACCAATTATAATCATATCAAAACTGATTAATTGTAATTTATCTAAATTATTAATTGAAACTAGTTTAGTATTAGTAGTTTTTTGTAGTTTAGCTTTTATATACAAACAAATAGCTTTTGTGTGGCCGTCTGTCGTTGAATATATAATTAGGTTTTTTTTCATAATAATTAATACGCATATATTTAATATATAAGATATTCTATAATGTATTTTATAATTATTGAAAAATTTGACTTTTATTACAAAAAAATACTATATGGAAATTCATCATGCCGTCCGGCTTTAAAGGTGATTCCAAAAAAACCACAAGTTATAGGATAAATTTTATGCAAACTTCTTTGTCGTTAGCAGAATTAAAAGGAAAAAGCCCAGCTGATTTATTGTCGATCGCTGAGGAGTTAGAAATAGAGAATGCATCAACGATGCGTAAAGGCGATATGATGTTTTGTATTCTTAAGGAAAAAGCTGAGGATGGTGTCGAAATATCTGGCGATGGAGTGTTGGAGGTGATGCAAGATGGATTTGGATACATGAGATCACCAGAATCTAATTATTTACCTGGACCAGAAGATATTTATGTAAGTCCAGATCAATTAAGAATGTTTAGCCTAAGAACAGGTGACACTGTAGAAGGTGTGATTAATGCTCCACAGGAAAATGAACGGTACTTTTCATTGATAAAGTGTACAAAAATTAATTTTGTAGATCCAATTAAAGCTAAACATAAAGTTCATTTTGACAATTTAACTCCTTTGTATCCAGATGAGCGGTTAACTATGGAAATTAACGATCCAACAATTAAAGACAAGTCTGCTCGAGTTATTGATTTAGTTGCTCCTATTGGGAAAGGGCAAAGATCATTAATTGTAGCACCACCAAGGACAGGTAAAACAGTGATTTTACAAAATATAGCACACTCGATAGCAGCTAATCATCCAGAATGTTATTTAATTGTATTATTGATTGACGAAAGACCAGAAGAAGTAACAGATATGCAAAGGTCTGTTAAAGGAGAGGTTGTATCATCAACTTTTGACGAACCTGCAACAAGGCATGTTGCAGTATCAGAAATGGTAATAGAAAAAGCAAAAAGATTAGTAGAACATAAGAGAGATGTTGTTATTTTACTAGACTCGATAACACGTTTGGGAAGAGCCTTTAATACTGTTGTACCTTCATCTGGAAAAGTTCTAACGGGCGGTGTGGATGCAAATGCACTTCAGAGACCAAAAAGATTTTTTGGCGCTGCGAGAAACATAGAAGAAGGTGGGTCTTTAACTATTATTGCAACAGCGCTGATTGAGACAGGAAGTCGTATGGATGAAGTTATTTTCGAGGAGTTTAAAGGCACAGGTAACTCTGAGGTGGTTCTAGATCGTAAAGTGGCTGATAAGAGGGTTTTCCCGTCAATGGATATTCTTAAATCTGGGACACGAAAAGAAGAGTTGCTTGTAGGGCAATCAGATTTACAGAAAATGTTTGTTTTGAGAAGAATTTTAAATCCAATGGGCACTACAGATGCTATAGAATTTTTGATTAGCAAACTAAAGCAAACAAAAAACAACTCAGAGTTTTTTGATTCAATGAATTCTTAACGTTTTTATAACTTAGGGCGCAGTAATAATGGATACAATTTTTGCCCTTACAACGCCAGAAGGAAAGTCGGGCGTAGCTGTTATTAGGGTTTCGGGCCAAATGGCCTTTGATTGTTTTAAGAATTTTAGTTGTATGCCGGTAGAATCAAATAAAAAAGGTCTTCGGAAGCTTTACTTTAATGATAAATTACTAGACGAAGCTTTGGTTTTAAACTTTAATAAAGGGCAAAGTTTCACAGGTGAAAACACAGTTGAGATTCAACTGCATGGTAGCTTGGCTGTTATTAAAGCATGTCTAAACGCTCTTGGTAAATTTGATGGTTTTAGAAACGCTAACCCGGGAGAGTTCACAAAGAGAGCCTTTGAAAATGGCCGTTTAGATCTTTCGCAAGTTGAGGGTTTAAGTGAGTTGATTGATGCTGAAACATCGGTTCAGCTTGATCAAGCACAGAGAATTTTTGATGGCTCGTTAGGTAAAATAGTTGCTGAATGGCGAAGTGAAATTATTGATTGTAAAGCATTAATTGAGGTTTCAATAGATTTTGTGGAGGAGGATGTCCCATCGGACCTATCTGAGGAAATACTGAAAAAACTCAGAAAAATAAAGGCATCAATACAAAAAGAGATCGATGGTTCGCTTATATCCGAAAAAATTAAGTCAGGTTTTGAAGTTGCTATAATTGGCGCACCGAATGTTGGAAAATCAACGTTATTAAACGCGCTAGCAGGGCGTGAGGCGGCAATAACGTCTAAAATGGCAGGTACTACTAGAGATATTATTGAGGTCAGCATGGATCTTTCTGGGATACCCATCTTAATACTAGATACAGCAGGAATTAGGGTATCAGATAATGAGGTTGAAAAAATGGGTGTCAGCCTAGCTTTAGACAGAGCTAGAAAATCAGATTTAAGGTTGTTTGTAAGTGATAATAATGATTTTGATTCTTTTGGCCTTGATGTTTTAAAGGAGGATTTAAAGGTTAACAGTAAAATGGATATAAACAAAAGTACACAGGGGGATATTTCAATTTCTGCAAAATTTGGTGATGGTATTGATAAGTTATTGGAGGAATTTAAAAGTATTTTTAGTAGTAAAGTCAGTAAATCGTCAATCGCAACAAACGCGAGACATAGAAATGCTATGATTAGAGCCGTTTCATCTTTAGAAATGGCAAAAAAAGAATTGTTAGCTGGTATAAATAATGTGGAACTATGTGCAGAGGAGTTTAATACTGCTATACGAGCAATGGACTCTTTAATCGGTGTGGTAAATGTTGAAGATGTGTTGGGTAAAGTTTTTAGTAAATTCTGTATTGGGAAATAGATGGTGAGCTTAAATAGTAATACGGTTGATGTGATCGTGGTTGGTGGTGGGCATGCAGGAGTAGAGGCGGCTAATATATCTGCTCGACTTGGCGCGAAAACAGCATTAATTACCCATAAAATCAATAAGATAGGAGAAATGTCATGTAACCCAGCAATTGGGGGCCTCGGTAAGGGCCATTTAGTAAGGGAGGTTGACGCGCTTGGGGGATTGATGGCAAGGGTTGCTGATTTTGCAGGCATACAATTTCGCCTACTTAATCGACGAAAAGGGCCGGCAGTACAAGGACCACGTGCCCAAGCAGATAGGTCTCTTTATCGTGCAGCGATGCAAAAGGAAATTTTGGAAACTGAGGATTTAACGGTTATTGAAGGAGAGGTTGTTGATCTTTTAATGTTTAAAAATAGAGTCTCTGGTGTTGTTTTGGCGGACGACACAGAGATTAAGGCGAAGGCAGTTGTTTTAACTACTGGAACCTTTTTAAGGGGTGTTATCCATATAGGTATGCATTCCAGGCCTGGTGGGCGTATTGGTGACAAGGCTAGTACTCGCTTAGCAGAGAAGATGGACACATTTAATTTTCCAAAAGGTCGTTTGAAGACAGGCACTCCACCTCGATTAGATGGAAGAACAATTAATTGGGTTGATCTAGAGGAACAAAAAGGAGACGAAAGCCCTAGTTTTTTCTCGTTTATGTCGTCAGAAACGCAATGCCAGCAAATATCTTGTAGGATAACTCACACAAACGCACAAACCCATGATATTATAGAGAAAAATATAAAAAAATCATCAATGTATGGAGGCAAAATATCGGGGGTTGGACCACGATATTGCCCCTCTATAGAGGATAAAGTTGTTAGGTTCTCAGAAAAGGAGTCACATCAAATATTTCTTGAGCCAGAGGGTTTGAATGATTTTACAGTGTATCCAAACGGTATATCAACGAGCCTACCTAAAGATGTGCAAGTGAATTACGTAAGAACAATTTTAGGCTTAGAGAACGCAAAGATACTTCAACCTGGCTATGCTATTGAGTATGATTATATTGATCCAAGGGTATTAGGACTTTCTTTGGAATCAAAGGATGTGCCTGGCTTGTTTTTAGCAGGACAAATTAATGGAACAACCGGCTACGAGGAGGCTGCTGCACAGGGACTGGCGGCAGGCTTAAATGCTGCGAACAAAGTTTTAGACCGAGAAGCTGTATATTTTGGTAGGTCTGATAGTTATATCGGGGTGATGCTAGACGATTTAGTAACTAACGGTGTTTCTGAACCTTATCGAATGTTCACGTCTCGAGCGGAGCATCGGTTGGCATTGCGAGCAGATAACGCTGATCAACGACTTACACCGATCGGAATTAACTTGGGAATAATTGAAAACAAACAAAAATTAGCATTTTTAGATAAAAATAAAAAACTGACTTCTGCCAAAAAAACACTTTTATCCCTGTCTTTAACTCCGAACGAAGCTGAAAAAAGTGGAATAAAAATTAAAAAAGACGGTGTTCGCCGCACAGCCTTTGACATCTTAGCAAATCAAGAAATAAAATATAATAACCTGTTTGATATTTGGCCAACATTGCGGAGAGTGGACCCAGAGATTATTGAACAGGTAGCAAGAGATGCTTTATATTCAAACTATATAAGCCGGCAGGTTCAAGATCTTGATGCTATTAGGAGAGATGAGGCAAGACTAATTCCTCTTAACCTAGATTATGGAGCTATTTCGAGCCTTTCCGCAGAATTGCAAGGAAAGTTAAATTCAGTAAGACCGGAAAATATTGCACAAGCGTCAAGGATCAGCGGCATGACCCCAGTTGGCTTAGCGTTAGTGCTAGCTCATCTTGACAGAGCTAAAGTTAAAGGCCAGGTGGGAACTTGAGGAAGACACTTGAGTTAGATGTTTCACGTGAAACATTGGACACCCTCAAACGACTTGAAGATCTGATAATCCTTTGGAACCCAGCTATAAATCTTGTATCAAACAACAGTATTTCTGATCTGTGGAATAGGCATATCATTGATTCAGCGCAAGTTTTCACATGTATTTCGCCTAAAACAGGTCTGTGGATGGACGTGGGTTCGGGTGGCGGTTTTCCGGGTATTGTCGTCTCAATAATCGCTAAAGAGCTTGCACCAGATTTACGAACTGTGCTTGTTGAATGTGACAACAGGAAATGCGTTTTTTTACGGACTGCTATACGGGAGCTTGGTTTGTCTGCAAAGGTTGTAAATGATAGGATAGAGAATGTTATCTTTCCTGACGTTTTGTACTTAAGCGCGCGCGCGTTAAGTAATTTGAATAATTTGTTATTTATGGTTGAAAATAATGTTTCACGTGAAACAGTTTGTATCTTCCCAAAAGGTAGATCACACAAAAAAGAGCTTGCAGAGTCTCAAAAAAACTGGAAATTTGATCTTAGAGCAATTGAGAGTAATACGTCGGAAGAAGGTAAGATTATAGTTTTAAGGGGGTTAGAGCGTGTTAACTGACGATTATAATGGACCGCCAAGGATTATAACGGTAGTTAATCAGAAGGGTGGCGTTGGAAAAACAACTACGGCAATAAACTTGTCGGCCACCTTGGCTAAGCTAGGAAAGAAGGTTTTGCTAGTGGATTTTGATCCACAAGGAAATTCTTCGACAGGTTTGGGTATAAGTTCTGAGGATAGAAATCTTACTTCCTACGATGTGTTGGTTGATCAGGTGCCTTTGGTTGATGCGGTGCTTAAAACCAGTGTGGCAGGATTATTTATTGTGTCGGCCAATACTGACCTTAGTTCCGCTGATTTAATATTAGCCGGTAAAGAGGATAAAATCACAACCTTTAGAACAGCTGTGGGGGATAAAGCGCTTCTTTTGTTAGGCTTTGATTATATTTTTGTTGATTGCCCACCATCACTTAACCTATTGACTATAAATGCTTTAGTAGCTTCGGATAGTGCGCTAGTTCCGTTACAACCAGAATTCTTTGCGCTGGAGGGCTTATCTCAGTTGTTATTAACTATTCGCGATATTCGAGAATCTGCAAACGAACGGCTCTGTTTGGAGGGTGTTGTTTTAACAATGTATGACAAACGTAATAATCTAACTGGCCAGGTTGAAGATGATGCTCGGGAAAATCTGGGGAGGTTGGTTTTTAAGACTGTCATACCCAGGAACGTAAAGCTGAGCGAGGCCCCATCTTTTGCTAAACCTATTTTAAGTTATGCACCAAAGAGCGCGGGAAATAAGGCATATCAGGCTTTAGCTAAAGAGTTTTTAAAACGGCAGGAGGGGTAAATGGTTGGAAAAAAATTAAAACGGCAGGTTCTTGGCAGAGGTTTGTCTGCATTAATGGCAGAGGTTGGTCCGGTTAATGATAGGGATAACATAAGTGATGGGACGGGGATTTTGTCAATATCTATCGATCAGATTGAACCAAACCCAAACCAGCCACGGCGCACATTTCTGAAGGAGGATTTGGATGATCTATCTGGGTCAATTATTGAAAAAGGAATTATACAACCGCTTATTGTTCGTAAAATAAATGATAAAACTGATATGTATCAAATAGTTGCTGGTGAACGCCGATGGCGAGCTGCTCAAATCGCAAGGTTGCATAAGGTACCTGTAGTGGTGCGGAGTTTTAGTGATGTTGAGGTGCTGGAAATAGCAATAATAGAAAATATCCAAAGAGCCGATTTAAATCCAATAGATGAGGCGAATGGATATCACCAGCTGATGGAAAAGTTTAATCATACCCAAGAGAAGCTATCTAAAGTTCTTGGTAAAAGCCGGAGCCACATAGCAAATCTATTAAGATTATTAAACTTACCTACTGATGTACAGGTTTTGCTGAGTTCGGGTGAAATTTCCATAGGGCATGCTAGAGCATTAATTACTAGGAACGATGCGTCTTTATTGGCTAAAGAAATTATACGGAAGAAATTATCTGTTAGGGAGATTGAACGACTTATTAAGGTTGATCTAGGAGGTGGTTTAAAAAAGCATGCTGTAAAACCAAAAGATGCAGATACTCGTGCTATTGAAGGGGATTTAAAAGCATCGATTGGTATGAATGTTGATATCATCCATGATGTTTCAACTGGAAAAGGGTCTTTAAAAATAAAATATAAGAATCTTGATCAGCTAGATGATTTAATAAACATATTAACAAAATAATTATAAATAACAAAGGGTTAGGATTAATTATATTAATTTAGTAGCAAATTTAAAATTAAGCTATTTAAGACAGCCTTACCATTTTGTGTGGCTTTAATATAACCTCGTTCTATTAAAACCAAGTCATCATTTATTAGATTGGTTAAATTTTTTTCATTAAATGTTTTTCCTGATAAAAGATGATAACGGTTTTTTGAGATTCCTGAATTCAATCTAAGACCCATCATTACCATTTCTTCAGCCTGGTCTTTTTTGCTTAAGCAGGTTCTTAAGCTTTCACCAGATTTTTCATGTGCATGGCTTAGCCATTTTGCAGGATTACTATGGCTTTGAGTGGCGTATCTTCCAAGTGAAGTAGTTATTCGCCCGTGTGCTCCAGGACCCACACCGATATAGTCACCGTAGTTCCAGTAAATTTTATTATGTATGCTTTGATGGTTTTGTTTAGAGTAATTTGAAATTTCGTAAGGCAAAAGCCCATTAGATGAGCATATCTCCTCTGTAATATGATACAGTTCGCTACTGACATTTTCCTTTGGTAATCCCAATAACTTGCCATTTTTAAACAGTTTTCCAAAAGCAGTATTTGGCTCGATTGTAAGTTGGTAAAGTGACAAATGATCTGGTTCAAAGCTTAAGGCAAGCTTAAGTTCATTGCGCCACTCATTAATTGTCTGTTCTTGTCGTGCATAAATTAGATCAAAACTAGTTTTGTTAAAAACTTTATGACCAATACTTATTGCCTTTAATGCGTCATTTACCGAATGTAATCGCCCAAGTTTCTTTAAGTCTTTATCATTTAACGCTTGAACACCAATTGATACTCGATTGACCCCTGCAGCCTTGAAATCTAAAAACTTCTGCGATTCTACTGATGATGGGTTTGCCTCCAGTGAGATTTCCACATTATCCTTAAGTCCCCATAACTTTGCAATTTGGTCAACTATACCTGAAACAATACTTGGGTCCATAAGACTTGGAGTTCCCCCTCCAAAAAAAATGGAGTTCACCAGTCGATCAGAAGTCTCTAAATGGTAACGTTTTAATTCAAACAGATATGCTTTTTTCCAATCGATATTACTAATTTCTTTGTTAACATGACTATTAAAATCACAATATGGGCATTTTGATTGGCAAAAGGGCCAATGGATATATATACCAAAACCAGAGTTTTTCCAATCAAGACAAGCAGGCATTTATTAGTTTTCCAAAAGCTATAGATCTGTGACTCATTTTATGTTTTTCATTTGGATTCATTTCACCAAAGGTTTTTTTGTGTCCATTTGGAATAAAAATTGGATCAAAACCAAATCCATTTTCACCTCTCATTGGCCAAGTAATTTTTCCAGAAACCTTACCTTCAAAAATCTCGTCATGCCCATCTGGCCAGGTTAAACATAAAACACAAATAAAATGAGCTGTTCTAGGTGAGGGGATATTATTTTTTTCAAGAAGCGCCCAAACCTTTGTCATAGCAAGGTTATAATCTCTACCATTTTGTGTTGTGGCCCAGTCTGCTGTATAAACCCCAGGCGCACCATTCAAACCATCCACCATTATCCCACTATCATCAGATAATGAGAGAAGGTTTGAGTTTTTTGCTGCAAAGTGAGCTTTTATTCTGGCGTTACCGATAAAATTATCTTCAGTTTCTATAGGTTCTTTAAGATTAAACTCTGATACAGATAAAACGCTGAGTTTGAATTTTGAAAAAAGGTTAGAGATTTCTAAAAGCTTTCCTTCGTTGTGAGTAGCTATAACAATAGTGTCTTCGTATATTTTACGCATTGGATTTGTTAATTGCTTCTTCTTGAATTAACATGAGTTCCTTGACGCCTTTTTCTGCTAAATCAGTCATTACATTTAGTTCTGATCGAGAAAAAGGCGATCCTTCGGCAGAGCCTTGAATTTCAATCATCTTGTTTGACCCTGTTAGAACAAAATTAGCATCAGTTTCTGCTTCACTATCTTCAGCATAATCAAGATCTAGTACTGCTTGGTTTCCATATATACCACAACTAACAGCTGCTATGTTTTCTATAATTGGATCACTGTTCAATTCGCCAGAATTTATCAAACTATTTGTCGCTAATTTAAGTGCAACCCACCCACCTGTTATGGAAGCACATCTAGTACCACCATCTGCTTGGATTACATCACAATCTATGGTTATCTGCCTTTCCCCTAGAGCACTTCTGTCAATACAGGCTCTAAGAGATCGACCAATTAGCCTTTGGATCTCTTGTGTGCGTCCTGATTGCTTTCCAGACGCAGCTTCACGTCTATTTCTAGTTGATGTAGATCCAGGTAACATTCCATATTCTCCTGTAACCCACCCGAGACCAGAGTTTCGTAAAAATGGGGGTACACGCTCTTCGACTGATGCCGTGCAAAGCACGTGGGTATTACCGCAACGGATAATACAAGATCCACGCGCATGCATTGTGATGTCTGTTTCTATCTTGATAGATCTCATTTGATTATTATTTCTTCCTGAAGGGCGCATACTTTTTATCCTTTAAAAACGATACAAGTTAATAAACTGTCAAAAAGGCATGAGTAAAGAGAAAAACCTTAATTGACTGATGAGAAACAAGTCATTAGACATATTTAACCTTTTGAAGGCATCAGATGATACAGAAACAAAACTTGATTGAGGAAATGAACGAACGAAGTAGAATTGTATTTCGCAATTTAGTTGATTCATATATTGAAACTGGAGAGCCTGTAGGCTCTCAAACACTTGCTAAAGCTTTAACAGAAGAAATTTCTCCCGCAACTATCAGAAATGTAATGCAAGACTTAGAGGTGCTAGGCCTTTTAGATAGTCCACATGTTTCATCTGGTAGGATTCCAACACAGCAGGGTCTTAGATTATTTGTTGATGCACTTTTAGAGGTTGGTGAAATTTCAAATAAAGAACAAGAAATAATTGATTATAGTGTTAAGGAGGATCCAAAAGACCTTTCAAATATATTAACCCGTGCTGGATCTGTTTTATCTGGCTTAACAAAGAGCGCTAGCTTAGTGTTGGCACCTAAGACAGAGGCACCTATTAAGCATATAGAATTTGTAAGTCTTTCAGCTGAGCGTGCATTAGCAGTTTTAGTTACTGCCGATGGAATGGTTGAAAACCGTGTTTTTGAACCACCATTAGGGCAAACTCAATCTGACTTTAGAGAAGCAGCAAACTTTATGAATGCTCATGCAAAAGGTTTAACCCTTTCGGAACTTAGGAAGGTTATGGAAAGTGAGGTTAGCAAAAGACAGTTGGAAATAGATAAAATAGCAGGTCAATTAGTTAAGGATGGTCTTGCCGTTTGGGATGGAAAAGACACTGACAATAGTCGCCTTATTGTAAGGGGACGGGCAAACTTAATTGATGGCACAACTGCTGAAGATGATTTCGAAAAAATACGTGAACTGTTCGATGATCTGGAAAGAAAACAAGACATCGCTAATTTTTTAAACTTAACAGAGAAAGGTGAAGGGGTAAGGATTTTTATTGGGTCAGAGAACAAGCTTTTTTCACTTTCGGGTAGTTCTTTGGTTATTTCTCCCTATATAAATTCTGACCACAAAATTATTGGCGCAGTTGGGGTTATTGGACCAACGAGATTAAACTATGGAAGAATTGTACCAATTGTAGATTATACGGCTCAGTTGGTGGGCAGGACATTATCAGAACGAGGTTAAACAAGGAAATTATGAGCGAAAAACAAGAAAATAAAAAAATTAAGACAGAAGAACTATTATCTTTGGATGAGTTGATAGCAGAAGCTGAAGAAAACGATGATCTTTTAGAATCTAATGAAGCGCTAAACGAAGATAAAGAGCCAAACTTAGAAAAACTGATTGAGGAACGAGACGCCTTACAGGATAAGTTGATGCGCACATTGGCGGATTCAGAAAATCTGAGAAAAAGATCTATTAGAGACAGAAGTGATGCTGAGGTATATGGTGGAACAAAATTAGCAAGAGATTTGCTTTCAGTCTACGATAATATTACTAGAGCACTTGATGCAGTAAGTGATGAACAAAAAAAGGCAAATTCAGCTTTAATCGAAGGAATTGAGCTAACAAGAAAAGAAATTATAAGTGGTTTTGAAAAACACAAGATAATAAGAATTATACCACAGATAGGGGATATTTTTGATCCACTGCTTCATCAAGCAATGTTTGAAGCGTCATTACCAGATACAAAAGCAGGTGAAATAATTCAAATCATGGCCGTTGGTTTTAAAATAGGTGAAAGGTTACTTCGCCCAGCACAGGTTGGAGTGTCTTCTAACCCCGGTTAATCAGAGAGCATTTCTTTTAAAGTATAAATAAGCTCTAGAGCATCTTTTGGAGATATTTCGTCAGGCATTATATTTTTTAACTTAGCCTCAACCCGATGAGTGTTTTTTGGAACTAACGCTTTCTCTGGAGGCGATAAATTAAAAAGAGGAAGCTTTTCAAGCGAGGTTTTTTTATATGAAGAGCTTTTTTTATCACTTGAGTTTAGTTTATTAAGCACTTGTTCAGCTCTCGTTAAGACAGATAATGGCATTCCAGCTAACTTTGCCACCTGTACACCGTAAGACCTATCAGCAAAGCCCAATATGACTTCATATAAAAAAATAATTTCCTCTTTAAACTCTTTCACTGAAACCGTTGCATTTGTAATGCCAGTTAATTTTTCTGAAAGTGATGCTAATTCATGATAATGAGTGGCAAACAAAGCCCGGCATTTATTTTTTTCGTGAAGGTACTCTAAGGTTGCCCAAGCGATTGATAATCCATCGTATGTTGCGGTCCCTCTACCAATTTCATCTAAAATAACTAATGACTTTTCGTCTGCCTGATTTAAAATAGCGGCTGTTTCCACCATCTCCACCATAAATGTTGAGTGACCCCTTGCTAGATCGTCAGACGCACCAACTCTGCTAAATAGCTGAGTAACAATACCGATGTTGGCGGATGTTGCTGGTACATAAGAGCCCATTTGGGCTAGTACAACCAATAAAGCATTTTGCCTCAAAAATGTTGATTTACCAGCCATATTTGGTCCGGTGATCAGCCAAATATTTGCATCTTTTTCAAGGCAATTTAAATTGCAATTATTTGGAATAAAGCGACTTTCAGCGACTTCACTTAAAGCCTCTTCAACTACAGGATGTCTACCACTTATTATTTCAAAGTTTCTTGTCTCATCAACTAAAGGTTTACACCAATTTCGTTCTTCTGCCGTTTTGGATAAAGAGCAAATTAGATCAACCTCTGCTAAACTTTTGGCGGTCTTTAAAATTTTTTCAGCACATTTCAATAAATCTTGTTGAATTTTTTCAAAAATGGTTTTTTCTAACTCTAACGCGCAGTTTTTTGCGGTTATAATTTCTGACTCTGTCTCTCCTAGGCCTAGCGTGGTAAACCTAATAGAATTTGCAGTCGTTTGCCGGTGGAAAAACATCGCATTTAATGGTGGTGACAGCATGCTTTCTGAATGACGAGCCGAAACCTCGATGAAATAACCTAACACATTATTATGTTTAATTTTTAGGTTTGAAATACCGGTTTTTAATGCCAACTCCTGTTGTAATTTGGCTAAAACTTTTTGTCCTTGATCTCTTAACATTCGATGTTTGTCTAAATTATCATTAAAGCCATTTTTGATAAACTCACCTTCTTTGATATTAATGGGAGGGTCTTGAACCAGTGCCTTCTCAATATTATCAGTTATAGTTTTGTGCCCTCTTAAGGAATTTAGATCAAATGATAGAGAATTAAACTCGTCCAAAGTGGTTAATTCTTTGAATATTTTTTTGCTAGATATTAATCCAGTACTAATAGCTTTGATGTCTCTTGGACCGGATCTATTAAGTGAGGCCCGTGTAAGGCCACGTTCAATATCTAGAATATTTTTTAGATATTTTCGAATCTTTTCCCTAATTATGCTGTGTTTAAGAAATATACCAATGTCGTTTTGCCGACTCTTTATAATTTCAACATTAGCAGAGGGATTGCTCAAACGACTTTCAAGCATGCGTGCGCCTGAGGCAGTAATGGTTTGATCTATTGTGGATAATAATGACCCATGTTTTTCCCCAGAAAGTGATTGAGTTAATTCAAGGTTCTTTCTGGTAAAGCTATCAATATGTAAGTAGTCTTTAGTTAGTTCTTTAACTGGTGTTTGCAGTATGGGTAAGTAACCCTTCTGGGTTAAGTGCAGATATTCAACAATAGCATTAATTGCTGCTATTTCTACCCTACCGAAAGTTCCAAAACCGTCTAACGTATTAACTTTGTAAAGTTTGCAAACCCTTTCTTCAGCACCGGTACTCTCAAACATCAGGTTGGAGAGTGGCGTTATAGAGACTTCTAAACTATGGAGCACTTCAGGGAGATCGTTTTCAATTTTTTCTGATACAAGGATCTCTTTTGGTGCGAGTCTTGAGATTAAGGCACCAAGATGTTTTTTTTCAATTGATTTTATTCGAAAGTCGCCAGTAGAGATGTCTACCCACGCAAAGGCACACTTTCCTCTTATTTCGGAAAAAGCACTTAGAAAGTTATGTTCGTGAGCACTTAGTAAAGATTCTTCTGTTAGGGTGCCTGGTGTAACTAATCTGACGACACCTCTCTTTACTATTGCTTTATAACCACGTTTTTTTGCTTCAGCAGGATTTTCCATCTGCTCGCAAACAGCAACCTTGAAGCCTTTTTTTATTAAAGATAACAGATAGTTATCAGCAGAGTGAACTGGAACACCACACATTGGTATTCTTTGTTCTAAATGTTTCCCTCTGGAGGTAAGGGTAATGTTTAAAGCCGCTGATGCCTTTATAGCATCTTCAAAAAAAAGCTCATAAAAGTCGCCCATTCTATAAAATAATAGTGCATCAGTATAGTCTTTTTTTATACTAAAGAACTGCTCCATCATAGGTGTTGTTTTTTGTGTTGTTATTGCCATGGGTCTAATTATACACTTTCATTATTAAATTCTAACGATATTCGCTTATATATTAAAGAGAATATGTTAGGTTTAGGTTGAGAAGTTTTGTTAACTTTGATACACCAGACTTTCAAAAAAAATTTAGGAAAAAAAATGACTGGTAATGGGAAGAGTTTACTGATGAGGAGGCGCTGGCTTATCATTTGGAGCCAACGCCTGGAAAGCTAGAAGTTGTTGCATCTACCGCTATGGCAACTCAGCGAGACCTTTCTTTAGCATATTCCCCTGGTGTTGCTGTTCCAGTAAATGAAATTGCTAAAAACCCTGAAAGTGCATTTGATTATACTACTCGAGGTAATACAGTTGCTGTTATATCAAATGGAACGGCAATTTTAGGATTAGGTAATTTAGGGGCTTTAGCTTCAAAGCCAGTGATGGAAGGAAAGGCAGTTTTATTTAAACGTTTTGCTGATATAAACTCAATTGATATTGAGTTAGATACCGAAGACCCTGAAGAGTTCATAAACGCAGTTAAGTATATGGGACCATCATTTGGAGGTATTAACTTAGAGGACATCAAAGCCCCTGATTGTTTTATAATAGAACAGCAGCTGAAAGAACTTATGGATATTCCAGTCTTTCATGATGATCAACATGGCACTGCAGTCATCTGTGCGGCGGGACTTTTGAATGCTTTATATCTAACTGGAAAAAAAATAGAAGATTGTAAGATTGTATTAAATGGCGCAGGCGCTGCTGGAATAGCCTGTTTAGAACTTATTAAATCCATGGGAGCCAAGCATTCAAATTGTATTGCTTGTGATACGAAGGGTGTTATTTATCAAGGGCGATCTGAGGGTATGAACCAATGGAAATCTGCTCACGCTGTATCAACAAAGCTTAGATCATTAGGAGAGGCGATAAACGGAGCTGATGTTTTCATTGGTGTTTCTGTTAAGGGATTAGTAACAGCTGAAATGATTGAATCTATGAATAAAGATCCTGTGATCTTTGCTATGGCAAATCCAGACCCTGAAATAACACCTGAAGAAGCACATCTAATTAGACCTGATGCTATTGTGGCAACAGGACGTTCAGATTATCCAAATCAAGTAAATAATGTTTTAGGTTTTCCATATTTATTTAGAGGTGCACTTGATATAAATGCGCGGGCAATCAATGATCCTATGAAAATCGCATGTGCTGAGGCGCTTGCTAAGTTGGCTAGAGAAGATGTGCCAGATGAAGTGGCAATGGCATATGGGAAAAAGCTAACCTTCGGAAGAGATTATATAATTCCAACACCATTTGATCCAAGACTAATTTATACTATTCCTCCTGCTGTCGCTAAGGCTGGTATGGATACTGGATGTGCGCGTCGGCCAATTATTGATATGGAAGCTTATGAATTAGCGCTGAGGGCGCGTATGGACCCAACAGCTTCCATGTTACAAACTTTACATGTGAGAGCTAAAAATGCCCAAGCTCGAATGATATTTGCTGAAGGTGATGATGTACGAGTCCTTCGTGCGGCTGTGAGTTATGTGCGTTCTGGCCTCGGTCAGGCTATAGTTGTTGGAAGAGAAAATGATATAAAAGAAAAACTTGAAGCTGAAGGTTTGTCTGATGCTTATCTAGAATTGGAAGTTATAAACGCGGCAAAAACGGAACATTTGTCAGAATACAAAAGATTTCTTTATGATCGGCTACAGCGCCAAGGTTTTGATCAAGGGGATTGTCATAAAATGGCGTCACGAGATAGGCATGTTTTTGCGTCTCTAATGTTAGCGCATGGGCATGGAGATGGAATGATTACAGGCGCTACAAGAAAATCAGCTGCTGTATTGAGTAGAATAAACCGTGTATTTGACGCAAAGGCTGGAGATGGTGTTGTGGGTGTTACCGCCATGATGTTGCGAGGTCGGTTAGTGCTGATGGCAGACACTTTAGTTCACGAGTGGCCAGAAGAAGAGGATTTGGCTGATATTGCAGAAAGAGCAGCTGGTGTTGCTAGGCACTTAGGCCTGGAACCCAGAGTTGCATTTGTTAGTTTTTCAAATTTTGGATATCCAGTTTCTGAGAGAGCAGAGAAGATGAGTAAAGCACCGATAGTATTAGATAAGCGTGGTTCTGATTTTGAATACGATGGTGAAATGACTGCAGATGTAGCTTTAAATGCGGAGGTTTTAGCGAGTTACCCATTTTGTAGATTGACTGCACCGGCTAATATTCTTGTTGTGCCCGCGAGGCACTCGGGATCTATATCTGTAAAATTAATGCAAGAACTGGGTGGTGCTACAGTTATTGGCCCAATTCTATCTGGTATCGATCGGCCAGTTCAACTTTGCAACATATCTGCAACCTCTAACGATATATTAAACATGGCTGTTATGGCAGCCTGTAAAGTGGGTTAATTTGTGACTATATTTAACTTTGGTTCTATTGTATCTGATAATTTTTATCGTACCCCAAGGATTCCAACTCCCGGTGAGTCAGTACGTGCAGAAAGTTTTAAAAATGGTCTTGGAGGTAAGGGTGCCAATCAGTCAATTGCTGCCAAGAGAGCTGGTTCAGATGTGTTTCACATAGGAGCGGTTGGTTATGATGGAGATGACATATTAGACACGCTTAAAGATAATGGTATTAATACAGAAAATATACATAAAACTAATATTAAAACGGGGCATGCAAACATCACAATTGATCCAAGTGGTGAAAACGCAATTACATTTTTTGCAGGGGCTAATGATTCTCAGACCCTTGTGAAATTGACACGTGGTTTTGATAGTGCATTGCCTGGAGATATATGTCTTTTACAAAATGAAGTTAATTTAGTTTTAGAAGCTGCGAAGGTAGCAAAATTAAAAAAAATGAAGGTTATTTATTCGGCTGCTCCATTTAATATTTCGCATCTAAAAAGTGTTATTAAATATGTTGATCTCACTGTTGTTAATCAGTCTGAGCACGCACTTTTAGTAAAAGAGTTTGGACCAAATTTTGACAAGCCTCTTCTGATTACAAAGGGCTCAAAGGGCTCTTGCTATTTATCTACAAGCAAAAAATTAAAATGTGCCACACCAGATGTGACACCTGTCGACACTACGGGCGCAGGGGACACATACTTAGGATATTTTGCTTCTTATTTAGATCAAGGAATGTCCATAGGGGAGGCTATGGATATTGCCTCATTTGCGGCTGCTTTGCAGGTTACTAAGAATGGTACTTCTGAAGCAATACCAAGCTTAAAGACAGTAACTAAATTTTGGAAAAATTCTGGGATAAAAACGTTAATTCTTAACTGAATCCCAGAAGCTTTTAACACTTGAAAAGAAGTTCTTACTATGTGGGTTATTGTCTATACTTAAAGCTTCAAATTCTTTTAATAAATCTTTTTGCTTTGAGGTAAGGTTGACTGGGGTTTCTACAGCAAGCTCAATAAACAAATCACCATTTCCTCCACCTCGTAATGCTGGCATACCTTTGCTTCGCAGTCTCATTTGTCTTCCAGACTGACTGCCATTGGGAATCTTTACTCGACTACGCCCTCCATCGATTGTTGGAGCTTCAATTTCTCCACCAATAGCTGCAGTTGTCATGCTGACAGGAATACGACAGTATAAGTTTTTTCCATCGCGTTCAAAAATCTTATGTTCAGAGACTTCTGTGAAAATATAGAGGTCTCCACTTGGACCTCCTCTTACACCGGCTTCGCCTTCACCACTAAGCCGGATCCTTGTTCCGGTTTCAACACCTGACGGTATATTGACTGAAAGAGCTCGATCTTTTTTTTCTTGACCTGATCCATTACATTTTCTACACGGATCCTTAATTATTTGTCCCATTCCCGAACACGTTGGACACCCTCGTTCAACAGTAAAGAAACCTTGCTGGGCGCGCACCTTTCCTATCCCTGAACATGTTGGACATGTCGATGGTTTTGAACCCCCAGATGCCCCGGTCCCACTACAGCCAGCGCAGTTAATAGTAGATGCTATGGTTATAGTTTTTTGTATTCCCGAAAATGCATTTTCTAAGCTTACATTGAGATTATACCTAAGGTCTGACCCTCTTGACGCACGTTGACTGTTGTTTTGCCCTCCACGAAAGTCTCCAAAAAGGTCGTCGAATACATCTGAAAAAGCTGACGAAAAATCACCACTGCTATGGAAACCACCAGCACCTGATCCGGCACTACCACCCTCAAATGCAGCATGTCCGTATCTATCATATGCAGCTTTTTTGTTTTGGTCCTTCAGAACGTCATACGCCTCATTCACTTCTTTGAATTGATCTTCTGCATTTGGGTTTGATGAATTCCTATCTGGATGAAGTTCTTTTGCTTTAGTTCTATATGCCTTTTTCAGATCTCCTTCGGAGGCATTTGAAGAGACACCAAGCACTTCATAATAATCACGTTTTGACAATATTTACGCCCCTTTTAAAAAGATAAGGGGTGTTAACTTACACCCCTTATGAACTTAGGCTAATTTACTTGTGGTCTTCTTCATTCAGGTCTTCAAAGTCAGCATCTACAATATCTTCGTCGACACCACGCAACTCTTCGTCATTCATTTCTTCAGGCGGAGTGCCACCATCTGCTTCCGCGGAGGCTTTGTATATTGCTTCTCCTAGCTTCATAGATGCTTCAGTAACGTTTTGGATGCCTGATTTAATTTTATCAGTATCCTCACTTTCTAGTACTTCTTCTAGGGCTTTGATTGCTAGCTCAATTGCCTCAACAGTTGTTGGGTCAACTTTGTCGTTATGTTCCTCTAGAGATTTGTTTGTCGAGTGAATCAACCCTTCAGCTTGATTTTTTGCCTCTACCAACTCCTTACGTTCTTTATCTGCGTCAGCATTTTCTTCAGCGTCTTGAACCATTTGATCTATTTCATCATCTGATAGACCGCCTGAAGCTTGGATGGTAACCTGTTGTTCTTTTCCTGTTGCTTTGTCTTTTGCATTAACTGACACAATTCCATTTGCATCAATATCAAATGCCACTTCAATTTGAGGCAATCCACGAGGGGCTGGAGGAAGATCTTCTAGATTGAATTGCCCTAAAACTTTGTTATCCGCTGCCATTTCTCGTTCACCCTGAAACACACGAATTGTGACGGCTGTCTGATTATCTTCAGCGGTAGAAAATACTTGTGATTTCTTTGTTGGGATAGTTGTGTTTCGATCAATCAACCTCGTAAATACACCACCTAATGTTTCGATTCCAAGTGATAAAGGAGTTACATCTAAAAGCACCACATCTTTAACATCTCCCTGTAATACGCCTGCCTGTATTGCGGCACCCATAGCAACTACTTCATCAGGATTAACGCCTTTATGTGGTTCCTTACCAAAGAAATTGGAAACTTCTTCAGTTACTTTTGGCATACGTGTCATTCCACCAACTAAAACGACTTCGTCAATATCACCTTTTGATAAACCTGCATCTTTTAGTGCCGCCTGACATGGTTTCATTGATCGTTTAATTAAATCCACCACCAAGCTTTCTAACTTTGATCGTGTTAGCTTGAGAACCATATGTAATGGTTGACCGCCATTTGGATCCATTGAAATAAATGGTTGGTTAATTTCTGTTTGTTGACTTGATGATAGCTCAATTTTAGCTTTTTCAGCAGCTTCTTTTAATCTTTGCAGCGCCATCTTGTCTTTCTTTAAGTCGACGCCGTTTTCCTTTTTGAACTCCGTTGCCAAATAATCAACAATTCTCATGTCAAAGTCTTCACCACCTAAATAAGTGTCACCATTTGTGGATTTTACTTCAAATAAACCATCATCTATTTCTAAGATTGTCACATCAAAAGTACCACCTCCCAAATCATAGACTGCAATTGTTCGCGCCTCTTTTTTATCTAAACCATAAGCCAATGCAGCAGCTGTTGGTTCGTTTATAATTCTAAGGACCTCAAGGCCAGCTATTTTCCCAGCATCCTTGGTAGCCTGTCTTTGGGCATCATTAAAATAAGCTGGTACTGTTATTACAGCCTGTTCTACATCTTCTCCAAGATATGCTTCGGCGGTTTCTTTCATTTTTTGAAGTATAAAGGCTGATACTTGAGATGGAGAAAACTTATCATCGTTTGCTTCTACCCAGGCATCACCATTTCCACCATCTACCAATGAGTATGGAATATTTTTTATGTCTTTTTGAATATGTTTGTCGTCAAGTCTACGTCCTATTAATCGCTTTACTGCGAACACTGTATTATCTGGGTTAGTAACCGCTTGTCTTTTTGCTGGTTGACCTACAAGTTTTTCATCATTTGCAAAAGCAACAATTGAAGGTGTTGTTCTGGCACCCTCTGTGTTTTCTACGACCTTTGGTTGAGAACCATCCATTATGGCAATACATGAATTTGTTGTTCCTAGATCAATTCCAATTACTTTACCCATTTAAAGATCCTTTCTAATGGCATTTTTGCGCCACGATTGTTCAATTTTTAATTAATAGCTGTTGGTTGCAAAATTTTCGACCAACGTTAAATTCGAATGTTATATAGGTTTGGTCAGCAGTCCCTACAAGGGGAGGCGTAATAAAAAAATAGTTTTTTTTAAATTATTAAATTTGAACCAGAATAAGAAAATGAACACAGTTTATTATGCCAACTTTCTTTCTATTTCTTGCCTTTCAAAAATTTCGATCACATCATTTGTTCTGATGTCTTCATAGTTTTCAAACGCCATTCCACATTCTTGTCCCAAATTAACCTCATTAACTTCATCTTTAAATCGTTTTAAGGTTTTTAATGTTCCCTCATGAATCACAACATCGTCTCGAAGCAACCTTACGCCAGACGAGCGGCGGGCAAGTCCCTCAGTTATTTGGCAACCGGCGACCTTTCCAACTCCAGTTACCTTGAAGACTTCCAATATTTTTGCATATCCAATGAAGTTTTCTCTAACCTCGGCTGATAGCAGGCCAGAGGCAGCTGATTTTATATCATCAACCAAGTCGTAAATTATAGAATAATACCGCAGTTCTACTCCTTTTTGATTAGCAGATTGTCTAGCGGGCGCATTAGCCCGAACATTAAATCCCATTATTGGTGCTTTTGAAGCTTCTGCTAAAGTAACATCTGATTCTGTTATTGCTCCAACGCCTGAGTGCAGCACCCGTACCCTAACCTCTTCATTACCTATTTTTTCCATAGCCTGAACAATTGCCTCAGCTGAGCCTTGAACATCAGATTTTACCAAAATAGGGAGTTCTTTTAGGTTTTGATTAGCTTTTGCATTTGCCAATAGTTGCTCTAAACTTGTACCGCTACCTAGTGCAGATTTTTTATCTTTTAATACTTGAGCCCTATAGTCTGCAATTTCACGAGCTTGAGCTTCTGTTGAAACCACATTTAATACATCACCTGCTTCTGGAGTCCCGTTTAGCCCCAAAACCTCAACAGGAACTGATGGTCCAGCCTGTTTTACTCGATCATTTTGGTCATTTATCAACGCTCGCACACGTCCCCATTGCTCCCCGACAACAAAAATATCGCCTTGGTTTAAAGTACCTTTTTGTACTAAAACGGTTGCAATTGGACCTCTCCCAACGTCAAGCTTAGCTTCTATCACAGCACCTTCTGCCGCTCGATTTGGATTTGCCTTAAGTTCCAATAAATCAGATTGTAGAGCAATATACTCCAATAACGTATCTATACCGGCACCAGTTTCAGCAGAAACTTCAACATCTAAAACGTCACCTGACATTTTTTCGACAATGACTTCATGTTGTAATAATTCTGTCCGAACTTTATCAGGGTCTGCCGATGGTTTGTCACATTTGTTTATAGCCACAATCATAGGTACATTAGCTGCTTTCGAATGATTAATAGCTTCAATTGTCTGAGGCATAACGCTATCATCAGCGGCTACGACTAATATAACGATATCAGTTACCTGAGCCCCACGAGAGCGCATTGAGGTAAAGGCGGCATGCCCAGGAGTGTCAAGAAACGAAAGCAATCTCCCATCGTCAGTTTTTACTTGATAAGCACCTATGTGCTGAGTAATTCCTCCAGCCTCTCCGGAGACTACGTTCGCTTTCCTGATTACGTCCAAAAGAGATGTTTTTCCATGATCTACGTGTCCCATAACGGTTATAACTGGAGCCCTTGTCTCTAAACTAACCGGATCATCTTTTATAGCATCAATAACATCTTCAACATCGGCATCAGATACACGCACTATTTTATGCCCAAACTCTTGAATTATAAGCTCTGCTGTGTCTGCATCGATCGATTGGTTTTGCGTAACCATCATTCCATTTGTCATAAGAGATTTTACAACATCGGAAACCCTTTCTGCCATCCTATTAGCTAACTCTTGGACAACTATAGTTTCTGGCACCTGAACATCTCTAACAACTTTTTCACGCTCTTGATTACTATCTAGTATTTTGCGTTTTTCACGCTCTTGTTTTCGTCTAATCGCCGCCATTGACCTTTGTCGGCCGCCCTCGTCACTCAAGGCTTGGGTTAATGTTAACTTACCAGAACGACGTCTGTCATTAACACCACTTTTTGGTGCTCTTGGTGATTGTTGTTTTCTTAACTCGTCTCTATCTGGAATTTTTCTTGATGTTTTCGTTGCTGACCGCACTGAATCTTCAGGAGCTTTTGTTGTGATTGTTGGGAGGTCCTCAACTAATTTTTTAGCGTTTACTACGGCTGCAATAGCTCTTTTTTCTTCTTCTACTTTTTCTTTTTCTTTTTCTTTACGCTCAGTATCCTCTTTTTCTTTTGATTCTAAATCTGCTCGCTTTTTGTCTCGCTCTTGTTCTCTACTCTTTTCGTCAGCATCTCTTTTGGTTTTATCTAATTTTTCTCTATGGCGAGCGGAAGCTAATGCTTTCTTGCGTCGTTCTAACTCTGCGTCAGAAATCCCACCTGGGGTTTTTGATGGAGTCGTTTTGTTTTGGGGATTATTTGTTTTAGATGTGCTAATATTAGGTTTTGGCACGACGACACGTTTTCTTTTTGTCTCAACAACAACTGATTTAGAGCGTCCATGGCTGAAACTTTGCCTTACTTGCCCAGGCCTAGAGGGCGCTCCTCCTAAAAGACCAAGTTTTTTACCAGATTTATTTTCAGTATCACTCATATTTATTCCAAAATCTAATTTAACCCGGCATTAGCCGAAAGTTCTTTGTTAAGTGGCTCGAATCCACGGATTTCATTTAATCTTAAGGCTTCATGTACTACACGTTTACTAAGACCACCAGAGGTAAGGGAGGCATGTACCACATAATTCCGTCCAAATGCTAGGCCGAGTTCTTGACTGGACAAACAATCGATATAACTATTTTTCCCATCTGGGGGCCGGAGTTTTGATTTTTGCCCCTCTGAACCATCTCTAGCTTGAATTAAAGCCTTAGCTGATCCATCAGCTAAGGTTGATTTAACTTTTTCAAAACCTGACACTGCAATTCCAGATTTTCTTGATAAAGAAATTAAAGCAATAACATTTTTTAATAAAAGCGCTTCAACAAAACTTACCAAATCATTTCGAACAGCTACTTTTTCTTTGGCTGTTTTTAGAAAAAGCTTTTTTGATATAGCTTTTTCTAAAAAAATTCGATTTGTCTTTACCCAAATTCCTCTTCCAGGAAGCTTTTCAGAAACATCGGGGACTATTTCTTTATTAGGAGCGACAACAAAACGTAACATATCAGATTTATTACAAATCTCGCCAGAAGATATACATCTTCTTTTCACCTGCTCATTAAATAATTTTTCTTTAGTGTGTTTCATTATATGTGTAATATTATTATTCAGATACAGTATTTTCTTCAACTTCCTCTTTTTTGAGGTCATCTGGATCTACCCAACCAAGCTCAATTCTAGCTGTCATTACTAAGCTTTGAGCCTCTTCTAGTGACACATCGAACTTTTCTAAAATGCCTTCATCCTTGTGACGCTTCCCATCTACAACGGTCCATCCACCTGATAGTTCCCAGTCCGCACAAGTTGCAAAGTCTTCAAGAGTTTTTATATCGTCTTCAGCCAACGCTACTAGCATTTGTGGGGTCAATCCTTCGAACGCAGATAGACTATCTTCAACGCCCAATTCCTGAGCCTGTGTTATTGCTTTAGTATTTTGTTCTTCTAGATACTCTCTAGCTCTAGCTTGTAATTCTTCGGCAGTTGATTGATCAAAGCCTTCAATTGTTAATAGCTCATCAATTTCAACATAAGCAACTTCTTCTAGCGTTGCAAAGCCTTCAGAAACAAGAAGTTGTGCAACTACTTCGTCAACATTTAAAGATTCAGTAAATAAAGTTGTGTGTTCATTAAACTCTGCTTGACGACGCTCAGATTCTTGAGATTCTGTCATGATATCAATGTCTAAATTTGTTAATTGAGAAGCTAACCTAACATTTTGCCCTCTTCTACCAATAGCTAAAGACAACTGTTCATCTGGTACTACAACTTCAATTCTTTCAGCCTCTTCATCTAAAACTACCTTGCTAACCTCAGCAGGCTGTAAAGCATTCACTAGAAAAGTTGGAGCGTCTTCATTCCATGGGATTATATCTATTTTTTCACCTTGTAACTCATTTACAACTGCTTGAACGCGACTGCCGCGCATCCCAACACAAGCGCCTACTGGATCAATCGAGTTGTCGTTAGAAATAACACCAATCTTAGCTCGGGAACCTGGATCTCGTGCAACAGTTTTTATTTCAATAATGCCATCATAAATTTCTGGTACTTCCATTTTAAACAGTTCAGACATGAATTCTAAAGAAGTTCTAGATAGGAATATTTGTGGTCCACGAGCTTCTGATCTTACATCCTTAATATATGCGCGGATACGGTCACCATTTCTGAAGGTTTCTCTTCCAATTTTTTGGTCTCTTCTAAGAATGGCCTCTCCTCTTCCAACATCAACAATTACATTGCCATACTCTTCTCTTTTTACAACGCCATTTATGATAGTACCCACACGGTCTTTAAATTCCTCATATTGCCTTTCACGCTCAGCTTCTCTTACTTTTTGTAAAATAACTTGCTTAGCTGACTGCGCTGCGATTCTTCCAAAATCCATTTGTGGTAATTCATCTATTAATTGATCTCCAACCACAGCATTTTCTTTATATACGATGGCATCTTCAACGGTAAGTTCTTGAAAACTATTTTCAACTTCTACTACTACTGTTCTCACTCGCTGCATTGTTAGGTCACCAGTTTTTCGATCAATATATGCGCGTATATCGAGTTCGGCACCATATCTTGACTTTGCAGCTCTTGCCATAGATTCTTCCATGGCCTGAATTACCAGGTCTGGTTCAATTAATTTTTCTCTGGCAACAGACTCTGCAATTTGTAGAAGCTCTAATCGGTTTGCGCTTGTAATAGCCATTGAATTTATCCCTTCAGTCTAAGTCTTCTTGTTCAATTGTATCGAAATCATTTTCGTTAAAATCATTTTGTTTTCTTAATGTTTCTGTAATTAAGTTATCTGTCAAAACTAACTTAGCATCTGAAATCCATTCAAATTTCAGGCCAATCGTTCCAATATTAATCGTTATTAGAACCTCGTCATCGTTAACTCCCGCAAGAATACCCTTGAAGCGTCTTTGTCCATCTATTGTGTTAGTTGTCTCAATTTTTGCTTCATAACCGTTCCAAAACGCAAAATCAGAAAGCCTTGTAAGAGGTCTATCAATTCCTGGAGATGAAACCTCTAAAGTGAATGGGTCTTCATATGGGTCTTCAACATCTATGGTAGCGGATAGCTCGTTAGAAATTTTAGCACAATCATCCACATTAATATTTCCATCTGGCTTATCTATCATGACCTGAATTAATTTTGATTTCCCATCTATTAACCTCACGCGCACTAGTTCAAAACCCATATCTTCAATGATAGGTTTAAAAATTACTAACATACGATTATCTAAAGATGTGCGTGCAATTAAATTATGCAAAACTAACCTCTAATAAAAAAAACGGGCCATCAGCCCGTATAAACTTTCGGAGAGTTTTGGTTTTGGAAGCCAAGAACTCGATGTTGCTGAGCTTATAATATTAAGTTTACCCAAAAACAAGCCCTTAGAAACTATAAGTTTTGGTTTTTAACCTGTATAAGCAATTTAGTTTAATTTAGGCATTATAATTACTTCAACGCGCCTATTTCTTTCTTGACCTAGTTTTGTTTCATTTGAGGCTATTGGTGCCAGAAAGCCAATACCATTTGTTGATATTTGATCTGGATTAACTCCGAAATGTCTTATAAACAATTTTCTAACAGATACGGCCCGCTGTTTTGATAATTTAATATTGCTTTTTAAATTTCCACTAGCATCAGTATGACCAACGAGTATTATTTCTTCATGCTTGTTTAAAATTAAATAATTTGCCAAATTTGATAAAATAGGAATACTTGATTTAAGGATCTCAGAAGAGCCAGTTTTAAATTTTAAACCTTCTAAAATTATAGACCCTTTAATGTCATTAAAATTTTGAGACCAGTTTTTAGTAAATTTTAAGTCATTGTTGGGGTTAACTTTTTGATCAAGGTTTTTTCCAAAAGTATTGATTTGTATAAAGCCATCCCTTGCACCTTTACTAATAATATATGTTAAGAACCTTATATTATCATTTATTGGGCCTTTTGCTGTTAAGAACTTATAGTCACCAAGATCCACGTGCATATTTGGTTCATTGATTATGTTTGCATTAAAACGAAAATCAAAACCGCCACATGACTTAAAATCACATTCGAAGAGTATTTTGAAATTATTTTCAGTTAGTTGGGTTTTTATTTTACTTAACAGGGCCCCTGTCGTTTTCCTTAGTTGTTCAATCTGCCAAACTTGTTGAAGCATCATTTGTGAGTTAGTATTGAGTGCTTTTGGCACTGTTTTGGCTGTGCCAATTATCGCCGCAAAGTCATCATCTGATGATAACTGCTCGTATTTGAGTTGTGCTTCAAAAGGCAAACCTAAATTTTCCTGAGAGTTTCCTAAAGAGGAGCAAGCAAAAAAAGCCAAAATGGTTATTATTATTTTTGAATTCATCTATCTAGTGAATGATATTCAACGTTTGGTCTCATATCTATTGCAGAGGCCATACGATTGCTCATATTGAAGAAACTGGCTATTGAGGCAATATCCCAAATATCTTGATTAGAATATCCGTTGTCGCGCAAAACCTGACGGTCAATTTCTTCAATTGTGTAACTTTCTTCAGTCATCTTTACTACAAAGTCCAACATTGCTCGTTGGTTAACTTTTAGATCTGCCAGCCTATAGTTTATTGCCATTTGTTCGCCTAGCTCTGGATTTTTAGATAATTTTCTAACAGAGTTTCCATGCGCCACCAGACAATAATAACATCTATTGATTGATGAAACTACTACAGCAATCATTTCTCGTTCTAGAAGGGTAATATTGCTTTCACCAAGCATTAAATCATTATACATATTTGTAAAAGCATTCAGTTTATGTTCGCTAAATGCGTAGGCCTTAAGAACGTTGGGAACTAAGCCAAGCTTATCTTCACATAACTGAAAATACTTTTTTATATGATCTGGCATTGGATCTAATTCAGGAAGATTTAATGCTGTTACTTTTTCTGAATTCTTACTCATACTCAACTCCTACTTTTATTTTAAATAATGACTTAAGTTTTTTTGTTAGTCTATTAATTTTTTCTTCATCATTAATTCTTATAACGATATCAGTTCCTAAATTTCCATCTTTCAAAAATGGATATGAACCAAAGCTTACTTCAGGATGTTTGGCAGCTAATTGTTTAAGTTTTTTTGCAACCTCACCCTCGGGTAAGTTTATTGTTACTGATTGAGATATTATTGGTGATCCCCCCGTTATATTTTTCAAAGAAAAATTGACCATCGCTTGAAATATTGATGGCACACCAGCCATAACATATACATTTTCAATTTGGAATCCTGGCGCGCCAGATATTGGGTTTTCAATCAGATATGCACCTTGTGGAATTCTTGCCATTCGCAACCTAGATTCATTAAGAACAACACCACTTTTTTGATAATATTTATTTAGTAATCGCTTTGCATCAACCCGCACTCCAATGGAAACATCGAATGCTTTAGCAATTGAATCTGCGGTAATATCATCATGTGTTGGACCAATACCCCCACTTGTAAAAACATAATTAAACTTTTTCTTTAATTCATTTACGGCAAAAATAATCACACGTTCTTCGTCTGATACTATTCGAACTTCCTGTAAATCTACCCCAATTTTAACTAACTCTTTGGCCAAGTAATGCATGTTAGAATCACGAGTTCTTCCAGATAATATTTCGTCACCAATGACTATCATTGCAGCAGTGGGATTGTTCATTCAGTTGTCCTTGCAAGGTAATTTATTAGGGTATAGGCCTAAGTTTATGAAATTTCAAAGCCCTTTAGAGTCTGCTACTTTAATTAAACGTTATAAGAGATTCTTGGCAGACGTTAGATTAGAAAACAATGATGTAATGACGGTGCATTGTGCAAATACTGGATCAATGATGGGTTTGTCAGACCCCAATCAAAAGATTTGGATTGAAAATAGCAAAAATCCCAATAGAAAATTGAAATTTTCATGGAAATTAAATGAATTGCAATCCAATTCATTTGTTATTGTGGATACTGGAATGGCAAACAAGATTGTAAAGGAAGCATTGAAAAGTAATATAATCGAAGAGTTGTCAGGATACTCTGATCTCTTTTCAGAAGTTTCTTATGGAATTAATAGTCGAATTGATTTTTTATTAGAGTTTGAAGATAAACCTAAATGCTATGTTGAGGTCAAAAGTGTTACTTTATCTAGAGAAAACTATTTAGCAGAGTTTCCAGATAGTGTAACAAGCCGTGGAGCAAAACATTTGATTGAGCTTGCGCAGGTGGCTAAATCTGGTTGCAGAGCTGTAATGGTATTTTTAGTTTGCCGTAATGATTGTAAATTTTATACCATTGCAGATGATTTGGACCCTTTTTATGCTAAATGCTTTCGTAAAGCGGTTAAGGCTGGGGTTGAAGTATTGTGTTATGATACAATAATAACTAATGAAAACGTGCAAATTGGTAGGCCGTTGCCCGCTTATACGGCTTTAATAAATAGGAAGAATGTTTAATTATGCAAGTTGAGCGAAAAGTTACACGTGACGGTATAAAAATATATAATATTGACGATTTTGATGGTATGAGAAATTCTTGCAATTTAGCAGCTAAGACTCTCGACATGATAAACGAGCATGTCCGCCCAGGCATTACGACAGATGAATTAGATAAAATCTGTCATGATTTTATTATTTTAAACAATGCAACACCTGCAACGTTAGGATACCGAGGTTATCCTAAGTCTTCATGCATATCTATAAACCATGTAGTTTGCCATGGTATACCTTCAAATAAGAAATTAAAAAATGGTGATATCCTGAATATTGACATAACTTGCATATTGGATGGTTGGTTTGGCGACAGTAGCAGAATGTATATAGCTGGAAAAGCAAACAGGAAATCTGAACGTTTAATCCAGGTAACTCACGATTCATTAATGTTAGGAGTTGAACAAGTAAGGCCTGGGAATACCTTTGGAGACATTGGTGCAGCAATTCAACGTTATGTTGAGGCTCAGAGGATGAGTGTTGTTAGGGATTTTTGTGGCCATGGGTTGGGAAGAGTGTTCCATGCGCAACCAAATGTTTTACACTACGGTAATTGGGGTGAGGGTGCTCGCTTGGAAGAGGGGATGTTTTTCACAATAGAGCCGATGGTTAATTTAGGTAGAGCAGAAACAAAAATACTATCTGACGACTGGACTGCGGTTACACGAGACAAATCCTTATCTGCCCAATTTGAGCACTCGATAGCAGTTACTAGCGACGGCTGTGAGATTTTCACAGAATCACCTGAAAATAAATTTTACCCAAGTTTTTGATTTTTGGTGATTAAAGAAAGATCCATTGCATTGAAATCTAGCACTATGATTAGCGAACCCTATTATGGGTTTGAACATAAACTTCATTTTACTTAAAGGCGGCCATGGCAATGTTTGAATTTTTTATTTGATCCACAAGGGCATTTTTCATTTCTACCTGGATTGCCCCAGGTTGATTTGTCACTTTCAGAAAATGTGACGCTATGATCTTTCTCAAGTTTTTTATTTGAAGAGTTTAAAATTTGCTCTTCCATCATTTTTTTAACCATCTCTTGTCGTTCTTCAATACTTAGTGGGCGAATTTGAGCTAATTGGACAGTTACGTGTGAGCGTAAACCGTTTAATAAACTTTCAAACAGTCCAAAGGCCTCTGTTTTGTATTCATTTAGCGGGTCTCTTTGAGCGTAACCTCTAAAGCTTACCACGGAACGTAGATGATCTAATGTTAGCAAATGTTCGCGCCATTTTTGATCAATACTTTGTAATAAGATAGATTTTTCAATTGATCTCATTTTATCAGCGCCAAAGTCAACAGATTTTGAGGCCATAAATTTATCAGATGCATCATAAATCCGTTCACGAATTATTGTATCATCAACACCTTCTTCCTCACCCCACTCGACAATTTGAGTACTTGTACCAATTTTTTCTGAAATTTCTTTTTCAAGCGTATTCAAATCCCATTGATCTGGATAAGTTTTAGCTGGGATGTATTCATCAACTAGATCGTCTATTACTTGATGTCTCATATCTTGCGCTATTTCTGCAAGATCGTCTGCTGTCATTATTTCAAGTCTTTGTTCAAAGATAACTTTTCGTTGATCATTCATTACATCATCAAACTTAAGTAATTGTTTTCTTATATCAAAGTTTCTTCCCTCTACTTTGGCTTGAGCCTTTTCGAGAGATTTATTAACCCAAGGATGGACGATCGCTTCACCCTCTTTCATCCCTAAAGTATTTAATACCTTCTCTAGTCTTTCAGATCCAAATATTCTCATCAGATCGTCTTCTAGCGATAAAAAGAATGAAGATTTTCCTGGATCACCCTGCCTACCTGAACGTCCTCTCAATTGATGATCAATTCGTCGACTTTCATGTCTTTCTGTTGCGAGTACGTATAAACCGCCTGCCGAAAGAACTTTTTCTTTTTCTTCTTTGACAGAATTTAACACATTTTCGCGAGCTTTTTCTGGATTAGTGTTTGGATTTTGTTCCAGTTCTTCCAAAAGCTTCATTTCCACATTTCCACCAAGCTGTATATCTGTCCCTCTGCCAGCCATGTTTGTAGCAATTGTCACAGCTCCAGAACAACCTGCATTTGCCACAATTTGGGCTTCTTGTTCATGAAATCTAGCATTCAAAACGTTATGAGTAATATTTTCGTCTTTCAACATTTGTGATATCATTTCTGATTTTTCAATTGATGTTGTTCCGACAAGAATAGGTTGATGTTTTTTATTAGCTTCAGTTATAGCTTCAATTATAGCTTTATATTTTTCACCAGCAGTTCGAAAGACTTGATCATGCTCGTCCACACGTTTTACTTTTTCGTTAGTTGGGACCTCAACCATACCCAAGCCATATATTTCTAGAAACTCATCTGCTTCAGTGGACGCTGTTCCGGTCATCCCTGATAATTTTTTGTATAATCGGAAATAATTTTGAAAAGTTACTGAAGCTAATGTTGTATTTTCCGGTTGAATTTCACAGGCTTCTTTAGCTTCAATTGCTTGATGAAGCCCATCTGATAATCTTCGACCATCCATCATTCTTCCCGTAAATTCATCAATTAATACAATCGCATTATTTCGTACGATATAATCTTTATCTTTGGTGTAAAGTTTGTGGGCGCGAAGCGCTTGAGTTATATGATGAACTAATGATGTGCTTTCTGGATCGTAAAGATTTTGCTCTTCTGGTAAAATTTCTTCATCCTTAAGTTTTTGCTCAATGAATTCGTTTCCCTCATCGGTGAAGGTAACATTTTTGGTTTTTTCATCTAATTTAAAATGTTCGTCGCCTATACCAGGAATAACTTTATCAATTTTGATGTATATTTCACTTCGATCTTCGGCTGGACCAGAAATTATTAAGGGTGTTCTGGCTTCATCAATTAAAATACTATCGACCTCGTCAACAATAGCGAAATGATGATCTCTTTGATACATTTGGGAAAGTTCAGATTTCATATTATCTCTAAGATAATCAAATCCTAATTCGTTATTAGTAGCGTATATTACATCACAAGCATATGCTCTTTGCTTTTCTTCATCTGGCTGATTGGGGATTACTACGCCAGTCGTCATCCCTAATGCGGAGTACACTTTCCCCATCCATTCTGCATCACGAGTGGCTAAGTAGTCATTCACTGTTACAATATGTACGCTTTTTCCAGTAAGAGCATTTAAGTAGGCTGGAAGTGTTGCCACCAGGGTTTTGCCTTCCCCTGTTTTCATTTCAGAAATATTTCCTTGATGTAGGAAAATACCACCCATCAACTGAACATCAAATGCACGAAGCCCTAAGGCCCTTTTAGCAGCCTCTCTGACGTTAGCAAATGCTTCAGGCAAAAGGTCGTTCAAACTCTCACCACCTAAGGCCCGCACTTTAAACTCTTCCGTTTTATTTAATATTTCTTTATCGGATAAATTATTAAAATTAGATTCCAATTTATTAATTTTGGCAACAATTGGAAGAATTGCTTTGATTTTTCGATCATTAGCGTTTCCAAAAACTTTTCTTTTTAGCGTACCAAAACCTAGCATAGTTATTGCCCTGTTCTTTCATAGGAGAAGTGATAAATCTTCTCCTTAAGTTTGATTTATTTATATTTTCTGTCCCATGTGTTTGATCACAGACATCGAAATAAAGTTTTAAGTTGTTCAATTGTTGTATTCGCATGTAAGGGTCGTCTTTATTACTGTCAATGTTGACACAAGAATGATACAAAATAAAATGACGAAATAAAATTTAATTATATTCAAAAAAAGGAAAAAGATGAGGTTTTTAGGTATTTTTTTGAGCACTACTTTGACGATTTATTTTTTTTCATTTTATGATGTTTCTGCAGAAGAGACAGCTGATCTTAAGGATAATATGGAGTCAACTTCTAACACGGCAAAAGAAACAGAATTAACAGAGAAAACTGTTTTAGCTTCTGTAAATGGAGAAGATATAACAGTCGGGAATTTCATTTCATTTCAAAGTAGATTGCCGAACAAATATCAAAGTATGGAAGATTCTGTTTTATTCGATGGCATCCTTAAACAATTGATTCAACAAACAATTTTGTCACAAAAGGTTAATATCAACTCTAATAAGATAAAGTATGCCTTGGAAAACCAAACTCGAGCTTTTTTATCTACAAAGTTAGTTGGAAGCTTATCTGAAGTCGAAATTGAGGAAAGTGAAATAGAAATTGTATATGTAGATTTCTCCACAAGTATTGAGCAAAAGAGAGAATATAATGCCTCTCACATCTTGGCAGAGACCGAAACAGAGGCGGAAGATGTATTGGTGCGTTTAAAAAATGGATCAGATTTTGCAGAGCTTGCTAAAACCCTTTCTATAGGCCCTTCTGGTGCGCAAGGAGGAAACTTGGGATGGTTTGGGCAGGTTTAAGTGATTAGATAGTTTTATAAATAAAAATTTTGTTTACATTTTGGATAATAAATTATGAGTAAAGTATCACCACTAGCCCCAAAAAATGGTTTTCCAACCCTTTTCAGTATTTTGGGTGTAAGGTTTTCGAGTATTTCTGCTGGAATTAAATATACTGACAGATCAGATGTTATGTTGGCAGAAATATGTGAAGGAAGTTCAATAGCGGGTGTTTTTACAAAATCTGCGACGCGCTCTGCTGCAGTATTAGATTGTCAGAAAAAACTTGTATCTGAGAGTATATCTGTTGGTCCCTACGCACTTGTAGTGAATTCCGGAAATTCGAACGCATTTACTGGTGGAGAAGGGTTCTCAGCAGTTTCAAGAATTTGTTCTAATTTTTCAGCTGAACTAAATATAAAAGAAAAAAATATTTATACAGCATCTACTGGAGTTATTGGTGAACCGTTGGTTTGGCAGAAAATTGTAAATGTTTCGTCAAAATTAAAGGCTGGATTATCTGATGAAGGCATTAAGGGAGCTGCGGAAGCGATTATGACTACTGATACTTTTGCAAAGGGGTCATCGAGGGAATTTAAGATCAATAATGCCTTAATAAAAATATCCGGTATTGCTAAAGGTTCTGGCATGATTGCCCCTGATATGTCCACAATGCTAGTTTATATTTTTACTGATGCTAGAATAGATAAGTCACTATTACAAAACATGGTTTCAGAGTTAAATGAAGAAACCTTCAATTCGATTACTGTGGATGGTGACACTTCTACATCTGATAGCTTGATGGTTATAGCTACCTGTAAGAACGGCCCGCTCATAAATCACAAAAAATCCATACAAGCCAAAATTTTTAAAGATGAACTTAGAATAATTATGACAGACTTAGCTCATCAAGTTGTTAGAGATGGAGAAGGTGCCACAAAATTTATTGAAGTAAGGGTTACAGGGGCATCTTCGTATTCCTCAGCTAGAAAAGTCGCCAAATCTATAGCAAATTCACCTCTTGTAAAAACAGCAGTCGCTGGAGAAGATCCAAATTGGGGAAGAGTTGTAATGGCTATTGGAAAATCTGGAGCAAATGTTGACAGAGACCTTTTAAAAATAAAATTCGGGGATGTCTTGGTCGCAGAAAAGGGCTGGGTTAGTCCTGAGTATTCTGAAGAGAAAGGTGCAAGTTATATGCAAAATAGTGAAATTACTATTCATACTGATTTGGGCCTTGGCCGTCATAAAGCCACATTTTGGACATGTGATTTTACACACCAATACATTTCAATAAATGCGGATTATAGATCTTGAATACGGTTGTAGTTGTTGCAGTTGCATTGATTGATAAAGATGGTCGAGTTTTAATTGCTCGACGGCCATCCTATAAATCTATGGCAGGTTTGTGGGAGTTTCCTGGTGGAAAAGTTGAATATGGAGAAACTCCAGAAAACGCTTTGATAAGAGAATTAAATGAAGAACTGGGGATTGATACTTGGCAAAGTTGCTTAGCGCCGCTTAGTTTTGCAAGCCACTCATATGAAGAGTTTCACCTGCTTATGCCCCTATTTGTATGTAGAAAGTGGGTAGGAACTCCCAAGCCAATAGAAGGTCAAGTCTTAAAATGGGTAAGTAAGAATGATTTGAGAAATTATGATATGCCTCCTGCTGACATCCCATTAGTCGCTGCAATTCGAGATTGGTTATAAATAGGTTAAAGCCAACCTGATCCATTTTCTATTATTAAATCTTTTAAAAATTCTATGTGCGGCTCACTGGCGTTCAAGCATGGAATATACGTGAATTTTTCACCGCCAGCATTTTCAAAGCTTTCTTTGATTTCTTCATTTATCTCTTCAAGAGTTTCTATGCAGTCGGATGCAAAAGCTGGCGCTATCACGGCAATACTTTTTATTCCATTTTGTGCGAGTTCAGCCACTTTTTTTATAGTGTAAGGCTGTAACCACTCTTCGGGCCCAAATTTTGATTGAAAAGTTGTTAAGATCTCATCATCACTCCATCCTAGTTGCTCTTTTAGCAGGCGAGTAGTTTTCTGACATTGGCAATGATATGGGTCACCCTGTGTAAGATATCTTTTAGGTACTCCATGATAAGAGGTTAATAAGATTTCTGGTTTTGATTTGGCATTTTCATAACCCACACGTACAGATTCAGCTAGAATTTTAACATAACCTGGATTTTGAAAATAGGGTTCTATTGTTCTAACTGAAGGCTGCCATGTAATTTTCATTAAACTTCTAAATAAAGAATCGTTAGCTGTTGCAGATGTTGCTCCCGCGTAGTGAGGATAGAGTGGTAGAAAAATAATACGGCTACACCCTTTTTCTAATAATGCGTTTAATTTGGATTCAGTCGATGGGTTTCCGTAACGCATACAAAAATCAACCTCCACGTTATTCCCAAATTTGGACTTCATGACTTTATTAAGTTTATATGATTGTTCTTTTGTTATAGTGAGCAAAGGGCTTTCATTCGCGTCATTATTCCAAATAGTTTTATATGCGGCTCCAGAGGAAAATGGGCGCTTAGTCAATATTACCAACTGAAGTAATGGTTGCCAAAACCAAGGGGAATAGTCAATTACTCGGCGGTCTGATAAAAATTCACCTAAATACCTACGCATAGACCAATAATCTGTTCCATCAGGCGTGCCGAGGTTCGCTATAAGGATGCCCGTTTTTCCAAATTTAACTTTAGGATGATCTTCACTTAATTGGCTTTGTGGCTTAGAATTCAACTGATTTCCTGCTTATTTTAATATCGAAAAGTAGCTCATTTTATAAAATCGTCAAGTAATTTTGATAAATTTACCTTGACGGATCCCGGTCTTAATGGTTTTGGCTGATTGTCACTTGGAGCCCATCCAGTTAAGAATATGAGTTCAAATGTAGCCAAGAAAGTATTGTCTCTTTGTTTAAAATTTTCAGAATATATTTTAATCATTTCATTTATAATTTTTGATTGAGTGAAAGTTTTTTTTCTTAATAATAAGACATTTGTTTCCCCCATTCGTCGTATATCGTGCATTAGAGTTAAAATACTTTTATAAGAATACTTTTTTGAGATACTATCTGCTACTGGCAACCCAAACCCAGCTCTTTGTAAAAGGTTTCCAAGATCTCGAATTTCACCCATTGGCATAAATCTTGGGGAAATGCCTTCAGATATTTTAGCTTCTGCCTTTGAAAAAGAATAATTTAATTCATGTATTGTTTTTCCACCGAAAAACACTGCAAGAAAAAGACCATCTTTAATCAGCATATTTTTGCACTGTATTAATTGGCCTACTGGATCATCTGACCAGTGCAGAGACATAGCGTGAATAATTAAATCATATTTTTCTAATCCGAAGTCCAAGGTGTCAGAGTCATTTAAAAAAAAAGCATCAGGAAAAAGGGATGTCCAAATTTTTGGATATGCAGTAATTATTGCTATTTTCTGAAAATTCCGATTTATATCCTGTAGGCGTTCTTCGATTTCTTTTATTGCTATTTTATGAAGAGCAAAATAACCGCGCTTTGACTTTAAAACCCGGGTGCGATTTTTTTTCAAAGACTTTCGGTCTGTTATCTTTTTTTGTTCTGCCATAATAAGTGAATTACTTAATCTAGATTTTATTACAATGATTTTGCATTAAATGGTTAAAAATAAAGTAAGAGAATGAAATTATTAGAGATATATACAACACCTTTTTGTGGTTTCTGTACTAGAGCAAAAATTTTACTAAATAATAAAAATATCAATTTCACAGAAATAAATATTGGTGGTGATCGAGATAGAAGAAAGGTTATGAAGGAGCGTTCCAATGGCAGTAATACAGTGCCGCAGATTTTTATAAATGGTGATCATATAGGTGGTTGTGAAGACTTATATTTTTTGGAACAAAGGGGCTTACTTGAAAAATTGTTTGAGAATTAATTTGGAATCAAAAGATGGATAATTTAGCAAGCTTATTTTTTAGCGAAATTTCAATGGTTGATCAGTTGATGCGATACAAGATTAACCGTGCTCTGCCTAAGGGAATGGAATTAAGCCAATTTATGTTATTGAATTATCTAGCAACTGTAAGTGAAGAACGTAGGCCATCACAATTAGCGAAATTATTTCAGTTAACACGGGGCGCTATGACAAATACATTGAGCAAACTTGAAAATGCTGGATATGTCCACATGAGACCAGATTGGGATGATGCTAGAAGAAAGTGTGTTGTTATCAGCTTTAGCGGTAGAAAAGCTAGGGAAGATGGGTTGAAAAAAATTAACCCAGTAATTGAAGAAATGGTTGATGTGGTTGGTATTGAAAAAGTGCGCGAAGTTTTGCCAATAATTAGAGAATTAAGAAACGCTTTGAAAAACTAAGCCTCACTTTTTTTTTATAGATGTAGTAA
>Ga0206679_10000019_pt1 | contig 121020 bp, 114 predicted proteins | sample M110012015metaG_FD_155464 | JGI IMG/M metagenome (GOLD analysis project Ga0206679, IMG submission 155464) | Ammonia-oxidizing marine archaeal communities from Monterey Bay, California, United States - M1 100m 12015 | ecosystem: Environmental > Aquatic > Marine > Intertidal zone | place: USA...
CCAACCGGAACCTCCGCTTGGCATACCACTTCGTCCGACTGCTCATCGTCCTGGTGGCAGGCGGGCCCGGCGGCCGTCCACGACGGACCCATGGGACCCGAAGGGCGGATACGACGCCATGACCGGTTCGACGCACGCTCTTTTGGCCGCCCTCACCGTGGCGGCCGTCCTGATCATCATTCGGCTCGTGCGGCGGGGCGCCCTGAAGGCCAAGTACTCGGTCCTGTGGCTGACGGTGGGCCTGGTCCTGGCCGTGGCCGCCTCGGTGCCCACCCTTCTGGATCGACTCGCCGACCGGCTGGGCATCTGGTACCAGCCCACGCTCTTCCTGCTACTGGCGATCGGCTTCCTGCTGTTAGTGGCCATGCACTTTTCCTACGAGCTCTCCCGTCTGGAGAAGCGGGTCCGTGCGTTGGCCGAGGAACTGGCACTGCTGCGAGGGCCGGTGGAGGCCTCTGAATCCATCAGCGATCTCTCCGCAAGCCCTGACGGGACCGAGCCAGGGCGGCCCCGACATTCCGACGGTGGACCAGACCAGGAACGGGACTAAGAGCGGGTCACCACCCAGCCATCTCGCACGAGACGGTCCTCCAACTGCCGGGCAAGGAGGTCGGCCCCCACCTCATGGAAGTGGACTCCGTGGTCCTTCCGTAGAGGCACCTCGACACCCGTCTCATCCCGCAAGACCTCCCGGTAACTCCCATCGGCGTCACCCAGGATGGCCATGCTCTCAATCACCGTGACCCCGGGCCCCCAGGCATCGGCGGCCTCGATCCAGATGGCATTCAGGTCATCAGTCAGGAACCGGGCGTCGCGCATCCGTGGGGTGGTCCACCAGTACACGTGGGCACCGCCGGCCCGCCAGTGGGCGATCGCCTCGTCGGCCCGGACCGAGAGGACCTCCCGCCATTGCCGACCCCCCGGAACGAGATCCTCCCCCTCGATGGCATGTCCCTCAAACTCGTTGGCGCCGATCATGACCACCACGACGTCGGGCGCCACGTCGGCCACCAGACGGTCGTAGTCGATCAGTACGTCGTCGTCCCAGTCCCAGTGGGGCACGGTGAAGCCGAAGCCCAGGGCTCCCCGCCCCTCCACCCGCACATCGGTCCGCTGGTCCAGCACTCGTTCCAGGCCGTACTGCAGGTCGAGCATCAGCGAATCGCCCACGGCGAGGATCCGTAGCGGCTGGTCCGTATCGGCGATTCGGAGAGCACGAGTAGTCGGGGGGGCGTCAGGAGCCTTCCGGCCTTCCGAGGTCGACGGGACCTCCCCTGTCGGGAGAGCCTCGGAACTGGCCAGAGTCTCCGAGGTCGACGGGGTGACGGGAGTCGGCCGGACTGCCGGATCGGCGACAGCCGGGTCCGCACCATCCAGCAGATCCTCGACATACCGAAGGGGGGCGTCGAATGAGAGATGGCGGGACAGGTTCCCCATCGGTTCGGCCCAAACTCGGGCCGTGGCCCGCTCCCAACCGGCATCACGGGTATCGGCCCACGTATCCACGGTGTCGGGCGCCAGGAGGCTGGCGCCAACCAGTACCAGCACCAGGAGCCCAAGTAGCCGAGCGGCCCGTCGGCGTGGGCGCGCGTCCTGCTCTCTCATGGGCCGGGAATAGTAATGGGAGCTCGTTTCCCAACCGCGGATATTGCGATTATGTTACGGGAATGCCGCGATCCTTGATCGTGGTTCGTTTACCATTTTCTCAGCGGCCCGATCCGGACACACCGGAGAATGGGTTCGCCAGACAACCAAAGGGGTTACCAACATCATGATGGCAACAATTCTGACACTCATCGTCCTGGCAATGATCTTCCAGGGCGTGCTGGCCGTTCTCAACAGCATCCTCGACACCGTTGGTGTCGGATCGATGCTGAGCGGTCTTCCGGTCGTGGGATCCAACCTCAACCTGATCTGGGCGTATCTCTTCGTCGTGATCAGTGATATCGGGGGCTGGGGCTATGGGGCCTCTACCGAGATCCTGGGCATGGGCGACTTCGGTTCCGACGTCGGCTCTGCTCTTGCAATCACGGCCTTCATCCCTGTCAAGGACGCTGCTCTTTCGGCGCTCAGTAAGGGTGTAGCTCGCTAATCAAGTTCAAGCAGGAAAGCCCCGTCTCCTCCAGGAGACGGGGCTTTCCTCGTTTTAAGGGTCGGCACGTCCACCGTGGACGTCGACCTGAGACAAGTACACGAACGTATGTTCGAATCTCGGTACAATGGAGCCGTGCTCAACGTCCTTCTCCACGGACCCTCGGGCCTTCAGGGGAGCCTCTTCGGTGGCGGTCCACTCCGACTTTCACTCCTCGAGCCCGCCGTTCGACACACCGAACTGGATGACGACTGCAAGATTGACCATGTGGCCGGATGGATAGCCGGCGCTGACGAGCTGTTCCTCGACCTCCTCGAAAGCCTTCCCTGGCGTAGTCATCGTCGGTGGATAGTCGACCACGAGGTTGTAGAACCCCGACTCTCGACCAGCATCAGCCAACCGTCGGCTCCCCTGCGCGCGATGGCCGATGCCCTCACGAACCACTACCACCGGGCCTACGTAGCCGCCTGGGCCAATCTCTATCGCAATGGCCGAGACAGTGTGGCCTGGCACGGTGACCGCCATCGTCCGGGCAGCCTCCACGATGACGTGGCCCTCATCTCGACAGGTGCCCCCCGTACGTTCCGAATTCGCCCACGAGGTGGCGGGGCCTCGCTGGCATGGACTCTGACAGCTGGCGACCTGCTCGTGATGCGTGGGCCGGTCCAGCAGCGGTTCGAGCACTGCGTACCCAAGGCGTCCTCTGCCGGCCCGCGGATCAGCGTCGCCTTCCGTTGTCCCAGTGGTCGTGAGTTTGACCAGGTCGTTCATCCCGGTCCGTCCGGACCCCGCCTACTGGCCCACCGGCTGTGAGCCAGCAGGGGCCGACTCCTGTTACCTGACCAGCGGCCGGTACCTTCAATCGAGCGATCAGCGCCATACAGCTGAAGCCACGGGAGGATGCGACATGGGACGGTTCGACGGACGGGTGGCCCTCATAACCGGAGCGGCTTCGGGAATAGGGAGGGCCACCGCTCTACGCATGGCCGACGACGGGGCGACGATCGTGGGCTTCGACCGGGACGTCGAGGGTCTCGACACCGTGGCTGCTGAGGTGCACGACACCGGAGGCACCATGACCACGGTGACCGGCGACGTCTCCAGGCGCACCGACTGCGTCGCAGCGGTGGAGGCTGCAGTGACCACCCACGGACGCCTCGACGTGCTGGCCAACATCGCCGGCGTGGTGTGGGCCGAGCGGGTGGCCGACACCAGCGAGGAGGGCTGGAACCGCATGATGGAAATCAACGTGTCAGGCAGTTTCTGGTGTGCCCAAGCGGCGCTCCCCCATCTGATCGAGAGCCACGGCAACATCGTAAACATCGCCTCGAACGCCGGACTGATGGGGCAGGCCTACACGGTGGCCTACAGCACCACGAAGGGCGCGGTGGTCAACATGACCCGGGCGCTGGCCATGGAGTACGTCAAGGAGCCAGTGCGGATCAACGCCGTCGCACCGGGCGGCGTCAATACCCCCATGAGTCAGAACTTCGACATGCCCGACGACCTCGACTTCTCCCTCATGCAGCCCTACATGGGCTTCCGAAAGATGGCGGACCCCAGCGAACTGGCCAATGTGATCGCCTTCGTGGCGTCCGACGAGGCCAGCCGCATGCACGGCGCCATTGTCTCGGTAGACGGCGGCCTGACCGCGGGCTGACCCGACTACCGTCGGATCTATGGATCGTCCCTACGTCCTCGGCGTGGACCTCGACGGAGTATGTGGCGACTACACCGAGGCATTCCGCACTGTGGTGGCCGAGCAACTGGGCTGTTCGCTCGACGATCTTCCGCTGGAACGTTCCTGGGACTTCTCCGAGTGGGGCCTGGACGACGAGGAGTTCGAGCGACTCCACCACCACGCGGTAACTGAACGCCGGATCCTCTCGTGGATGCCGGTGCTCGACGGGGCAGCCGATGCCCTCTGGCGACTCTCCGACGCAGGCGTGTGGATTCGGATCATTACCCATCGCCTCTACGTCAACTGGAGCCACGCCACTGCCATTGCCGACACTGTCGAGTGGCTGGACCGGGTCCGTATCCCCTACCGCGACATCTGCTTCATGGGCGACAAACCCGAAGTGGGTGCCGACCTCTACATCGACGATGGACCCCACAACGTCGAGGCACTACGCGAGGTCGGCAACAGGGTCATCATCTTCGATGCGCCCTACAACCAGCATCTCGGCGGCACCCGGGCCCGGACGTGGACCGAATGCGAGCAATTGGTGCTTCGCGACGCCGCCGACCGGGGCTACGAATTCCAGGTTTCGCTGCCCGGCCTAGACCAGGGCTCGGACCGACTCGACGATCCGGGTCCAACCGATCCGTTAGCCGAAACCGTCGATTAGCCCCGTCGGAAGTCGGGCGCCCGCTTCTCGGCGAAGGCCCTCGGGCCCTCCTTCGCGTCCCGGGAAGAGAACACGGCCCTACTGAGGGGTTCCTCAAAGGAATAGGCCTCCTCCTCGGTCATACCCGGCGTCTCCCGAAGGGTACGGAGGATGGCCTCCACGGCCAGCGGGCCGTTGGCCGCCACCGCTGCGGCGACCTCACAGGCCCTGTCCAGTGCAGTTCCATCGGGCACCACATGACCGATGAGGCCCAATGACTTCGCCTCAGTCGCCGACACGTGCTTCCCGGTGAGCAAGATGTCGGCCGCCTCGGTGAACGGGATCTGACGGGCCAGGCGAACCGCCGATCCGCCACCCGGATAGAGCGACCAGCGTGCCTCGGACACCCCAAACGTGGCACTCTCCCCGGCGACCCGGATCTCCGTACCCTGGAGGATCTCGGTTCCCCCGGCGATGGCGTTCCCCTCCACGGCAGCGATCACCGGCACCCGGGGATGACGGGTCTTGAGTAGGCCGTCATAGATCCAACCGGATCCGTCGCGCTCCATACGACCCGCGACGTCATAGTCGTCGCTGTCGTCCACGTCGCCGGCCATGGCCCGAAGGTCCATCCCGGCACAGAAGTGGTCGCCGCTGCCGGTGAGGATGCACACCCTGATGCTCTCGTCGGCGTCGATCTCGTCCCAAGCGTCGGCCAGACGGGCGAACATGGCCAACGTCATGGCGTTTCGGCGGGACGGGCGATTCATGGTGAGCACCATGACGGGACCATCACGGTCTATCAGGAGGTCAGGCACGGGATTCTCCTCGTCATCCGGCGGCCAGGGCCGGCAAGACTTCGTCGGCCATCAACTGCAGTGACTCCCAGCCGATGGCGGGGTCGATGCCTCCACAGAGCGGATGGGAAACGGCCGCTCCGGTTTTGCGGATCAAGTCCACACACTCCTCCGGTGTGAGGATGGCGTGCTGGCCACCGGCCCTGAGGGTCGCCAGGTCGGTGGCGTCAACCTGCCAACTGGTGCGCTGATCGGACTTCTGCCACGAGGCATAGGCCCGGGCGTCGTACAGAAGATTTCCGCCGATGCGATCCCAAAGGGCATCGGGATCCCGGGTGACCAGGACGAGCCCCGGGCCAGACGGCATCATGCAGAAGGGGGTCTCGTGACCCACCCGTGCTGATTCCGCCAGATAGGCGGCCTCAAGTTCCGGGTCGTGAACGGCGGGCACGAACGACAGGTGGTGCCGCGCTGCCCGATGTGCCGATACTTCAACCGAGCCCCCCACCGCCAACAAGGAATGGGGATCGCTGGTCGGACGAGGGGTCACCCACGCCGTGCGACCGTCCACCACGAACGGCTCTCCCTTCCATGCCTCAAGCATCGTGGCCAGGCCCTCGTCGGTGGCTCTGCCCCGCCGGGTCCGATCCCGGTCAAACATGGTGAACTCCTCGTCCCGATAACCGACACCGACTACCACGCTGATCCTGCCGGGGGCCATGAGGTCGATCGCCGCTATGTCCTCAGCCACTCTGAGTGGCTCGTGCAGGGGAAGCAGGAGGGCCGAGACCGAGCAGAAGAGGTTGCGGGTGGCGCCCAGAACGCCGGCAGCCACCACTAGAGGCGCGCTCATGAAACCGTCCTCGGATCCGTGATGCTCTGACAGGACGACCCCGGCGAACCCATGCTCGTCGCCAAATCGGCACATCTCGAGCATCTCGGCGTACTGGCGCGCATGAGTCAGTCCGTCGACGAACGGCGGGATGCGCAGATCGAATCGGAGCAGGATCATCGATCGGCCCCATCGACGGACGAGCAGGCACGACCCTGGGCCAGTGCAGCGAAGGCGCCACGGGCCACCTCTAGGTCCTCCCGGTTGGTGATCCCGATCCAGTCCTCGTCGGTGTCGAGCACCTGTATGGACAGCCGGCCCCCGGCCCGCTGCTCATCCAACGCCTCGGGCAACAAGAACTCCGCTGTCTCGGAGTCGCGGTGTTCGTCGTGAAAGGCCGTCCACTGTTCCCTCAGTGCCTCGATGGCAGCCAACGGCAGAGCCCAAATGTTCATCGAGACCGGCGTGTCTGGTGACAACGCACCTGGCGGGTCGGCGGCACGAATGACCTCTCCCTGAGGTCCGTCGCTATCGCGGCCGATGCCATGGGTCTCGACAAGGCCCACTAGACGACCACCGGAATCCTGCCGGCACACGCCTCGCGAGACCGTCCCGGTGGCCGGCAGGGTTCGCCCAAGACGGAATCCGAGCATGGAAGCGACAGCCAGTGATCCCGACGGTTCGGCAACAGTGGCCGCGATTCGGGCAATGCCGGTGGGGCCATAGTGGTCGTCAGCGTTGAGCACCACCACCGGGCCATCGAGCAAAGCGCTGGCGCTGACCACGGCGTGACCGGTCCCCCACGGCTTGGCCCTCGCTGGCCCGAAGGCATCCTGATGGACCATCACCAGGTCGAGGTCGTCGCCATGCTGGACCATCAGGTGCCGACGAATGTCCCTGTCGAGGTCGGTCCGTCCGACCACCACCACCCGTGTCACACCAGCCGCTGCCGCCTCACGAATCGAATGGTCAAGAATGGCCGACCCCTCTGGGCCCACGTTGGCCAACTGCTTGGTACCGCCGAAACGCGATCCCAGGCCGCCAGCTAGAAGCAGCAGGCTGATCACGGGTTCAGTGGTCATCACGGCGAGCCATCATCGTCCGAGCCGGGTCAGTCGGCGGCAGCGTTGGGGTCCCGTTCGCCCCGCAGGAAGGCCGCCCGGGCCTCATCTCCCCGACCCAGCAGGTTCAGCTCGAAGGTGAAGCCCTGCTCGAACCGGTAGCTGGTTCGGACATCCACCGGATCGATTCCGTTCATCGACGCCTTGGCAGCACGGATAACCGACCCGTCCTTGGAGGCAATGGTGGCCGCCACCTCGGCAGCCGATGCGGCAAGGTCGTCGACTGGTACAACCCGTAGGACCGAGCCATAGCCGTGCAGTTCCTCGGCGCTCGCCGGCTCGCAGCTGTAAAGCATCCAGCGGGCCCGGTGTACCGGCACGAGACGCATTAGGTGGGTGGCGGCGCCCAGCGCCCCGTTATCCACCTCGGGAAGGCCGAAGCCGACGCCCTTGGCCGCGACGATCACGTCTGCGTTACCCACCAGACCGATCCCGGTTCCCAGACAGAACCCGTTGACGGCCGCCACGACCGGCACGGCGCATTCGTAGACCGCCCGGAAGGCCTCCGCACACGACCGGTTGGCCTCCAACAAACCGAGATGCCCGCCATCGGTATCCATGGCCTGGATCTCCTTGATATCCACGCCGGCGCAGAAGCCCCGCCCCTCGGCGGTCAGCACCACCGCTCGGACGTCGTTGCGGTTGCCGTAACCGTCCATAAGGGTGGCAAGACCGTAGGTGTCGGCGATGCCCAGCGCATTCACCGGCGGGTTGTCCATGGTGATGGTGGCCACACCATCAGTGACCATCTCGTGCAGTGCCATCGTCTCTCCCTGTCGTTCCGTCAGCCCATCACTTCACGGTGCGATCAGCGCCGGACCAGGACCGAAGATCCATGGCCGAACAGTCCCTGGTTCGCGCTCACTCCGACCCGGGCGCCGTCAACCTGCCGGCCACCTGCCTGCCCTCGGAGCTGCCAGGTGAGCTCACAGACCTGGGCAATGGCCTGCGCTGGCACCGCCTCTCCGAAGGCTCCGAGACCACCGCTGGGATTGACAGGGATTCGACCACCAATGGATGTCTCACCGGCCCTCAGGAGCGCCTCGGCCTCGCCCTCAGCACACAGGCCCAGTTGCTCATACCAGTCCAGTTCGAGGGCCGACGAGAGGTCGTAAACCTCTGCCACGTCGACATCGGCGGGGCCCATCCCTGCCTCGGCGTACACCTGCGCTCCGATGGAGTCCTTGAAGCCCAGTGCCGGTGGCTCCACGGCGGCCGCAGAATCGGTGGCTAGGTACGGCAGATCGATGACCGTGTCGGGGTAGGTGGGCGTGACCGTCGAAAGGCCGGCCACCCGCACCGGGTCGGTGGCCCCTTTGGACCGGGCGTAATCCATGGAGCAGACCACCAGGGCTGCTCCCCCGTCGCTTGTGGCACAGATCTCCAGCAGTCGCAGCGGATCAGACACCACCGGGGAGTTGGCGACGTCGTCCACGTCGTACTCCTTGGGGTACCGGGCGTTTGGATTATGGACGCCGTGTCGGCTGTTCTTGGCCTTCACCATGGCGAAGTCGTCCGGCGTAGCACCGTAGAGGGCCATGCGGCGACGGGCGTGGAGGGCGAAGTACACCGGGTTGGTCGCCCCGACCATGTGAAACCGCAACCAGTCCGTGTCGTCGGGCCGGTCGCCACTCGTCGGCGCCAGGAAGCCCTTGGGGGTGGTGTCGGCCCCCACCACGACCGCCACGTCGCACGCTCCGGAGAGGATCTGGCCACGAGCCACCGAGAGGGCGGTGACGCCCGAGGCGCACGCTGCGTAACTACTAGCCACCTGTGCGCCGTTGAAGCCCAGCGCCCGGGCGAACGTCGAACCGGACACGTAGCCCGGGTACCCACAGCGGACCGTGATGGCTCCCGACACGAAGCCCACGTCGTTCCAGTCGACGTCAGCGTCAGCCAGGGCCGCCCGGGCAGCATGTACGCCGTAATCGGTGAAATTGCGGCCCCACTTCCCCCAGGGGTGCATTCCGACGCCCAGGACGGCGATCTCCTCCATGGTTCCCTCCGGCATGGTCAGGTTCCCTTACCAAGAGTCTCTTCGGCGATGACGGGTCGCCACTGCCACGTCAGGTGGTCGGTCTCGTCGTCCGCGTAGAGGACGCCCAACTCCAACTCGACCTCCATGCCCACCTCGAGATCGTCGACCGTCCAGCCCGGTGTCACCTGCCCCAGAACGACCATGCGCTCCATCTCAAGTTCGACGGCAGCCACCACGACCGGCACGTAGGGCTCGGTGATGATGAACGGCGGAGGCGGCGGATAGGCGCTGTTGGTGAACGACCAGATTCGGCCCCTCCGGCTCAACAGGACCTCATCGACCGATCCGGCGGGGCTGCGGGGGTCGCTGCCTCCAAGGTGAAGCGGGAAGCAGTAACCGCCTGTCTCCAGACGACCCCCGATCAACTGTGGTTCGTCGCCCATGGTGAAGAAGCCTTCGACGGCCGGCACGCGCGCCCGACCAGTGATCCTCGTCATCTCACATACCCGCTATGCATCGGTGCCCTGTTGCATCCCAGCGATCCTACGACGGCACCCACGGTGACAAGAACCTCGCCGACTCGTGCTCCGACCTGTCCGCGTAGGTCCGAACCCCGAGGGACGCCCGTTCCAGTCGGTCACCGGCCTCTCCCCAATGCCGATTGCATGGGGAGCCACCGGTACCGTCACAGCGATGAGCAACACCCACCGGGAGGCCTTGGACGACATCTCGGCCGACGACGCTTCATTTGTCGCCCGTGTCGAGGCTTTCCACGCCGAACACTGCGTTCGGATCGACGATCCCGCGGGTTCCGACGCCGGTTCTGATGATCCCGACGGCCTCACCGCGGCCCGGTCCTATCAGGGGGCGCTGACCGACGCCGGGTTGGCCGGGTTGGACCTCCCCAACGAGTACGGCGGAGCCGGTCTGACCGCCCACCACCAGGAGCTCTTTACCCGGGCCGCCGCTGCCTGGCACCGGCCAGATTCTCCGTTGAGCATCTCGCACGGCATGTGCCTGCCCATGCTCGCCCAGTTCGGCACCCACGAACAGAAGTCAACCCACCTGCCCGGCGTGATCCGGGGTACCAGCATCTGGTGCCAGATGTTCTCCGAGCCCGGAGCTGGTTCCGATGTGGCCGGGTTGTCCACTCGTGCGGTCCTCGACGGGGACGAGTGGATCCTCGACGGCCAGAAGGTCTGGACCTCAGGTGCTCACTACTGTGACCACGGCCTCGTGGTGGCCCGTACCGATCCCACCCTGCCCAAGCACCAGGGCCTGTCGATGTTCATCGTCGACCTTCGTTCTTCCGGCGTCGAGATCCGGCCATTGGTCCAGATCTCCGGGGCGAAAGGCTTCAATGAGGTCTTCTTCAGCGACGTCCGGGTTCCGGCGGGCAACATCCTCGGTGACGTCAACCAGGGTTGGAACCTGGCGGTGTCCATGCTCATGTTCGAGCGGGTATCCATTGGGGCCGGTGGCGGGGCACTCAATGCTAAACGCCACCCAGAACTCATCCAGCTGGCCCGTGACCTTGGCCGGTCAGACGAGCCGGTGATCCGCCAGGCCCTGGCCGCCCTCCACATCAGCGAGGAGATCAAGGGTTACATCGGGCAGCGCATCCGATCGGCGGTGGCCGCCGGGCGCGTTCCCGGTCCCGAGGGATCGATCGCCAAGCTGACCGGCGCCCTCGTGGCACGCCAGGCCCGCGACACGGCAATGGCCATCGTCGGCACGGCTGGTCAGGCGTTCGGTCGACGGGGTGATGGTGACGAATCGGACCAACGTGCTACCGCTGGCCGGAAGTGGTCCGGCTTCTGCGTCAGCGCGGCGGGAATCAGCCTGGCCGGCGGCACCGACGAGGTGCAGCGCAACATCATCGGTGAGCGGGTTCTGGGCCTCCCGAGGGAACCCGACCCCTTCAAGGGTGCCCCTTGGCAGGATATTCCCCGGAACTAATACCCGACGGCGGCGAAATCCATGTTCATCGATCTCACCGGAGACCAGAAAGCCCTGCAACTGGAGTTGCGTTCCTATTTCGGTGAACTTATGACGCCCGAAATGAAGGCCAGGGTCTCGAGCGCCGAGTTCGCTGAGAATCACGCATACAAAGCACTGATCAGGCAGGTCGGAGCCGACGGATGGCTAGGAGTCGGCTGGCCGGTCGAGTACGGGGGCAGGGGCTTCACTCCGATCGAGCAGTACATCTTCTTCGACGAGTCACAGGCCGCCGGCTGCCCCATCCCGTTCCTGAGTACCAACACGGTCGGGCCGACGATTCGGCGGTTTGGCAGCGATGCCCAGAAGGACTTCTTCCTCCAACGGATCCTGGCTGGGGAGATGCACTTCTCGATTGGCTATTCGGAGCCCGACGCCGGCACTGACCTCGCCGCCCTTCGTACCCGTGCGGCACGCGACGGCGATAACTGGGTGATCAACGGGCAGAAGCAGTTCACAAGCCTCGCCTACAACGCCGACTACGTGTGGCTGGCCGCCCGGACCGACCCTGATGCGCCGGCCCACAAGGGCATCACCATGTTCCTCGTGGACACCAACGATCCAGGCTTCACGATCCAACCCTTCGAGACGTTCGGCAACACCCACACCACCTCAACATTTTACGATGACGTCCGGGTGCCAGACTCAATGCGGGTGGGTGAGGTGAACGGCGGTTGGGGCCTGATAACCAACCAGCTCAACCACGAGAGGGTGTCCTTGTTTCCGGGTGCACGCTTGGTCCGGATCACCGATGATGCCGTGGCCTGGGCTCGAGACACCATTGCCGCCGACGGGCTCCGGATCATCGACCACGAATGGGTGCGGGTGAAATTGGCCGAGTGTCGTGCGTTGGCCCGCCACCTTGACCTGTTGAACTGGTACGTGGCATCGGAGAACACCAGTGGGCGGATGGGTCCCGCTGATTCCTCCGCCATAAAGGTCCACGGTTCAGAGTCGATGCACCGCGTGTACACCCTCATCACCGAGGTGATCGGCGCCACCGGGCACCTAACGGAGGGCTCGCCCGGGACCACGATCCTGAACGCCGTCGAGGCCTCCTACCGAAGTGTCTGGGTGCTCACCTTCGGCGGCGGCACCAACGAGGTGCAGCGCGACATCATCGGAATGGCCGGCCTGGGCCTTCCACGCCAGCAGCGTCGCCAGTCAGAGGCGAGGTAGGGACCGTGGACTTCACCCCATCGGACGCCCAGCAGGCAATGGTGGACCTAGCCGATCGCATCATGGGCGACCATCTGGACATGGGTCGACACCTTGCCGTCGAGACCGCCGGCGGATGGTTTGATCGGGACCTCTGGGAGGACCTCGCCTCCGCCGGACTCCTCGGCATAGCCCTCGGGACCGACGTCGGCGGTAGCGGGCTGGACGTCGTGGCCCTAGCCCTACTGTTAGGGGTCCAGGGATCCCATGTGGCACCCCTGCCGCTACTCCCTTCATCGGTCGCCGCCGTCATTGTGGACCGACATGGGTCCGACGAGCAGCGCCATCGCCTGCTCCCAGACGTAGCCACCGGCGGCTGCATCCTCACCGTCGCTGTCCAGGAGTTCCTTGACGACCGTCTCTCACAGCCCTTCGTGACCTTCCAGGACGGCCTTCTGCACGGCACCAAGGTGGTGGTCGAGCACCTTGACGCCGCATCGCTCATTCTTGTCACCGTGCGAGGCCCCGACGGGCCCCGGTGCGTACTGGTCGACCCGATGGCCGCTGGCATCACCCGAGTGGAGGGAGCCTCGACCCGAAGGCAACCCGTCTGGGAGGTCACCTTCGAGGCGACGCCGGCCGAACCCGTAGGCGACGACACGACGGTGGGCGATCTCCTAGATCACCTTCGGCTCGGCATCTCAGCAACCCAGCTGGGCGTGACCGAACGAGCGCTCTCCATGACGGCCGAGTACACCTCAACCAGGGAGCAGTTCGGTCGCCCCATCGCCACCTTTCAGGCTGTGGGGCAACGGCTGGCTGACCAGTTCGTGAATGTTGGCGGCATACGACTTGTCACGCTCTCCGCGGCGTGGCGCCTCGCCAACGGCGCTGACGCCACAGAAGACCTGCTGGTATCTAAGTGGTGGGCCTCGGAGCGGGCTACCGATGTGGCCAATGCTACTCAGCACTGCCACGGAGGCATGGGGGTGGCCGTCGACTATCCCCTCCACCGCTACACCCTCTGGAATAAGCACCTCACCGCCTCACTGGGCGCCGGAACACAAAGTCTCCGGGCTCTCGGCGACCACCTCGCCCGCTGACAACCTGAAAACTCTCGATGCCGCACCACGACCTCCTCATCATCGGTGCCGGATCCGGTAACTCAATCATCGGTCCGGAGCATGACGACTGGGACGTGGCCATCGCAGAACCTTGGGCCTTCGGCGGAACCTGCATGAACCGCGGCTGCATCCCATCCAAGATGCTGGTCTACGCCGCTGACGTCTGCCTGGCCGCCCGCCACGGTGACCACCTCGGACTCCGAACCACGGCAGGTCAGGCCGACTGGCCGGCCATCCGGGATCGCATCTTCGGCCGGATCGACCCCATTGCCGATGCCGGACTGGCCTACCGCCAGTCGCTGGACAACGTGACCGTCTACCGCCATGCCGCCAGGTTCACGGGTGACCGTACGGTGATCCTCAACGGAACCGAGGTCACGGCCGATCGGGTTGTGTTGGCCATGGGCGCACGTACCGTCGTGCCGCCCATCAACGGTCTGGCGGACGTGCCCTTTCGTACGTCCGATGACGTCATGAGAATCGATTCGCTTCCCGAGCACCTAGTGATTCTCGGGGGCGGGTTCATCGCGGTAGAGATGGCCCACGTTTTCGAGGGGCTGGGCAGCCGTGTCACCATTGTCCACCGCGGCGACTTGCTCCTCCGAGGTGCCGATACAGATGTGCGGCGTCGCCTCACCGAGGTCTACGGCGCCCGGATGGGCCTGCTCCTCAAGACGACCGTGGCCCATGTCAGACACGAGACCGACAGAACGACTGCTGGAGGAGAGTCGGGCACCTTCCACCTTGCATTGTCCGACGGAACGAAGCTCGAGGCCGACCAGTTGCTGGTGGCCACCGGTCGGACCCCTAACGGCGACCTGGCCGATGTGGCCGTCGGTGGCATCGCTGTCGACGAACGGGGATACGTGACGACCGACGAACAGCTCCGAACGTCGGTTGATTGCGTCTGGGCCCTGGGGGACGTCACCAATCCGGTGCAACTCAAGCACACTGCCAACGCCGAGGCCCGACTGGTGGCCCACAACCTCGTCCATCCCGACGACCCGTGGTCCATTGACCGGCGTTTCGTGCCCCATGCGGTGTTCGGCCACCCCCAGGTGGGTTCCATCGGTCCCACCGAACAGCATCTGGTCGATTCTGGTCGTCCGTACCTGGTGGCCACACGGGACTACGCGTCAACCGCCTACGGGTGGGCCATGGAGGACACGACCGGCTTCGCAAAGGTCATGGCCGACCCTGAAACCCGGCTCCTGCTGGGCGCACACATCGTCGGCCCGCAGGCACCGACCCTGGTCCAGCAACTCATCCAGGGCATGGTCGCAGGCCAGACCGTCGACCAGATGGCCCACGATCAACTCTGGATCCATCCCGCCATGCCCGAACTCGTCGAACAGGCCCTCCTCGCGCTCTGATGCAACTGCGGCCTCGGTGGATGCTCCCGCTGGCCAACGACCAACGAACTGAACCCACCTGAGAGGAACAATCAACCATGGAGGACCTGCAGGGAAAGGTGGCCGTCATCACCGGCGGCGCATCAGGTATGGGCCTGGCCTTCGCCCACCGCTTCGCAGCGGCCGGCATGAAGGTGGTCCTCGGCGATATTGAGGTTCCGGCACTGGACGCCGCTGTGACCGGACTCCGAGATTCGGGCGCCGAGGTCCTGGGCGTTCGCTGCGACGTGTCCGACGCCGCCTCGGTCCACGGGCTGGCTGCGGCCACCGAGGAGGCATTCGGAGCCGCTCACGTAATCTGTCTGAACGCTGGGGTTGCTGGCTCAGGAGGTCTGCACGAGCAGACCCTGACCGACTGGGAATGGATCCTCGGCGTAAACCTGATGGGTGTCGTCCACGGACTGGACGCCTTTCTCTCCGGACTGATCGAGCGCGACGAGGGCCATGTTGTGGTGACCGCCTCGGTCGCCGGGCACACGGCTTATCCCGGGCTGGGCATCTACTCGGCCACCAAGCACGCAGCCGCAGTCATCGCCGAGACGCTCTACAACGAGCTGGCTTCCAGCGGATCCAAGGTCGGTGCTACAGCGCTGTGTCCGGGTTTCGTGGATACCGGGATCTTCAACTCCGCTCGGAACCGGCCAGAGCACCTCACCGACTCGCTGGCCGACCTCGAGGCCGACGAGGACCGCGCGACCCGGGAGGCCTTCCTCGAGATGATTGCCTCTCAGGCCCTCAAGCCGGCCGCGGTAGCCGACCTGGTGTACGACGCGATTCTGGACGGGACGTTCTGGGTGTTCACCGACGGCCGGCACGTGGAGAACATCACCAACCGTCACGCCGAGATCGCCGAGCGTCGGAACCCCACCGAGGGTCGCGCCATCACCGAGGACGCCCTTGACTGAGCATCCGCATCTGAGATGAGGCTCAGGGTGCAGGCCCTGAGCCAGACCACCAGGAGCGGCTCAATCGCCGAGCGCCGCGACCACGAACTCCTTGGCCCAGCGATAGTCGGACTTCCCGTTAGGGCTACGTTCCAGACGGTGCACAAACACGATCCGCTTGGGCACCTTGAAGCCCGCCAGACCTGTCCGTAACTCAATCTTTAGCGAATCCTCGTCGGCCGCTCCGGGGTTCGTCAGTTCGACCACCGCTGTTACGGCCTCTCCCCAGCGCTCGTCCTCCACACCCACCACGTTGCAGTCGGTCACGGCATCCAACGCCTTGAGGGCCTCCTCGACCTCCTCGGGGAAGACCTTCTCGCCGCCGGTGTTGATGCATGCCGACCCCCTGCCCAGCAGGGTGATGGAACCGTCGGCTTCCACAGTGGCCCAGTCGCCGGGGATCGACCAGCGACGGCCGCCCACCATCGGGAATGCTGACTCGGTCTTCTCGGGATCCTTGAAGTACCCGACGGGCAGTGGCCAGCCCAGCGCAATCTGGCCCCGCTCCCCCGAGCCCTGCTCGACTTCCCGGCCGTCCTCGGTGAACACCCGGGTGTGTTCTCCCAATGAGAAGCGGGCCGTGGTCTCGCGTTGACCGGCGGCCCGGGTCCTCCCCGAGGTGACCTGGCTGGCCATGCCGGTGCCCTCACTCGAGCCGAGGGTGTCGACAATGGTGCACGGGTGGTGGTCCAGGAGTGCGTTCTTGATCGGGGCACTGAACATCACGCCGGACGACAGCAACAACCGCAGCGACGAGAGGTCGGGAATGCGGCCTTCGATAGCCGCCCGGTCTAGCGACTCGATCATGGGGCGTCCGAAGGCATCACCCACCATGGTGATCATGGTGATCTCGTCGGTCTCAACGGTGCGCCACAACTCGTCGGCATCGAAGTTCCGGTTGGCCAGTGTGGACAGCATCCCGCCATGGCTGAGGGTGGCTAGACCGGGAATACCTGAGGTCCCGTGCATTAACGGAGCAGCACAGAGTTGACGAATCTCACGGCCCGCATCGGCCACCCGTCGGGCAATGCCCGCCGCCTCGGCCGCCGTGGTCGGGACGGCCTCCCCGAACGGTCGGAAGGTGGCCTCCATGGTTCCGAGCAGGTTGGCGTGGTCCCACATCACGGCCTTAGGCATGCCGGTGGTGCCGCCCGTGTAGAGGAACCACAGATCATTACCAGATCGTTCAATCCGAGGCATGGGATCGGCGGCCAGCGCCTCGTCGTATGAGATGGCCCAGTCGGCCACGTTGTCCGGGTCGCCGCCTATCTGGATCAGGGCCTTCAGTCGCGGGCAGCGTTCTCGAACGGCATCCACCCGATCCCTAAGGGTGTGGTCGAAGAAGATTGCTTCGGCATCTGCGTTGTCGAGGATGTAGGCCAGTTCGTCACCGGTATAGCGGTAGTTGACATTGGCTGGCGCCCCCCGGATCTTGAACGTGGCGTACTGCGCCTCCGGGTACTCGCGCCCGTTGTAGAGGAACAGGGTCACCTTGCTGTCAGGACCCAGACCGTAAGACGTCAGAGTGCCGGCCAGTCGTGCGGCCCGATCATCAAACTCGGTCCACGAGCTGCGTACGCCGGCCGCCGAATGGGCCGGCTGATCACCGATCTCGTCGGCAATAGCCTCCCAAGCGGTGGCCAGGTTGAGTCTTCCGTCGAGGTCTCCCACGGCCGGCGATGGTAGCCAGTCGGCGCGGACCACCCGGGAGTGGGCCGACAACCGGACCGAATGGATACGAGGCGCCATGGGGCCCGCCCCTATGCTCGATTTCCGTGGGAAACACCTTCGGAACCTTGTTCCGCATTAGCACGTGGGGCGAGAGCCATGGCGCCGGGATCGGTGTGGTGGTCGACGGCTGCCCACCCCGCCTCCCCCTGACCGCGGAAGACCTGCAGCACGACCTTGACCGTCGGCGGCCCGGCCAGAGCCGCCTCACCACTCAGCGAGCAGAGGCCGATCGCGTGGAGATCCTGTCTGGCATATTCGAAGGCCGAACCACCGGAGGCCCCGTTGCCGTGCTGGTCCGCAACGACGATGCCCGCTCCGGGGCCTACGACCACCTCAAGGACCTGTACCGCCCCTCACACGCCGACTTCACCTACGACGCGAAGTACGGCAACCGTGACTGGCGCGGCGGCGGGCGTTCCAGCGCCCGCGAGACCATTGGTCGTGTGGCTGCTGGAGCCATTGCCCGGCGCCTACTAGCCGAGGTGGCCGGCATTGAGGTACTCGGCTGGGTGTCTCGGGTCCATGACGTGGAGGCTGACGTGGATACCGGCTCGGTGACCTTCCACGCCGTGGAGGCCGACCCCACCCGTTGCCCGGATCCGCTCGCCGCGATCGCCATGGCCGAAGCCATCGACGCAGCCCGGCGTGACGGCGACTCGCTGGGCGGCATCGTGACCTGTGTGGCCAGAGGCGTACCGGCCGGCCTCGGCACACCCGTATTCGACCGTCTTGAGGCCGACCTGGCTAAAGGCATGCTGTCGCTCCCTGCATCCAAGGGGTTCGACGTGGGCGCCGGCTTCGACGCTGTGTCCATGACGGGCCGCCAGCACAATGACGCCTTCGTGCCCGGGCCCACCGGACCGGTTACCGCCACCAACCGGTCCGGTGGCGTCCAGGGCGGCATCAGCACCGGCGACGACGTGGTGTTCCGGGTGGCCTTCAAGCCCACGGCCACCATTGCCTCGGCACAGGACACTGTCACTGTCGACAACGAGGCTGTCTCTCTGGAGGCCAAGGGTCGCCACGACCCGTGCGTACTTCCGCGTGCTGTTCCCATGGTCGAGGCCATGGCACTGCTCGTGCTGGCCGACCACTGGCTCCGCCAGCAGGCCGTCAACGTCCTGCCCTCCTGAGCTGGAACGCGACGCGTTGCTGACCGCAGCCACTCCACCCGATCCGGCCGATAAGCGGACCGTTCTCTACACTCGGGGTAGAACCTGATCGCCCCAGCGGAGGCACCCGACGTGAACAAGCCCGACCTGCGAAACAACCCAGCATTCAAGTCCGAGAAGCCCATTCCGTACGACATCCCGACGTTCCATGACGTCGAGGCCGAGCGCCGACACCGCAAAGAGCGTCTGGCCGCCGCCTTCCGGATCTTCGGTAAGTACGGCTTCAGCGAAGGGGTGGCCGGCCACATCACCGTGCGCGACCCCGAACACACCGACTGTTTCTGGGTCAACCCGTTCGGAACGCCGTTCAGCCACATCCGAGTCTCGGACCTCCTGCTGGTGAGCCACACCGGCGAAATCATGCACGGCGAGTTCGCCGTCAACCAGGCCGCATTCGCCATCCATTCCGGCCTCCACATGGCCCGCCCCGACGTGATCGCCGCGGCCCACTCCCATTCGCTGTACGGAAAGGCCTGGGCGTCGCTTGGTCGACCGCTGGACGCCATCACTCAGGACGCCTGCATCTTCTACGGCGATCACGTTGTGTTCGACGACTACACCGGAGTCGTCAACGACCCTGAGGAAGGCAAACGCATCGCCTATGCCCTCGGCGACCGGAGTGCAGCCATCCTGAGGAACCACGGGCTGTTGACGGTTGGCCAGTCCGTGGAGGCGGCCACCTGGCTCTTCGTGACCATGGAACGCTCCTGCCAGGCCCAGTTGCTGGCCGAGGCAGCTGGTACGCCGGTCATCATGGATGACGAGACCGCAGCGGTGACCCACCGGCAGGTGTCGGGCAACTTCGCCAGCTGGTTCAGCGCCCAGCCGTTGTTCGCCCAGGTCCTGCGCGAGCAACCCGACCTCCTTGACTGACGCCCGTACCGGATCCCAGGCAGACACGCACCTCAAGTAACGGGTCCCCAGGAACAGTCCCCTACAAAGGGCAGGTCACTAGAAGGATGTCCACCGGCAGGAATGCCAGGACGATTCTGTAGTCCAGCGTCGGAAACAAACTTCCGCTGGCTAGATCAGCCACCCGCTCACCGTCTCACAACACGGGCCCGTCACTCTCGGGGCGGTCGATGATCGCCCCTGGCCAGAGAGACCGCCGAGCAGTTGACCGGCATATCCCATTTATCGATGGGCGCCGTTCTCGCCTCAAGGTCTTGGTGTGCTCTGGTTCGCGGCGTTATAGGGATGCGATCCCCGTCTGGGGCGTCATCAATCAAGGACCGGCAGCCCCCGTAGTCGGTCGCTCGGCCGATCCGAGCGGTCAGGCGGCGTGGGTAACCAGGAGGCGTTCGAGGTCTCGGCGATAGAGGATTCGGATGTGGATCCCAGGGTGGCGTTCTCGCAGCAGACGGACTTTGCGGTTCTTGCGGGTCACCAGCGACTGACGGAGCGTCGTGACCTCCAGGTAGAGGTCGTGGTCAGGTAGGTAGAAGTCCGGGGTAAATGCCGTGCGGGGGTTACCGTCGGGGGCGGTCTCCAATACGAAGGTGCGGGGCTCGTAGTCCCAGGAGATCTCGTAGAAGTCCAGCAGGTCGGCCACCTGCTGCTCAGACTCGTGGGCGAAAATGGGGTCTATCGGAAGCGCTTTGACCCGAAGTCTCCGAACTTCGCCCATGCTGCCTCCCCGCCCGGCCGTTGTTCCTAGTGACCGACCGCCCGGTCGACCGGGGCTGCTTCGGCGGCTTGACGGCCCTCCGGATACAACTCCACGATCCGGGCATCGACCTGTTCCTTGACCCCGGAGAGCGGGAGGATGTTGAGCACGCCCTGACCGTGACGTAGCAGGTCGACGATCTCTTCCTCGCCGGTACGGACCATGACCGATGAACCACTAATCACCAGGTTCACCCGGGTCACGTCCTGGTCGAGTTGTGTCGTCAGGTAGGCAAAGACCTCGCGGACCAGCTCCAGGCGGATGCCGGCGTCCAGAAGAGACTTAACGGACCGCAGTTCCAGCAGGTCGCGGTAGGAGTAGAGGCGTCGACTGCCGCTACCGGTTGCCCGGGCCATCGACGGTCGGACCAAATCGGTGCGCGCCCAGTAGTCCAGTTGGCGGTAGGTGATGCCAGCGATCTCGGCAGCCCGCTTGCCCGGGTAGCCCTCGGGCTCGACGGACTCCTGTCCGCTTCCCGGCAGCGATGAATCTGAATTGGTGGCCATGGGACGTCTCCCTCGAATCGGGCTCAGCGTTCCATAGGTGGAACTACAGCACTGTGACTCATGACAGCGTAGGCAGGACGTCTCGTCGAATCAAGGATTTCGCACGCAGCGTGGCAATTCTCGCGCTCAGCGCGCGAACACAATCCGAAGCAAGGCCGAGCAAGGATGCCTGATCAGGACTCGAAGTCCTCGGGGTCGACCGAGTCCAGAAAGGCCCGGAACTCCTCGACCTGCACCTCGGCAGCCGGCGCTCCGGATGACTCCACTGCGTCATCCGTCGGCGGCGGCACGAAGCCCGCCTCGTCGACCACCTCTTCGGCGGCGAACACCGGAGCACCCGTTCGAACAGCCAGGGCAATGGCATCGGACGGTCGAGCCGAGATCACCTCGATGCCCACCGGCCCCCGCAGCGTGACCTCGGCGAAGAAGGTTCGCTCGCGTATTTCGGTCACCACCACCTGCTCGACGGCGACCGAGAAGGTCTCCAGCAGAGTGGCTATGAGGTCGTGCGTCATGGGACGTGGCGGATCCTGGCCGGCCATGGCCAGACCGATGGACTTTGCCTCGGGTAACCCGATGAAGATGGGCAGCATTCTCTCTCCCTCAGCCTCCCGGAGTAGGACCACCGGAGTGTCTGATGGCAGGACCTCCTGGACGCCCATCACTTCCATGGCGATCATTGGTCGCTCTCATCGGCCGGAACTGTCAGGGCGACTGGCGGGGGAAACAGCACCCTGAGACCCTAGTTGCGCGTGTCGGCCCGCCCCGTGTTCCTTACTGCATCCACCATCTCCGAACCGCCCCGATCCAGTTCGGTCAGGTCGACCTCGACCACCGCCGGGAGGTTGCGGAACTCTCCCCGGTGGTCCAGTCCGAATCCGACCAGGAACGTCGCCCCCGTGTCGAATCCCACATGGTCCAGATCTATAGGTAGAACCCGGCGATCAGCACGATCAAAAAGGGTGCAGACCCTTACCTCGGCCGCTCCATGGGAGGCCAGATGACGCCGGAGATAGTCGAGACGGAATCCCGTGTCGACCACACCTTCCACGAGTAGGACGTCGCGTCCGGTCACGTCGATCGAGAGGTCCCTTGTAAGGCGAACACGACCGCTGTCTGGCAGGAACGTGCTGAGGGCCAGGAAGTCGATCTCAACGGGCACCGTGAATCGCCGGACAAGGTCAGCCATGAACGGGAGGCAACCCTTGAGGACCCCCACCACCACCGTGTCGACATCCACCCAGTCGACCAACTCCTCGGCCATAGCGTCAATCCGTTGCTCGATCTCCTCGGCGGTGCGATGGAGCTTCGGCCCGTTCATCGGCCCACCGTGCCGAGCTCCCGCCGGACCAGCAACTCGTGTAGCGCCGAGCCGGCATCGGTCAACTCGTCGACCAACTGTCGGGCCTCGATCAACGATCGGCCGTGGGTGGAGTCCACCGACCCCGGACTCCCCCGGCCCCACGATCCCCCACCGCCGGCCACCGGACCTACCAGCTGTTCCAGAAGGCCGGCTTCACGCTGGGCGGCCACCAGATACATCCGGAGATGACGGACGTCAAAGCCATGGTCCACGAAGCACGCTGCAACCCGTCCGACCAACACCGCCTCGTCGTCGTACACCGTGCTGGACCCGGCTTCATGACCCCGGACCAGGCCCAGCCGTTCGAGCTCAGAGACTGTGTCCTCGTCCAGGCCCACCATGACAGCTAGCTCGGCTAGGGAGACGCTCACCGACCCGGACAGTGCGCCGCCGTCGGTGGAACGTCCCCGACGACCGACCCGCTCCCGGAAGGCCGGAACATTGACGCCGCCGTCACCCTGGGCTTCGGTCGGGTTTCCCTCGTCGAGCATGCTGGCTATCACCTTCAACGGCAGGTGACGGTCACGCTGGAGCCGGAGGGCCCGGATGACACGGGCCACGTCCTCCTCCTCGTAGTACCGATAGCCGCTGGCCGATCGGGCCGGGCGAACCAGACCCTCGGCCTCCAGAAACCGCAACTTGGAGACGGTCACGTCGGGGAACTCGGCCTCCAAGACGGTGACCACATCACCGATTTTCATCGGGGCCACCTTCCGAGGAGGTCGCGATGGACCGGATGCGCCATCCGACCTCGCCGCGGGCTCAACCCGCCGTGCCGTGAAAGAAGACCAGCTTGAATCGACCGATCTGGAGTTCGTCACCGTCGTTCAACTCCGCCGTATCGATCCGTTCGCCGTTCAACCAGGTGCCGTTCAGCGATCCCACGTCTCGAGCCAGATAGCGGTCGGCGATGCGTTCCACCTCAACATGGCGGCGCGACACCGTGACGTCGTCGAGCAGGATGTCAGCCTGACCATGACGACCCACAGAGGTCAGCGGAGCTTCCAGGCCGTAGCGCGAACCGGCCTTGGGGCCTGACTCGACGACGAACAGCCCACATTCCGAGGGAAACCGATCCCGGTCGGAACGGTGCGGAACATCGGCGACCGGATCGAAGGCGTCCGTCGGTTCGTCATCAGTGTCCTCGGGATACGCAGCCATAATCAGTCCTCGATCAGCGCCTGATAGGCCGCTGCCTCCATGAGGTCGCCTTCCGATTCGGTCAGGATCTCACAAATCCAGCCCTCGCCGTACGGGTCCTCGTTGACCTTCTCGGGAGCCGCCTCCAACTCCTCGTTGACGGCGACCACCTCGCCGGTCACCGGCGCGAACAGCTCCGAAACCGACTTAGTCGACTCCACCTCACCGAACATACTGCCGGATTCGACACGGGCCCCGACCTCGGGTGTCTCGACGAACACCACTACGCCCAGGGCATCCTGGGCGTAGTCAGTGATGCCGATCCGTACGCGACCGTTTCCCACGACCCGGACCCACTCATGGTCGATCGAATAACGGAGATCGGGGGGAACGTTCACGTAATGAACCTACCGCCACCGACCCCTCTCCTCAGGAACGCGCCTCGCGCTCCCTGAGTGCGGAGCGGGCCACTGGGACATAGCCCCAGGCGGCGATCCAGGAGATGGCGAGACCCGGGATACCGAAGATCCAGGCCCCAACCTCGAAGGCCAATGCAGCAGGGATCGTGGACTGCCCAGCCAGAAAGCACGGCACGGCCCACAAAAGGGCGAACGTGCCCGTCTTTCCCCACCACGTCACGTCGATGCGCCGAACCCCAATCCCCAGTAGGGCCAGGGCCACCAGACCGATCAGGATCTCCCGAACCAGAACGGCCACAGCGAACCACATAGGGATGGATCCATCGTCTGCAATGGCCACCAGCGCCACGACCAGCAGGATCCGGTCGGCCGTCGGATCGAGCAACTTGCCGACATCGGAGATCTGATCGAAACGGCGGGCGATCCAGCCGTCGACCCAGTCTGTGGCACCCAGTGCCCCGAGCAGGAGGGCGGCGGCAGCGCGGTTCTCCTGGGAAACCAGCAACCACAGGAACCACGGAATGCACCCGAGACGAACCACGGTGATCAGGTTGGGAAGCGTCCAGGCTCCCGCCCACCCGGTCCGCGACGTCGGCGCGGTCGCTGAAGTCTTCGGTCCCATCGGGCGCAGCCTACGATCCGCGACGACCCTCAGAAGCGCCGGCCCATCGGGAACGGCGTCCCAGCAGCGACACGACCGGAGTCTCCGTGCCCACGATCTTCACCCGCATTATTGAAGGCGACATTCCCGGACGGATCATCTGGCGGGACGACACCTGTGTGGCCATGGTCGACATCCGACCTCTCAACACGGGGCACGTGCTGGTCATTCCTCTCGCCGAAGTCGACCGGTGGACCGACCTGTCGGCCGAGACTGCCGCCCACTGCACCGTGGTGGCCCATGCCGTTGGTCAGGCGCAGATGACGGTCTTTGCCCCCGCCCGGATCGGACTCATGATCGCCGGGTTCGAGGTTCCGCACACGCACCTGCACGTCGTGCCGATCGACCACATGGGCCACCTGGACTTCACGGGGGCTGACCCTGACGTGCCCGCCAGCCATCTCGATGTGGTCGCCGACCAACTCCGGGGTGCCCTCCGCTCCGACGGACACACCGCCGTCGTCTAACGGGTCAGGAAGCCATCCACCGGCGCTATCAGGCGCCCGGCCGGCGCACCCAGAGGCGGACGCCGTCGCGGTCGAACCGCTTGCGGTAGTCCATCGCTATCAGGCGTGACTCGAACATCCGAATCTCGGTGGCCAGCCAGCCCAGGGACTCCACGTCGACCACCACGGCGTCGATCCGTCCGGACCAGTCCAGGTCGGGCAACATGCTGTGGGTGGGCAACAGGATGTAGGCATCCTGACGATCTGCCACCAGCGGGTACACCTCTGACGACACCATCACCCGCGCGTCATCCCCGATAAGCACCGAAGTCGAGACCCGGGCCTCGTCGGTCGGGCTCCGTCGACCCCAGTCCCATGGATCCTCATAGGGCGATGAGGCGGCATCACGAACGAAAAACACCATGGCGGTCAGCACCAGAACCATGAGGACCCGACGATCCACATGTATCCGGCTGACCCCCTCGGTCCCGATGCGCATCAGGGCGTACGTGGCGGCGATAAAGACGAAGGCCAACGCGGCCACGTCCTGCTGGGGGTTCCCGTAGCCGGCGTCCTGTACGTCAGCCACCAGGTAAAAGACAACCAGCGGAAGGATTGGCACCAGATACCTGGGTCGCACCAGCGGTAGGAACAGCGCCGGGGCGAGGAGCAGCAACACTTTGTCGAAGCCCTCGCGGGCGAATAGGTCACCCATCAGACCCGCCGGATCGGCCAATATCCCGAAGAAGATGCCGACCACGCCGTCGCCGTAGTGGGCGAAGGCACCGAGGTGCGGGTAGTGGCCATCACCCATCAGGGGTTGCACCACGAACGACATGACGAGGAACCAGGTCAGGCCGAAAGTGGCCAACGACCAGCCACGGGTGCGGTTGTCCTCCCCGACCAGAACAAGTCCTAGTGCGGCGACGGCCAGCCCCAGATCGGCCCTGGTGGACACCACCACCAGCGCCAACGCTGCCAGCCACCACCAGCGGTCCGAGCGAGCCATCAGGTAGGCCGCCATGAGCGCCGGGATGGCCAACGCCTCGGGATGGAAGCCGGCCAGGTTCAGGTCATGCACTGACGGGTGGAGGGCATAGGCCGCCATCAGGGCAGAAGCGGGACCGATCCGCAGATTGGCCGGACCCCGGGCGATCCGCCAGATGGGCACCACGGCAAGGGCCAACGCCATCGACTGGAGGACGAGAAGCGTCCCAGCAGCCGGCAGGATACGAAGGAGCCAGGCAATGGGCCAGAAGATCCATGCCGCCTGGTCGGCGAACAGGTTGTGACCAAGATTTGTCACCACTGGTTCGAACCCGCGGTCCATGAGGTGGGCCGCCTGGAGGTAGTGGCCGAGGTCCGGCCCGATCCCGAGGTCTCGGTATCGGGCCAGTGCAAGGAGCGACAGGACGATGGTCAGGGCGACCGCAGTAATCCAAGGAATGACCCGGTCCCCTGCCTTGGAGTCCAGTCGGGCCTGCCAACGCAGCATCCGGATGTCTAGGCGTCTCCGGAGCGACACCACGGTGATTACCACCGTTTCGCCGGTGCGTTCGAGTGACTGAGCGGTGCGCTCCAGAGACGACGTGGTTCTCACCAGAGCGCCCCCTGGTCGGCAGTTGGCGGCGGCATGTCAATCCTCGTCAGGTCGAAGAGATCGAGCAGGTCGGCGCCCTTGTTCCGGGCGTTGTTCACCCTGCGGTCGACTGGATGGCGGGACAGCGTGCCCTCAGCAGCCGGGGCTAGTAGGCGCTCGAGGTCGTGACGGTCCGGGTCGTCGGTATCCAGCCATGCATCCCATTCGACCGGCTCGAGCACGGCCGGCATTCGGTGGTGCACCGGCGAGAGGTCTCCGTTGGCCTGCACCGTGATGACGGCGCAGGTTCGAAGGTCATCGCCTGAGGATCCGTGCACTGATAGCTCGGCTCCTGGTGGCCGGTCATCCGATCCGGTGTCGACCCACCGCTCCCATAGGCCAGCCAGGACCAACGGGTCCCCGTCCGCCCGCTGGATGTACCACGGTTGTTTAGAGGTTCGGACAATTTCGGGCCACTGGTCGGCAGGCGACGGCGTGCCGGGGCCCCACTCGTAAAAGCCATCGACGGCCACCAGGCAGCGGCGGCGGCGGAAGGCATCTCGAAAGGAAGGCTTATCGGCCACCGTCTCGGCCCGTGCGTTGAACATCCGGTCACCGATGGCCGGATCCTTTGCCCACCTGGGTACCAGTCCCCAGCGGGCCGTGCCGAGGAGCCGGCCTCCGTCCTCATCGGACGTCCAGACCAAGGGAAGACGGTGGGACGGTGCGACATTGTGGTCGGGGCCGTCCAGCACATCGACGATGGCGTCAGCCCCGAGGTATTCGCTCAGTTCCTCTGGGCCCGACGCGGTCACCACACGGCCGCACATGTCGACACCGTACCGGGCAGGGTGCCCCGACTCTGGTCCCCGCTCTGGTGCCGCTGCGGTCTCCGCTCAGGCGAGGGTGCACTACTCAGGTGAGGGTGCACTCTTCGATGGCCCCGCCGATCTCAACGGACACCACGTCGCCGGGTGCTCCACCAAAGGCCGGCACGGAGATTTCCCTCGTCCCTGAAGCGCCGGCGACGGTGATCGCTCCCCGGACGGACAGGACCTCCCACTTCGAGGCGGTGCCCGGAGCGGCCTCGATCCCGAACCGGATGGTCTCGGCCCATCCCAGCCCGCCCTCGTCGAGTTCGACGCCTCCCTGGGGGATGTCGACACCCAACATCAGTACAGCCGGGCCGACGCACGTCACCCGGGCAGCCCGTCCTCCCAGCCCATCCGGACATGCTCCCTCCTTGGACTCGTGTACTACGACGTCCAGTGGTCGGAGGGAATCGGTCGCCACGGTCACCCGAACGCAGGCACCGATCCACCAGTCCTCCGGGCCCACGAGCGCGACCTGACCTCCCCGGTGTTCGAAGACAGTGGCCATCAGCAATCCGGGGCGTACCGGAAGCTCGACGTCCGGGACGTCGAGCTGGATCCGGTTCTCCGGGGGTCCGTCGCCTCGAAGGACGGCCACCACCCTGTCGGCCGCCGCGATAAGGGTCGGTTCGGCGACCGGGGGGCCTCCCTCGAGTCGTAGCACAGGCTCTCCGTCGATGTCGGTAATCGTGGATCCAGAGAAGCGCAGCGATCGGTCCGAACGGTCCTCAGGCTCATTCTCCAGCAGGGCTCGTGCCCCGAAGCCGACCAGGACCAGCACGCCCAGGAGCAGGATGCCACCCATAGCCCGCTTCCGCATGCCGATCTGGAACTCACGAACGAGGCTGGCCTCGTCGCGCCGTTCAGCCCTCGACCGGGGTCCGAAAGCCTCGGTGCGGTCGCCTCCGCTGAGCAGCGTGGCCCACCGGGTGACCGTCTCGTCGGGAAACCGCAGGGCCAGGTCGGCGAAGGCCGTCTCCTCCTCCGGTCCGAAGAGCAGTAGAAGGTCGTTCTCCTGGAGGAGTTCGACCGGATCATCACGGTGCACCAATTGGCGCTCGCCGGCTAGGCGGACGAGAAAGGTACGGATCTGCTGGTCGGCCTCGGCATCAGTCCACCGGCCGCCCGAAGGGGACTCCATGCCGGCCGTCGGTGATACCGAATCCGAACGTTCCCGGAAAAAGGCGGACCGGCGTCCGCGGAGCTCACCGGAAGCCTCCGTCCGGGCCTCGGCGTCGTTGCGGTCGGGTGCAGAGCCCTCTTCAGCGGTGGAAGCAGAGTCGACTTCGGCGCCAGGATCCGGCATTTCGATCGGGTCCTCGGTGTCCGGCACGGCGCCGACGCTACGCGACCAGCGGACCGCCCCCCGGGCACCGATTCAGGCATCCTGGGTTGATGCCCTAGCCATGGCCCCGGAAATGGTTGAGCGATGGTGCGACGGTGTTGGGTCCCACCCGCATACTGTCCACCGGTGCCCTGCCGGGCACCAACCCTGCCCATGCGCCGCCGCCTCCCCACCACCCTCGCGCTCGCCGCCGCCCTCGCGGTGGTCCTCCTCGCCTGCACGACCGACGACCCCACGACCGAGTCGGTGGCAGCCTCGCCGACCGCCGTCACCACGGTCACTCCACCGACCACGTCCACTCCCGCCCCGACGACGAGCGCTCCGGGATCCGAGACCTCCCCGTCCACCAGCACGACATTGATTTCACCCGTGGAGTCGACGACCTCGGTAGCCACGTCGTCGACCGTCGCTGAGTGGGTCGACGACGGGGATCTCGAGGGTGGCGACAATACCGACAATGAGTCGTTCCCAAAGGTGCTCTCGCCGGATCGACTACCCGACGGAGTGGTCACCGATGGCGTATACGTCGACCCCCGCGGGCCGATCTTTCTTGTCTTTCAGAAGTCTCTCGACCGCACGAGTCGGTTCTCCGGACTGGACGCCTTCTGTCGGACGGACTCGGCTGATCCGGAGCATGCGCCTACCGCTGTGGAGGCAGGAATCACTGCCGAATCCATCGTGATCGCCCAGATCGACACCCGCCTCGACGAGTTGGTGAAGGTGGGCTTCGGCGTGCCGGTGGGCGATCCCGGCGCCATGGTCGCTGCGTTCGTGGACGTCGTGAACGAGGCATGCGGCGGAATCCACGGTCGATCACTCGAGCTTCGAACCATTGGCGTGTCGGCGCTGGGGGGTGGCGACCTCGACATCGACACTCTGCGTGAGGCTGCATGTCTGGAAGCCGTCGAGATCCACGAGGCAGTCGTGGTTCTGGCCGCCACCCCCATCCCTGGAACTGCCGCAGGCTGTCTCACACGGCGCAACCGGGTCTCCCACCTCGCCGTACGCGGCATCTCCGACCTGGACTTGATCCAAGGGCGGGGCCTGCTCCACTCCATCGAGGTCGGTGATCGAACCGGCTTGAGCCTCGCCCTGGGAGCCGCCATGGACCGCGGACTCCTAGTTGGGGCGACCATCGGGGTGGTCTTACCAGATTCACCTCAACGGTCTGACGACCTCATGGCCGCGGTCGATCACGCACTGGCCAAGGTCGACATGTCTTCCAGCCGGTATCAGGTCGGATGCGAAGGGACCACCACATGCCAGGTGGGCCTAGACACCGCGGTCGCCGCAATGGTCGATGACGGCGTGGACGTGGTGGTCCCGCTAGTCGACATGACGTCACTGCCGTGGCTGATCCTGGAGATGCTGGAACAGCAAATGCCCCGCCCACAGTTTGTTCTGTCGGGCCTGGACGGACAGGGCCTGGATGCGGTGGCATCGCGGATCGCCGAGTTCGGTGGTCCAGCTGCTGGCGCCTACTACGACGGCGCCCTGGTGGTCGACGGGTCGGCGACCGGTGCACAGCGACTTGATGACGCTGAACGCCGACCGTTCGATCGTCTCTGCGTCGAGGCTTGGGCGAAGGCCGAGGGCGTAGCGGTGCCCACCGTCGAAAGCACCACAGATGACGTCCACCGGACGGTGGTGGAGGCGTGCAGCCTCGTGCGCTGGGTGGCGCGGGCTGCCGAAGCAGCCGGGCCAGACCCGTCCCGGCTGGCTCTGCAGGTTGCGCTGGCCGGCGTGGGACCGGTCGACGTGCCTGATATGCGTCCCACCACGGTCGACGGTCGCCGTTGGCGGACCGTACAGGTCCGTCGGTACGAGTATCCATGCGTCCACGGCGTCGGCTTCGGGGCGTCGGCGGGCTGCTTGGTGCCCGAGGGTCCACCGGTGGTACTGGATCGGGCCGGCGTGCCGGTGCCGCCGGATGGACCGTTCAGCAGGCCCCCCGATCAAGTGGTCGTGTTCGTAGCCAACGGTTCCAACGTGGGTGGGTTGGCAGGGAAGGTCACCCGACTCCTTGGGCTGGACAGTTACCAGACGACCTCGCCCGGTAACGCCTACCGGGCCTCGTTGTCGACGATCTACTACCGGGACGGATTCCTGGGCGACGCTAGGGCGGTCGGCACGACACTGTCCCTGCCCGCCGACGAGGTACCCATGCCCGAGTTGATCGACTTCGTGGCGCCGTCGACCGTCGACCGGGTGCTGGCCGCCGACATCGTGGTGGTGATCGGTTCCACCGACGCCCACCGCCTCGAGAAGGACGACTGAGGACACGACCGATCAGGCCGTCCCCCTAGTCCCGTCCGGGTTCTACATTTGCATTGCGATCAAGTCTTCCAACGTCGTGTAGGGGCCAGTGAGTAGGCCCTCCACCAGACCCGCATTGGTCAGGGCCACCTGACACCTTGTAGCACTTTCAACGTCCGGCGCAGTCTGGACGCTGATGATCTTTCCTAGAGCCCCCGACCAGCCCGTCGAGACGGCCTCTACTCCGCAATCCTCGTAGATCGTGAACAGCTCGGCCATAGCAGCGTTGCCCTCATCGGTGCCGACTGGCGCATCTCTGAACCTTGGACCGATGTCGCTCACGTTCAGGTAGGTGTAGGACATACTTTCCCCCATTTGTTGTGAAGGGGCGATCCTTCCATGGAAGCTACAACTCTGCTCTGAAGCCCCACATGCACTCCCGGTCTTGGTGGTTGATCGGGGGATCCACCGACCAAACCCAGTTCGCCGGCGTCCTAACTGTGACTTAGTGAAGTTGTCCTACGAGACGCGTCAACACGACGACAAAACCCGCTATTCCTAGAAGTCTTCGAAATACGTTGACGCCATCGACGGCTTCCAAGTAGCTCCAGATGCTCAGGCTCACGACGAACACAGAGGTAGCAATCCGATCGGTCCCTGATCCTTCTTCAGCTATCCGGGCCACTAGTACAGCAAGGATCACGACTATCAGAGGAAGGTTTGGTGCCTGGCCGACCGTGTAGCCAAGGATCTTGAAGTCGCGACTCTGACTCACCGCCTTCCCCGCAAGAACAAACAGCTGATTACGGCAACCGAACCAGTCAACATGACGAAAGTCTGCCGGACTGACCCTCAAAAGAGTTCAGACAAATCACCGCGTGGGGCTAGTCCTTCGGGTCTGACCTGCCGATACGCGGGACGCGCCGCTACGGCGTGGAGTGCCCTAAAACTCAGGGACGTACCTCGTAGTAGAGGTTGGTGGGATCGTCAAGGTCGTGCATGGAAAACCTGGTGAAGCCGGCATCGGTGACCATCGACTCGAGAACCGCCGGGTTCATGCCAAGCGTCCCGAGGCCTAGGCCATCTTCACTGGACATGGCCGACGACATGCATGACGCCACCGACGTCGAATACATCATGGCCAGCATCGGGTTCCGGAGATTCTTGGACCACTCGGGCGACGACTTGATCTCCTTGACTAGCCATGTCCCGTCCTCGGAAATGGCCGCCCGGATTGCTCCCATCGCCAGATCGGGCCGCGGCATGTCGTGCAGACAGTCAAGGGTCATCATCAGGTCGACGTCGGCGGTCGGAGGCACGTCCTCACCGCCAGCTAGGTGGATAGTCACGTTGTCGACGCCGTCGAAGCGGTCCCGGGCTACCGACACCGCTCGTTCGGACACGTCGTAGCCCTCAAACGTGCAGTCGGGCCATGCGGCAGCCATCAACTCGAGGGCTAGCCCCGTGCCACAACCCACGTCCACGACCTTGGCGCCGGCCACCAGCCGGTCGGCCACCCCGTCCAGGGCCGGAATCACCCTCGGCACCAGCAGGGCCCGGGCCATGGGCGCCAGCATCGCTTCGACGTGCTGCTCAGATCCCTCACCCTGGCCGTCGTACGTCAGGCCTAGACCGGTCTGGAATGCCTCGGCCAGCCCATCCGCCACCTTCGGGTTCCGAAGGTGGCTAAACACGCCACCGGCGTAGGTCGGCGTGCCCTTACGGGCCAGCACCATGGCCGCTTCGTCCTGTAGTTCGAACGTCTCCCCCTCGTCGCTGACCATCAGCTCGGCCGCCGCCTGCGATCGAAGCCATTCGTGTAACCACCGTTCGTGCAACCCAGTGGCTGCCGCCAGGTCGCCCGCCGTCACCGGACCCGCACCGTCGAGCGCCTCGTAGAGCCCGAGCCGCACCCCAAGGTGGATCATCAGCGACACCGACTCCCCCTGCTTATAGCCCCAGGTGGCCATGGTGTACTGCTTGAGAAGGTCGCCGTCGACGCCCATGTGGAACTCCTAGTCGTGGTCGCTAGTGGGCCGTCAGCCTTCCACGGGCAGTATCGACCGGCAGCACCGGCCCGGCGCGGATCAGTCGTCGGGCTGGATCCAGATACCGCCGTCATGCACTACGCACGGCAGCACCTCGAGGTCGCCCTTTCGGTCCCGACGGCCGTTCACGTTCTGCTTCCAACCCTCGCCGTCCACGCCGAAACGCCAGAAGTGGGTCAGGCAGACCAACTCCTCGCCGTCAACCGCCCCCTCATGGGCCAGGTGCGACCACTGATGCGGGCATCGGGCCTCCGACACGCACGGCACCCCAGAGGCGGTCACCCAGACAACTAGATCGTCGGTCCGACCAGCTCGCTCGATGGTCGATTCGGCGATGGTCCCCGGCGCCGGCACGACATCGGCCACGCGGGCCCACCCCGGTTCCGGCGGGCCCCCATCCATCAGTCAGGCATCCACCGGTTAGACATCCAGGTAGCGGGTGACGGCCACCGCGGAACCGATCATTCCTACGGCACCGCCGATCGCCAGTAGCCAGATGCTGGTGTCCCAGACGAACCCGTCGGGCACAGCAAAGCCACGGAACAACGGCACGGCGTCGGACTTCTGGAAGTAGGCCAGCACCTGGTCGTCGACCACGAACAGGGCAGGAACAGCCAGCGCGGCACCAATCAACCCATGGATGGTGCCCTCCAACATGAACGGGATTCGGATGAACCAGTTAGTCGCACCGACCAACTTCATCACCTCGATCTCCTGACGGCGGGCACCAATGGCGGTGAACACCGTGTTCAAGATGAGCAGCGCCGAGACGCCGACCAGCACCACAGCAGCCACCAGGAGCGCCTGACTGACCCGGTTGGAAAAGTCCTCGATCTGGCGGATGGCATCGGTGGCCGTGGCCACTTCCTTCACACCGGGTTGCTCGCCGAACTGGCGGGCCATCTCGGCCACGTTTCCGGCATCCGGGTTGGCTGGCACGATGCGGTAGGAGGGCGGCATGACCTCGGCCGTCACGCTCTCCACCAACTCGGGCTTGTCGGCGAATAGTTCCTGGAACTCGAGGTACGCCGCTTCCTTGTCGACGTATGTGTAGCCCGAGATGGCCGGGCTGCCGTCCAACACGTTTCGGATGGCACCGTCCTGGTCGTCTGAAGCATCGGCACGCATGAAGACAATGAACTCCACGCCTTCCTGGAACTGGGCCGTGGCCCGGTCGGCCCCCTCCCGGATAAGCAGGGAGGCGCCCACCAGCGACAACGAGATGGCCACCGTCAAGATGGCTGCCATCGTCAGACTGAGGTTCCGCCACAGGCTGACGAACGTCTCGCGGACGTAGTACCAGAGCCGCGACAGCACGTCAGGCCACCCGCCCTGTCGCCACCATCTCAGATACCGGGGCGCTCACTCGTACACGCCCTGAGACTCGTCACGTCGGATCACTCCACGGTCCAACTCGATGACCCGTCGACGCATCGTGTCGACAATGCCCCGATCGTGGGTGGCCATGACAACCGTGGTGCCGCTCCGGTTGATGCGATCCAGAAGGCGCATGATCCCCACTGAGGTAGCGGGGTCGAGGTTTCCGGTCGGCTCGTCGGCCAACAGGATCAACGGCCGGTTCACGAAGGCGCGGGCAATGGACACCCGCTGCTGTTCACCGCCGGACAGTTCGTCAGGTAGCCGTTCGGACTTGCGGCTGAGGCCCACCAACTCGAGGATGGCCGGCACCTGGGTGCGGATGACCTGGCGGGGACGCCCAATCACTTCGAGGCCGAAGGCCACGTTCTCGTACACCGTCTTCTTGGGCAGGAGTTTGTAGTCCTGGAAGATGTACCCGATCTGGCGACGCAGGTACGGCACCCGCCACGTGCTCATCTCGCCGAGGTCCTTGCCGGCCACCATGATCCGGCCCTCGTCGGCCACCTCTTCACGGTTTAGCAAGCGGATGAAGGTCGACTTGCCCGAACCCGACGGCCCGACCAGGAAGACGAACTCGCCGCGCTGGATCTCGGCGGTGGCGTTCTTCAGGGCAACCACGTCGCCCTTGTAGACCTTCGAGACGCCCTCGAGTCGGATCATCGACCGTCCTCCGATCGGGTCGCGACAAGTCGGATCGGTCGGATCGGCACGGCGCGCACGGTACCAGAGGCACCCCCGCCCATCGGGTCAGCCAATCGGGTCGGCTACTCGGTCAGCGGGTTCCTTCAGGGCCGGCCGGTCATCTGGTGGCGTTGGTCCGTGACCAGCGGAGGTACGACTCCATGAAGCCATCCAGGTCACCGTCCAGCACACTGGCCACGTCGCCCACTTCATGCTCGGTCCGCAGATCCTTGACCATCTGGTACGGCTGCAATACGTAGGACCGGATCTGGCTACCGAAGTCAACGATCAGCTTCTCGCCGCCGATCTGTGCCAGCTCGGCATCGCGCTTCTGACGTTCCAGGTCGAGCAGGCGCGCGGCCAGCATCTGCATGGCCTTGTCCTTGTTCTGGTGCTGACTGCGTTCGTTCTGGCATGACGTCACGACACCGGTCGGCAGGTGGGTGATGCGAACTGCCGAATCGGTCACGTTGACGTGCTGGCCGCCGGCACCCGACGAACGGTAGGTGTCAATGCGAAGGTCGGTCTCGTCGATGTCGATCTCGTCGACGATCTCGTCGAAGAACGGAACGACCTGCAGTGAGGCGAACGCCGTCTGCCGCTTGGCCTCCTTGTTGAACGGCGAGATCCGAACCAGCCGGTGGACACCACGTTCGGCCTGCAGGAGCCCGAAGGCGTAGCGGCCACGCACTACAAACTCGGCCGAACTGATACCGGCCTCGGTGCCTTCCGAGATGGACTCGACCTGGAGGGCGAAGCCCCGCCGGTCGGCCCACCGGGTGTACATACGAAGCAGGGTCTCAGCCCAGTCCTGCGCATCGGTGCCGCCCGCTCCGGACTGCACCTGGCAGACCGCGTCACTCTCGTCGTACTGACCGCTGAACAGCGACCGCAACTCGAGTTCTTCAAAGCGGCTGGCCAGAGACGCCACCGCCACCGCGATCTCTCCCTCCAGGCTGTCGTCAGCCTCCTCGACGGCCATCTCGACCAACGTCTCGGCTTCCTCGATGTCGCCGGTCAGGCCGGCGTGGAGGTCGAGATCCTCGATGACCGAGGCCAGGTCCTTCTGGACGCGTCGACCACGGTCCTGGTCGTTCCACAGGTCTGGATCTGCCATCTCGGTCTCCAGGTCGACCCGACGTTTTGCCTGCTCGGGGATCCGGAGGTAGCCGGCGGCCTCGTCGAGACGGATCCGCAGCGCGGCCAGGTCGGGAGCGAAGTTCTGCACGTCAGGCCCCGTGACACTGCTTGTACTTTCGCCCTGTCCCGCATGGGCACGGGGCGTTACGGGGCGTGTTCTCCCACTCGCTGTTGACCTTGGTGGCCTGAGGAACTGGCGTGGATTCCTCGACCCGGGCCGGGGCACCAGCGGCGGCAGCCACCGCCGCGGCACCAGTCACCGGCCCCTCAGGGCCGCTGGTCATCACTTCCTCGGGTTCACCGGTCTCGGAGGCCGCAGTCACCTGGATCCGCATCACATACCGCAGGAAATCCCGGGCGATCAGCCCATCGAGTTGACTGAACAGCTCGAAACCCTCACGCTTCCATTCGGTGGCCGGGTCGCGTTGGCCGATGGCCCTCAGATGGATGCCCTCACGCAGGTGGTCCATCTCGTAGAGATGTTCACGCCACCGCTGATCGATGATGCGAAGCATCACCTGGCGCTCCACTTCGCGCATGGTGTCGGCACCCAGCTCGGTCTCACGTCCCTCGAACACGGCAAGGCCGTCGGCGCTCAGGAGGTCGTAGAGCTCGTCGGTTGATCGTGCCGTGCCTATGGCGTCGGCGCCGTCGCCCAGTGGCCAGTACGAGTCCAGCTCGACCCGCAGGCCGTCGACGTCCCATTCCTCAGGCAGGTCCGATCCGCAGAAGGCGTCAATGGCCCCGTCGACCACCGCGCCCAACGCCTCGAGGACCTCGTCACGTAGATCACCCTCACCAGACTGTTCTCCCGGGGAATCGTTCTCCGACAGGTCCTCAGCCGGGTTCTCCAGTGGCGACTCCTCCAGCGCTGGATCGTCCGTTGGTCGGCTCACCAACAACTGGTCACGACGCCGGTAGATGACGTTGCGTTGTTCGTTCATCACTTCGTCGTACTTCAGGACGTTCTTACGGACCTCTGCGTTCTTCTGCTCTACGGTCGTCTGCGCCCGCTCGATGGCCTTGGTGACCATCTTGGATTCGATGGCCTCGTCCTCGGGCAACGCCCGGTCCATGACGCCCCGCATGGTGTCCGAGGCAAAAAGGCGCATCAGGTCGTCCTCCAGAGAGAGGTAGAAGCGGCTCTCGCCGGGGTCACCCTGTCGGCCGCTACGACCCCGTAGCTGGTTGTCGATTCGCCGCGATTCGTGCCGTTCGGTTCCCAGTACGTAGAGGCCGCCGTTGCCCCTCACCTGCTCGCCGAGGGCCTTGCACTCCGGTTCGTGGTGGGCCAGCAGTTCGGCGTACTTCTTCTGGCCTTTGCGGCTCGTAGGTTCCAGTCCGGCCGCCTTCATCTCTCGCTCGGCCAGGTTCTCAGGGTTGCCACCCAGCACGATGTCCACGCCCCGACCGGCCATGTTGGTGGCCACCGTTACGGCGCCGGGACGACCGGCCTGGGCAACGACGTCGGCCTCGCGGAAATGCTGCTTGGCGTTTAGCACCTCGTGGTCCACACCCCGCTTTTCGAGTTCTCGGGACAGGCGCTCGGAGTTCTCGACGCTAACCGTCCCGACCAGCACGGGCTGACCGCCGTCACGGCGCTCCACGATGTCGTCGACTACCGCGTTGAACTTGGCGGCTTCGGACTTGAAGATCAGGTCGCTCTGGTCCAGCCGGGCCAATGGGCGGTTGGTGGGGATGGGCACCACCTGAAGGCCGTAGATGCCGGCCAGTTCGGCCGCCTCGGTCTCAGCCGTTCCGGTCATACCGGCCAACTTGTCGTAGAGGCGAAAGTAGTTCTGGAGGGTGATCGTCGCGAGCGTCTGGTTCTCCTCCTTGATCGACACCCCCTCCTTGGCCTCCACGGCCTGGTGGATGCCGTCCGACCAGCGCCGACCCTCGAGTACTCGGCCGGTGAACTCGTCGACGATCCGGACCTCGCCATCCACGACGATGTAGTCCTTGTCGCGTTTGTAGAGCTCCTTGGCCTTCAGCGCAGAATGGAACTGGTGGACAAGGTTGGACGACACCTGGTCGTAGAGGTTGTCGACACCGAGGGCCGCCTCGACGGCGTGCACCCCGTCCTCGGTGGGAGCGATGATCCCCTTCTCCTCGTCGACCTCGTAGTGGCTCTCGGCGTTCAGTCCCTGAACCACGGCGGCGAACCGCTGGTAGAGCGCCGCCGCCTCGGCCAGACGCCCGCTGATGATGAGCGGCGTACGGGCCTCGTCGATGAGGATCGAGTCGACCTCATCGACGATGCAGAAGGCATGTCCGCGCTGGGCCTTCTCGGCGCCGGCCATGGCCATGTTGTCCCGTAGGTAATCAAAACCCAGTTCGTTGTTTGTCCCGTAGGTGATGTCGGCCGCGTAGGCGTCACGCTTTTCGGCTCGATCCCGGACGTCGGGGACCACCAGACCAACCGACAGGCCCAGCCAACGGTGGATCTGACCCATCCATTCGGCGTCGCGGCTGGCTAGGTAGTCATTCACGGTGCATAGATGCACGCCCCGGCCGGAGATGCCGTTGAGATAGGCGGGCAGGGTGCTGACCAGCGTCTTACCTTCGCCGGTACGCATCTCGGCCACCCAGCCAAGGTGCAAGGCCATGCCGCCCATCATCTGGACGTCGTAGTGCCGCTGGCCGATGACCCGCCATGAGGCTTCGCGCACCACGGCGAATGCCTCCACCAGAAGGTCGTCCAGGCTCTCTCCGTTGTCGTACCGCTGGCGGAACTCGGCCGTACGGGCACGGAGCGCATCGTCGGTGAGTGCTGCTGTTGCATCACCGAGCGCGTTGATGTCCGGGACAAGGGCCTCAAGGGCCTTGACCTTGCGACCTTCACCGCTGCGTAGAACACGCGAGAACACACTCATGGTCCGATGAGGATACCGGTCGATGGCCTCCCCTCAGGGGCCCGTGGCGGGCCGGACAGGACCGGTCAGAGGCCGATCAGGGAAGAGCGACGGGCCGCAGAAGACCCATTTCTGCAAGGCGGGGAGCCGCATCATCGACCCCGGTGCCGAGGATGGCAGCCAACGCCTGGAGGTCGTCTTGACGGATGGTCAGGACCCTCCCGTTGAAGTCCTGACGCTTGACCTGGATGATTCCGAGATACCGCCGAATGAGCTCCACCTCGGGGCCCAATGCGTCGACCATGGCGATCAGGTCGATAACCACCTTCTGGCCAGGCACCCATGCCGGTGGTTCGTCTCCTGCCGCTTCGACCCGAACCTCGCCCAGTACCGCCGGAAGCAACTGGTCGACGGGGACGTCGTAGAACTCGGCCAGGCGGTGGAGGCGAGGTACCGAGACGGCCCGTTCGCCACGTTCGTAGGCACCCAGCACCGAAGCCTTGAACTCCGACTCGGAACGTGCCTCAACGTCCTGCAGGGAGAGCCGCTTCTGACGCCGAATCACCCGGATGCGTTCGCCGAGGCGGATGCTGTAATCGTCGTCGGTCGCCGACGGGGTCGACCCGGAGGCGGTCGGACGGGAGAAAGGGTCGGCCACGGGTCGTGACGGTACTGACCGCGCTCCGTGGTTGCAATGCTGATCTGATTCGACCGCTAGTGGGCCTCACGCCGTAGGTCAGGCAGGTGGCGAGACCCGTCCGTCGCGGATTGCCGTGAGTAGCGTTCCGGCCACGATGGCCGCTGTCTCGGCCCGCAGTACCGTCTGCCCGAGACTCACCGTCCGGTGGTCCACCAGCTCATCGGTGGTCCACCCGCCCTCTGGTCCGACCAACAACGCCCGGACCGAACCGTCGATCGGGTCGCCACCGTGCTCGGCCGCCGCTAGACCGTGCGCCACCACAACCTCACCGGGTGCCGAGACCTCGTCGATCTGAGGCAACCACACGCGACGCGACTGCATGGCAGCCTCCCGGGCCACCCGTCTGAATCGCTCCACCTGAGCGCTCGCCTTGGTGTCGTCCCATCGCACCACCGACCGCTCGGCAGTCAGCGGGAGGATCCGGTCGACCCCCAACTCAGTCAGCTTCTGAACCACCAACTCGGGTCGTCCGCCCTTGATGAGAGCGAAGCCCACGGCCACCGTCGACTCAGCCTCCGCCACCACGATCACCTCGGCGGTCAGCTCAGGCTCGTCGGCAGAGCGGAACACCGCCCGGCCCCAACGACCCGCACCGTCCCCGACCGTGATCGGATCGCCGTCGCGCAACCGCAATACGCGGGCCAGGTGGTGGTGGTCACCGCCATCCAACACCGGAGCCGACACATCAGCCACGAACACATGCGGACCCCCACGTCCGTCAGGAAGAACTGCTTCACCCGGGATGTCGTTCACCGGTCCTGCCGGACCTACCGGAACGCCGAGCGAATCTTGGAGATGAGGCCCTCATCGGCGTCGGCCACTACCTCGCCGCGCTCGTCGGCCAAAGCCCTCAGGAGAGCCTCAGCTTCCTCGCTGAGCTCAGTTGGCGTGTCAACGTGTACCTCGACCACCAGGTCACCACGACCACGGCCCTGCAGGTGGGGAACGCCCCGACCCCTGAACCGGAAAACCTCGCCGGTTGCCGTCCCACGCGGAATGGCCAGCTCCTCGACCCCGTCAAGGGTCTCGTAGTCCAGGATCACCCCTAGGCCCGCCTGTGTCATCGGCAGATGCAGCCGATGAAGAAGATCAACGCCGTGGCGTTCGAAGATCGGATGAGGTCGTACCCGTATCCGAACGTAGAGGTCGCCGGCCGGTCCACCCCGTGGCCCCACGGCACCCCGTCCCGTCAGGCGAAGGGTCGTCCCCTCGTCGACGCCGGCTCGCACCTGGACAGTGAAGGAGCGCTCTTCGACGCTCCGACCCTCGCCGCCACAACTCCCGCACGGGTTCGCTATGACCTGTCCACGACCCGAACACGTCGGACAGGCCGTGCTGGTCACCATCTGGCCCAGCATCGACTGGCGAACCCGCTGAACCTGACCGGCACCACCGCATCCACTACACGTCTCGGGACTCGAGCCTGGCGCGGCGCCGGTGGCTTCACAGTCCTCACAGGCCACGGCCGTCCGCACCGAGACCTCAGCGTCGGAACCGAACACCGCCTCCTCGAAGTCGACCTCGAGAACGGTCTCCAGGTCCTCGCCGGGGACCGGGCCGGCATGACGTCGTCCTCCTCCACCGAAGCCGCTGCCCCCGAACGGGGATCCGGATCCACCGAAGCCCGAGTTTCCGAAAAATGACTCGAAGATGTCGCCGAAACCGGCGAACGGATCGCCGGGGCCCGCAGACCCGGTATGCCCGAAGCGGTCGAACCGGTCACGACGTTCGGGGTCGGACAGCACCTCGTAGGCAGCGGCTACTGCCTTAAATTCCGCTTCAGCCGCCCCGGCATTGCCACCGTGGTTGGCGTCGGGGTGGTGTTCGCGGGCTAGTCGTCGATACGACTTCTTGATCTCGTCGGCCGAGGCGTCCCGGGACACGCCCAGAACGTCATACGGATCGCGTTCGGTCATGTCCGGGTTCTCCCGCTCAGCCTTCGGTGAGACGGTCGCCGAGGCGCCGTCCCACGACGGCCACGGTGGCGAGGGCCTGCGAGTAGTCCATGCGGGTCGGGCCGAGCACGCCGATCGACCCGGCGGCCTCACCGTCGATCTCATAGGGCGCCACGACCAGCGAACAGTCGGCCAAGGGTTCGATCCCCGTCTCGGTACCGATCGCCACGCTCATGCCCCGGTCGATCACGTCACGGATCATCGTCACCACGATGAACTGACGCTCCAATACGTCCAGCACTTGCCGTACCCGCTCGACTTCGCCAAACGCCGCAGCCACCCGGGACGTCCCGCCCACAAAGGCCCGATCTGCCGACTCGGTGCGTGCCTCGAGAATTCCGCTGACCACGGCGAGCACCGCGTCGACCTTGTCGTCGCCGGTCACCGGCGTACCGGGCACCGCCGACAGGCTGTGGCCGATGAGAGCCGCTGAGAGGTGCGCCGCCGCTATGGCCAGTGTGGCCTCCGACGGATCCGCCGACGGGCCGGTCAACTCGAGTGTGTGCTTTTCCACGGTTCCGTTAGCCATGACCAGCACCAGCAGGGCGAGGTCACGGGTGAGGCCCACCACCTGAACCGATCGAACCTCCTGATGGTCACGATCGGGTGCCAGCACGACCGCGGCACTTCCGGTGAGATCCGAGAGGAGGTTGCTCGTGTCGGAGAGCATCTGCTCCATCTCGCGGTGCGACCGGCGGAAGAACGCCTGGACCTGCTCGCGGTCCGCGGCGTCCAACGGTCCGGGCCCATCCATGCGATCCACGAAGAAGCGGTAGGCCTTCTCGGTCGGCACCCGGCCCGCCGAGGTGTGGGGCTGAACCAGGTAGCCCTGCTCCTCGAGATTGGCCAGTTCGTTACGAACGGTGGCCGCTGAAACCCCGACGTCGCCGGATCCGGCAATGCGCGCTGATCCCACGGGCTGTGCGGTGTCGATGTACTCCTCGACCACCGCGCTCAGAATTGCCGCCTTCCGGTCCTCCAACACGGGGCCGATGCTACCGGCGGGGCCCCCGACGGCCCGTGGGGTCCACGCCCCCATTTCCGTCAGGCGGACCGGCCGGAGCGGTCAGTGGCCAGACCGGGCCCATCCGGGTCATTCGTCGAGCTTGAGGGCGGAGATGAAAGCTTCCTGGGGCACGTCGACGCGTCCAATGGACTTCATCTTCTTCTTGCCCTCCTTCTGCTTCTCCAACAGCTTTCGCTTCCGTGTGATGTCACCGCCATAAAGCTTGGCCGTGACGTCCTTACGGAAGGCCCGGACAGTCTGCCGGGCGATGATCCGGCCGCCGATGGCCGCCTGGATCGGGACCTCAAACTGCTGCCGGGGAATGAGCTCCTTTAGCTTGGCCGTCATCTTCCGGCCGTACACGTCGGCATTGTCGCGGTGAACGACCGCCGAGAAGGCGTCGACTGGTTCGCCGTGCAGCAGGATGTCGACCTTCACCAGATCGGACTGGCGATAGCCCTCGGGCTCGTAGTCGAGGCTGGCGTACCCCTGAGTGCGACTCTTCATCTGGTCGAAGAAGTCGATGACCACTTCGGCGAGAGGCAGGTGGTACTTGATCTCGACCCGTTCGGGCGACAGGTATGTGATGCCCTCCAGCTCGCCACGGCGTTCTTGACAGAGCTCCATGAGAGCGCCCGTGAAAGCGGTCGGCGTGATGACGTGAGCCAACAGGAACGGTTCTTCGATATCGGCGATTTCGCCGGCCGGCGGAAGGTCGCACGGGTTGTCGATCTCGACCACCTCTCCGTTGGTGCATACCACCCGGTATTCCACTGACGGAGCCGTCGTGATGAGACTCAGGCCGAACTCCCGTTCCAGACGCTCGCGCACGATCTCCATGTGGAGTAGCCCGAGGAAACCGCACCGGAAGCCGAATCCAAGGGCCCCGGATGTCTCGGGCTCGTAGGTGAAACTCGAATCGTTGAGTCGTAGCTTCTCGAGAGCGTCGCGGAGGTCGTTGAACTCATCGCCGTCGATCGGGTAGAGGCCGCTGAACACCATGGGTTGAGGCTCGCGGTACCCCTCGAGGGCCTCGGTCGAACCGTTCCGGCTGGTGGTGACCGTCTCGCCGGAGCGGGCCTCGCCGACGTCCTTGATGCCGGCCAGCAGGTAGCCCACCTCACCCGGGCCAAGTTCAGCCACCGGCGTCAGGTCGGGTCGCCGAACGCCGATCTCATCGGCAACGTGAACCGCGTTGGCCTGCATGAACCGGAGCGAGGCCTCGGCCGGGAGACGGCCGTTGACCACCCGGATGGAGGACACCACGCCCCGGTACTGGTCAAAATGGCTGTCAAAGACCAGAGCCTGGAGTGGCGCGTCCGGGTCACCCACGGGTGGTGGCGTGCGTTCGACCACTGCGTCGAGTAGTTCTGCGACGCCCTCCCCGGTCTTGGCGCTGATGTGCAGGATCTCCTCAGCCGGGATGCCCAGCACCTGTTCGATCTCCTCCGCGTACCGGTCAGGTTCGGCGGCCGGGAGGTCGATCTTGTTGAGGGCGGCCACGATCTCGAGATCGTTCTCGAGCGCCAGGTAGCAATTGGCGAGCGTCTGGGCTTCAATCCCCTGGGCGGCGTCGACCACCAGTATCACGCCCTCGCAAGCCGCCAACGACCGACTTACCTCGTAGCCGAAATCGACGTGCCCCGGGGTGTCGATCAGGTTGACGACCGCGTCGCCCCAGTCGAGACGGACGCTCTGCAACTTGATGGTGATGCCCCGTTCCCGCTCGAGTTCCATCGAGTCCAGGTACTGGTCCCGCATCTCCCGGGGGTCCACGGCACCGCACAGCTCAAGCATGCGATCGGCAAGTGTGGACTTGCCATGATCGATGTGGGCGATGATCGACGTGTTGCGAAGCCGTGAGAGTTTCATTCCGTCGAAGACGGTACCGGCGGCCAGGCCTCCCTCTCGGTGAAATCTGTCCGCGGGTAGGCGTCACACGACGGAACGGACCGATCGAGCGGTACCACCGCTAGAATCGTGTTTCGTGCCGGTCCGTGGGTTGTGTCCCCGGCTCGGCCCCGTCAACCGACGGACCCCGATCGAGCACACCGAAGGACCACGCCCGTGGCGAACATCAAGAGCCAGATCAAGCGCAACCGCCAGAGCGAGAAGGCCCGCCAGCGCAACCGCGCCGTGCGTACCGAGCTGAAGACCCGCATCCTAAAGGCTCACGAGGCCGCCAAGTCCGGCGAGAACGCTGCTGAGGCCGCCGCCGAGGCCATGAAGAGGATCGACAAGGCCGTGGCCCATGGCGTGCTGCACGCCAACACAGCGTCGCGCCGTAAGGCCCGACTGCAAAAGCGTCTCAACTCGCTCTCCAGCTGAACCTCGCCGGCTCTCCCCCGGCCGCCGGGGGCTCTGGTACCAGTGGTTCAGGGCCGGGACAGGCTCGCTAGTCGGGCGACCAACACCTCGACTACGAGTTCCTGCGGCCACGCCGAGCGTCCCCGCAGGTCCAGGTCCGCTGCGGCCAACAGGCGTACGGCTCGAGCGATCCGCTCGCCGCCCATCCGGCGGCTGGCCGCCAGCGCCTTCTTGGCGGGAAATCCCTTGACCCCAAGAGCATCGGCCGCGCCCGCCTGATCTCTGATGCCTGATCCATCAAGCCGGAGTAGTCGCCCGTAGTGGCCCTGCAGAGCAGCGGTGACGGCCAACGGGTGTCGACCACCAGCAACCAGCATCCGGGTCAGACAGTCCAATGCCTTAGCAACGTCACCGTCGTCGATGGCGTCGGTCAGGTCCCACGGCGCGACGTCGCCACCTGATCCAAGGAAGGGCTCCACGTCGGCCGCCGTGACCTCGGCTCCCAGACCGAACACCGCAGCAAGGGTCTCCAGTAGCGGCACCACTCCAGCACGATCTTCACCGAGGCGACGGGCCACGAGGGCCCTCGCTGGTCGATCTAGGCCGACGGGACCCGCGGCGATCCGGTCGTCGAGCCACTGGTCGGCCTCACGCCCACGCCCCACCGTCGTCTTACGGACCTCACCACCGGCCGCCTTGATGGCCTCGGCCAACGACTTCGGTATCGGGTTGAGGCGCTGCTGGACCGGAGCGTGGCCCTTCTCCCAGACGACGATGAGTGCAGTGCTATCCAACGGGTCGGCCAGGTAACCCACGAGTGGCACCACCGACTCCTTGTCACTGAACCGTCCGAGGTGACGTCCGACCACTACCCGGCGCCCGGTCAGGAACGGTGGGGTTTGGGCGGCGTCCACCAGACGGGCCACCTCAAAGCCATCCTCGGTCCGGTAGTCCTCCTCGGTGAGTTCCTCGAGGGCCAACGAACGGTCCTCGCCATCGAGTGCCGCGGTGACCGCAGCCCGGACGGCCTCGGTCACCAGGGCGTCGTCGTCGCCGGTTATCAACACGATGGCCGGCACGCTCATACAGAGGCCATGACATCGGCCATCACGTCAGCCACCCGCCGGGCGCCCCGGACGTCATGCGCCCGCAGGATCCGACAGCCGCCGCTGATGCCCAGCGCGTGGGCCGCCCACGATGCCTCGACCCGATCCTCTAGGCCGCTGCTCGTAACCTCGCCGAGGAAGCCCTTGTTGGATGCCGACAACAGGATGGGTTTACCCAGGATGGCCAGGTCCTCGGAACGCCGCAGGAGTTCGGTCGACATGTCGGGCGTCTTGCCGAGGTCGAGGCCTGCGTCGACGATGATCCGCCCGGCGGGGATGCCGGCCTCGGTCGCCCATCGGACGCGCTCAGCCAGAAATTCGCGGACCTCGGCCACCACATCGTCGTACCTCGGTCTCGGGTCGGGAATCCTCGGACCGATCCGTACGTGGGTGGCCACCACCGCCGCGCCGTGGCGGGAGCACGCCGGAAGGAACGTCGGATCAGCGAATCCACTGATGTCGTTGCCCACGCACGCACCTACCTCCATGGCCGCATCGGCCACCGAACCCCGGAAGGTGTCCACGGCAATGGGCAGGTCGAATCGGGCATGTAGCGCCTCGATGGCTGGCACCACGCGGTCCATCTCTTCGTCCCGGGTGACTTCGGGCCCCGGACCGGCCTTGGAGCCGCCGACGTCGAACAGGTCGGCGCCGTTGGCCTCATGGGTCTCGGCTAACCGGAGGAAGTCGTCGAACTCCCAGAACCGTCCGCGATCCCAGAACGAATCCGGGGTGCGGTTCAGGATCCCCATGACGAGCGACCGGTGGGTGCAGTCGTAGCGGTGGTCGGGGCCCAACTCGACGATCACCCAATCGACGGTACACCGGGCCGGGGTCGGCGGTCGTTTGGAGAGCAGGTCATCGATCCGGTCTTGGATCGGATTGGCAGGTTCGGGCATGCCACACCCCTGAAAGCTTGTGGTCAACCGGGGGAAGCGCTGTGAGTGGCGACGAACGTGTCGCCGGAACACGTCCTCCTAGAAGAGGGCCGATGTCAGGCGACGCCGCCACACTGGTGTGCGTTCGTCGTCCGGTCCGAGGACCTCGAGCAGGTCGACGAACCGCTGCCGGGCGTCTTCGTCGTCCTTGACGACGGTCAGTAGCTCAGCCAACGTCTCCTCGACGTCGTCGACCGCCTCGGTCCGGGCCATCGCAGCGATCCGACGGGTGTCGGCCGACTCGGGGATTCGTTCCAACAACTTGAGGGCAGCGTCCTGGTCGCCCTCGCCGGCCCGCTCCACCAGCAGGAGGGCCAGAGCGGTCACCGCGGCGACGTTGTCACTCTCGATGCCCAGAGCGGCAATAAGGGACCCCTCATCGCCAATGGCGATCAACCGGTCGATCTCAGAGACCACTTCACCTGGCAATAGGCCCTCCACGAAGGTCCGGACCGCGTCCTCGCCCTGGGCGCCGACGAAACTCGCAGCTACCTGGCCGTCGACCATTCCGAACACCGCCGGGATGGACTGCACCTGGAACGCCTGGGCCACGCCGGGGTTGGTGTCGATGTCGACCTTGGCTAGGACAACCTTGCCTCCCTGTTCGGCGATGACCTTCTCCAGGATCGGGCCTAGGGACTTGCACGGGCCACACCATTCAGCCCACAGGTCGATGACGACCGGAACCTGTGCAGACCGGTCAATGACCTCTGTCTGAAATGTCGCGTCGGTGACGTCCATGCCCCTGAGGGTAGGGGCAGGCACGGTGGGCCCCTCGTCCCACGCCCCGGCTACCGTTCCTCCCGATGACAACGCCTGCCGGAATCAACCACGACAACCTGGTCCGCTGGTTCGACGGGGAGGTCGGCGGGCTGGATGGCGGCTCACTCACTTTCGAGCTCATCACCGGTGGCCGATCCAACCTGACGTTCAAAGTCTCCGACGGCGTCGCGGCCGAGGACGGGGGCCGCCACTGGGTACTGCGTCGCCCCCCGATGGGCCACGTGCTGGCCACCGCCCATGACATGGTCCGCGAACACCGGATTATCAGCTCGCTGGCCGAGAGCGGCGTACCCGTACCCGGGATCGTCGGGCTGTGCACTGACAGTGAGGTGAACGGCGCCCCGTTCTACGTCATGGACTTCGTTCCCGGTGTGATCGTCCGCAACGTGGACGAAGCCGAGAAGGTGCCCGTCGAAGTACGAACGCGGATGGGCGAGTCGCTGGTCGAGGTACTGGCCCGCCTCCACGACGTCGACTTGGACGCGGTCGGACTGGCCGACCTTGGGCGGCATGAGGGCTATATCGACCGGCAACTGAAGCGCTGGCGAACCCAGTTCGAGGATGCCACCACCCGGGAAGTCCCCGGGGTATTGGAGACCCACGAGATCCTGGCGTCGCGGGTGCCGGCTCAGCAGGGCGCCGGCATCGTCCACGGCGACTACCGCCTCGACAACTGCATGATGTCCACCGGCGGCGAAGTGGTCGCCGTGCTGGACTGGGAGCTGTGCACGCTCGGCGACGTGCTGTCCGACGTGGCGGGCATGATCGCGTATACCGACGACCGCACGACTGGCAGTACTCCTCCCCCGACCTCAATCGAGGGCTTTCCTGATGCCGAGGGGATCCGCGAGGCCTACGCCAGACACTCCAGTCGCGACCTGACACATCTCGACTTCTACGTCGCTTTCGCCTACTGGCGTATTGCCTGCATCGTCGAGGGGGTATACACCCGGTACGCGGCGGGCGTCATGGGCGACCAGGACGATCCCCGGCTGACCGCCGTGTTCGGCCAGCGGGTCCTCGACGTCGCACAGGTCGCCCACGAGGCTGCATCCCGTCTCCCCCGGGTGCCCTAACGGTGACCGACGAGGCGGTTTCGCCGCTGATCGAGGTCCTCGAAACGCCGCTTTTGTCTGAGCCGGTGCTGGTGGTGGCGATGGACGGATGGATCGACGCCTCCGGTGCTGCCCGTGTGGCCCGACAACACCTGCTGGACGGTGAGCCAGGTCGGCGAATCGCCCGCTTCGACACCGACCGGTTGCTGGACCACCGGGCGCGGCGCCCCACCCTGCACCTCGTCGACGGGGTGAGTCGACGTCTGGAATGGCCAGCGCTCGAGGTTTTCCTGCTGGAGACCACGGCCGACCATGACGTACTGGTTCTGTACGGCCCTGAGCCTGATCACGAGTGGCGGGCCTTCTCGACCGCTGTGGTCGACCTGTGCCAGCAGCTCGGGGTGCGGCTGGTGGTGGGTCTCGGGGCCTACCCTGCGGCCGTCCCCCATACCCGACCCACCCGGCTGTCGTGCACTGCCGGAAGCCCCGAGTTGGCGGAACGCCTTGACTTCCTGACGGCCACCATTGAGGTTCCGGCCGGCGCTCAGGCGGTCATCGAGATGGAGGCCGGGCGTGTGGGGATACCCGCTGTGGGCATCTGGGCTCAGGTTCCCCACTATCTCTCTGGCAGCACCTACCCACCGGCTGCCCAGGCCTTGTTGGCTGGGGTGGCTGAACTGACCGGCATGGATCTCGACGACGGGCCGTTGACCGAGTCGGCGCTGGCCGCCCGGACCCGCCTTGATGACCTGGTTGCCCGGAACCCCGAGCACGTCACCATGCTCGAAACTCTGGAGGCCGCCTACGACGACCTCCACGACATCCGGGGGCAGCTTCCCGACGGCGAACAACTGGCCGCCGAGTTGGAGCGGTTCCTCCGCAACCACGACGACTGAGCGGTCGGGTCCGGCCAATTCTCAGCTATTAGACCGCTCCAATCAGACCAGGAGCTCAGACGACAATGTTGACCAGCTTCGGGGGTCGGGCGATGACTTTCCGGGGCTCGGCGCCGGCCAGCGCGACGGCCACCTTTTCGCAGGCCCGGGCGGCAGCCACTGCGGTGTCCTCGTCGATGTCGGACGGTACGTCGACACGGTCTCGGACCTTGCCGTTGACCTGCACGATCATCGTGACGGTGTCGTCTACCAGTTTTTCCGGGTCAGCCTCGGGCCACGCCTCGACGTGCACGTGGCCACCGTTTCGCTGATCCCAGAGTTCGGCACAGAGATGTGGTGCAGCGGGCGCCATGACCAACAGCAGGGTGTCGATCGCTGCAGCCAATGTGTCGGTGTGGATCTCCTCGTCGGTCTGGACGTAGCGGTAGAGCGTGTTGGTGAACTCCATGAACCCGGCGACAGCCGTGTTGTACGACCACCGGTCGTACTCGTTGGTGATCCGGGCCACCAGACGGTGCGTGGCCCGGTCGATCTCGGCATCGGCCTCGGTCGGATCGCCGTCACGGGCGCCATTGGTCAGGTCAGAATCCGGTACGGCGAGACGCCACACGCGTTGCAGGAACTTGGCGCACCCGTCGATACCGAAGTCCTCCCAGTCGACGTCTTCTTGTGGGGGCTTGACCTGCAGGTGGGCCAGCCGCAGCGCATCTGCGCCCTGGTCGTCGAGGATGGCCTCGGGGGAAACGAGGTTGCCCTTGGACTTGGACATCTTGGAGCCGCCGAGGCGGATCATGCCCTGGGTGAAGAGCCGCTTGAACGGTTCTCGGAGCCCCTTGGGTGCCACCCCCAGGTCGGACAGAGCCTTGGTGAAGAAGCGGGCGTACATCAGGTGGAGAATGGCGTGCTCTACGCCGCCGATGTACTGGTCCACGGGCAACCACCGCTCGGCGGCCTCCACTGAGAACGGCGCCTCGTCGTTGGTCGGGTCGGTAAAGCGCAAGAAGTACCAGGAGGAATCCACGAACGTGTCCATCGTGTCGGTCTCTCGACGGGCCGGACCGTCGCAAGACGGACAGGTGGCCGACAGGAATCCCTCGTGATACGTCAGCGGCGACTGACCAGTTGGTACGAACTCCACGTCGTCCGGAGCCTCGACCGGAAGTTGGTCCACGGGCAGGGGCTGCTCGCCACAGGTATCGCAGTAGACGATCGGGATAGGGCAACCCCAGAAACGCTGGCGGGACAGCAACCAGTCGCGGAGTCGGTAGTTGACCTTCCCGGAGCCGTAACCATGGTCCTCCAGCCAGGAGATGGCCGTGGCTTTGGCCTCGGCGACGCCCATACCGTCCAAGAACTCCGAGTTCATGGCGGGGCCCTCACCCACGTAGGCCTCGCCGTCGAAGTCGTCAGGGGGCCTAACGGTGCGAACGATCTCGCAACCGTGGGCGGTGGCGAAGTCCCAATCGCGCTGGTCCTGACCGGGGACGGCCATGATCGCCCCGGTGCCGTAGGTCATCAACACGTAGTCGGCCAGGAAGACCGGGATGGCCTGGCCCGTGAACGGGTTGACCACCCGGCCACCGGTCGCCACTCCCCGCTTGTCGAGTTCACCCTCGGTGGACTGGCGTTCGATGTCGCTGCGACCGGCCACCGATGTCCGGAAAGCGTCGACGGCGGCCGCGCGGTCATCGGTGGTGAGCTCGTCGACCCGCGGATGTTCTGGGGAGATCACGGCGAACGTCATGCCGAACGAGGTATCGGGGCGGGTGGTGTAGACCGCGAGGGGTTCCACATCGGTGCGGGCTACCCCATCGTCGTCAGCAATGGGTAGGCCAAACTCGGCACCCTCAGACCGACCGATCCAGTGACGCTGCATGACTTTGACCTTCTCTGGCCAGTCCACAGTGTCGAGATCGTCGAGGAGCTCCTGGGCGTAGGTGGTGATCCGGTAGAACCATTGCTCCATGTCCCTGCGTTCGACTAGGTCACCGGAGCGTTCGCAGGTCCCGTCGCCGAGGACCTGTTCGTTGGCCAGCACGGTCTGGCAACCGGGACACCAGTTGACTGGCGCGGTATCTCGGTACACGAGGCCGGCCTCGTGGAACTTCAGGAAGATCCACTGCGTCCATCGAATGTAGGACGGGTCGTGGCTGCGGACCATGCGCCGCCAGTCGTAGACGGCGCCGATCCGTCGCAACGAGGCCGATAGCGCTTCGCCGTTGCGTTCGGTGTGCTCGCGGGGATGGGTCCCGGTCTTAATTGCCGCGTTCTCAGCTGGCAGGCCGAAAGAGTCGAAACCGATCGGCGACAACACGCCGTCACCCCGCATGGTGCGGTAGCGCACCAGCAGGTCACCCATCGTGTAGTTCCGGACATGGCCCATGTGGGCAGGTCCGCTGGGGTACGGGTACATGGAGAGCACGTAGAACGGCGGACGGGGGTCGTCGTTGTCGACCTCGTAGGTGCCCTCGTCGATCCAGTGCTGCCGCCAGCGCGTCTCGATGCTCTGAGGGTTGTAGCGCTCGGACATCGTCGTGAGACTACCGAGATGTCCAGTGGCCGCAGGTCTCCGGAATGACCGACCAGGCGGGTCGTCTCCCCGAAGGCCGCTGGTAGATTGTCGGCTCCTCGGGGCTATAGCTCAGTTGGGAGAGCGCTTCCATGGCATGGAAGAGGTCGAGGGTTCAATTCCCTCTAGCTCCACGTGACGCCGCAGGTCAACGACCTGCGGTGCTCTCGTTTTCAGTACGTCAGTTCACCGTTCGCTACCGCAACTGGGGCAGTGGGTGTCCGATGAATCGAGCCATTCACCACACGCGTCACAGTGCTTTCCAGAAGAGGTGAAACCACCGGCGGACGAATCACCGGAGCCATCGTCGAACATGTTGGACATCATCTAAGGCCTCCTGCCATTGCGGATCGAGGAGTTGTCGACCTCAACACCATTGTCGTTCTCACCTGTGACAGCACTGCCCCCGCTGGGGCCAGGGAAGGCTCCCCAACTTGGTCCACTCTGCTGGTTCTAACCACGCCCCGTTTGCAGTCTGGCCATGAGTACCGAAGGGCCGACCACTACCAGCCTCGAAACCGCCCGACTCATGCCTACGTAGAGCAGGTGATCTCCCAGGTCGTCGTCGGCGGTCGCCAAGATCACGGCGTCACGCTCCAGGCCCTTCATGCGGTGGATCGTCTCGCAGACGATGTCTCCACCGTGGCGATCCTCCCATGGTGCGCAGGTGAAACCGCCGGGTGATTCCTCCCGAATCCGATCCCTCAGCGCCCTGTGGCCAGTGACGACGAGGATGTTGGCCGGGTCGATCTGGGACTCCACCACCAGTTCATCCAACTTCTCGCCCACCTTCGCGACGACGTGACTCGGCTGACAGGCCACAAAGTCGACAGGCACCCCTTCCGGCGCCCCCGGGGCGGCCGGCGCGCCACCCAGTCGTCGCAGAAAGATGGCTATCTGGTGAGTATTACGGCAGTTGACTGTGAGCTCGGCCCTGACGAGATCGTGGCCAGCCGTCGGGGTCTGGAAGCCCCTGTCATAGACACCCTGATGTGGGTCCGTAACCATAAGAATCCGGCCAGGACCCTTGTCGTACAACAGGCGCTCGAGCACCTCGAACCATCTCGGCGAAAAATCCTGCGCTTCGTCGACGACGATGGTGTCGAAGCGCAACGCCACGTCATCAATGTTGTCCAGCACATGAGCGAAAGGCACCGAACTCCACCATTCGCTGTCGGCACCTTCCGGTACATCCAGTCGCGGCAGACCCTCAAGTCCCATGAGCGTCAGTTGGATGGGTCCAACCGTGAGCAGGTCGTGCTCAGGAGCGGCTTCGGTAAGGACCTCTGCCATCGGCTCGTTGAAGCATGTCAGCAACGTTCGCTCGCCCCGCTCCATCGCACGTTCTGCCCAGGCGGTAGCCAGCCGTGTCTTTCCGCTACCGGCGGGGCCCGACACGACCACCCGACGGTTGAGGTCCAGCGAGGAGAGCACCCTCGTCTGGTCGGCTGTGATCCGATGGAGTGTTGCCCGGGCCTGCATGGCCTGGGCCTGCGGATCCCAACGGAAGTCCAGGTCCGGCCGCAGGAAGCCGATAATCGCCTCGATTTCATCTGCGGCGAGGGGGCGATTGTGAACGGGACTCTTCAGGTTCGTGGCCATCAGTTCCCACAGGCGATCCTCCATCCGCCCCTGGGTGTCTGCCAGATCGCCAGAGAAGAAGAGCTGTGGTGGAGTCACCCCGGACGGGAGTCGGTCGGCCAGGTCCTCGAGAGCACGAAGGTCGGGTAGCGCCACGGCTGGCTGGACGTGAATGTCTCTGAGAAGAGACGAATGCCTCCGTAGTTGGCCTCGGAGCTCATAGGCCGCGTCCTGGGCCTGCCGTGGCGGTGACGGGTCGACTATCTGACCGCGCCGGTACCACTCTCCGTCACGAATCTGAAGGCGCCCACCCTTCACCTCGATCGCCGCTATGCCCTGGAGGTCGTTGATCAACAGGACGTCGATCTCGTAGGGCCGCTGGTCATCAATCAGGTCTACCCGTGGGATTATCAACCAAGTGTCCTTGAGGGTTGACTGGAACCTACGGATGACCCGACGCTCCGACGGGGGCAACTTGTCGAGCGGAATGTCCTCAGGTATCAGGAGCCCCATAGCTGGACACTATGAGATCCTTGAAGCTGGCCGCCACGGATGCGGGCCCGCTCTGTTCTGTCAGGAGTTGCGCTGCTTCTTGGTTGCGACGACGTTGGCGAACAGTCGTGCCGATGTGGCCGCTGCCTCGACCTCCCCTAGGGACAGGTCGTTGACCATCATCGACATCGCTGGTGAGAACATCACGCCCTTTTCTGAGGCGTAGTCCTCAGCGGACATGGCATGGCGATCGTTCCGCAGTTCGGTGCGCTGCAGGTAGTAGTGCGAGATCATGTGGAAGACCTCGCCCTTGCCGAACTCGAACACCACGGCCACTGCGCACTCGCCGTACTTCTCGCCCAGCTCGCCGGACCTGATCAGCACCCTGACCCGCTCGGGGTCTAGAACGCGGATCGGATACGAGGCACCCTCGAGCCACCACTGCGGCTCGTCGTCGCCGTCCAGAACACCCTGGAGATACGGGCTGTCGGCCTCGACGACCTCAATGCCGACCACGTCGTCGCCGGTGGACCGGTCGTTGTACTCGACGAGGCCGGGGAAGGCCGGCTCGATCACGTTGCGCAGCGCCCAGTCGGTGGTGAACAGGCTGCCGCCTGCGGCGACGAAGTCACGGACCTTGATGATCTCTGGAGGCGTCAGGTTGCCGGGGCAGTTGACCACCAGAAGCTGCTCGGGATGCAGGTCGACACGGTCGAGCGACCCTGGCTGAACGGTCTGGTACGGCACCTCCAGGGCCTGCAGTACGCGCTCAACGTGGTCGTAGCACCCCGACACCACGACGATGTCGGACGCCACGACTGCGGCGAGCGCCTCGGCGTTGAGGGGCGCCTCGCGGACCATGCGGTCCCTGGCGATGCTGGCGCCACCCAGGTATGCGGCTTGCGTGTTGTCGAGTTCGTCGGGCATGTCGGACGGGCTCTGGGGGAGGATGGTGGGAATGTTCATGTCGTTGCCTTTCATTGCGGGGAAGTTGAGACTGGGGATTCGACCTGCCACGAAACTTACGGACGGCCTGTGACAGAGGGTTCGCTGGCAGCCCGGCTGGGGCGGCCAGCGAAGGCCTTCACGGTGTGGAGGTGCAGGTCGACGAGTTCGTCCATCGTGATCCCCCACGTGTAGCCACCGGCCAGAACGAACGCCGCCGGCACGCCGTGACGTGCGCACCAGGCAGCCACCAAACGCTCCCGCTGGGCCAGCCCTTCGGCTGACACGGTTGGGTGCGGGTCCATGCCGGCGTTGTAAATGACGAGACCCGTGTCGTCTGGAATGCGCCCCAGATAGGCGCTGACGTGCTCCAGGTACTCGACGTCGCTTGGTCCGTGGAGAACGGTGAGTTCATCGTCACCGTCCGGGCTGTAGGAATCAAACGAGCTGGTGCTCAGGTCCAGATGCAGGATGCGTCCGTCGCCACCGATCAACTCATTGGTACCGCCGCCACAATGGGCATCGAGGTCGAGGATCACAACCGTGCCCGAGACGAGTTCGGTGGCACGCGTGGCGGCCATAGCGAGGCCGTTGACCGTGCAATAGCCCACGCCGCCCGCACGCCTGGCGTGGTGAAGGCCCGACGACAGGCTGCCGCTGGACCCACCTGTGGCCAGAGCCTCATCCACTGCTGCCAACACGCCGGCCGTGGAGTTGACGGCCATGCCCCAGATGCCCTCGTCCCAGTTGAACCCCTGGCTCGCGGCCAGTTCGTGAGGCTCTCCGGTCCGGAGCGCCTCGACATAGGCCGAAGCGTGGGTCTCTTCGATCAGTTTCTCGGCCAGATCGACGAAGTCGATCGGGTCGACAACTTCGCAGCCAGGCACGCTGCCCTCATCCATCGCCGTGGCAATCTCGCCGCTCTTTCTCGTCGTGTCGAAGGCGTGGGCCGCAGCTGTGTACGCCTCGTTGTAGAACACCTTCATCTGGACTCTCCTATCTCGTCGCTGTCTCTGCTGTCGTCGTTCTGGTCGATGGTGTCGTCCGGAATTGCACCCAGTCCGATGGAGACCCCCTGCGTGATGCACCCAAGGATCTCCCTGATTAACTCCTGACCCCTATCGGCGTCGATCTCGGCGTACTCCGCCCCGAAGACCTCACAGATCGCCTCGGCGAACTGATCGACCACGATCATCCCGATCCTGGCGTCGGGGTCGATCTGCAGTTCGGCCGGCATGTCCTCGAACCCGATGGCATCGCCTGCACGCAGGTCGTACCACTGGTCGACGAGGCGCGTGACCCGCCTGTGGGCGTACTCGATGAGGATCTGCTGTTGTGGCAGACCCTCGAACTCGGCGTCCCAGTCGATGTCGTCCCAGTCGATGTCGTCGGGATCCGGAAACCCCGGATCGATCTGCTCGTAACCCATCAGGCGGCCACCTCAACCACCTGCTCGTCACCGGCTCGCCGGATCCGGCTGATGATCCAACGGACGTCGACCTCGTTGTCCCTGTGCCAAGCCCAGACCCTTGACTCGGCATCGATCCGGAAGGCCTTTGCCCAGCCGTCGCGGTCGGCGAACCAACGGACCGCACTGTCGGCGTACAAGATCTTCGCTATCGGGCGGGCGTCGCGGATGGCGTGGAGCCCGTCCTCGATCCCGTAGCCGAGCTGCAGCAACGCTGCATAGGCCATCGACGGTGCCCTGTTGACGCCCATGTGGCAATGCACCACGACCCGAGCATCAGAATCCTTCATCGCCCTCGTGATGGCGGTGACGCCCTCGTCGAACCAGGAGAAGTCCTGGTTGCCGCCTGAATCGTGGGTACCAAGCCAGGTGTAGGTGATGTGGGGCGCGTGCCTGGCGACGTCATCGGCGTCGCAGGCCTCACCGCGGAGGTCGACGATGTGGGTGATGCCGGCCATCACCCACTCGTCGAGCACCCGGTGGAATCCGTCAGGATCCGACTGCAGGTGCGGTAGGTCGCCACAGACGAACAGGCGGTCGGTCACCTCGCAAAGGCGCCGCCACCAATTGGCGGGCTGGATCTCGGTGGTCGGATTGTCGTTCATTGCTGCTCTCTCTCGTGCTCGTACAACAGTTAGTTCACCTACAACAATAATTGAGGGCTGTGACAGTGACCCCTAGATGCCTGCAATCATGGGAATCTCGTACTGCCGAGACATTTCCGGGGGTGGTGTACGCCCCCTGGCTGCTCAGGGCCGCTCCCTCTAACTGCACGTGAGACCGGAGGTCAGCGACCTCCGGTGTTTCTATTTTTGGGAGTCGGCGTCGAATCCGAGTGCGGTTATACACCCCGGGTAGGTGGGCTGGTCTATGAGGACCTGGCTCACAACCGTTTGCCGGAGATGGTCGAGGAGACCGTCTGCATCCAGCGCGACGGACCCGTCCCGAAGTCCTTCGGCCAGGAGGAGTCTGAGTCCTCCGAGGGTGCCGTCCACGCCGAGAAGGTTCCGCAGTCGAAACCACTCCAAATGCCGGTGTTCGCCGCCCCACTGCAGTTCACGGGCCACGATGTCCAGCGAGTTGGCGGCCACACGGGCCAGGAACCCGGTCCGCCCGTCTATGGCCGGAACCACGTCGGACCGCAGGAACTCACGGACGCTCCCGACCAGCTCGTCGACCCTCGGCAGGTCGGGCCCGTAGTCGCCACCTTCCCGGGCCACCTCGGTGACCGGGCCAGGGATGAGGAGGTTCACGCAGTCCACCTGGCACTCCGACGAACGCCTTCCAATCGCCGCCCGCTCCACGCTGCGGTCCGGGCCGGTCCGGTACTGGTCTGCCATGCCGAGGCAGCCGATCGACCACCAGAAGGATCCGAAGACCTCCCAGAATCTGACGTGCTCCGGGTCGACGACACGACCCGACTCCTCCTCGTAGCCGGCAAACAGGTCCTTGTAAGAACCAAAACCGCCGACAGGTTGCTCCGGATAGCCGAAGCGCCAGCTGGAGGTGCAGAGCCATCCCAGGTCACGCATCGGGTCACCAATGTGGGCGATCTCCCAGTCCAAGACGGCACCCATGCCGGTTGGGTTGACCACCAGGTTGCCGTTGCGGAAGTCTCCGTGAACAAGGGCCAACTCGGCGTCCGGGGGTAGGTGGTCTAGGAGCCACCGAGCGGTGAAGTCAATCATCGGCTGGGCACTGCCGAGCTCCTGGTAGCGCTTCCACGTCAACCTGACCGCGTCTTCCGGGCCAACCTCGCCCAGGACGTCGCGTAGCCCCGTGGAGTCCAGGTCAATGGAATGGATCCGCGCCAGTGCTTCTCCGCACTCACGGGCTAGCCCAGCCCTGGCGGCAACCAGATCCTCGGAGCGGTTGATCCTGGCCCCGAGGCTTTCGCCGGCAATCCACTCCATGACGAACCCGTCTCCCAGGCCGTCCTCCGGGCGGAGGACCAGATAGACATCAGGGCCGGGCACCCCCGCCTGGCGGGCCAACACCATGAGGCGCGCCTCGACTACGAGGCCGGGCCCTCCGATCCCACGCCCTTCGGTCGGGCCAACGCTCCTGCGCAGCGCCAGGCTGCGTTCACCCTCTCTCATCTCGACTCGGAGGCGATGGGTCTCTTGGCTGGCTCCCCCCGACAATCGCTCCACCGAGTGGAGGGTCACGAAACCGTCCAACCTCTGCAGGACCTCGCCCAAACAGTCCTGGAGTGCCCCGACGTCGGTCATCGTGTCCCGCTCAGTCCCCGGCGACACCCTTGGGGGCCTGCTGCTTCATGAAGCCGAACATGTAGCCAGCAATGCGGCGCATCTGGATCTCCTCGGCCCCCTCTGTGATCCGGTAGCGCCGGTGGTGCCGGTAGATGTGTTCGAACGGCCGGTGGCGTGAGTAGCCCAGCCCGCCATGGACCTGCATGGCCCGGTCCGCCGCCTCACAGCACAACCGGTTGGCCCGGTAGTTGCACATCGAAACCCTGTCCGAGACCGAGAACGCCCCGTAGGCGTCCATCTGCCACGCGGTCTTCTGCACCAGCGCCCTGAGCATCTCGCACTCCGTCTGGAGTTCCACCAAGGGAAACTGGATCCCCTGGTTGATCGACAGCGGCTTGCCGAACGGCCTGCGCCCTCCTGCGTACTCCACCGACTCGTTGATGCAGTACTGGGCGGCCCCCAGACTGGAAGCCGCCTGTCGGATCCGGTTCTCGTTGAAGAAATGTTGGGCGATCTGCAGTCCCCGCCCTTCCTCGCCGAGGATGGCTCCGTGAGGTACGTGTACGCCGGTCAACGAGACGCGGCCATGGTCGGTTGGCATGTTGAATGTCCAGAGATACTCCTCGATCTTCAGGCCATCTGCGTCCATGGGGGTCAAGAAGGCTGTAATGCCGTGGCCGTCGCCGGGTTCGCCTGAGGTTCTGGCCAGCACCAGGTCGCTGTGCGCCCGGTGGATGCCAGAGTTCCATGTCTTCTCCCCGTTGATTACCCACCCGTCACCGTCGCGTACGCCGTTGGTCTCCATGTGGGTCGCATCCGATCCGTGGTCCGGTTCGGTGATCCCGAAGGCGAATCCTCGGGTTCCGGCCAGCAGGTGGGGCACCCATTCGGCCTTCTGTTCCTCGCTCCCGTATTCCAGCATCAGTAGGAGGCCCACGTTGTTGCCGACGATCGAGTGTTCGTTCTGGAGGTCATTGTGTAGGCCAAGCCCCCTAGTGGCGAGGTGCTCCCTGATGACGGCCATGCCCAGGTTTGTGCCGTCACGACCACCCATCTCAGCCGAGAGCGGGTAGCGGTAGTGGCCTGCCTCGTCGGCCCTACGCCGGGCCTCGGACAGGAGGGCCTCCCACTCGCGGTTGGGGAGGCCGTCGCGGTCCCAGTCGGTACGCGCGTCCTCACGGCGGTGATCGAAGAACCGAATGTTGTCGTCCTGTTCTTCGAGCGGCTTGATCTCGCGATCTATGAACTCGTCCAACTCGACGAGATAGCCGGCGAGGTCATCGGGAATGTCATGGTTCATGGGCCCTCCTCGGGGGTGTGCCCACTCTGACCGATCAGAGATGGTCCCGCCACGCCGCGGCCTGAGTCCTCAGGCCCCCGCCCGACCGCGGAAGCGTCGGAGGCGCAGTGAGTTGGTGACCACGAACACCGATGAGAACGCCATGGTGCCCGCTGCGATCATCGGGTCGAGCACGCCGATGGCTGCCAGTGGCACGGCCGCCACGTTGTAGGCGAAGGCCCAGAAGAGGTTCCCCCGGATGGTGTTCAGGGTGCGTCTCGATAATCGGATGGCGTCGACGACCGCTCGGAGGTCGCCGGTCACGATCGTGAGGTCGGCCGCCTCCATGGCCACGTCGGTTCCCGTTCCCATGGCGATCCCGAGGTCGGCCCGGGCCAGCGCCGGGGCATCGTTGATGCCGTCGCCCACCATGGCCACCACATGGCCTTCTTCGCGGAGTCGGCGGATCTCGGCGTCCTTGCCGTCGGGCAGTACGCCGGCCACCACCCGGTCGATCCCTACCGCTGTGGCCACCGAGCGAGCGGTTCGTTCGTCGTCACCGGTCAGCAGTGTCACATTGAGGCCCAGGCGCCGGAATCCGGCGACCGCCTCGGCACTCGTAGGTCGTACCTCGTCGGCGACCACGAGCACAGCCTGGGCCTGGTCTTCCCACCCCACGACCACCGCCGTGTGGCCGGCGTCGGCCGCCTCGTCCACGGCGAGAGCCAGGTGGTCGGGCAACCAGTCGAATAGGGCGGGCCGACCGATCGCCGCCTCTTTGCCGTTGACCACGCCCCGAACGCCCATGCCGGGGAGGTTGGCAAAGTCGCGGACCGGTAGCTGTCGATCCGCGGCGCTGACAATGGCTGTCGCGATCGGGTGTTCCGAAAGGTCCTCGAGCGAGGCAGCGATCCGTAGTGCCGTATCGGCGTCGACGCCAGCGGCCGGGACCACTGTCCCCAGCGTCATGCGGCCGGCGGTGACGGTACCTGTCTTGTCGAGCACCACGTGGTCGACCCTTCGGGCCGACTCGAGAACCTCGCCGCCGCGGAGGAGTACTCCCAGTTGGGCGCCCCGACCGGTGCCCACCATCACCGCCGTGGGCGTGGCCAGTCCCAGAGCACACGGGCAGGCGATGATCAGCACGGCTACTGCGGCGGTGAAGGCATCGGCCGTGGGTTCACCGGTGGCCAGCCAAGCCAGAAGGGTCGCGACCGAGACGCCGAGGACCACCGGCACGAAGATCGCCGAGATCCGGTCGACCAGGCGTTGCACCGGGGCGGTGTCGGCCTGCGCTTCGTCGACGAGGCGCATGATGCGAGCCAGCGTGGTGTCGGCTCCCACGCGGATGGCCTCGATGATCAGAGCTCCGTTGGCGTTGACGGTCGCGCCCGTCACCGTGTCACCCACTCCCACCGTTACCGGGAGGGGCTCACCGGTCAGCATCGACTCGTTGACGGTCGAGGAACCCTCGAGGATCCGACTATCGACCGGGACCTTCTCGCCGGGACGCACCAGCAGTCGCATGCCGACCTCGACATCGGCAATGAGGATCGTGGACCCATCGGCCAGCGTGGCGTCACGGACCGACAGTCCGGCCAGGGACCGGATGGCTTCGCCAGATCGTCGGCGAGCCCGCTGTTCCAACCAACGACCCATCAGAACAAGGGTCACAATCACCGCGGCGGTCTCGAAGTAGACGTGACCCCGGCCGGTTACGAGTGCCACCACCGACCACGCCCAAGCCGCCGCGGTACCCATGGATACCAGGGTGTCCATCGACGTCGCCCGATGTACGAGATTCCGGATCGCCACCCGGTGGAACGGCCAACCGCTACCCCATACGACCGGCGTGGACAGGATCCCGACAACCCACTCCCACCCGCCGAACCGCAGACCGTGGACCATGGAGATCAACGCCACCGGCACGGTGAGCAACCCGGCGGCCACCAGTCGCACCGACGATCCGTCCAACTGTCGACCGTCGCCACCGTCCGGCCCGACCTCCGATCGCCCGTCGACCGCTTGGAGGGCGATCCGATAACCCAGCGACTCAACGGCAGCCTCCAACGTGGCTAGATCGACGACGACCGGATCGAAGGAGACCTTGGCCCGCTCGGTGGCCAGGTTCACGGTCGCCGTCTCCACGCCATCGACGTCAAACAGGCCCTGGCTGACCCGAGCGGCGCAGGCACCGCACGTCATGCCGCCGATCGGGAGTTCCACGGTCTTGTTCATGTTGGTTGCAATATACCCCCTACCCCTATCCTCTGCCTTCTATGCTGTGCTCCATGGCACACGGCTACGCACCCACCAAGGACGACGTCCTCGTCCGTCTCCGCCGCATCGAGGGTCAGGTCCGTGGCCTGCAACGCCTGGTCGACGAGGAGACCTACTGCATCGACGTCCTGACCCAGATTTCTTCGGTCACCAAGGCCCTGCAGGGTGTCGGCGTGGGACTGCTCGACGACCACATCAGCCACTGCGTCCGCGAGGCCGTCCAGCAGGGTGACGAGGCGGGCGACGAGAAGATCGAGGAAGTGGTGACGGCCATCCGCCGTCTCCTTCGTACATGACCGCCCTCGATCGAGATACCGCCCACCCCGGGTACTGGCCTTCGGCTTGGCCGGTGGAGTGCGGCGGCAACCGTCGCCAGAAGTCCGCTACCGGTCGACTCGATGCGGCGACGCGCACCGCCTCAGTCACCACGGTCCGTAACGGGCGATGGAACGTCATGGCCATCGAGCGCGAACCGGGCCAGTGGTACGTCGGCGGAACAATGACCGCCTTCACCGGGCCTCCGCCGTTCGGTTGGGTGCAACGCATAGACCCCGACACGCTCGAGCCACTAGCCACCTCGCCCGAGTTGCCGTGCGGCGAGCACGTGTGGTGCGGGGCGATCCTGGCCCACGCCGACGGCTCGATCCTCTCAGTCAACGGTTCGTTCCTCCACCGCCTCGACCCCGACGACCTGTCGGTACTTGCCGAGCGCCGGCTTCCCGTCGACCGCAGCCATAACGGCCTACTGACCCTCGCTGACGGCACGCTCATCACCAAGGACCTCCGCCTCGAGGGTCAGGGGGGCACCACGATCACCCGACTGGCCCCTGGCACCCTCGAACTGGTGGGCGAGCCGCTCGTCCTGCCCGAGGGATCCATGGGCCGAATCGCCGGAGATCTGGGTGACGACGGCGCCGAGCACGTGTACGTCCCGGGCACCGAGCACCTATGGCGCCTTGTGGTCGACGGCGACCGACTACTTGTCGACGACTGGCGCCCCCGCTATCGGACCACCTGGACTGCCGGTGTCCCTGGTGGTCAGCACGGCCTGGCCTGGGATGCCTGCCTGTCCGACGGTGCCTGCTGGGTGATGGACTGTGGTGACATCGACTCTGTGCGGGCCATCCACACCACCGAACCCAACGGACGGTGGGATCAGGTCCCCGACCTGTCGTGGCGACGTCCGGCCCCGTGGCCCGGCCCGCAGCGCCTGCTGCGAATCGATCTCGACGATCCGACCGACGTGCGTGAGGTAGCCCCCTTCGGCACCCCAGGCGGCGGAATCATTGCTCCCCCCGTCCACGTGCCCAACCCGGTGGCGGGTAGCACAGGAATAGCCGTGGCGTGGGATTCGGTCAACGGTGGGCTGGCAGGGATCGACGATGCCACCATGGAGCCGCTCTGGCATCTCGAGGTCCGCCCCAGCATGCAGCCGGTGGTGTTTCCCGAGTCAGGAGAGGTGGTCATCAACGACTTCACTGATGAGGGAATCGACGACCTGATCGTGGTCGACGTCGCCACCGGTAACATCCTGGACCGGGTCCCCACCGGATCGAGGATCGCTAACGGCATGTTCTTGTCGGCAGGCGGCCACCGGGACGTCTGGTACTGCACCACCCTCACCCTCACCCACGTCACCTGGTCCTGACGGTCCGGCTCGCCGGCTGGTTGCCCCAGAAGCCGTGGCTACACTGCCTCCACGGTCGGGAGACCGAAGTCCGGTGTGAATCCGGCGCTGTCCCGCAGCGGTAATGGCTCACTCTCCAGCCAGGAGATGTGGGTCCGAGTCCGAACCAGCTCCCGTTCGTACGAACCAGAGACCCTCGAGGCCAGGGAACCGGTTCGGACGGCAGCAACGTGCCGATCGAGCGGAGACTCCTCGACGACAGGAGGTACTTCCGATGATCCACCGAACCCTCCGCCCGCTGCTGGCCGTCCTCGTGGCCATGCTGCTGGCATCCGCCTGTGGCGGCGTCGACTCCTCGATCGCCATGTCCGGGTCGCCCGGCGTCGATCGCGGCTCCCCGGCGCACGACGGCCCCACCCGCATCGTGTCGATTTCGACGGTGGCTACCGAAATGTTGTTCGCCATCGGTGCCGGCCACCGTGTCGTGGCCGTCGACTCCATGTCCAACTTCCCCAGCGAAGCCCCGTCCACCGACCTCAGCGGCTTCGAGCCGAACGTCGAGGCCATTCTCGGCTTTGCACCCGACCTGGTGATCCTCTCCTACGACCCCGGCGACGTCGTAGCCAGCCTCGATGTCGCCGGCGTGGCGTCCCTTCTCCTGGGAGCCGCGCAGACCATTGCCGACACCTATTCCCAGATCGAGGCCCTCGGAGCAGTGACCGGCGATGAAGATGCCGCAGCCACCCTGGTCGCCGAGATGCAGGCTGAGATAGCGGTACTCGCCGGTTCCGTCCAGTCCCGTGACGAACCGCTGAGCTACTACCACGAGTTGGACGACACCCTCTACACCGTCACCTCGACGACCTTCATTGGCGAGGTGTACGCCCTCGCCGGGCTGGTAAACGCCGCCGACCCGGCTGATCCTGACGGCTCAGCCTGGGGCTACCCGCAAGTTTCCGCCGAATATCTCCTCAACGCCGATCCGGACATCATCTTCCTGGCCGACACGAAGTGCTGCGCCCAGGATGTCGCAGCGGTCGCCGCCCGCCCCGGTTGGGCCAACCTCACCGCCGTGTCCCGCGGGGAGATCGTAGAACTCGACGACGACGTGGCGTCTCGATGGGGGCCCCGGATCGTGGAATTCCTGCGCTCCATCGTCGAGGCCGTCAACGCCATCGACTGATAGTGACGTGTCCAAGTCGATGATCGCTAGCCGAACACCCGAACGTTCGGGCTCCCGTCTGGGAGCCGCTTGGCTCCTCTCCGGGATTGGTGCCGTCCTCGTGGCCGGCGTGGTGGGAGTGGCCACGGGGCCGGTCTCTATTCCCATCGGACAGGTGATCAGGGAACTTCTCGACCGCCTACCACTCATCGCTGTGGACTCGTCGCTGTCGACGACCGAGCAGGCCATCGTCTGGGATATCCGGGCCCCCCGGGTGGTCCTAGGGCTTCTCGTCGGCGCCCTCCTGGCCGGTTCGGGCGCTGCCTATCAGGGAGTGTTCCGGAATCCCCTGGCTGACCCCTACCTGCTCGGGATCGCCGCTGGCGCCGGTCTGGGAGCCACCATCGCGATCGTCACCGAACTCCGGGACGTGTTCGGCTTCATCAACCCGGTGCCGTTCGCCGCATTCGCCGGGGCCCTGTTGGCCGTGACCGCAGCCGGGACGCTCAGTGTGCGACGGGGCCGGATCGGTTCGCCGGCCACCCTCATCCTCGCCGGGGTGGCGGTGGCCAACTTCTTCACTGCCATCCAAACCTTCGTCCAGCAGCAGAACTCCGAGACTCTCCAACAGGTGTTCGCCTGGATACTCGGACGACTCTCGACAGCCGGGTGGGGGGAGGTACGCCTACTTCTCCCCTACGCCGTACTTTGTTCATTGGGGATGCTCCTGTCGGTCGGAGCCTTGGACGTCCTCGCTGTTGGCGACGAGGAGGCTTCCACCCTCGGGCTCAACCCCAGAGCCACACGACGCGTCGTCCTCGTCGTGGCGTCACTGGCCGCCGCAGCGGCCGTCGCCGTCAGCGGTCTCATCGGTTTCGTCGGCCTCGTCGTTCCCCATGCTGTCCGCATGATGGCCGGGGCCAGTCACCGACGCGTGCTGCCCCTCTCCCTGCTGTTTGGTGGGGCTTTCCTGGCACTGGCTGACGTGGCCGCCCGAACTATCCAGGCGCCAGCCGAGTTACCCATCGGGGTGATCACGGCCTTCATCGGTGCGCCGTTCTTTCTACTCATCCTCCGCAGGCAGTTGACGTCATGACCTCGCCAACCGACTCCGGGGCACCACTCGACGTCCGCTGGTCCGGCGTCTCCGTCGACCTCGGTGGACGCCAGGTCGTGGACGATCTGGACCTTCTGGTCGAAGGCGGATCGTGGACGACGATCATCGGGCCGAACGGCGCCGGGAAGACCACCCTCCTCCGGGCACTCTCCGGAACGGCCCCCTACCGAGGCACTATCACCATCGGTCCCGACGAAGGCGTCGGCCTTGGAAGGCGGGAGCGGGCACGGCGACTAGCCGTCGTTCCGCAGCACCCGGTCATTCCCCCGGGGCTCGACGTATTCGACTACGCCCTACTGGGACGCTCCCCCCATCAGGGCGTGCGTTTCGCCGCATCGGAGGACGACCGACGACGAACCTCAGCGGTACTGGAACGCCTAGGCCTGACCGACTTCGCCCACCGGTTTGTGGATTCGCTCTCCGGTGGCGAACGTCAGCGGGTGGTCGTGGCCCGGGCACTCGTACAGGACGCTCCGGTACTGGTTCTGGATGAACCCACCTCGTTTCTGGACCTCGGGCACCAGATGGACGTCCTCGAGTTGATCGCCGAACTCCGCGCCGAGCGGTCCCTCACCGTGGTGTGCACCCTCCACGACCTCACGGTGGTGGGTCAGTTCGCTGACCGGATCGCCGTACTGGACGACGGCCACCTCGCCGAGCACGGCACCCCGGGAGAGGTTCTGACGCCCTCGGTGATATCGCGCTACTGGGGAGTCGACGTACGGACCGAGATCCACGACGACACGTCAGTCAGTGTGTCCGTCCGTCGGCGCGAGCGATAGCCGGGACCCTGTGCTTGAGGTCCGGCGAATCAGGTCAGGATGGATCCCAGCCGACCTTCGGGCAGTCGTTCCAGAGGCGCTCGAGGTCATAGAAGGAGCGTGACTCCTCGTCCAACACATGGACAACAAAGCCGCCGAAGTCCATGAGGACCCAGCGGTAGTCGTCGCGGCCCTCGACTCGAACCGGCTTCGGTCCGTCGAGGATGGTCAGTTGTTCCTCGACCTCATCGGCGATGGCCCGGACCTGGCGGGAGTTGCCGCCGCTGGTGATCACGAAGTAGTCGGTCACCGAGATGACGTCGCCCACCTCGATGATGATCGTCTCGCTTCCCAATTTGTCGTCCGCAGCACGTGCTGCAGCGCGAGCCCAGTCGGTCCACTCGTTGGTGGGGGACGTCGAGGACGGGTCGAGGGTGATGATCTGATCGCTCACAGCGACTGAACGCTAACCCCGCAAGAGAAAATCGGCGCCGATTACCACCGTGAGGTCGGTCACCGGGCTGAGGTACTGATCAAACAGGACGCCGCCGCCGATCGCCGCGGCCAACGCCTCGGCGGCCGCCTCCTGTGCCGGGTCCCGGTGGATGACCCGGGTCTGGATCACCCCGTCGTTGCGATAGTTCCCCACCACGGCCAACTCGACGCCGGCTCGCAATACCGCCTCTCGGGAGGGTCCGTCCACCGACGGATCGCCAGTGCCGTTCAGGAGCCGGACCGACGGGCGCAGTCCGGGCACCCGCGGGATGGGGAAGGGGAACATCTCGACTACCACATCGGTCATCCGGCCCCCATCGACCACGACCGCAGCACCGTCATCCACCCACGGTGCCGACACAATGCGCACCCGTCCACGGGCCACGGTGGCCAACAGGTCGATCACGTCCAGGTCCAGCTTCGGCAGGCGGTCACGTGGGTCTCCCCCGTGCAGGGCATCCATCCAGCCCCGCCACCAGTCCTGCTGGCGAGTCGATCGCTCGGCCACATCCTCTTGTGTTGACGAGTCAACGCCGCCACCGGGAAAACCGAATAGGTCCACCACGTCGGTGGCCGCCACCGAAACCGTCCCGGCCGGAAATCGGATCACCGATGTCCCATCGGCCGCTGTGGCCACCAGGTCCTCCGCCAGTGTCACCGCCACGGGAGCCACGGCTCCGGCCAGACTCTCCCACCGGGCCGGGGTCAACAAGGTCGCTCCTGTCACCTGGACGTCGAGGATCGACGCCATGGCGATCCGGACCGCCTCCAGTCCGCCATCACGATGCTGATCCAGCAGCCGACAGGCCACCTCGCATTCGGACCCCGTCTCGTCGCCGGGCATCCGGGTCTCCACCGGGAGCAGCAGTATCGACCCCCCGCCACCTGAGCGGTCGGCCGCGGCCACCACGGCGACCTGTACCAAGTCGCCCGACGCGTCCTCAGTAGCCACAAGCATCGACCAGGTCTGCTCCACGAACGCCTCGAACCCGGCGGCCGACGGATCAGTGACGGCCTCACGGGTCTCACCCCGTCGACTGTCCAGAACGGTGGTCAAGCCACCCGTCAGGAGGATGGCCCCCCAGATGGCTAAAACGGCGGCCAACGCGGGGAAGCCCCACCTCCAGCCGTTAGGGAGCGGCGGGTTCGGATTTCGTAGACCATCGGTGCTCACTAATGGGCCCCGTACAAGCCGTGTTCAGAAATCAACTCGAGGACCGCCTCAGGGACCGCCCCAGCCGCGCTCGCGCCGTTCTGAAGCAGGGCCCGAACGTCCGTCCCGGCCAGATCCGGGAACGTGCCCGCGAGGACCACGTGATCCCAGCCAGCGGGCGGTCGGTCCCCGATGTGTCCGGGTCGATCCATCACCACAATCGTCGCACGCCTGCGGACCTCACCAGGTCGCGCCCACCGGTCGAGCCCCGGGGCGATGTCACTTCCCACGAGCACGAACAACTGGTCCTTGGGTCCTACCTCGGCGTAGGCGTCCACAGTGTCGGCCGTATAGGACGGGCCACCCCGCCGGATCTCCAAGTCATCCACCTCCACCCCGTCGAGCCCCTCGGCCGCGGCGCGCACCATGGCCAGACGGATCGCAGCCGTGGTGACGTCCTGGCCGCAGGCCGTCTTCTGCCACGGGTCGTTGGCGACCACCAAAACCACCACGTCAAGCCCCAGATCGACCATTGCGGTCTGCGCGGCCTCCAAGTGGCCCAGATGGGGAGGGTCGAACGTCCCGCCGAAGAGTCCTATCCGGCGCGCTCTGGACGGAAGTTGAGCACCTTTCACGGCCCGATGCTACCGGTAGGCCAGCAGCTCACCGGACGGCGTAGCACTGTGACGACAGCCCCAGACATCACCCCTGACCTGCGAAGACGCAGGATTTCAGGATCTTCGGTCGATTTATGCAATCTTCGTATGACGGAGGTCACTATGACAGGGCTATACAGCACGCGCCCGATGTGGTTGAATATCTACCAGTCGAGGTCACCGGAAACATCCAACAATCGCCCCGGACGCCCGACGCCCCCCTGAAATCATCCCCACCTTGGCGCGCGTCATGCGACTGTCCGAGGCCAAGACAAGCGAGTGAGAAGCATATGAGTGATTCCGTTGGTCAGTACCTGAACGAGATCGGCATGGTCCCGCTCCTGAACGCCCAGGAAGAGCGGGAGCTGTCCCAGATCATCGAGGCCGGCGCAGCAGCCCGTGCCCGCAAGGAGGCCGGTGAGACCGGTCGCGAGATTGAGCGTCCCATCCGGGCCGCCGCCCGCGCCAAGGATCGGTTTATCCGATCCAACCTCCGCCTCGTGGTGAGTGTGGCCCGCCGCTACCCCCTGCCTCCCGGCATGGAGTTGCTTGACCTCATCCAGGAGGGAAACCTCGGCCTGGAGCACGCCGTCGACAAGTTCGACTGGCGTAAGGGCTTCAAGTTCTCCACCTACGCCACCTTCTGGATCCGTCAGGCCATCGGCCGAGCGCTGGACCAGAAGGCCAGCCTGGTGCGTCTTCCCGGTGACCGCTCGGCCAGCCTCCGGGCAGCCCTACGGGCCGTATCGGGTAACGGCGACGAGCTCGACGAGGAGCACGCACGCCTTCACCGTCTGACCACCCCCACCTCGCTGGATCGCACCATTGGTGACGACGACAGCAACGAGCTGGTCGACCTGCTCCCCGACTCCACCCCGGGTCCCGAGCTCCAGGTGATGGCTATGGCCGAGAACGACATGGCCACCAGCCTCCTGGACGTCCTGGACAACCGGGCCCGCTACGCCGTCGAGCAGCGCTTCGGCCTCACTGACGGCCGGAAGCGAAGCTACCGCGAGGTCGGCGAGGACCTGGGCGTTACCGCCGAGGCCGCCCGCCGTCTGGTCAAGCGTGCCGTCACCACGGTGCGCGACCGGGCCAGCGAGTACAGCGACGTCGCCTGAACCCCGGCGGTCGGACCGACCCGATCGCTGAACGGTTCCCCAGACGGTCGGCCACAGGGACCGCACGGAAACCCCTGCGGTGCCGCGAACCGGCACCCCTAGGCTGATTCACCGTGAGCACCTCCCAGTCCGCCTGGACCTCCCGCACGTGGCGGGACCGCACCGCCCTCCAGCAGCCCCAGTGGCCAGACGGCGCCGCCCATGAAGCGGTTCTCGAACAGCTCTCGTCACTTCCGCCGCTGGTGTTCGCCGGCGAAACCCGGGAACTGACCGACCGACTGGCCGACGTGGCTGCCGGGCGGGCCTTCCTACTCCAAGCCGGCGACTGCGCCGAGTCCTTCGACACCTCCGCCGACTCCATCCGGGATCGACTTCGGGTCATCCTCCAGATGGCCGTCGTGCTCACGTATTACACCGGCGTGCCGGTGGTGAAGGTCGGCCGGATAGCCGGCCAATTCGCCAAACCCCGATCGAGTGACACCGAGACCATCGACGGCGTGGAACTGCCGTCGTTCCGGGGGCACATCGTCAACGATGTCGGCTTCACCGCCGAGGAACGCGCCGCCGATCCCGAGCGTCTGCTCACCGCCTACCACCGAGCCACCGCCACGCTGAACCTCCTGCGGGCCTTCACCAAGGGGGGGTTCGCCGACCTGTCACGGGTCCACCAGTGGAACCGTGAGTTCGTGGCCACTAGCCCGGCCGGACAGCGCTACGCCGCCATCGCCGAGGAGATCGAACGGGCCGTGCAGTTCATGTCGGCTTGCGGAATCAACAGTGAGACACTGACCGACCTCCGGCAGGTCGACTTCTACACCAGTCACGAGGCCCTCCTGCTCGACTACGAGGAGGCCCTAACCCGCCGAGACTCACTCACCGGCGACTGGGTGGACTGCTCGGCCCACATGCTCTGGATCGGCGAACGAACCCGTCAACTCGACGGCGCCCACGTCGAGTTCCTACGCGGTGTAGCTAACCCGCTGGGCTGCAAGATCGGCCCGACGGCAACCGCAGAGGACGTCATCGCCCTCTGCGAGGCTCTGAACCCCGAACGGATTCCGGGCCGCTTGACGCTGGTCACCCGCATGGGTGCGACCAAGGTCGTCGACGGTCTGCCGCCGTTGCTGACAGCTGTCAAGGAGTCGGGCCACCCTGTCGTGTGGACGTGCGACCCGATGCACGGGAACACGTTCACTGCTGACGATGGACGCAAAACCCGTCACTTCGAAGACGTGTTGGCCGAGGTGTCGGGCTTCTTCGCCGCCCACCGCTTCGCCGGAACCCATCCAGGCGGCGTACACCTCGAACTCACCGGCGACGACGTCACCGAGTGTTTGGGTGGCGGCGCCGAGGTGGTCACCGCCGACCTAGCGAACCGCTACGAGACCATGTGCGATCCCCGCCTCAACGGCAGCCAGAGCGTCGACTTGGCGTTCCGGGTCGCCGAACTGCTCCGCAACGGCACCCACTGACCTGACACATCGGCCCCCATCGGGAGGCCCCATCAGGTGGTCCCGGGTCAGACGAGATTCTCGACGAATGCCTCGAGTTGGCGGAGATTGCGGACCTCGTGAACTCCTTCGCACCACGTGCCGTACTCCCCCACGATCGAATCCCCAGTGTCCCAGTAGGCGCGTGGCTCGGGGTTCAACCAGAAGACCTTGCGGGCCCGGTGCTTGAGATCCTTGATGATCCACGACTGTGAGGCGTGGTAGTTGTTCCGGGCGTCACCGAGGATCAGCACCGTGGTCTTGGGGCCGACCTCCTTGCCGTACTTCTCCCAGAACACTCCGAAGGCGTGGCCGTAGTCTGAATGACCGTCGACCCACACGACGTCAGCTTCGGTGTTGACTCGGTGTACGGCCTGGCCGATGTCCTCCACCCCCTCGAAAAAACGGGTCACCTCGTCCAAGCCGTCGATGAACACGAACGATCGAACCTTGGAGAACTGGCCGCTCAGGGCGTAGACGAGGTGCAGGGTGAAGCGGGCGAAGGCGGCCACCGAACCCGAGATGTCGGCCACCACCATGATCTCCGGCTTGGCCGGACGGGGGAACTTGAACTTCGGCTCAGCCGGAACTCCGCCATAGCTCAGCGAGTGTCGCATGGTGTTACGGAAGTCCAATGGTCCCTTGCGGCCGTGGCGCCGCTTGCGGGCCAGGCGCACGGCCAACTTCCGGGTCAACGGATAGATGGCCTTTCGGAGGTTCGCCATCTCCTCGCGTGAGGCGTGCATGAAGTCGACGTCCTCAGGCAGCGGTTTGCGGAGCGTCTTGGCCATGGCCTCCACGCCCCGATCGGCTACCAGTCGTCGTCGGATCTCTGCCTCGATCTCCTGCTTGAGGCGCTCCATGCGGTCGTTGAACTCGTCACGCTCGAGCCGCTCTTCCAGCGGCGTCAGGTCCTCAGGTGCATCCTCTCGGGTCGCCTCCATGAGGCGGTCCAGCATCCCGTCGAGATCCAGATTCCGTAGTGTCCGGTACAGGTAGTAGGTCCCACCCACCGGCCTCCCGGGTTCCATCCCGGCGAAGCGCATCACCGACTGGCGGGCCAACGCCCGAAGCATGGCGTCGTCGCCCTGCATGAGCGCCTTGAACAGCATTTCGGCCAACTGTTCGGGGGTCAGCGCCGACATGCCGCCGCCACCACCGCCCCCGGCCTGACCCTCGCCAGGCATCTGCATCTTGTCGTCATCACTTTCACCGGGATCAGCCGACGGGTCGCCGTCGACGATCTCGTACTCCGGTCCCCGTAGCGAGAAGTAGACCTCGAACACCACCTCGAAGGCACGCCAGTGGCTGTGGTTCTTGACCAGCGTGGCCCCTAACGCGTACTTGAATGCCTCCCGATCCTCGAGTGGGATGTGGGTGACGGCCTCCATGGCGTCGAGATTCTCCGTAAGGCTCACCGGAAGACCAGCGTTGCGGAGTTCCTCGATAAACCCGCTCAGAAGGTCCAACAGCGGTCGATCACTGGCCGCGATGGGGTCGCCGTCAATCGACGTGCCGGCAATGGTCATGGGAGGGAAGTCCCTCGATCAGCTCGCCGGGCCGGCCAGCTCGTCGGGGTTATCAGCGAACTCCTTGACTGCCTTCTCGATGTCGGTGCGGTACTTCAGCAGCACGTTGGCCGTCTCGGTAGCCACCGCGGCGTCGATCTGCTCGACGCCGAGCAGCACCAGAGTGCGGGCCCAGTCGAGGGTTTCCGACACCGACGGGTCCTTCTTGAGGTCCAGTTGGCGGATCGACCGCACGATCCGGGCCACCTGGTCAGCCAGGTTGGCATCGATCCCTGGAACCTTGGCGGTGACGATCTGACGCTCACGGTCGAGGTCCGGGTAGTCGATGTAGAGGTAGAGACAACGCCGCTTCAGTGCCTCAGAGAGCTCACGGGTGCCGTTCGACGTCAGGAATACCATCGGGATCTGGGTCGACTGCACCGTTCCCAGTTCAGGGATCGACACCTGGTACTCCGAAAGGATCTCCAACAGCAGCGCCTCGGTCTCAACCTCGACACGGTCTACCTCATCGATCAGGAGCACCACACGGTCCTCAGCCCGAATGGCTTCCAGCAACGGACGGGCCAAAAGGAACTCCTCAGAAAACAGGTCATCCTCCACGTCGTTCCACGCGGCGTCGGTGCCTTCAGTCTGGATCCGAAGGAGCTGCTTCTTGTAGTTCCACTCGTACAGGGCCTTGGACTCGTCGAGCCCCTCGTAGCACTGCAGGCGGATCAGGCGGGAGCCAGTGATCTCGGCCACGCTCTTGGCCAACTGGGTCTTACCGGTACCGGCTGGCCCCTCCACGAGGATGGGCTTGCCCAGTCGTTCGGCCAGGTAGACGATTCCGGCAATGCCGGCGTCGGCCAGGTAGTCGGCGTCGGCCAGGGCGCTTCGTACCCCGTCCAGATCGTCGAATTGCACGTCGGGTTCGGTCATTCCCGGAGGCTACCGATCAGTCACTTTCGGTCCGTCATCAGGCCGACCAGCACTCCTTGGCTGGGGCTCAACTACGGATCTGGCCGCTGCCCCGGACGATGTACTTCTCGGTGGTGAGCTGCTCAAGCCCCATGGGACCCCGGGCGTGGAGTTTCTGGGTGCTGATCCCGATCTCGGCTCCGAAGCCGAATTCCTCACCGTCCACGAAACGGGTCGACGCATTGACCAGAACCGCCGCGGCATCTACCTCACTTGTGAACCGTGTCGCTGCCGCTTCATCACCAGTCACGATGGCCTCACTGTGGCCCGAACCGGTCTCGTTGACGTGGGTAATGGCCTCGTCGAGGTCGTCGACCACCCGGACCGAGAGTTTCAGGTTGCCGTACTCGGTCGACCAGTCAGCTTCCACGGCCTCACCTATGGACGGCACCACGGCCCGGGCCCGCTCGTCGCCCACCAGCTCGACCCCGGCCAGCGCCTCCACGGCCAGCGGCAGGAACCGGTCGACCACGCCGGCGTGCACCACGAGGCTCTCCGCTGCGTTGCACACGGACGGTCTCTGGACCTTGGCGTTCACGATGATGTCGGTGGCCATGGCGAGGTCGGCCGTCTCATCGACGTAGACGTGGCAGTTCCCGTCTCCGTCGATCACGTAGGGGACCGTCGCATTGTCCAGGATTGATCGGATCAGCGACTGGCCACCCCGGGGAATGAGGCAATCCACGAACCCGCGCTGCTGCATGAACTCGACCGCGGCCTCCCGGCTTCCGTCTTCCACGAGCACCAGCGCATCGGCAGGCAGGCCCACATCAACCAGCGCCGACCGGATGCTCGCGGCGATGGCCTGGTTGGAGGTCAACGCCCCCGACGAGCCCCGGAGGAAGGCAACGTTGCCGGACTTCAGGCACAGGCCGAAGGCATCGCTGGTCACGTTGGGGCGGTTCTCGTAGATGATGGCCACCACGCCCAACGGCACCCGCACCCTGCTCATATGCAACCCGTTGGGGCGGGTCCATTCAGACGTCACCCGACCAACCGGATCGTCCAGATCTGCCACCTGACGGAGCCCGAAGGTCATGCCAGCCAACCGACCCTCGTCGAGTCGGAGTCGGTCAACTACGCCGGCGGGCATCCCTTCGGCCTCACCGCGGGCTACGTCCTCGGCGTTGGCGGCCAACAGGTCCGCCACGTCGGCCTCGAGTCGGTCGGCGGCGGCCAGCAGGGCGGCGTCCTTGACGGCCGTGGCGGTAACGGCCAATGACGGAGCAGCCGCCTTGGCGCGGCGAGCCAGGTCGGCAACATCCGATCCGGACCCGACCAGTCCATCGGTCCCATCGGTGACGGCAGATATGGGTTGCATTCAGTGGAGGCTAACCATCACCTACCGTGCACTGGATGGCCGTGGACCGAATGGGGCACCCGCAGGACGAGGGATCATCGTCCTCGGTGGCCGCCGGCATCCTGCTGTCCAGACTGGCCGGTCTGGCCCGTGAGTCGCTGCTCCGGTCCGTGCTGGCCCTCGGTCCCGCAGCAGATGCCTTCGCTGCCGCCCTGCGGATACCCAACTTGCTCCAGAACCTGTTGGGAGAGGGCTCCCTGTCCGCATCCTTCATCCCCGTCTACAGCCGCCTCCTCGGCGAAGGCCGCCGCGACGAGGCCGGCAAGGTAGCCGCTGCGGTGGCTGGACTACTCACCGCGTTGGCCGGCGGGCTCGTCGTCGTGGCCATCGTGGCTGCCCGACCGCTGGCCACTCTCCTGGCCCCCGGGTTCGAGGGCGCCCGCCTCGACCTCACCGTGGACCTTCTCCGCATCACCACCGGCGGCCTGGGCCTCCTGGTGCTATCGGCGTGGTGTCTGGGGATCCTGAACAGCCACGGCCGGTTCTTCTTGCCATACGTGGCTCCCGTGCTCTGGAACGTGGCCCAGATCGCCGTGCTAATCGCCGCCCTGACCGGCGACTGGTCACCGACCCGGGCCGCCACAGGGTTGGCGTGGGGCCTGATGGTCGGTGGGGCCCTCCAGTTCGGCGTGCAGGTCATCGCCGTCCGCCGGCTAGCCCCCGAGTTGCGACCGTGGATCGGACGAACCGTTGGTCGTGGCGACCCGTTGGTGGCCGACGTGCGACGGCGATTCGGACCGGCCGTACTGGGTCGGGGCGTCCTCCAACTCTCCGGCTACCTGGACCTCATCCTGGCGTCGCTGCTGGCCACGGGAGCGGTAGCTGGCCTGTTGTCGGCCCAGATGCTCTACGGCCTCCCGGTGGCACTGTTCGCCACCAGCGTGGCCGCCGCGTCGCTTCCCGGGATGTCCCGCTCGCCTGCCTCCGAACTGGCGGCGACCTCGCTACGAGCCCGCCGGCGTACGGCCTTCTTCGTGGCATTCTCAACGGTGTCCTTCCTGGTGCTCGGTGAATCCATCGTTGGCGCTCTGTTCGGTTGGGGGGCGTTCGACGGCGACGATGCCCGGGCCGTGTCGCTGGTGCTGGGCGCCTACGCCCTCGGCCTGCCGGCCGTGGCCTCCTCGCGGATCCACCAAAACTCCTTGTACGCGGTGGGCGACACCGCCGGCCCAGCCCGCATCGCCGCTGTACGTGTAGGCCTGGCGGCTGTCATCGGCCTGGCCGTCATGTTCCCCATGGATCGCATCACGGTGCATGCCGGTGAACTGCTGACTGTCACCGAGGACGGCTGGTTCGGTCCCCTCAGCCGAGGCATCCGCTCGGGATCGCCCGATCCTCATCTGGGTGCGGTCGGTCTGGCCCTCGGTTCAGCGGTGGCCGCCTGGACCGAGTTGACCCTGTTGGCCCGTCGAACCCGTCGGGTACTCGGCGCTCCCACTGGTCCGTCGTCGGTGATGGGTCCGCTGGCCTCGCCGGTGGCCACCGCCGTGGTGGTCGCCGTGACTGCCCGCTGGGCCACCAATGGCCTGCCCGACGTCGCGGCGGCACCACTAAGCGTGATGGTCGCCGGTCTGGCCTACGTGACCGTCGCCTCGGCCACAGGGGTCGCCGAAGCCCGAAGCCTCATCACCGACCTCCGGGGCATCCGACGTCGCCTCGTCAACCGCTAACCGGCACCCTGCCCGTTAGGGCAAAACAACCAAGTCGTCGGCGTGAATGGCCTCGTGAGCCATACCGTCGGGTAGGTCGCCGGTCCGTCGACCCGCATGGGCACGCAGCATGGCCGAGTCGTGGCGCACGATGCCTTTGGCAAACACCGACCCTGACGGATCGCACACCTCGACGGCCGAACCGGCCTCGTAGGTGCCGTCCACGGCCACCACACCGGCAGGAAGCAACGACACCCGCCGCTCCTCCAGCGCCTGCCGGGCACCGACGTCGACGGTGATCCGACCCGATGAACCGACGGCGAAGGCGATCCACAGCCGCCGGGCACCGAGGCTCGCCTCCCGGGGACGCACCACCGTTCCGACGCCGGAGGTGCCGTCACAGGCATCAACCATCACACCCTCGCGGGCCGCGTCGGCAATAACCGTCCGGACGCCCGACCAGCTAGCGATCTTGGCGGCCGCCAATTTCGACGCCATACCACCACTTCCCCGTACCGACCCGCTCATTCCAGCTAGGCCCTCCAACTCGTGGTCGATCTCCACGATCTCCTCGATGAGCGACGCACCGGCATCAATGTGGGGGTCAGCGGTCAGTAGGCCCGGCGTGTCGGTCAGCAACACAAGGGTCGACGCATTGACAAGGTGGGCCACTAACGCGGCGATCCGGTCGTTGTCACCAAACCGGATCTCGTCGTCGGCAATGGCGTCGTTCTCGTTCACCACGGGCACGACGCCCAGTTCGAGGAGTCGAGTGAGTGTGCCCCGGGCATGCAGGTACTGGGCCCGCACGAAGAAGTCGAGAGGCGCCAACAGCACCTGCCCGGCAATCAGGTCGTGTCGGCCCAACTCCTCGCGGTAGGTACGAATGAGGCCGCCCTGACCGACCGCCGAGACGGCCTGAAGGGTCACGGCGTCGCGGGGCCGGCGCTCGCCACCGAGCCCCAGTTCGGGCAGTCCCGCAGCGATGGCTCCCGAGGTCACTACGACCACGTGCCTCCCTGAATCACGTAACGCTGCCACTCCATCGCACAGGCGACCCACCGAGGCGCGGTCGATCATTCCCTCGTCGTCGGTGATCGACGAGGTTCCTATCTTGACCACCACGGTGTCGGTCCGTCTCTTCACGGGGTCAGTCCTGCTCGTAGGTGAACTCGAGGCGCCCGATGCGCACTGGTTCTCCATCGCGTACCCCGGCCCTCGATAACGCACGGTTCACACCCATGCGCTTTAGCCGATCCTGGAGATAGTCCAGCGCATCAGGGTTCGTCAGGTCGTTCAAGTTTGCCACTCGTGCCACACCCCGGTCCAGAACCTCCCAGGTGCCGTCCTCCCCGCGCTCCACAGCCACGTCCTCGGTGGGTGGCCGGTGCACCACCATGGAGGGTCGCTCTGTCGGCGCCTGCCGAGCCTCGACCACCAGGTCGACCATGGCGTGGACGAGGCTCTCGAGGCCTTCACCGGTCATAGCCGAAACACACGAACCGGCGTCGTCGGGCAATGCTTCAATGGTCGCCGGTTCAGCCACGTCGGTCCGCGAACCCACCACCAGACGAGGTCGGTTCAACAGATCAGGCCGGTAGGCCCCCAACTCTCCCAGCAGGACGTCGAGCTGACGCTGAGGCGTGTCCATGGCGGTGGGCGCCAGATCCAGCAGCACCAGAAGGACCCGAGCCCGCTCGATGTGCCGGAGGAACTGGTGGCCCAGCCCCCTCCCCTCGCTGGCTCCCTCGATCAGACCGGGGATGTCGGCCACCACGAACTCGGGCCGCCCGTCGGGACGGACCACGCCGAGGTTGGGCTCCAACGTGGTGAAGGGATAGTCGGCAATGCGGGGCTTGGCTGCCGAGATCCTCGAGATCAGCGTGCTCTTGCCCACGTTGGGGAACCCCACGAGCGCCACGTCGGCCATGAGGCGTAACTCAAGGCTCAGCCACCGCTCCTCGCCCTGCTCGCCCTGCTCGGCGAACGCCGGCGCTCGCCGTTGATTGCTAAGAAACTTGGCATTGCCCCGTCCGCCGCAACCTGCTTCGGCACCCAACCAACGGTCACCGTGTTGGACCAGGTCGGCGAGCACCTCCCCGGAGTAGAGGTCGTGGATTGTCGTGCCTTCGGGAACCTTGACCACCAGGTCTCCGGCGGCCTTCCCATGGCGCTTTCCACCCGACCCATGGGTTCCGTCGCCGGCCCGCCGATGGGGATGGTCTCGAAAGGAGAGAAGCGACGCGACGTTGTGATCGGCCTCCAGCCACACGCTGCCGCCGTCACCACCGTCACCGCCGTCGGGGCCTCCCTTGGGGACATGGGCCTCACGACGAAACGAGACTGCTCCTGCTCCCCCGTCGCCGCCGTGGACGTTCAGTCCGCACTCGTCGACGAACTGGGACCCTCCGCTCCGGGAGGCATGGCTCTCTGACATGGGCCGGAGCCTACTGAGGACCCGTTGGCGCCACGGGCCCGAGACCCGGCTCCGTAGGGTGGTCCAATGACCGATCAGGACACCTCGGAACGGGCTCGCGCCTGGGCCTCGACCATGGACGGACACGCCACTCCCGGCGCCACCGATGTGCGGACCGCCCATCACGACAGCCACGCGGCTATCGGCCCGGTGGCCGACCTCGCCCGCCCGGACCGCGATGCTGGTTACGAGTTGCCGCCCACCGACGGTGCCACCCGTGCCGACGGAGGAGGCGACCGAGCCATTGAGGAGGCGCCGGACGACTTCCGCACCTGTTTCGAGAGGGACCGCGATCGGATCCTGCACGCTACGGCTTTCCGACGTCTGGCCGGGAAGACCCAGGTGTTCGTGTTTCCCGAGGACCACCAACGGTCGCGCCTTACCCACGCCCTTGAGGTCGCACAGGTATCGCGGGCCATCGCTACCCGCCTTGGCCTCAACGTGGCCCTGGCCGAGGCCATAGCCCTCGGCCACGACTGCGGCCACGGGCCGGGAGGCCACGCGAGCGAGGATGCGCTCTCGCCCTACGTGGACGGTGGCTACGACCACGCCCAGTGGGGCGCCGATGTCACCCTGGCTCCACTGAACCTATGTACCCAGACCCTCGACGGGATCCGAAACCATTCCTGGTCCCGCCCGGCACCGGCCACCCCGGAGGGTGAGGTGGTTAGTTGGGCCGACCGGATCGCCTACGTCTGCCATGACTTCGAGGATGCCGTTCACACCGGCATCGTCTCGGCCACCGACCTGCCGGACGGCGTCGTCGAACAGTGCGGGATCTCACGTAGAGACCAGCTGGCGACCTTCATCGACGGCGTCGTCACCGCCTCGGCCACCTCGGGGCGCATCGGCATGGACCCCGACACCGCCGACGCTCTAGCCGCTTTTCGAAGCTTCGACTATGAGCGGATCTACCTGCGGCCCGCGTCCGTCGAACAGGCCGGACGGGTGGTAAGTCTCCTTCAGGCCCTGGTGGACCACCTAGTCGCTCACCCCGGCGACCTTCCCGTCGACGCCCTCGACAGTGGGACCGGCGACGACGCCGGTCGCCCGTCGGTCGTGCACGCCGCGGTGCGTTACGTCGGAGGCATGACCGACCGGTTCGCCTGCCGGTCCGGCGTGCGTCTTCTGGGGTGGCCCGACGACCAGCTGCCGGTTGGAGTGGGTCTGGACTGATCTCCACCCGAAAACGAGGATGACGCACCGTCGAAACGGTGCGTCATCCTGCGACCGCCCGAAGACGGCCCATATGCGAATCGATCAGTCGACGATGATGTCGACCAATTTGCGACCACCACGGCGGCCGAACTTGACGCGACCGTCGGCAGTGGCGAACAGCGTGTCGTCGCCTCCGCGGCCCACGTTTTCACCGGCGTGGAACTTTGTACCCCGCTGCCGCATGATGATGCTTCCTGCAGTGACCTCGCCACCGTCGTAGACCTTCACGCCCAGTCGCTGTGCGTTGGAGTCACGGCCGTTGCGGGTTGAGCCGCCGCCCTTGGTCTTTGACATGTCGTCAGCCCCTCGTAATCCCAGTGATCTCGATTTCGGCCAGATGCTGGCGGTGACCCCACCGGCGACGCTGGTTGCTCTTGTTCTTGTAGGTGAAGCCCCGGATCTTCGGACCCTTGGCATCACCGATGATGCGTGCGGACACGCTCGCACCAGAGAGAGCTGCGGGGGTGGCCAGCACGTCGTCACCGTCAACCACCATTACCGGCGTCAACTCGACTTCGCTGTCCACCGCTCCCAGTCGCTCGACGAGGACTCGCTGGCCCTCTTCGACCCGGTACTGCTTTCCACCCGTGGCGATGACTGCGTACATAGTGGGCACAGGTTACCGGTGGCCGACGGGGCCCCCACCGGCCACCGACTGAGATCGGTGTGACCGTTGCCGCCCAGTTCGGATCGTCATCCGGGCATTCATCGTCGGCCCGCCCGGCCAGAGCCGGCCAGTAACTCGTCGTCAAGGTGCACGCCACGCCCGCCACAGTCGGCGCATGCGTTGGCGAACGACTCCAGCAACCCTTCGCCGATGCGCTTTCGGGTCATCTCCACCAGGCCGAGGTCGGAGATGTCGAACACCTGGGTCCGGGTCTTGTCCCGCGCCAAGGCGTCGCGGAGGGTGGTGGCCACGGCCTCCCGGTTGGATCGGACCTCCATGTCAACGAAGTCGATCACGATGATGCCGCCGATGTCTCGGAGTCGCAGCTGGCGGGCCAGTTCCTCAGCCGCTTCAAGGTTGTTGCGAAACACCGTCTCCTCGAGGCTGGAGCGTCCCACGTTCTTGCCAGTGTTCACGTCGACGACGGTCAGCGCCTCGGTGTGTTCGATGATGAGCGACCCACCCGACGGCAGCCAGACCTTGCGGTCCAGCGCCTTTCGCAACTGCTCGTGCACGTGGTGGCGTTCGAACAGGGGTAACGACTCGGTCTCGGGATCGTGGTACGAGATGCGGTCCACCAATGCCGGGTTCACACTCTCCACGTAGGTCCGTACCCGCTCGAACATGTCGGGATCGTCGATGATCACACCTCGGAAGTCCTTGTTGAACTCCTCGCGGATAAATCGGAACGCCATCTCTGGCTCGCGGTACAACAGGCTCGGCGCCTGGGAGCGTTCGGCGAGCTTCTCGATCTCCTCCCACTGGTTGAGGAGCCGACGCACGTCGCGTTCGATCTCCTCTTTAGTGATGTTCTCGGCCGCTGTCCGGACGATGATCCCGTGCTGATTGGGCTTCACCCGATCCAGGATGTTGCGAAGGCGCTTGCGCTCGGATTCCGGCAGGCGTTTGGAGATGCCGTAGGTGGTGCTGTTGGGCACCAGCACCACGAACCGCCCGGGAAGCGAGACCTCCTGTGTTAGGCGGGCTCCCTTGTGGGCGATCGGGTTCTTGGTGACCTGGGCCAGGATCGTCTGACGAGCTCTGAGCACCTGTTCGATACGGGGGCGACCCTTGCTCTCGAACTCCTTGTCGTCGTACTGGAGGTCACCCCGGTAGATCACCGCGTTCTTCGGGGTTCCAATGTCGACAAAGGCCGCCTCCATGCCGGGCAGCACATTCTGGACCTTGGCGAGGTACACGTTGCCGTGGATCTCGGTCACATCGTCGGCCGGACGGGACAGGTAGTGCTCGATGAGTTGGCGGCCCTCGAACACGGCGATCTGGGTGATCCCACCACTCACGCTGACACACATGGTGTAGCGGCCAATGGGCTTGCCTCGGCGCTCCCGACCACGACGGCTCCGGAGGGTTTCCTCGTCGAGCTCTACCGGCGCATCATCGGTGACCGCTTCCACCGGACGGTTGCCACCACGCTGGCGACCGCGGCCGCCACCGCCCTGCTGCTCGCCTCTCTGCTGGTTCTGGCGTTCTCCGCCCTGGCCGCGGCCACGGCCGCCGCGACGGCGACGTCGACCACGTCCCGCGCCAGAGCCCGCATCACCGTCACCGCTCTGGTTTCGCTCCTTGTTGCCATTGGCGCCATCGCCAGACGGGCGGGCATCGGGCGCCGGACGGCTGTCACCGATCTGGGGCCTGCGGCCGCCGTCGCCACCGGCCGGTGCGGGGCGGCTGTCGCCGACCTTCGGTCTTGTTTCCCCGCCATCGGTATCCGGACGGGACGTGGCCACGGAGCGACTGTCGTCGCCCCGCTCACCGGGATCAGTTGATCCGGTGTCTCTGGACCCGTTGGTCCGGGTCCCTTCTTCGTTCTCGCTCATTGCAGTATTCCCTTCTCATCACGCCGGCAATCGTGCCGACGGGGCAGGGATGACCGGGGCCGTCAACGGCTCTTCGCGGTCGGCTCCCTGCGACGTCCATTGGTTCATCCTGCACACAGTCCGGGCCACCAACGGCGGATCCACCGCAGTCAGCAACTCTGACGGCCTGAGTGCGCGGGGCTGGGTCCCGAGGTCGGCCGACAGCCGAACCCCGTTCTCCGTGATCCCGGTGACGTCGAGAGCGTGTACATGGGGTCGCAGGTCTTCGATAACCGGCTTCCCCTTACGTTCGCGTTCGACGACGATCTCGGCGCGGGACAGTACGTCGGCCACCCACGCTTCAGCATCCGCCAGGTCGATGTCATCGACATCCATCAACCACGTACAGGCCACGACGGCCTGTTGCAGCGAATCGCCCTTCTCGATGGGCGCCACGGCCACCACGTCGATCCCGACCGGCAGTGCGGCGCTCAACGTCTCGACCAACTCGGCTCCCAGTGCAACGCCCCGGCCGTCTGCCCAGGCCTCTCCGTCGCAGAAACGGTCCTCGACCACGTCCACGTCCAGGAACTCCGCTTCGGACTCGTGGCCTGTCGACAGGGCCAGTCCGAACGACAACTTCTGCCTCGGAGAGAAACCCTGGCTGTAGGCCACGGCGATTCCGGCACGGCGAAAGGCCCGTTCCCAGATCCGGGCGACGTCCCGGTGGCTGGTGAAGCGAACCTTCCCCTTCTTGTGGAACCGGATCCGGATGCGCATCACGCACTCCCCACCGGGGCCGGCGCACCCCTATCGGTCCGGCTGGTATCGGGTCGAGTGGTGAGAAGCACCGGTACCTCCCCGCCGCCGGCCAGATCCTGTCCGGTTCCCTGGCTTCCCCCAGCCGGCGGTACCGCGGAGGCCACCACGTGCTCGATGCCGTAGCCGGTGCAGGCCCCGCAGTCGTAGCACGGTGTCCACCGGCAGTCCTCGAGGCCCACGGCCTCCAGGGCATCACGCCAGTCCTGCCACAAGAAGTCCCGGTGGAGACCCGCCGAAAGGTGGTCCCAGGCAAAGGCTTCGTCCTCGGTGCGATGGCGGTAGACCATCTCTTCGAGGGTTAGGCCTTGCCGTTCGAGGGCATCGGTCCAGAGTTCAAGGTTGAAGTGCTCGCTCCACTCCTGGAACACGCCACCGGATCGCCAGACGTCCTCCACTACGGGGCCAAGACGGCGGTCACCGCGACTTAGCAGGCCTTCGATGGCCGTGGCCCGCGGATCGTGCCACTTGAGTTGCACTCCCCGGTAGCCCTTGGTGTCGCGCTTCAGTTCATCGCGAAGCACGCCCACCTTCCGACGCAATTCGGTCTCCGTGTTCTGACCGAACCACTGGAATGGTGTGAACGGCTTAGGCACGAACCCGCCCACCGACACCGTCACCGAGGGGTTCCGGATGTGCTGGCGCCCGACCTCTACGCATCGACGAGCCATGTGGAGGATGCCCAGCGTGTCCTCGTCGGTCTCTGTCGGGAGACCGGTTAGGAAGTAGAGCTTCATCCGGCGCCAGCCCTGCGAGTAGGCCGCCTCGACCGCAGCGTAGAGGTCCTCTTCGCGAATCAGCTTGTTGATGACCTGTCGCATGCGCCAGGAACCCGCCTCGGGGGCAAAGGTCAATCCGGTCCGTCGAGCCTTCTGGATCTCGGCGGCGATACCTACCGTGAAGGCGTCGACCCGCAGGCTGGGCAGCGACACCGAGACCTGCCCGCAGGCATCGTCGGCGACCGTCTCAGCCACAACCTGTTCGATCCCGCTGAAGTCAGCCGTAGAAAGTGAGGTGAGGGCCACCTCGTCATACCCCGTTCGCTTCAGGCCCTCCGACACCATGGTCCGAACCTGGTCGGCAGGCCGCTCGCGGACCGGCCGGGTGATCATGCCCGCCTGGCAGAAGCGGCAACCCCGGGTACAGCCCCGGAATACCTCTACGTTGAGACGGTCATGGACCACCTCGGTCACTGGCACCAGTTGATTCTTCGGGTACGGCCAATCGGCTAGATCAGCCACCGTTCGCTTCTCGACCACCTCGATGGCCTCTGTTGCCTCAGGCCTCGGCCGAACGCTTTGAAGGCGTCCGTCGGCGAAGGTCGCCTCATACAGCGACGGGACATACGCGCCGGCCACCGTGGCCAGACGTCGGTGCAGGTCGGCTCGGGGGCCACCACCGGCGGCCTTCCAGGCGGCCACCACCTCGGTGATTTCACCGACCACCTCTTCGCCGTCGCCCAGCACCGCTGCATCTACGTAGTCGGCCAGCGGCTCGGGGTTGTAGGCGCAGTGCCCGCCCACCAGCACCAACGGGTCGTCGTCGGTGCGATCGGCGGTCCGGACCGGGATGCCAGCCAGGTCCACGCACTCCAACACGTTGGTGAACACCAGCTCAGCCGACAAGTTGAAGGCCAGGATGTCGAAGTCGCGGGCCGCCCGGTGGGTATCGACCGAGAACAACGGCAGGCCCTCACGACGGAGCACCTCGGCCAGGTCGGTCCACGGGGCGTAGCTACGCTCGGCCACCGCATCGGACCGTTCGTTGAGGATTTCGTACAGGATCTGAAGACCCTGGTTGGGAAGGCCGACTTCGTAGGTGTCCGGGTAGAGCAGGAGCCAAGCCACTACGTCGGGATGGTGATCGGGGACGGTCATACCGTCCTCGCAGCCGATGTAGCGGGCCGGTTTCTGGACCTCGCCGAGGACACGCTCGAGTTCAGGCCAGAGCGAACTCATGATTCACTATCGTACCGATCAGGCGGGCTGGCCCCGCCTCGCGGACTCGGTACGACGGCTGAGGACCTGGTGGCGTCGCATGTGCACGCTTTGAACGAAACCGAGGGCCAGACAGGTGGTCAGCATCGAGGATCCGCCGTAGCTGACCAGAGGGAACGGGATTCCGGTGATGGGCATGATCCCGGTGGACATCCCCACGCTCTGGAACACCTGGAAGGCCAGCATCGAAAACACGCCGGCCGACAACAACATGCCGAATCGGTCGTCGGCCATCTGCCCGATGCGGAGGACCCGTAGGAGCAGTAGTCCGACCAGACCGAGGAGGAGGGCACCGCCCACGAAACCTGTCTCCTCGGCTACCACGGTGAAGATGAAGTCCGTCTGCTGCTCGGGCACCAGCGCAGAGTTGTTCTGCGTCCCCTGGAAGAGGCCCCGCCCGGTCAATCCCCCGTTGCCGATGGCCACCTCGGCCTGTTCGAGGTTGTAGCTGGCTGCCGTGTCGGTCTCCTCGTCGACGAACACCAGTAGGCGACGAATCTGATAGTCCTCCAGCACCTCGGATTGGAGGACGGCGACCACCCCGCTGACCAGCAAGAGGCCCAGGATTAACAGGTGTCGACCCTTCACTCCGGCCGCGAAGACCATGCCCGCCGCGATGGCGCCATAGACCAGCACCGTCCCCAGGTCGGGCTGGAGCACGATCAGACCCACCGGCCCGGCGACCAGAAGCACGGCCACCAGCACCCGAGGACCCGACGGGGCCTCGGTACGGCCCAGCCAGGCGGCGAGCACCACGATGAGAGCCACCTTGCCTAGTTCCGAAGGCTGCAACTGGGTACTGCCGATCTGGAACCACGAACGGGATCCCTTCACCTCGTTACCCACTGCCAGAACAGCGACCAGGACGCCCAGCATCACGCCGTGGATCAACCACAACATCCGTTGGAGTCGTCGGTGGCCGAACCAGGCCGCCAGGACCATGGCGCCCGCCCCCACGCCAACCAGCCGGGCCTGCCGACCCAAGAAAAACGTTTCGGCCGGACGAAGGTCCGTGGCTGGTCCGCGAGTCGCGGAATAGACCATGAGCACACCGATGGCTCCGGTGGCCAACGCGAGTACAGGGAGCACCAGGTCTACGTGACGAAGAACCCGCGGGGTCTCGTAGTCAGGGCGGCGCAGGTCGACCATCAGCCCGAACCTCCACCGGAGCCACCGGTCGCCACGTCACCGTCGAAGACGTCCAATACGTCCTCGATGAGGTCCTCGCAGTCGACCCGGATGCCCCGGACCACCACCCGTCCCGACGCGTCCAGGACCGGTCCCCCGGCCTCCCCCGACGAGGGGTCCGCCGCCTCCAGGCGGTCAAGCGTGTCCCCGGTTCGCCAACGGTGCCAGGCCACGCACAACGGGAGGGCCGCCGACCGGGCGTACCGCTCGGCGGCCAGTGGCGCCTCGGGCACCGTGTCCTCTAGCACCTGCTTCAGGACACGGGCCACCAGCGGGGCGGCCACGCTGGATCCGAACCCGGACTCCTCGAGGACGGCCACCATGGTGTGGGTCGGTGAATTGGCCGGCCCGAAGGCGGCAAATATCGACGTGTCGGCCTTGCCCCGTACCTCAGCCGTGCCCGTCTTGGCCGCGATCGGGAACTCGTCCAGCGGGAAGTACACGCCGTCGGTGGCCTCCGAGTTGAACGCCCAGTAGGCCGTTCCCTCCTCGTCAGCGGTCACCCCGCTCAGGCCCTCGAGGACGCGGAGACGGAAACCCGGCTGGATGTCCACAGTGGACAACGCGCGGGGTCCGAAGGTCCGCACCGTGGAACCGTCACGATCCACCACTCGGTCGACCACGTTCGGGGCGAAGCGAACCCCTCCGTTGGCGAACGTAGCGAAGGCGTTGGTCAGCTGCAATGGAGTGACCAGTACCTCTCCCTGGCCAATGGCCGTGATCACGTTGTCGCCGGTCGACCAACCCCACTCGGGGAAGGCCACCGGATTTCCCTCGTGGCGGAGCCGCCGGTTGGTAGGCGTGGGGAGGTAGCCGTCCTGCTCGAACGGCAGGGTGATGCCCGACTCGAGGCCCAGGCCGTACTCGGTCGCCGCATCCTGGATGGCAGTGTCCGGGTGTCCGGGGTTGGTGTAAATCGATTCACCGATCCGGTAGTAGTAGACGTCGCTGGACACCGTCAGGCTGCGAGTCAGGTCCACGCGTTCGTACTGCTTCTCTCCGGCGTTGCGATACCGACAACCGGGTGGTGGATCGGTCGGATCCACATCGCCACAGGCCCGCAGCACGTAGGCGCCGGGGTCGTCCCACGGGTCGTCGGCCCTCGGCACGGCACCCACCCCGAAGACCTCTTCGTGCCAGGCGGCGTGGGCCGTGAAAAGCTTGAAGGTGGATCCCGGCGCGTACTCGCCCTGGATGGCCCGGTTGAACATTGGAAGGTCGTTGGCCGGATCGTTCAGGACGGTCCACTGTTCGAACGAGAAGCCACCGATCGACTCGTTGGGGTCATAAGACGGGTAGGAGGCCATGGCCACCACCGATCCGACCATCGGATCCAGCAGCACCACGGCGCCCCCAGGGGCGTCGAAGGTGGGTAGGAGGCGGTTCGAATCGTTCGGATCCTGATCGGGTTCACGGCTCCGAGCGAGGTGGATTGATCGCTCCAACTCGCGCTCGACGAGGTACTGGACGTCGACGTCAAGCGAGAGGACGATGTCGTCCCCGGGAATCGGCGAAACAAAGAGGTCTTCGCGCTGACGCACGATCTCGCCGAGGCGATCCACCTCGACGACCTTGCGGCCGGCCACGCCCCGGAGGTCGTTTTCGAACATGAGCTCCACGCCGGCCTTCCCAATCTGGTCCCGCAGGCGGTACCCCTTTCCCGCCGGCGGCTGACGCTCTCGAAGCTCTACATCGTTGACTGGGCCAACCCACCCCAAGACGTGGCTGGCCAGGTCACCGTAGAGATAGGAACGCACCGTGCTCTCGGCCACGCTGACGCCGGGGAACCGATCGGGCCTCTCACCGAAGAACACCAGGAGTTCACCGCCCACGTCGTGGGCGATGGGCACATCGTCGTATCGGCCGTAGGACGGGTCGCGTAGCGCCCGCTCCACGTCGGAGACCTTCACGAGCTGACCGGACCGGTTGATCTCAACGGCTACCTCGGTGAGCATCGCTCGAATCTGGTCCGCGTCGAACCCGGCCTCGGCGAGCTCGTGGCGGTTCATGGTCAGCACGGTGGTCGTCCGATTTCCGACCATCACCCGACCATCCACGTCGAGGATCCGGCCACGGGGCGCGGGTACCGAAATGACCCTGGTGATGTTGCTACGCGCAGTGGCCACGGCGTCCTCGCTCACCATCACCTGCAGGTACCAGAGCCGGGCCGCGAGGACGGCCAACATCGAGAGGCCGATGATGGCCAGAACCCGCATCCGGTAGCGGCTGACGTCATTCACCTGCCCGAGTTCACCTGCCCGACGATCCGTCCACAGCGGGCCCCTCAGTCAGGGAGATGTCAACCGGAAGACCGCCGGTGACAGCCCATCGCACGACTCTGCTCGTCGGACCGGCAATCACCAGGGTGGACAGCGCAGCAATGACCGCCGTGGTTATCAGGTCGACCCCACTGACCGGGTGCAGACCAAACAACGCACCGACGCCCGCTGCTGCGGCCACACCCACCATGACCGCAGCAACCAGGCCCGCCATGGCCAACGTCCGGGCCCCCTCAACCAGACGGACCGAGAGGTGCCCGGCCATAGCGGCCATCGGCGCATAGACCAGCGCATGCACCCCGAGTGGCGTGGAACCCACAGAGTCGTGGAGCAGGCCGGCCAGAAAAGCCACGGTGGCGCCCCGCTCCGGGCCTCCGTGGAAGCCGGCCAGCACCGACACCAGCAGGAGGCATTCGACGGATACGCCGTCGAGCCGGATCTCATCGAACAACGTCGCCTGGAGCACGGCTGCGGTCAGGAGCAGAGCCAACACACGGAATCGGCCGGTCATCCCGACCGCTCCCCAGGGTCCAGGAGTGCCGACGGATCAAAGGTCCGCTCCTTAGCCACCAGGAGCACGTTCAAGAAGCTCAAATTCTCGAGAGAGGCCGACGGCTCGACGACGATCTCCCGCCGGAAATCGCTGCCACCGCCCGGATCCAAGACCCGACCGACGGGGATGTCAGCGGGGAACCGGCTGCGTCCGCCGGAGGTCACCACCACCTCGCCGGCCTCGACAATCGCGTCGGCCCGTACCCCTGCGTCGATCACTAGGAAGCCCGTCCGTCCGCCTCCATGGGCCAGCCCCTCGTCCTGGGAGCCCACCAGCCGTACACCCACCCGGAACTCCGGATGGGTGACCAACCGAACCACCGAGCGGGCTCGGTCCACCGATTCCAGGCGGCCCACCAGCCCGGCGCCGGTCACCACCGGCATCCCCTCGGCAAGGCCGTCATCACTCCCCTTGTCCACCTCGATGGTGTGAGTGGCGAAGTTCCCAGGCGGCGTCCCCAGGATCCGGACTACCACCGTGTCGAGGTCGGCAAAGCCGATGTCGACCTCGCCCAGAAGTCGTTCCAGTAGCTCTCCATCAGCCTCTGCCGACAGGTGCCGGCCCCTCATACGGGCCAGCTCAGCGGCCATACGCTCGTTCTCGGCCCTTAGGTCGTCGTAGTTCAACAGTCCGTTCCACGCAGAGCGTGCGGGTGACACCACCCGATCGCTGACCGTGCGGAGTGGCTCGATCACGTCGCGCACACCCCGTTGGAATGCACCCAACGGTTCCACCCCGCGGTACTGCAGGGTGAGCAGCGTGAGAGCCGTAGCGATCAGGATCAGCAGGGTGGGACGGGGAACGCCCGTGGGCCGAGGGGCCGCCACGGTCGCCTACTCGGCGTCGTCGCCGAAGATCATGTCCCCGAAGCGCGAGAACTCCTCGAGTACCGCTGTGGCTCCCATGGCCACGGCCCGCAGCGGATCGGGAGCCATCCAGACCGGCATGCCGGTCTCGGCACGGATCCGGTCGGCCAGTCCGATCAGCAGGGCGCCGCCACCGGCCAGGGTGATGCCCCGGTCCATGATGTCGGCAGCCAGTTCGGGTGGCGTCCGATCCAGGGTGACCTTCACGGTGTCGATGATGGCCGACACGGGCTCCTCGAGTGCCTCGCGGATCTCACGGGTGGTGAAGACCGCCGCTTCGGGCAGTCCGGAACGGAGGCCACGACCGCTGACCTCGGCTCGGATCTCCTGAGTCAGGGGGTGGGCTGACCCGAGGCGGATCTTGATGTTCTCCGCTGTTCGGTCGCCGACGTCGACGCCCTTTTCCTTCTTAAGGAACTGCTTGACAGCGTCGTCCATCTCATCGCCGCCCACCCGGGTGGACTGGGCAGCCACCACGCCACCTAGGGAGATCACGGCCACCTCGGTGGTACCGCCACCTATGTCGACGATCATCGAACCGGTGGGCTCGGCAACCGGGAGACCAACCCCGATGGCGGCCGCCATGGGTTCCTCGATGATGTAGGCAGGGGGGCGGGCACCCGCATACTCGGCTGCCTCCTGGACAGCTCTTCGCTCTACGCCGGTGACCCCCGACGGGACACAGATCACCATTCGCGGCTTGGCCCACTTGCGACTGTGGACCTGCTGGATGAAGTAGCGGAGCATCTTCTCGCAGACCTCGAAGTCGGCGATGACGCCGTCCTTGAGGGGGCGCACGGCGCGGATGTGGTCGGGCGTCCGGCCGATCATCCGCTTGGCCTCGTCGCCAACGGCCAGGAGGGTCCCGTCCAGCGCGTTGACGGCCACCACCGACGGCTCGTCAAGAACAATGCCCTCGCCCCGTACCGAGACCAGCGTGTTCGCCGTCCCGAGGTCAACCGCTATGTCTCGGGAGCCGATGACCGGCCGCCTAGCCGATCGATCTGGAGTAGCGGCCATTGCCCGGTTGGCTCCATCGGTCGTCGGGTCGGTCGAACCGGGCACGGACGGGCCGCGCATAGGTCAGATCCGGAGCGAGACGCCCCGGTACTCCCGGAAACGTAACGCGTCCGTCAACTAAATGCCACTCTCCGCGTACACGCAACCACTGACCGCGGGCATTCGTTCGCTCTGGACGGCGGTAGCGCCACGAGCGGCCTAAAGGCCGGGGAAGAATATGCCGATCTCGCGGTCAGCCGATTCGTTGGCATCCGACCCATGGACCAGATTCTCGGTCATCACGAGGCCGAAGTCGCCTCTGATGGTGCCCGGCGCCGCATCGCGGGGATTGGTCGCCCCCATCATCGAGCGGACCACGGCGAAGGTGTCCTCGGGCCCTTCGACGACGAGCACCATGGCCGGCGATCGGGACATGAAGGCCACCAGGTCGTCGTAGAAGCCCTTTCCCGCATGCTCTTCGTAGTGGCGAGCCAACGTGTCGGCGTCCAGCAGGCGAAGTTCGGCCGCCGCGACGGTCAGACCCCGACGTTCGAAGCGGCCGATGATCTCCCCGACCAAGCCGCGTTCGACGGCGTCGGGCTTGCAGATGACGAGGGTTCGGTTCATGGCGGGGAGGCTACGGGCGATCCATGCCGGCGAGAGCCTCGCGGGCCGAGGACAACACATAGAACGAACCGGTCACCACCACCACGTCGGCCTCGTCCGCTACTGCGACGGCGAGTCGCACGGCATCGACCGCATCGGGGACCACTTCGACGTCCATCCGGCGCTCACGGGCCAGCGTGGCCAGATCAGCGGCCCGTACCGCCCGTGGAGACGGAGCGGTGCACGCCACCACCAGATCGGGAGCCAGGGCCACCAGCTCGTCGAATACCTCGTACGGCTCTCGTGGCCCGAGACAACCCACGACCACGATGCGTCGAGCCGCCGGGAAGACCTCGGGGACCGCGACGGCCAATGCGCGGACCGCCTCCGGATTGTGGGCGCCATCCAGCACCACCAATGGTTCCGCGCAGGCCACCTCGAGTCGGCCCGGAACCCGAACCGAAGCGAGACCCTCGACCACCACGTCATCGGCGAGCGGCGCATCGAGGAAGGCCTCAGCGGCTGTGAGGGCCACCACGACATTGTCCGCCTGATGATCTCCGTGTAGCGGAAGGAACATCTCGCTCTGCTCGCCACCCGGGGTCCAGAAGTCGATCAGCTGTCCCCCGACGGCCCGTTCGGTGGAGCGGACGCCGAAGTCCACCCCACGCGCCAACACCGGTTCGGGAGCCTCGGCGACGAACACCTCACGTAGTTCGATCGACGTCTCTCCAAGGACCAGGGGCCGTCCGGCCCGGATAATCCCGGCCTTCTCCGATGCCACGTCCCGACGCCAGTCGCCCGTCCCGTCAGTGTGGTCCCGTCCGATGTTGGTCACCACCGAGACGTCAGAATCGATCACGTTGGTGGCGTCGTAGCGGCCCAGCAGGCCGACCTCGACCACCGCCGCGGACACTGCCTCATTGCTGAACCACAGCAGAGCCGCCGCGGTGAGCAACTCGAAGTACGACGGCCGTTCCGGCGCTGCCTCGGCGTACCGCTCCAGATCGGCCACCAGTTCGGTGAACGCCTCCTCGGTGATCCACTCGCCATTCATGGTGAGGCGTTCACGGACCGTGTCGACATGCGGGCTGTAATAGCCTCCCACTCGGAGACCGGCGGCGACCAGCAACGACGACACCATGGCCGAGACCGAACCCTTGCCGTTGGTGCCCGTCACATGCACCGTCCTGACGTCCAGTTGTGGCCGCCCCATCACGTCGGTGAGGCCCCGCATGGCATCCAGGCTCAAGCCATGGATACGTCCGGCGGCCGCCTCGAGGTTGACGTGGCGATCCAGGAAACGCAACGCGCTTGGCAGGTCATGGACGTTGTCGTCCGTCATGAATCTGGTCCGGGTCGGATCAGGATGCGGCGCGGTCGGGCCGAACGTCCCCACGCTGCAGCACCGTTGGCGCCGAGTCACCCTGCACCGAGGCGAGGTCAACCACCACCCGGCCAGCCTCCTCGTCGCCCGGCAACTCATACATCACGTCGAGGAGAACCTCCTCGATGATGGCCCGCAGACCGCGGGCACCGGTGCCCCGCTCAAGTGCCTGCTCGGCAATGGCCACCAGGGCGTCATCGGCCACCTCGAGTTCGATGTCCTCGAACTCGAACAGGCGCTGGTACTGCTTGATCAACGCATTCCGGGGCTCTACGAGAATCTTGACCAGCGCCTCGATCTCCAACTGGGCCACCGTGCCCACCACCGGCAGACGGCCGATGAACTCCGGGATGAGGCCGAACTTGATGAGGTCCTCGGGGCGGACATCCGAAAAGAGCGCACCCACGTCCTTGTCTGACGGCGAACGGACGTCGGCACCGAAGCCCACCCCGGCACCACCCTGACGGGACTCGATCAACTTCTCGAGTCCAGCGAACGCCCCACCACAGATGAACAGGATGTTCGTGGTGTCGATCTGCAGGAACTCCTGGTGGGGATGCTTGCGTCCGCCTTGGGGCGGAACGGCCGCCGAGGTGCCCTCGAGGATCTTCAATAACGCCTGCTGGACACCTTCGCCGGAGACATCCCGGGTGATCGACGGGTTCTCGCTCTTGCGAGCCACCTTGTCGATCTCATCGATGTAGATGATCCCGGTCTCGGCCTTCTTGATGTCATAGTCGGCGGCCTGAATCAACTTCAAGAGGATGTTCTCTACGTCCTCGCCGACGTAGCCCGCCTCGGTCAGCGCCGTGGCGTCGGCAATGGCGAAGGGGACGTTGAGCATGCGGGCCAGGGTCTGAGCCATCAACGTCTTGCCACTGCCGGTAGGACCGATTAGCAGGATGTTGGACTTCGCCAACTCCACCGTCTCACCGGTGACCGGCGAGGCAGCAGCCGTCCGCACCCGTTTGTAGTGGTTGTACACGGCAACCGACAGGATCTTCTTGGCCCGTTCCTGGCCCACGATGTAGTCGTCCAGGAACGAGTAGATCTCTCGGGGACGGGGGACCTCACCGGTCGGCGTCTCGGTGGGCTCGGAGAGCTCCTCTTCGATGATCTCGTTGCAGAGATCGATGCACTCGTCGCAGATGTAGACGCCGGGACCGGCGATCAGCTTCTTGACCTGCTTCTGCGTCTTCCCGCAGAACGAACACTTGAGGAGCTCGCCCTCACCGAACTTCGCCATGACCCCCCGATCGAATCCTCATACCGATGCCCCGAACCGTCCGACCTACTCGACCGCGGCGATGGGGCCGCTGTTGTCAGCAAGGTTCCGCTGGTCGATGACCTCGTCGATGATTCCGTAGGCCACGGCCTCCTCGGCGGTCATCACGAAGTCTCGGTCGGTGTCAGCGTGGATCTTCTCCGCGTTCTGACCGGTGTGCTGGGCCAGGATCTGTTCCAACTGGTTCTTCAGCCGCTGGATCTCCCGGGAGGCCAGTTCGATGTCGGACACCTGTCCCTGGGCCCCGGCGTACGGCTGGTGGATCAGCACCCGCGAGTGCGGCAACGCCAGACGCTTGCCGGGCGTTCCTGCAGCCAGCAGCACGGCGGCTGCCGAAGCGGCCTGACCGAAGCAGATCGTGGTGATGTCCGGCTTGATGTACTGCATCGTGTCGTAGATGGCGAACAGAGCGTTGATGTCGCCGCCCGGCGAGTTGATGTAGAGGCTGATATCCCGGTCGGAGTTCTCCGACTCCAGATGCAACAACTGGGCGCAGATCAGATTGGCGATCGTGTCGTCAATCGGCGTGCCGATGAAGACAATGTTCTCCTTGAGTAGGCGCGAATAGAGGTCGAATGCCCGCTCACCCCGGTTGGTCTGCTCGACCACCGTGGGAACCAGATAGTTCTGCACCCGCATCGCCGCGAGGCCACCTACACCAGGCACGCCGTCACTGGAGATCTGGATCGCTTCGGTCATCCCGCTCATTCTTCCTCGTCCCCGTCTGGGGCCGAATCACTAGTTTCCCCCACCTCGCCATCGGTGGCGGGGATGGCCATCTCGGGTTCGTCGACGGGCTCGGGCGGCTCCAGGAGGGCCCGATCCACCTCGTTGCCCTCTTCGTCCACGATCGAGGCCCGCTCGAACACCCAGTCCAGCGCCGCCTGCTTGCGGATATCGGCCTTGACCTCGAGCATTCGACCCGACGACGTCAGGGCCTTCCGGATGCCGTCGACATCGCCTCCGGTCTGCTCAGCGAGCAGCCCGAGGTACTCGTCAAGGGCCTCCCCTTCGCCGCTCAGACTCTCGGCATCGGCCACCGCCCGCAGGCCGAGGTCGACACGGGCGGCAATCTCGGCACCTTCCCGCAACTCGTCGCGCATGGTCGCCAGGTCGCGCCCCATGGCTTCCATGTAAGTAGCGAAGTCGATGCCCTGGGAACTCATCCTCATGGCCATGTCGTTGATCCGGCCGTCGATCTCGCTCTCCACGAGGGTGGGCGGGATCTCCATATCGATCAGATCGGCGAGCGCCTGGGCAGTCCGGTCGCGGGCCGTCATTCCGGCCTGGCCACGGCGCATCGTGGTGATCCGGTCCCGAAGGTCGGCCGTCAACTCTTCGATGGTCTCAAACTCGGAGGCCTCGGCGGCAAAGGCATCGTCGGCTTCAGGAAGCACTCGAGTCTGGACGGCCTTGACTTCGATCCGGAACGACAGCGTGGCTTCGTCCTCCTCGGGATGGACGGCGTCAAACTCGAGGGTGTCGCCTGCAGATGCGCTCCGCAGGTTCTCGTCAATCTCGGGCACCACCGCACCGGCGCCCACCTCGTAGAGGTAGTCCGAGGTGGTCAGACCCTCGACGACCTCGCCATCGACCGACCCTTCGATATCAATGGTGACCTGGTCGCCATCGTCAGCCGGTCGGTCGGCGTCAGCCAGGGTGGCATGCTGTCGCCGGATGGCGTCGAGTTGCTCGGTGATGTCGTCATCGGATGCCTCTATGGCCTGGATCTCGACGCGCAGCGAACCATGACCGGCCACCGCAGCCCGGGGGCGCACCGGCACAACGGCGTCGAAGGTCAGCGGGCCATCCTCGGTACCGCCGGTGATCTCGATCTCGGGCTGATCAATGGCGTCGACCTCGTTCTCGGCGAGCGCTCGACCGTAGTAGTCGGGAAGCGCCTGCTGGAGAGCTTCCTGACGGCCGGCGGCCACGCCGATACGGGCCTCCAGAAGTTTCCGGGGCGCCTTACCGGGCCGGAAACCCGGAAGCCGGATCTCCTTGGCGATTCGTTTGAAGGCGGCGTCAACGGCGACGTCGAACTCGGTCTCGTCGACGGCGACGGTCAGCTTGACGCGGTCGCCGTCCAGGGTTTCGAGGGTGGTGTCCACAGTCTCGGGAGTGTACCGGCGGCCCCCGGACGGCCACCCGACGAAACGGCCCCTACAAGGGCTCGAAACCGTCAGGCGAGACTGTCTAGGACCACGGCAATGTCGTCGACCGTGGTTCGCGGGTTGACGATGCAGATCCGCAGTGCCGGCTCGCCATCCACCTGTGTCGGGAGCACGAAGGCGGTTCCTTCCTCCATGAGCTGAGCGGACCAGGCGTCATAGTCCATTTGTTCCCACCCGATCCTCTTGAATGCCAGCACCGAGAGGACCGGGTCCAGCACTAGGTCCAGGTGGGGAGCAGCAGCCACCAACTCGGCTCCAGCGCGGGTTACCTCCAACGTCCGCTCGACGGCTTCGGAATACGCCTTGGTCCCATGGACCGCCAACGAGAACCAGAACGGCAGACCCCGGGCCCGCCGGGTCAGGAAATGCCCGTAATCGGTGGGATTCCACTCCGAGCTCGAGTTGATCGGATCCAGGTAGCTGGCGTGCTGGGTATGGGCCAACCGGGCCACCTCAGGTTGGCGATAGAGCAGTGCACAGCAGTCGAAGGGGGCGAAGAGCCACTTGTGGGGGTCGATCACCACGGAGTCACATCGGTCGATCCCAGCGAAATGAGGGCGAGCCGACTCGGCGGCCAGCGCCGCACCCCCGTAGGCCGCGTCCACATGGAACCAGGCTTCGTGCTCCGCTGCGGCCTCGGCCACCTCGTCGAGTGCATCGACCACGCCCAGGTTGGTGGTGCCGGCCGTGGCAACCACGGCAAACACCTCGGTGTCCTCCGGCCTTGCCGCTATGGCAGCACGCACCGCATCTCCCCGGAGGCGACGGTCGTCGCCGGTGGCCGCCAGTAGGACGTCCACGTCCATGACCCTCGCTGCTGAGTCAATCGAGGAGTGGGCACCATCAGAGGCCACGACCGACCACCTGACCGGGCGACCCGAACCATCCGCCTCGCGCCGACGTATCGCCTGGTCACGGCCCACTATGAGCGCCGACAGGTTCCCCATTGTTCCCCCGGAGGCGAAGCAGCCTCCAGCGCCCTCCGAGAGACCCACCAGGTCGGCGACCCATCGGAGGGCCTGGTTCTCGGCGTACACCGTGCCTGCCGCCTCCAACCAGGAGGCGGCGCACATCGCAGACGCCCCGACAACCAGGTCGAACAGGACCGAGGCATTCGTGGGAGCGCCCGGAACGAAGGACAGGAACCGAGGATGATCGCTCGATAGGCAAGCCGGCGCTAGGTGGTCGGCGAAGGCTGCGAGCACCGACTCCCCTCCGAGGCCCTCCTCGGTGATGGTCTGCCCGACCGCCTCCCAAAGTTCCTGATGGGATCGAGGACCGTCCAAGGGCGGGTCCGTCCTCACCCGATCGAGGGAATACTGGAAAATGGCCGAGGCCAAGTCTTCGGTCGACTCGTCAAACTCGTGCATTTCCACCCCGGAAGACCATGGCCGCCCATCTCCGGTCGGCTTGGTCATCGGATGGTGAACGGATTGGCCATCGGTTCAGTGGACGTGTTGATCCAGACCGTCTTGGTGGTCGTGAACTCGTGGATGGCATCCATGCCGGCCTCGCGTCCCGAACCACTGTTGCCGAACCCGCCGAACGGGGCGATAGGAGAGACGGCCCGGTAGGTGTTGACCCAGATGATGCCTGACCGGATGGCCTTCGACACCCGGTGCACCCGTGACACATCGGGGGTGAAGATGCCTGCTCCTAGACCAAACTCTGTGTCGTTGGCCATGGCCACTGCTTCGTCCTCGGTGTCGAACCGGAGAACCGACATGACCGGACCGAACAGCTCCACCCGGGTGCTCCGGATGTTCTGGTCGGGACAGCTCAAGACCGTGGGGCGGTAATACCAGCCGGCATCCAGCCCTTCGGGGCGACAGCCGCCTGTCCGCAGCGTCGCTCCCTGGGCGGTCGACTCGGCCACCACATCTTCGATCCGGTCCCGTTGGGCCACGGTGGCCAGCGGTCCCATCTGCGTGTCGTCAGCGAGTGGGTCGCCGATGCGGATCTGCTCGGCGCGTCGGACGACCTCGGCCACGAAATCGTCGTGGATCCCCGACTGCACAAACACCCGGGAGCCGGCCACACAACTCTGTCCGGATGCTCCGAAGTTGCCGGCCACCGCTCCGTTGACGGCACTCTCGAAGTCGGCGTCGTCGAACACGAGGATCGGAGACTTTCCACCGAGTTCCAGGGTCACCGGCGCCAGATTGTGGACGGTGTTGGCTACCACGTGGCGGGCTGTCTCGACTCCACCGGTGAAGGCCACCTTGTCGACCATCGGATGGCTGGTCAGCGCACGCCCGCACGGCTCACCGAAGCCGGTGATGAGGTTCACCACGCCGGGCGGGAAGCCCACCTCGTCGATTACCTGGGCGAACGCCAGCAGCGGTGCTGGAGCGATCTCCGAAGCCTTGATGACGACCGTGTTCCCTGCAGCCAGCGCCGGTCCCACCTTGGTGGCCGTCAGGAACATCTCGGCGTTCCACGGTACGACGGCGGCCACCACGCCCACCGGTTCCCTCATCGTGAACACGTGGAGGTCGGGCTTGTCGATGGGAAGGGTGTCGCCCTGGATCTTGTCGGCCAGGCCAGCGAAGTACCGGTAGTAGTCGGCCACGTAGGCCGACTGGGCCCTCGTCTCGGCGGCCAGCTTTCCGCTGTCGGTGGTCTCAATGCCGCCCAGATAATGGGCGGCGTCGGCCATCAGGTCAGCCAGGCGGTACAGCAGACGTCCTCGCTGGGTGGCCGTCATGGCCGGCCAGTCGCCTTCGGTCAGGGCACGCTTCGCAGCACGGACGGCACGGTCCACGTCGTCTTCGGTGGCGCCTGGAGCCGTGGCCCACACCTCTCCGGTGGCCGGGTTTACCGAGTCGAAGCGGTTGCCATCCGAGGCCTCACAGAACTCGCCATCGATGTAGAGCTGGTACTCGTTCATTGGTGTATCCCCCCGGAGGGTGGTCAGGGTTGGTTAGGGCGGTCGAGGAACTCGAGGAGAGCGGCCGACCAACTTTCGGGCGCTTCGATCGGCGGGAGGTGCCCGAGGCCGGAAAGTACCCGCGATTGACCGTCGACGACGGCCGACGCGATGGCCCGGCTCATGGCCGGGGTGGACCCCGTGTCCCGTTCGCCGGTCAGAGCCAGGGTCGGAGCGGTGATACGGGCTGCAGCCGCCGGCATCGAAGGATCACCCTCCACGAATAGTCCGTAGGCCTTCAGGTAACCGTCGAGGTCGGTGCTCCGAATCCGCTCGTCGACTACGGCCGCCCGCTCAGGATGCTCGACCTGCCAGTCGATGGTGAACCACCGGGCAATGGCCAGGTCGGCCACCGGACCCATGCCCTCAGCCGCCGTGAGAGCGAGCCTGGCCCGCGGGCCCTCGACCTGGTCGGCGGTCCGGTCGAACACGGCGTTCATGGCCACCAATCGACCGACGGTCTTGGGGTGACGGGCCCCGACGGCAAGGGCCACCATGGCGCCTAGGGACAATCCGGCGAGATCGGGCGTCCTCCCGGCCGTGTCCTCGATGGTGGTGGCTGCCAGGACGCCTAGGCATTGACTGACGAAGTCGTCGATCGAACGTGGTCCCGGCGGGTCGTCCGAACGTCCGTGTCCGAAGAGGTCGTAGCGGATGACCCGTCGGTCAACGGCCAGCACATCGACTACGAGATCCCACAGGTGGAGGTCCAGCCCTACGCCGTGCACGAGGACAAGTGGCGGGCGGGTGCCCCCGGCAGTACCCGTCGGCCCGTCCGACCGGAGGTTGGTGCCGTCGACGACGGGACTCACCCCTCGGTCAACCCCATCTCTTCCATGTCGGTGTAACGGTTGCCGATGCGATGGTGGGGTCGACCCCCGGTCGATGCACCGATGGCCACCAGAATCTCGTCGGACGTCGGCGCATCAGCCACGTGCATCTCGAGCGTCAGGTAGTGCGACCTCCAACCGGCGTCGACCTTGTGCATCATCGGGATGGACAGGGTGGCGCCCGGGCCGCCCCGGGTGTTGGTGAAGGACAGGTACGCCGTGCCCCCCACGGCGTCCCGGAACACGTTTCCGAATCGCAGGGTGTGGATGAACGCCGAGGCGTGCTCGACCTCACCGGAGGTGCCGACCATGGCCGCCTTTCCGTAGGCCTCGACGGTGTCGCCACCGCCGCACATCTCAACCAGTCGGGGTACGAGGATCGAGCCAAGAACCGGAGCCAGGTCCATGATCGCCGGCCGGAGGTCCTCGACAAAGCCCTGACCGGCCCACGGGTTGGCGATCACCGCGGCCACGCCGTGCATGACCAATGGCGGATCGGCCGGTCGCCCACCCTCGATGTGGATTTCCTCGGTCTGGGTGACGAGCTTGCGCATTTCCAGGGTCATCGGTGCGGAGGTCAACGGGGGCTCCCGGGCTTGATGTACGCCGTACGGGTACGGGTGAAGAACTCATGGGCCGTGTCGCCCTGTTCACGCGCCGCGTGGCCCGAGGAGTTCTTGTCACCGCCGAACGGGGCGTGGATCTCCGAACCGGTGGTCGGCCCGTTGACCTTCACGATGCCCGCCCGCAGCTCGTTGATGGCCCGGTCCATCTTCCAGAGATCGTTGGTGAACACCGACGCCGACAGGCCGAACTCGGTGTCGTTGGCCAGGGCGAACGCCTCGTCCTCGTCGTCGACCCGCAGCACAGTGCTGACCGGGCCGAACACCTCCTCGCGGGTGATGGTCAGGTTGGTTCCGCCCACGAACAGGGTTGGCGCCTGGAAGCACGGACCGTCGGGGACGCCTTCGGTCACCGCGACCGTCTCGGCACCTTCGGCCTTTGCCTGTTCGATGGCCTCGATGACCTCCGCTCGGGCCGTCATCGACACCAGCGGGCCGATGGCCGTCGCCGAATCCTGGCCGTCACCAACCCTCAGGGAACTCACCGCGGTGGCCATCCTGTCGACCAACTCATCATGGATGTTGCCGACTGCGATGATCCGCCGGGTAGCAGTGCACTTCTGTCCGGTGGCCCCCATAGCGCCCCCGACCACGGCGGCGACCGCCATGTCGAGGTCGGCGTCGGGGAACACGATGCACGGGTTGTGGCCGCCTAGTTCAAGTTGGACCCGACCGTTGCGGGCGGTTACCACGTCACGGATGCCGTGGCCGACGCCCACCGAACCGGTGAAGGTGACGCCGTCGACGCGCTCGTCGGACACCAGCGCCCCTCCCATGGAGCCCGGCCCGAGCACCAGATTCAGGACGCCGGGCGGCACCCCGGCATCGTGGAACACCGCGGCGACGGCCACGGCGGTGAGCGGCGTGTTGCTGGCCGGCTTCCAGACCACCGTGTTGCCGGTCACCAGTGCCGGGGCGATCTTCCAGACGGGGATCAGGATGGGGAAGTTCCAGGGCGTGATGACGCCGACCACGCCCAGAGGGGACCTCACGGTGCGGATGGTCTCCCCCGGGGTGCTGCTGGGAAAGATTCGCTCAGTCGACGTCTTGGCCAGTCCGGCCTGATAGCGGCAGGTCTCGGCGGACAGGACTGCCTCGCCACGGGCCTCCGGGAGGGTCTTGCCCTCCTCAAGGGTCGCCACCAACGCCAGGTCGTCGGCCCGCTCATCGAACAGCACGGCAGCGCGTTCCAGGATCCTTGCCCGGGCACCGAAGCCGAGGGCCGTCCACGCCGCCTGGGCTTCGACCGCGGCAGTCACCGCGTCGGCCGCCGTCGAGGCATCGCCGAGGGGGTAGTCGCCTACCGGTTCGTCGGGACGTGCAGGGTTGTCGCTGACTGCTGTGCCGCCCGGAGCATGCATGCTCCAGTCGCCGTCGATCAGGTGCGCGCCGGTCGGAACCGCGCTGAGGGAAGCGTCGCTGCTGGCCATGGCCGGAAGCGTACATAGCCAGTCCAGACCGACGGACCGGGCGGGCCGCAGCGGGGGCCGATAGGTTCACCCGGACCGCTGCGGCGGTCCCGCGGGTGTAGTTCAACGGCTAGAACCTCAGTTTTCCAAGCTGATGATGAGGGTTCGATTCCCTCCACCCGCTCGCTTCGCCAGCCCCGAGAAGCAGCCCGTTCAGTAGCCGCTCAGGGACCGCCTGGTCAGGGCATTCAGGTCAACCGCCTCGACGATCGGTTCGCCCGATCGACGCCGCCCGTGAAGCACCGACCGCCACTGGTCGGGCACTGCTGAAGCTCCCCACCGGGCGCCCAGCAGGCCTCCGGCAATGGCGGCCACCGTGTCGGTGTCATGACCGACCCGTACCGCTGCCACCAGCGCGTCGACCAGATGCCTCGACGGCTCGTCTTCGGGCACCGGCGTGTGGACGATGGCCGAGAGCGCGGCTTGGAATGCAGTCACCACCCACCCGTTCGGGTTGAAGATCGTCGGGGGGCCCTCGACCGCTTCCTCCACGAGGATGCTCCATCGTTCCCGACATTCGCCGTCCACCAGATCCAACCCGTCCCGAATGCAGGCCGCGAAGTCGAACCGTTCACTCGGGTCGGCCTCGACCACCGCCCGCCGGATGGCCTCGGACCAGAGGACACAGGCGGCAACCGAATTGGCGTGGGCGTGGGTCAGGGCGGTCACGTCGCCCGCGAGGCCGGCCACCAATTCCCGATCATGAAGGGCGGCCAACGCCACCGGAGCAGTCCTCATCAGGCCGCCGTTGCCAATGTTGTCCCCGGCCCCGTCCTGATACGCAGCGGACACCGCTGCCAGATCCGACGGGTTGTCGGTTGCGTAGAGGACCGCCGCGGTCTGGTTTCCGATGTCGGCCGGCCCCGAGGCCGCCCACGCCAGGAAATTCGCCCCTATCGCCTCGACGTCCACAGGGCCACCAGCCGCACCTCGCTCGGCCAGCACATCGATAATGCCGAGGGCCATCTGGGTGTCGTCGGTCCACTCTCCTGGCGCCCAGCCGAACGCCCCTCCCCCGACCATGTCGATCACCGCTCCGGGGCCGGGGTTCGTGAACTCGTAGCCGGCTCCCAGGGCATCCCCGCAGGCCGAACCCAGCACGGCGCCCAGCGCCCTGTCGATCAGTCCATCCACAATCGGGGCGGTCATCGACCGGCCTCCCATGCCTTGACAAAGTCGACCTGTGCCGTGGTCTCCGGCGACATCCGGTCGCCGGCACCGACGTCTCCCCGCCGGAGATCAGCAACCGCAGCCAGCACCTCGTCCGATGCCGCCAGTCCATGACGCACCAACCAGCAGCCGACCACGGTTCCCGTCCGGCCCACACCACCCCAGCAGTGCACGTACGCCGTTCGGCCAGCAGCGAGCGCAGCATCGATCGCATCGAGGATCCCGACCATCTCGGCGGGCCCCCCGTCGGGAATATCGACGTCGGGGATCGGATGAGCCAGCACCTCGGCCCGACCAACCACCGCCTCCCGATACGGGGTCAGGTGGAGGTCCGAGCCGAAGGGATGCCGCGCCGGATCATCTTGGGTCAGGTTGACGAACGTGTCGACCCCCGCATCGAGGAGCTGCTGGAGCACCTCGGGGACCCGTTCCAACGGGCCTCTTCCGGCCTTGCCCGGGTAGGCACCAGCCGCCAGCCGCCCGTCGATCACCCAGTATGAGCGCTGGGTCGGGCCCGGCCTCCCACCGGCCAGTTCCATGCTTCCACTCTCCTCCGTCGATCCCATCGTCCCTCGATCCTTCCACCATCCACCTCGAACCCGCTCGTCGCCTAGCCTCACACCGTGCTGATCGCCCAGATATCGGACTGCCACATCCGGGACCACGACAGTGACCTCAGCCGACTCGTCGACACCACCGAAACACTCGGCCAGGTGGTCGACCATCTGCTGGCCCTCGAACCCGCACCCGACGTGATCCTGGCCACGGGCGACCTGACCGATGACGGCACACCAGCCCAGTACGCCACCCTCCGTGACACGTTGGCCCCCATCGTCGAACGGATCATCCCGCTCCCCGGCAACCACGACGAGGGGCCGGCCTTCCGACTGGCCTTCGCCGACCTGCTCCCCGTCAACGTGGCCGACGACCACTGCAGTTACGTGGTCGACCGGCACCCGGTACGCCTCGTCGGGCTGGACACGAGCCTGACCGGCCGCCACGACGGCCTGTTCGACGCCGACCGGGAGGCCTGGCTCGAGCAGGCGCTGTCGGCCGATGATCGACCCACCCTCGTGTTCACCCACTTCCCGCCGTTCGAGACGGGACTGGTGTTCATGGACCAGGCCGGCGTCTCCTATGCCGATCGCCTCCGGGCCACCATCGAGCGCCACCCGCACGTTCGCCTCCTGGTGACCGGACACCTCCACCGCCCCGTCCAGACAACCATCGGTTCAACTCTCGTCTCGACCTGCCCATCGACCGGAAATCAACTCAACCTCGACCTGCACCCCGAACGGGCGGCGGCCATCGACGAACCGCCGGCTTTCCAACTCCACCGGTGGGACGGAGAACGCTTCATCACCCACACGGGATTGGTCCGCGATCCCGCCGCTGTCCGGACCGTCGACCTCGGCCGCTACGCAGCGGAGGTCCGTCGGCGATACGAGGCCGGAGAACCGTTCACCAAGTAGTTCAGGAAGTTGTAGCGGTGCCGCCCTGACGATCGAGGAACCGGTAGACGTCGAGCAGGTCGATGCCTGGGAACGGCGAGAACTCCCTGGATGACGACGGTAGGGCCGTCAGCACGAAACTGCGTTCCGAGGCCGACGGCCAAGCCACGCCATCCCAACGCCGAAGCAGGTCGGGTTCGGCCTGGTCATCCTCACCAATCGCGTTGATCCGCCGCAGCGTGTCGCCACCCCGGAAGAAACCGGCTTCGGTCGCCCGGCACCCGAGGGTCACCGCGTACGGAGTTCGTTCGGTGGCGTTCTCCACGTAGGTCACGCACCAGTATTCGCCGGAGTCAATGGACGTGTGCTGGTAGTGCAGGAGGTCTGAACCGTCCCACGCCTGTCGGGCTCCCCACTGCCGACCCAGGCGGGCCCCTTCCAGGCCACCGTCGGGATCCGCGGGAAAACGCAACCCGTCATTTTCGTAGGCCTTGGTGATTGTCCCCTCGGGATCGGTTCGGATGAAGTGCACCGACAGGCCCAGATGTCGGGTCGCCAGGTTGGTGAACCGGTGGGCCGCCATCTCATAGGAGACGTAGTAACGCTCCTTGAGGTCCTCGATGGAGAGGTCGTAGCCGTCCTTGGCCCCCGACAGGAAACCTACGGCGGCCTGTTCGGGGATGAGCGTGGCTGCCGCGTAGTAGTTCGACTCGATCCGCTGCCGCAGGTACCCCTCGAAGTCGGTGGTCTCGGCGTGTTCAAGCGCGAAGTGGCCCAATGTCTGGAGGACCACCGATCGGGCGGCCCGCACGCTGAGATCATCGCGTTGCGGGATGTAGATGACCCGGCGGCGGGTGTCGGTCACAGAGCGGGCGGTTCGGGGCATCCCCTTGACCCGTTCGACGATGAAGCCGTGGTGAGCCGCCAGATCGACCATGTCCTTCTCGGTAGGTGGTCCTTCTCCTCCGTAGCCAGCGGCAGCAAGGTCCTCGGCGGCCCGTTGTTCGATATCGGCGAAGTAGTTGTCGCGGGCCCGCATCTCGGTTCGCAGCGCGATGTTGGCCATTCGGGCCCGATCACCGGCCTCGAGGTTCGCCAGACCAGAACGACTGACCTCAACGTCAGGCAGCGCCCGGTACAGCCCGACCAGGGTCTCTAGGACGTCGTCATCGAGGCGAGCTCCGGCCCGGACCTCGGGAAGTTCAAGCGTGGTCCGCCACTGCCCTCCCTGGTGGTGGTCTAGCTCTATCTCGAGTGCGGCACGATGGCTTGGAGGTGTCGGGTCCAACAGCTCCACCGTGGTGCATCCGAGGGCGTCGGCCAGCTCGCCGAGTACACCCAGCTTGGGTTCGATGCGGCCGTTTTCGACCTGGGAGAGGTAGGAGGCCGGGCGTCCGATGCGCTCGCCGAGGACGGCCAATGTGAGGCCGGCCTCCCTACGGAGGTGGCGGAGTCGGTGACCGAGCACCACCGGATCAAAGGCCTGTGTTCCCACGACTGATCTCCCCCCTAGTCGGGTTCCGGTCGGACATCTTGTCCAATGTGCCCGGTATTCGGAACCGAACCAGCCGAACTCTCTCACTTTTTCGGGCTGAGTGACAGGCTGGAAGATCTTCCCGCGGCGCCGTCCCTAACTCGGCGCCGAAGATCCCCGATACTCATGGAAAGAGACGCACCAGCAGAGGAACATGCCGCGAGCGGCGGTCGGCAAACATGTCCAGAAGGGAGCTTTCATGACCAACTTGGACGGCATCGAGATCAGCGAACACGAACTCCGTGACGAGATCTTCACGCCTGAAGCCACCGCCTTCGTCGCCGACCTCGTGCGAACCTTCCGAGACCGTCGCATCGAGCTGCTTCGGAGTCGACGCATACGCCAGGAGAAGTTCGACACCGGTCTGCGACCCGACTTCCTGCCCGAGACCGCCGAGATTCGGTCTGGCACGTGGACGGTGTCCGCGCCTCCCAAGGACCTGCTCGATCGTCGCGTCGAGATCACCGGCCCGCCCGAGCGCAAGATGATGATTAATGCCCTGAACTCCGGCGCACGGGTGTTCATGGCCGACTTTGAGGATTCGAGTTCCCCAACCTGGGACAACATGCTCAACGGCCAGGTCAACATTCGTGACGCCATCCGCCATGACCTCACGCTGCGTCGCGACGGCAAGAGCTACGCCATCAACGACGAGATCGCCACCCTGGTCATCCGGCCCCGCGGTTGGCATCTTCCCGAGCGTCACGTGCAGGTCGATGGTCGCCCGGCGGCCGCCAGTCTCGTCGACTTCGGCCTCATCTTCTTCCACAACGTCCGTGAGGCCCTCGACCGCGGAACAGCGCCGTACTTCTACCTCCCGAAGCTCGAGAACCACCATGAAGCCCGGCTCTGGAATGACGTGTTCTGCCACGCTCAAGACGCCCTCGGCGTGCCCCGCGGTTCGATCAAGGCCACCGTGCTCATCGAGACGATCACCGCTGCCTTCGAGATGGACGAGATCCTCTATGAGTTGCGTGAACACTCGGCTGGTCTGAACGCCGGCCGTTGGGACTACATCTTCTCGGTGGCCAAAAAGTTCAACGCCGACCCGGCATTCGTCCTACCCGACCGGGCCGATGTCACCATGACGACGCCGTTCATGCGTGCCTACACCGAGCTCATGGTGGCCACCTGCCACAAGCGGAGCGCCCACGCCATTGGCGGGATGGCGGCCTTCATTCCCAACCGTCGTGACCCCGAGGTCACCGCCCAGGCCCTCACCAAGGTGAAGGAAGACAAGCGGCGCGAAGCAAACGACGGTTGCGACGGTACGTGGGTGGCCCACCCCGACCTGGTCACGGTCGCCGAAATCGAGTTCAACGCCATTCTGGGCCAAGGCCTCAACCAGGTTGATCGTCAGCGACCCGACGTCCGGGTCACCGGCGACGACCTGCTCTCCGTCGATGAAACCGGCGGCCAGATCACCCGGGCCGGCCTCGAGACCAACGTGTACGTCGGCCTTCGCTACCTCGCCTCCTGGTTGTCCGGTAGCGGCGCAGCGGCCATCAACAATCTCATGGAAGATGCAGCCACCGCCGAAATCAGTCGAGCCCAGATCTGGCAGTGGATCCGCCACAGCCGAGCCCTCGAAGATGGAACCACGGTGACCACCGCGCTGGTCCGCTCCACGATCGACGCCCAGATGGCAGCCATCGCCGAGGACCTCGGTAGCGAAACATTCGACGCGTTGCCGTTCGACGAGGCCCGGTCGGTGTTCGAGGAGGTGGCCCTGTCCTCAGAATTCATCGAGTTCCTCACCCTGCCCGCCTACGAGCTCCTCGACTGACGAACCGGTCCCTTACAGGCAGGCCCCTACGGACAGGCGCCTCCCGACAACCCCTCTACCCAAATCCCGATCGGATCCCGGCACCCGCCGATGGTCCTCCACGAAAGCGAGTTAGAGATGCGAAACACCTTCGACGACCAGGTCGCAACCCTGGAGAAGGACTGGAACGAGAACCCACGCTGGAGGGACACCGTCCGCGACTACACCGCAGCCGATGTCGTCCGTCTGCGTGGATCCTTCCTTCCCGAGTGCTCGATCGCCCGTCACGGCGCCGAGGTGCTGTGGGACAAGATGCACGACACGGACTACGTCCATGCACTGGGGGCCATGACCGGCGGTCAGGCCATCCAGTACGTCAAGGGTGGCCTTCCGGCGTTGTACCTGTCGGGCTGGCAGGTGGCCGGTGACGCCAACCTCGCTGGTCAGGTGTACCCGGACCAGAGCCTCTATCCGGCCAACTCGGTGCCGGCCGTCGTCGAGCGCCTCAACAACGCCCTACGTCGCGCCGACCAGATCGAATGGTCCGAGAACAAGGGCGAGATGCTGCGGGACTGGATGGTTCCAATCGTGGCCGACGCCGAAGCCGGCTTCGGTGGTGCCCTGAACGTCTACGAGCTCATGAAGCGAATGCTTCGAGCCGGAGCGGCAGGCGTGCACTTCGAGGACCAGTTGGCCTCGGAGAAGAAGTGTGGCCACATGGGTGGGAAGGTCCTGATCCCCACCCAGCAGCACGTGCGAACCCTGACCGCGGCCCGTCTGGCCGCCGATGTCCTCGGCGTTCCGTCCGTCCTCATCGCCCGGACCGATGCCCTGGCTGCAAACCTCATCACCAGCGACGTCGACGACCGCGACAAGCCCTTCCTGAACGGCGAACGGACCGCCGAAGGATTCTTTGGGACCGAGCCGGGGATGGCCACGCCGATTTCCCGTGCGTTGGCCTATGCCCCGTACAGCGACCTCATCTGGTGTGAGACCGGCACGCCGGACCTTGACCAGGCCAAGGAGTTCGCCGACGCCGTGCATGCCAAGTTCCCCGGGAAAATGCTGGCCTACAACTGTTCGCCTTCCTTCAACTGGAGATCGGCACTGGACGACGACACGATCGCAAAGTTCCAGAGCGAACTCGGAAAGATGGGCTACAAGTTCCAGTTCATCACCTTGGCTGGCTGGCATGCCCTGAACGCCTCGGCGTTCGAGCTGGCCAAGGGCTACACGGATTCGGACATGACCGCCTACGTCGCCCTGCAGCAGGCCGAGTTCGGCATGGAGGACGACGGCTACACGGCCACCCGCCACCAGCGAGAGGTCGGTGCCGGCTACTTCGACGACGTGGCCACCGTGATCTCGGGTGGCACCGCCTCGACATTGGCCCTCGAGGGTTCCACCGAGGAAGAGCAGTTCTAGGACCGGCACTGGATATCTGACGGCGCCTCTCACGGGCGTAGTCACCACGCTCGGTACGACCCCGGCTTTGGCCGGGGTCGTACCGCGTCCGGAAGCCAGTCCCCTAACGTCACACCGTGCCCGGTCGACCCCCTCTCCGCGTCACCGTGCTGGCGGTCATGACCGCCGTGGCCCTCCTGGCAGGTGCCGTGCCAGCTGGTGCTGTCGGCAATAGGAGCGGCGGCTCGACTGAGGCGAGGATCGTCAAGGGCCCCGACGAAGTGCTGCTTCCCGTAGTAGGCCGGTTCGCCGGCTCGACGGTGGTAAGTAGCACGTGTGGCCGTGAGGTCGTCTACGAGGACGGTGTTCCCGTCGACGCAGCATCGCCAATAGACGTGGTGCTTGATGCCGGTCACGGTGGCCCCGAGTCCGGTTCGGTGGGGGCCAACGGCCTTGTCGAGCGAGACCTGAACCTCATAGTGGCGTTCCATACGAAGCTGGCCCTCGAGGAAATGGGGCACACGGTGGCCCTGACGAGGCGACGCGACCTCCACATGCCCATCCGTCAACGGACGGCAATCGCCCGAGCGCTCGACCCGCGGGCGTTCGTCTCCATTCACCACAATGGGGGCGCGGTCAAACGATCCGAGATGCCTGGGACCGAGGTGTTCCACCAGATCGACGTCCCGGAGTCGCAACGCCTGGCGGGCCTGCTGTTCGAAGAGGTCCAGGCCGTCTTTACCGGCTACTGGGTGCCGTGGGTCAGCACCTACCACCAAGGCGTATCGGCCCGTCTGCGCGAGCAGCGCACCGATACCTACGGGGTGCTGAGGATGACCCGCGGCATTCCGTCAGCCATTGTCGAGGGCCTCTACCTGTCCAACCCGCCGGAGGCCCAATTGCTGGCCCTGCCGGAGATCCAGCAGGCTGAGGGGAAGGCCATAGCCACGGCTATCGACCGGTTCCTGACCACCGAGGATCCCGGCTCGGGTTTCAAGGCTGAGTTCTACGATCCACACACCACGGGAACCGGCACGGCACGGGGTTGTGAGGACATCACCTACACCGAGCCAGTCGAGATCACCACCGGGTTCACCGCTGCTGAGCACGCTGACCTCCTGGCCACCGCCCGCTCCATGGGCCGATCAGTCGACTGGTTAATTCGCTTCGGGGTATACACGTTGAAGTTCCTGGGCGACCTGCCCGGGGCGGCGACAGTCGTTCCGTTGGCCGAGGAGGACCGGCCTGATGCCTACGGTCCGGTCACCGAATCGGTCACATGGGACCAAGCCGAGCAAGTCGTCCTGGTGCGCATGGCCGAGGCCTACGGGCTGACCCGCACCGAGGTTCAGAAGCTGGCCACTTCCCTCATGGTCTTCCTGGCCAGTCTCCCTTCGACCCAGGACCCCGCCTAGATCCGGTCCAGACTGATCAGGACCAGTCGCCGCGGCGTTCGGCCTTGCGGGCGCCACGCTGGCGTTTGGCTTTCAGGCGCCGCTCCACCGCACCGCGCCGCGGCCGAGTCGGTCGGCGCACTGCCTGTTCCACCAGCGCCTCCTGTAGGCGCCGCTCGATTTCGTCGAGTGCCCGCTCACGGTTCCGAACCTGAGAGCGGTGCCGGTCGACTACCACCCGCACCGTGGCCCCCAGTTGACGCACAAGGCGGGCACGGATCTGGTCGTCGATCCCCCGGGCCGACGTCAGGTCCAGCTCGGCCTCCACACGGGTGTTGGCCCGGTTGGCGTGTTGTCCGCCGGGGCCGCCTGATGGTCCGAAACGCCAACGCACCTCCTCGGCAGGCACCCGGCAACCCGGGGCCACCCACAGCGTTCGGTCTCCGTCGGCCACGTTCCGACGCTACGGCCCGGCGTACCATCGGCTGGCGGATCCTGCCGACTGGCCCTTGCCCGTCCGACCCTGCTGGACTCCGGCGATGACCAACGGCCGACGACCACTGCGTTTCGTGGTCATCGGCGCCGGGATGGCTGGGATCCTGGCGGTCATCCGTCTGCGGGATCGAGGCTTCAACGACATCGCCGTCTACGAGAAGGCTGACCGCCTAGGCGGCACCTGGAGGGAGAACAACTACCCCGGCGTGGCGTGCGACGTGCCGTCCATCCTCTACAGCTACTCGTTCGCCCCCAACGCCGAGTGGACGCACCGCTTCTCACCAGGGGCCGAGATCCAGTCCTATCTAGAGGACGTGGCCAGACGCTTCGACGTCGAACGGTCCATCACCTACGGCCAGGAGGTTGTCCACGCGGAGCACGACGGCGACCGCTGGCACCTCCGAACCGCCTCGGGGCGAACCGACGTGGCCGACGTGGTCATTGCGGCAACCGGCGTACTCCACCATCCGTTCGTTCCCGGCCTCGAAGGCCTGGACGACTTCGCCGGCGACCTGGTCCACACCGCCCGATGGGATGCATCGGTTCTGCTGGACGGCCAGAAGGTCGGCATCATCGGCACCGGGTCTTCAGCGGTCCAGACGGTCGGCGCGGTGGTCGACGGGGTGGGTGAACTGGCGCTCTTCCAGAGGACGGCCCAATGGGTGCTACCGCAGGACAATCCGGCTTACACCGAGGAGGAGAAGGCAGGTTTCCGGGCCGACCCTGACTCACAGCGCCAACTCCACGACGAGATCTCCGAACTATTCGCCGACGGGTTCGCCAACGCCGTGGTTGACGCCGACTCCCCGGTTCTCGCCCACATCGCCGAACTCTGCCGCGACCACCTCGACACGGTGGTCGACGTCGACCTGCGGACCCGGCTGACCCCGGACCATCGAGCGGCCTGCAAGCGACTCGTCATCTCCGGAGACTTCTACGAAGCCATCCAGCGACCCCACGTCCGTCTCGTCGACGCCGACATCGACCGGATCGAAGCGGGAGGAATCCGCACCACTGACGGCGTGCTCCACGAACTAGACGTGCTGGTGCTGGCCACCGGCTTCCGAGTGGACCGATTCATGCGACCCATGGAGGTGGTGGGACCCACCGGCGACCGCCTATCTGAAGCATGGGCCGAACGGCCCACGGCCTACCTTTCAATCGCCGTGCCGGGACTGCCAAACCTGTTCATGTTGAACGGCCCCAACGGTCCCGTCGGAAATTTCTCGCTCATCGAGGTGGCTGAACTGCAGATGGATTACGCACTCCAACTCGTCGACCGGATTGCCGACGGCACGTGCCGTCTGGTCTCGCCGTCAACTGACGCCACCGAGGCCCATGAGGAGGCCAGGACGGTGGCAGCCGGAAAGACGGTGTGGGCCACCGGGTGCAACAGCTGGTACCTGGACGACCGGGGGGTGCCCATGGCCTGGCCGTGGTCGTTCCGTGAGTTCCGGGCTCAGATGGCTACCCCCGATATGGATTCCTACGTCCTGACCGACTGAACCACGGGGAACAATCGACCTTCGGGGTGAGCGTGCGATTGGCAATGGGGCTGCCCGGCGTCAGACTCTCCGCTGTGGAAGCCAACCACTTTCTCTCCAGCTACTACCCGGATACCTCCTACGGGGGTAAGCGTCTGTTCAACGACATGGTTGAGCAGGCCGTGACCGCCGAGCGCCTCGGCTACCGGGGAGTCACGCTGCCCGAGCACCACCTCATCAACGTGCTCCTCATGCCGGCGCCGTTGCAGATGGCGGTCAAGCTTGCATGCGAGACCGAACACCTCGAACTGGTCACCTCGGTAGCCGTCCTCCCGCTACACGACATGCGAATGTTCGCCGGCGAAGTCGTCCAGGCCGACATCCTCACCGACGGCCGACTGGTACTCGGCGTGGGTCGTGGTGCCTTCGCCTACGAGATGGCCCGCCTCGGTACCCCAATCGTCGAATCCAAGGCCAAGTTCGACGAAAGCCTCGATGTTCTCATCGCCCTACTCACCGAGGAGGAGGTCTCATGGGACGGCGAGTACTACCGGTTCGAACCGATGACCGTGATGCCCCGTCCCATGACCCAACCCATGCCGAAGCTGATGGTGGCGGTGATGAATCCACCAGGGATCGCCGCCTGCACGAAACGAGGGTTCGACATCCAGACCACCCCGCTGGCCGGCCGGCCCGAGTTGTTCCAGGCCCAGATCGCCGCCCACAAGGAGGCCAAGGCCGAGATGGGCGAAGCTGGACGCCACCTCCGAATCATGATGTCAAGGGTCGTGTACTGCACCGGGTCCGAGGCTGAGACCCGACGGATGGTCCAGATGGCCCACGACTACTACAGCCGGTTCGACAACGTGTTCACCGGGCCGGGCATCGTTACTCACGGTGACGTGGCACAGCTTCCCCGCGACCAGAGCATCGAAGAGCTCGAGGAGAACCTGGTCATCTGCCAAGCCGACGAGATGATCGACCGACTGGCCCTGTACGCCGCGGCGGGCATCGACGAATTGATCCTGAGTTCCAACCTTGGCCAACGCCAGGGAGAGCACCTCGAGGCCATGGAACGCTTCGCAAGCGACGTCCTCCCCCACCTGCAACGGATCGCCGCTGCCGCCTGAGGCAGAATCCGTTAGATCCAGCCACCAGATCACGCCCCATTCAGGAGGAAGCCCATGCCCATCATCCGAGTCGAGATGTTTCCCGGTCGAACCATCGACCAGAAACGCGACCTGACCCGCGAGCTCACTGACGGTTTCGTCCGGGCGTGCGGCGGGGCCGGCGAGAAACTCCACGTTGTCATCACCGAGGTAGAGCGCGAGAACTGGGGCGTCGGTGGCGAGCTGATGTCCGACAAGTAAGTCAGCCAACCGGCAAGGGGAGCAACACAATGGGCGCCATCGAGGTCTCGTACACCGTCTCCGGTGAGGGGCCACCGCTCTACATGGTCCACGGGATCGGCAGCCGTCGAGAAACGTGGGATGGACTGCTCCCCGAGCTCGAAGATCACTTCACCTGCGTTCGTTACGACTTGCGGGGCCACGGTGCGAGCCCGATCCCACCGGTGCCGTACACCCTCGACGATCTGGTCGATGACCTCGAAGCGTTGCGTCAGCGGTTGGGCCACGACCGGATCCACGTGATCGGCCATTCCCTCGGCGGACAGATCGGCCCGACCTACGCGCTGGCCCATCCGGGCCACACGGCCAGCGTGGTCCTGCTCTCGACGGCCGCTGGTCGCACCGAGGACGACAGTGCCAAAGTCGAGGGCGTGGTGGCCAAAATGCGAGCCGAGGGCGTCGAACCCGTTCTGGGGGCGTTACTGGACCGCTGGTATTCCGATGAGTTCATCGCGGCGAGACCCGATGCCATAGAACACCGGATCCAGCAGGTGCTAGGCACCCCGGAGGACGTCTTCCTCAGCGTGTTCGATGTCTACGCCGGGGCCGAGATGGGACCGTGGCTACACGAGGTGACGTGCCCGTGTCTGGTCATGACCGGCGAGTTCGACGGCGGCTGCAACCCCCGCCTGAACCGGTTCATCGCCGACGAGCTGCCGGACGCCGAACTGGTGATCCTTGACAACCTGAAGCACTCGATACTGATCGAGGCGCCCGACCGGGTACTCGGCCCCGTGAAAAACTTTCTTCTACGCCACCGCGACGCCTGAGCTCGTTTTAGTGGCCGGCGTCAACCTCGGCGGGCCACCACCCGGATGCCGCCGAGCTTCCCGCCGGCAAATAGCCGCACCATCGTCTCGTAGAAGCCACACATGGTTTCGAACACCGCGTCTCCGTGCACACGAAGGTGCCGTTCTCGCTGCTCGACGTACCCGGATAGACGACTCCGGGTGAAGGCGGTCCAGTCGTCGGTCATGTCGTCCATGACCACCACCTCGAAGCCGGCTTCCACAAGGTCCCGGCGGTACCGGTCGCTACTGGTCAGTTCGTTGGCGAAGAGTTCGGATGACAACCGTGCCCGCTCGGTGCCGTCGAACGGCCGACGTTCGTAGAGGTCCTCAGCGTAGAAAAAGCCACTGTCGGCCAACAATGTCCGGCAACGATCGAGCAGGACTCCGCGACCGGGGATGTGGTACAGCGCCAGCCAACTCGCGATGGCGTCAAATCGTGTGCCGTCCAATGGGTGGGTCAGGAAGTCGCCACACACGTGGCTGACCCGGTCGGCGAGGCCGCACCGCAGCGTGAGGTTGACGGCCATCAGGTGGTGATCCTCCTGGAGTTCGAGAGCGGTCACCGCTGCTCCCGAAGCCGCCGCAAGGTGTCGGGCCGGTCCACCGAAGCCCGAACCGATCTCTAGGACGGAGCTCTCGGCACCGATTCCCATCATCCGGATGGCCTCGTCCACCGCGTCGGTGCCGTGGTAGTGGAGCTGATCGAATGCAGTCAGGTCGTTGGCCTGGAGCGGCTCGCCCTCGGCCTTGCCGAGTTCACGGAGTTCGTTGACCACCCGGTCGACGTGGTGGTAGAGCCCCATGCTCTTAATGGCGACATCTCGCTCGTCCCTTACTGAATCGTTCATCGCTGATGTACCGGTCCGATAGTGGGTGCGGCAAATGGTGGCGCCCCCGGCAGGATTTGAACCTGCGACAAGTGGATTAGAAGGCCACTGCTCTATCCGGGCTGAGCTACGGGGGCTGGTGCCTTCGAGGCTACTGCCGGCCCCGGAAGCGTCCGGGTCTGACCTCGTCGAGGACAAGACCAGCGAAGACCGCTGATGGGTGACCGCCGAGGGCCAGGTCCGCTGTCAGGCGGCCGGCTCCATCTGAAGTCTGGATGCCGGTGCCACCTTGGCCCACGCACCACACAAACGTCGGGTGGTCGGGGTCCGGGCCGATCACCATGGAGCGGTCGGGGGCGAACGTCCGCAGGCCGACCCACGCTGAGTTGACCGAACGGATGTTCAGCGTGGTCGCCTCGTTGATTCGATCGATGGCCAGCGCCACGTCAAGTTCCTCAGGCTTCGGGTCACACGGTTCGGACGGATTCTCCTCGGCCAGTGAGCAGAACATTTGCGGGCCGTCGTCGCGCAGATACCACTGATGGTCGATATCGCCGACAAACGCCCAGCCGGCGGTGTCCAGACCGGGTCCGTCGACCATGAACGCTGTTCGGCGGAACGGTTGTAGGCCGACCGGGGAAACTCCGGCAGTTGCGGCCACCTGGTCGCCCCACGCCCCGGCGCAGTTCACGACCACATCGGCGCCCATTGGCCCATCCGTGGTATCGAGACGCCAGCCCTTCCCATCGGGGGTCGCGGCATCCACCCGAGTCGACGTGGCGATCCGCCCACCGGTCCGTCGAAATCCCCGGACGAACGACTGGTGGAGAGCCCCGACATCGATGTCGGCACTGTCCGGCTCGACGAGGGCCCGGTACACCCGCTCACGTCGTAACGGTGGGAACAAACGCATGGCCTCGTCGATGCCGACCTCGACGGTCGGTGTGGTGGCCGAACCAATTCCCTCGGCCAGCATCTGATCGACGGATGCATCCTGCTCGACGGTGCCCACGTGCAGAACCGGTCGATGGGCCAGCAGTGGAGCATCGACCAGGTCGTCCGGGGTATGGCGGAGGTGGTCAAGGCTGGCCGAACTCAGGATCCGCATCGACGGTGTCCCGAGATTCTCCAACAGCAGAGCGGCGGACCGACCGGTGGTGTGGTGGGCCAGCATGGCCTCCATCTCAAGGAGGACAACGTTGAGATCCGGGTCCCCTTGGAGGAGGTGGTGGGCGACGCTCACGCCGGCGATGCCCCCGCCGATGACCACCACCTTCGTTGCTCCACTGTCTGCCACTGAGGCAGGATCGCACATCTCTGAGGTGGCCGACGACCTCCGGGAACGACCCTTCTGGAGACGGAATCGGGGCGGCGACGGTGTGCGCAGGCCGTAACATGACTTCCACTTGGTGGCCGTAGCTCAGTTGGTTAGAGCACCTGGTTGTGGTCCAGGATGTCGGGGGTTCGAATCCCCTCGGTCACCCCATGCGGTCAGGTCCTCTGGTCGGCCGACTAAACGGGCGCCGGTAGTGTTGGGCGCCGCAAGCGCCTCTAGCTCAATTGGCAGAGCATCGGACTCTTAATCCGCAGGTTCTGGGTTCGAGTCCCAGGGGGCGCACCACCAATAACCAAACTCTGCCTGTGTTGCGGCAGAGGTTAGGTGGTCACCGTGTTTGCCTCGGCTCTTTCCCGAACCGGTTCGACCAAACCAGTTCAGGCCAGCGTCGGTGATTGAGGGCTACCGTCGGAGCGTGCCCGATAATCACTTCGGCGAGCGAGTCGCCGCGAGATATGACGAGTCTTTGCCGGACATGTTCCGACCCGACGTCCTCAACTCCACCGTCGACTTCCTGACCGAACTCGCCGGAAGCGGGCCTGTCCTTGAGTTGGGCATCGGCACCGGTCGCGTCGCCCTGCCTCTCGTCGAAAGGGGGATCTGTGTCTACGGCATCGACCTCTCGCCGGCGATGGTTGAGCAACTGCGGGCGAAGCCAGGAGGCGACGCAGTTGGAGTCACAATCGGCGACTTCGCCACCACCCGGGTCGAGGGTGATTTCTCCTTGGCCTATCTCGTTTTCAACACGATCACGAACCTCACCACCGAGGACGCACAGGTCGAGTGCTTCGCCAACGTCGCCGAGCACCTAGAACCCGGCGGGCGGTTTGTGATCGAGAACTTCATCCCGGCACTCCACCGGCTCCAGCCGGGCGAGACAGTCGTACCAATCCAGGTGACCCCCACCCAGCTCGATTTTGACGAATACGACGTCGTGAACCAGACCCTGCACTCGCATCACTACCGGGTGGTCGAAGGCCAACTCGAAGTCATGTCAACCCCTCACAGGTATGTATCGCCCTCCGAACTCGATCTCATGGCCCGACACGCTGGCATGACGCTGAGCGAGCGCTGGGCAACCTGGACGCGAGAGCCGTTCACCTCAACCAGTCCGTCGCACATCTCCGTGTGGGAGAAACGGCCAGCAGAGTGACCCCGTACCCCGCTCGTAGGTGCGGTACCGACCTGGTCGGCTGACGGGAAATAGGGAGGATCAGTATGAGCGAACCACTCACAAACGAGCATGGTGTCGAGATCTTCACGCGGCGCATCTTTCGCTGGGATGAGGTCGACACGGTGCACTGGGACGACGACGGGCTTAATGCACAGATCGTGACCGGCGAGCACATGCACCTAATCCGGGCCACCTACGCGCCGGGTTCGACCTACGAGATGCACAGTCATCCCCATGAGCAGTTCAGCCTGCTGCTGTCTGGCCGGATACGGCTGACCGTGGGAGAGGAAAGCCGGGAGATCGGACCGGGGGACGGCTGGTACGCCCCTGCGGGTGTGCCTCACGGAGGCGAGATCTTGGGCGAAGAGGAGGCGGTATTTATCGACGTCTACTCCCCGGCAACGCGCTGGATCCTGGGTGAGTTAGCGACCGGCAGAGTGACCCCCGCACCCCACTCGTAGGTACGGACCCCTATGGGAGGCGCATGGCCTCCCGTTCAGGAGTTTGGTTATTGGTGACCAGACCTAGGGGGCGCACTACCAATCCCATAAAGCCCGTGTGTGTTGTCCCCAAGATGATCGCTCCGGGGCACGGGGCACAGCAAGTTTCGGAGCTCCTGGCGTCGCCTGCCTCGTCAGGGGAGGGAAGACAGAGTCAAGTTCCTATCTCGGCGAACGGGACCACTTCGGTGCCCAGGGGGTCGATGTCGCCCTCTGCCAGGAAGAACCGGAAGAACAGGGTGCCAGAAGCCCGACCCTCGGTGTCGATCCAGTTGGGGATGCCGGGGTCGGAGTGGGCCACGACCATACGGAACGAGCCGTCGGCTTCAAGGGTAGTGGTGGCCCTGTTTCTATTGACCGGCCGATTCACGTAGTCAAGGGTCTGTTGGAACCGGTTCCAGGCGCAAA